>Ga0247842_10001147_pt1 | contig 46532 bp, 44 predicted proteins | sample LaCruzMarch2015__3_FD_192411 | JGI IMG/M metagenome (GOLD analysis project Ga0247842, IMG submission 192411) | Freshwater microbial communities from meromictic Lake La Cruz, Castile-La Mancha, Spain - LaCruzMarch2015_19m | ecosystem: Environmental > Aquatic > Freshwater > Lake | place: Spain...
CAGCCCCCTACTTCTGAAGAAAGAAATTGATCTTCGTTTGAAAAGAGTGTTTGATATACAAAAGAGATACGGAATACCGATGCAATAATAAGTGAATTACGGTAACCGTTTATTATTATCTACTGCGACCTTATTTCATCCTATTTTCTTGATACCAGAGATAAATATCTCGAGCAATTGGCGCGGCAATATCATACCCTTCGCCGCCGCCTTCAACGAGTATAGTTAGCACGAGTTGGGGATTGTCATATGGCGCAAATGACGTAAACCAGGCGTGTGTTTTGCCCTCGTTGCCAAATTGAGCCGTGCCAGTCTTTCCGGCAACGGCTATGGGAAAATCCGCAGGAAAGATCGATTTTGCCGATCCCTGAGTGATTGTCATCCGCATACCCTCTTTTACGGTATTGACAGATTCATCAGAAAATATTTTTTGCGAAGTCGAAGAACCGTCTTTAGTAAAATCCCTTTCTAATTCTCCGTTTGTATTAACAATTTTTTCAACTAGCCTTGGTTTAAATAAGTTACCATTTTCAGCAATGGCGGCGGTAGCGTTGGCAATCTGCAAAGGCGTCACCAAAAGATCTCCCTGGCCAATCGACATGTTATAGGTGTTACCGATGAACCAAGATTCACCGGTTGTTTTTTTCTTCCACTCTGGGGTCGGAATAAAACCGGCTTTTTCCGCCGATAAATCAATACCTGTATCTGCACCGTAGCCAAACTTTTCCAACCCTTTTCTCAGGCCGTCAGGGCCAAGACCATTTTTAATTGGTCCCCACCCTCCGCCTAAAGCATAGAAGAAGATATTGTTTGACTCAGCGATCGCTCTTTTAATATCTGTATTACCATGATCTTTCCAATCCGGAAAACGCCACTGCCCAATCTGGATCTCAGGCGGCGTATCGAAAGAAAGCGAGGCATCCACAACTTTATCCTCAAGCGCCGCCGTTGCTATAAACGGTTTTATAGATGAGCCAGGCGGATACTCGCCGGATATGGCTCGGTTCATGAGGGGCGAATTGCTATCGGATATAATCGCATTGTATTCATCTTGAGTAATCCCGGAAGACATTTTTGTATTGTCATAATATGGGTAACTAGCCATTGCCCTGACCGCTCCGTTCCTGGGGTCAAGCGCGATTAAAGTCGCTTTTGTATGCAGCTCATTTGCCTTACTTTCCAACGCCTGCGCCGCAACTTTTTGCAGATCAAGATCAATTGAAGTATAGAGTGAATCGCCCACACTCGGCTCTTCACTAGATAGGATTCTTAATGTCTGGCCAGCCACGTTCACTTCAGCTTTTTTCTCGCCGGGCTTTCCTTGTAAATAATCGTCATAGCTCGTTTCCAAACCACTTTTGCCAGAATACTCATTGACACTGCAGATCTGGTTCTTGCGAATATCATCCTCAGTCGATTTACCGATATAGCCAAGAACATGGCTTAGGCTTGTTTCAATATAATCTCGAGTATAAAACGGCCTAATTTCAAAGCCTTCGAAGTCAACCAGCCTCGACTTGTATAAAAGAGCGTCTTCTCTGGATATTTTATCTTTAATTACCACAAATTCCGCTGATTTGTCTCTATTGTCTATAATCTTTTCAGCCTCCCCCTTATCGATCCCAATTATCTTCCAAACATCCTGATTAATTTTTGATATATTTTTCGCTACGCTACTATCTAGAGTAAGCTGATAACTCGGTTCATTTTCGACTAACTGCTTGCCGGAATAATCGTAAATAATTCCCCGTGGCGCAGCTGAAGAAAAAACTTTCAGGCGATTTCCCTCAGCCAATTTAAGGTTCAAATAACCTTGCTCCACCTGAAGAATGAACAATTTGAAAATCAAAGCTATGGCGATCGCAATACTAATAAAAACACTAATGCCCAAACTTTTGATTGATCTTCGAGCAAAAATTTCCTCGCCGGTTGGCTTATCAGTATAATATTCGTGCATCATTAAATAATCAGAAATCTTACCGATTTTTCCGTTTATCTGTTTAATTTCGGGAGGGATTTTGGAATCAGAATGTTTTTTTCTCAACTCAGCCATCTATTTTTCTGTATAAAAAAATACTTAAATAAAAAAAGGTGATTGTGACTGCAACATTCAGCACAATAGCTAAAGCTAAGAATGACACCGAAACACTAGTTTTGTAAAAGAGGAGTATGCCGCATAAGCGCAAAATAGCAAAACAGATTGCGAGCACAAGATTGTTTTTATTGAATCTAAAGTCCATACCCCTTTTTTTGAGCAGCAGATAGATAATCAAGACGATGATTGTAAAAAAAGTATTTACGGGCACCCTTGTCAGATTTGCGACGTCTAGAAAGAACGCATACAACAAAGATGCGCTCGCACCCGCTGGAATCGATCTTGATAAAAGAAAAAAAGTTACCGCCGGCAGGGCAGAAATAAGGAAACTACCCGCGAATCTCCCCGAAGGTCCTATTTCAAGAAAAAATACTGTGATAAAAAAAACTGCACCAAGGTATTTCTTCATTTTTTTATGACCGTCAATACTTCAATTTTGCGTAAATCAGTTGGTAACTCAAGTTTAGCGCTTGAGAAAACTCCCTTAGAATCGATAACTGCCTCGATTGTTCCAACCAGAATTCCCTGCGGCAAATCGCCACCTAAACCGCTAGTCAAAACTTTCTCTCCTAGTTCAATCTTCGAACTTGAAGGAATATCAGTAACAACTACCCCTTCGATTCCACCTCTCACCAGGCCCATCTCCCGCGATTTTTCCATAACGACCGGTGTGGCACTGTTATAACTTGAGATTAGTCTCACCTCGCTTTGATTCCCATAGACTTTGTCAACTTTGCCAACTAGTGCTCCCGCATAAGTGACCGCCTCTCCACCCGATAAACCGTCTTTTGTCCCCTTATCGATAACCAACACTTGATTAAAGCTATCTGGCGAGCGCCCACTTGTCTTTGCCCCAAGTAATTTATCGGGTGAAAAAAAAGCACTCATCGCGCTAACTTCTTTTTTGACTTCGCTACAGAATCTCTCTTTTTCTTTGACGGCGACTATCTCTGACTTTAGAGCCGTATTTTCGTCTTCAAGCTGTTTATTTTGTTTGGCAAGATCATCGATTGAAAAGAAAATTTTAAAAGGCGAAAATATCATCTTACCCACATCGGCAGTCTTTTCTCCAATAGGCAAAATAATATTCCGTGACAAATACCAGAACGGATTTGGCCATATCAAATACATTGCGATTATTACCCCGACTGCAATAATCCATTTGTACAAGTTTTTTTTCATTTAATTCCTCAGGGCGCTCGCCAGAAGAACATTTCGCAAATTGTCCAAATCCTCGATTACAACACCCGTCCCCCTAGCAACACAGGTCAAAGGATCGTCAGCAATTAAAACCTTAGTTTGAGTCTCATTACTGATAACCCGGTCCAGACCCCTTAGCAGAGCCCCACCACCGGCTAAGACAATACCTTTGCCAATAATGTCAGCTACCAATTCGGGCGGTGATTCTTCGATTGTGGTTTTAATGGAATTGACAATTGCTCTGATCGACTTAGACATTGCTCTTCTGACAAATTCGTCATCGATTACAACCTCTTTGGGCAAACCACTGACAAGATCACGGCCTCGCATCGGGTAAGATAGCTTTTCGCTAAGCTCAAGAGCCGAGCCGATAGCAATTTTTATCTCTTCGGCCGTCCTTAAGCCAAGTGAAAGATTGAATTCTTCGTGAGCCAAATCGACAATGTCTTCGTTCATCTCGTCCCCGGCAATCCGGAGCGAACGGCTAGATACTACTCCACCCAATGAAATTACTGCCACCTCGGTTGTTCCCCCACCGATATCCACAATCATACTTCCCTCGGCATCCTGTACTGTGATTCGCGCACCGATCGCGGCAGCTAAAGGCTCTTCAATCAGATAGACTTCTTTCGCTCCCGCATTAATTGCCGCCTCCTCAACAGCCCGTCTTTCGACTTCCGTCACTCCGTAAGGAACTCCTATTACCACCCTTGGCCGCGGCGATAAACTGAAGTGGCGCGGCTGGGTTTTTTGTATAAAATATTTCAGCATTTGCTCCGTAACTTCAAAATCGGAAATAACTCCGTCGGAAAGCGGCCTGATCGCAGTAATATACGAAGGTGTCCGCCCAACCATCTTCTTAGCTTCCTCTCCAATTGTGAGAATCTGCTTTGTTTTTTGATTGATGGCAACCACAGACGGCTCATTCAAGACAATGCCCTTATCTTTTACATAGACAAGTGTATTGGCCGTGCCAAGATCAATCCCGATATCCGATGATATAAAACCGAAAATATTTCTCATGAGAATAATTAGTTTACCCGAAAACAAACGAGGCCCCTCATACTCGACTTGCATAATGAATTCTAGCAGGGATAAATCATGTGTCAAAAATTGACATTTCGGGTGATTTTGTTAAGGTATGCGGTTACTTCGACCCTTGAAAGGCGGTGATGGCCATGTCATCGGTAACGCTCGTCGCCGGGGTGTCGGGGTCAGGCAAGACAACGCTCGTTCGGGCGTTGTCGCTGAGGTACCCCGATACCATCGCCGTGCCGGTGGCTTTCGCCACCCGATCACCGAGGAAGGGCGAACGAGACGGGGTGGACTATCACTTCGTCTTGCCAGAGACGTACCGAACGTTGGCTAACGAGGGTGTCTTGCTAACAGACATTACCTATAACGGTCAACGATATGGCTACTCCAGGAATGAATTCGCCCAAGCTCTGGGGAGCGGGAGGCGGATTCTGGCTCCGGTCGATCGCATCGGAGTAGCCCAGGTACGTCTAGTCTACCCTGACACGGCCGTTACCTTCCTCGACGCTGCACCCGACGTGCAGCGAGGAAGGATCGGTGGCCGTGAGACGGTCGAGGCCATGCAGGCCCGGCTGGCGATTTCACAGGACGAGCGTGACTGGGCGCATCAAAACGCCCAGACGGTCACGCTCGTTTCACCCGGACTTGAGCTCGAAGAGATCGTTCGGATCATCGAACAAATCATCTTCGGATAGAGTCCACGAGTAGTGGGGCGCCGGTATACCACCGGCGCCCTTTCTCATTTACTGGAGTCAAAAAAGTTTTTTCCGGATTTATAAGCCTCAAAATACATGGGTATGGGCCCAAAGAGCGGTTCGGGTAAATCGCCAGTATCATACCAACCCCAACTATCACTTTTATCAGGTTCCATGATAGTCGGTCGGCCGCTTTTATATTCTGCAATTATCCCAATTTGGGCATAGTGCTTCCCGGCATATTTGATTAAATTACCAAAATATAAGAATCTAACGTTTTTAATCTCAATCCCAGCTTCTTCTTTTGTTTCTCGCTTAGCAGCTGCAACAATCGATTCTCCAAACTCCAAGTGGCCGCCGGGAAAACCGTACTCTCCGGCGCCGTGGGAACTCTTTCTTTTGCTCAAAAGAACCTTACCATTTTTCAAGATCATGACACCGATTCCAACCTTTATATTCTTTTCGCTCATGATGAAACTCCAAACTCTTGAATCGCCTTTAGATGCTCGTCGTAGGTTTTTGAAAAATGGATTTTTTTATCCTTATCGTGAAAAAAGAAAAGATAATCAAAGTTTGCTTCTACATTAATAGCTGCTCCAATGCTCTTGAGACCGGGGTTACAAATCGGTGCCGGTGGTAAACCACGATTTTTATAGGTGTTAAAGACCGAACTCTGATCTTGAATATCCGCCCTGGAAAGACCTTGCCAAAATTCAAAATCAACGGATTTAGTCTTTGTGTATTGCTGGGTATCCAAAGCATATCTCACCGTCGGGTCAGCCTGCAAAAGCATGTTTTTGTCTGCACGGTTTTTGTAAACAGCAGCAATTTTCGGTCTCTCATCATCAGAGAGGGCTTCGCGTTCAACAATTGAAGCTAAGATGAGCTGATCCTGTGTTAGTTTCAATTCGTTTGTCTTTTTGTCAAAATTATCCTGCATGGTCTTCACAATTTTCGCCGGTTCCGTGTTTGAGGGAAAAACGTATGTGTCAGGAAAAAGCGTTCCCTCCGTACCAATTGCCGCAGCGATAAATTTATTTGGATCTAATGAAATTTTTTCCTGAAACAATTTTGCAATTTGCAAAGCTCGGTAGCCCTCCGGAATAGTCACTGAGTATGCATCCACCTCACCCTTTGCAAATTTCGTTATAATTTCTTGCGATGACACCCCCGAGGATAACCTGTAATAGCCCGCTTGAATTTTAGACCGAGTTACTAATGCGTAAACATAGAATGCAAAATCCGATTTGATCAGAGATTGCTGTCTTAATCTCGTAGATATTTCTCTGGTTGATTCGCCTTTTTTTATCTCAAAATATTCAGATTTATCCTTGTCCAGAGACGCTGGAGCGAGTTTAAAATTGATGATTGTCGCAAAAATCACCGCAATCAAAACAACGCAAGACAAAAAATAGATAGCAGTCTTTGCCAAAAATGGCTTTTTTTCTAAGTCATCTTTGATTTTGAGATCCGATTCTTCAGTCTTTTTATCGTCTTGATAGTGACTTTTCTTCATTTAAATACTGCTCTAAGATTACTTTGGCAGATTCGTCGTCAAAATATCTCTTTTTAGATTCAATTACAACCGAGCTATATGCTTCATCCACATACGAAACCGGCAAACCAAACTTTTTCGCAATTTTTTCACCCTCGTCCAAACTCCAAGCACTCTGTCCGGTCTTCTCGCCCGAAGCAGAAAGAGGTAGACCGATCACTATTTTGTCAACCTTCTCTTTCTCGATAACTTTCTCAAGTTCCACGAAATAATTTTTAAAATCGATAATTCCAATCCCCTCAGCCATAATCCCATGACTGATGGCTAAGCCAATTCTCTTTTTCCCTAGATCAAGCGCTAAAATTGTCACTTCTCTGAATAACCAAAATTAACTTTGATATTGCGCGACAGAAGTGGCCCGAATGGCAAGGCGAACTTCGGAGATGTGTCGAGTGATCTAAGACTCACGCCCTCAATCTTCTCTAGATCCTCGCGCACTTTTTTAATAGGCTTGAGTCTCCACGACTTTATAAGTGATGATACATCCACTTTCGGCCCGACGTGGCTTGTCACTTTTGTATCAAGTATCATCTGGCCAACATTTTGCTTATCTTCTTTGATCTTGGGTTCAAATTTGTCCTCATCGGTTAAGATCAGCCCCTTGCCGTCAGTAAGACTTTTCTCACAAACACCCGCCGCCGCACTTTTTAAATCATCAGTTTTAAATGCCATCGTTGTATATTTCATCTTTCCCTTTGCCGTGATCTGATCGGCCTCATCACCTACATTTTTATCTACCGAGAATTCTGTAAGATCAATCAGACCCGAATTTTCGATAATAGCTTCACCTTTTTGCTTGTCTGCATCTTCTAGAAAATCAGTCGATTTTTTGTCCTGATATTGTTGTTTAGCTTTATCAATATCGGCCCTAGCGACAATCTTAATTTTCTTTGTCAGACCACCAGACGTTGCGCCAACTGCAGTTACCTTAGACTTGCCCAGAATCGTGAAATTGGTGTCTGGTGGTAAATTTGCCTGGGAACCGGCTTCTTTTGCTGTGATACCCGCTGTGGCTTGACCCAAAATTTTGTCGCCGGCTTGATTTAACTGAGCTTTTGGCACACTTACAGCCGAATCTACCATAAACTCTACACCGCCAGAGCTTCTGACGGTCGCACCGGCTGAAACAGCCTCGTCCAACCCCGATTCATTTTTAAATACTAGTGTGCCCTTGGCTTTTTCGCCAGCGTCTTTTTCTCCAGTTGTCGGAAATTTATCTTCAAAAGTTTTTTCTTTGACAATTTGCCGCCCGCCGATAATGCCTTTGCTAACATCTGAATTACCTCGATCCTTTTCAACAGTTATATCAATATTTTTTTCAAAAACAGTCGCCTCAATATCCGCATTAATTGTCATTCTCGAAACAAGTAAATCCATAAATAGAAGCGCCGCTATAACTAAAATAACTGCGAACGAGACCAAAATGGCTTTTACCCATTTACTGACTCGCCCAGTTTTCTTGACCGGCGAATCAGCCTCAGCACCAGTTGATTGCTGCGCTTGTGGTTCGCTTTGTACGGGTCTTTCTTCTTGTTCTTGCGCTATTGAACCCACACGGCGGCGTGAGAAATTTCTTTCTTGCACAACGTCTCTAACCTCCTCAACTTCTTCATGATCTGCGACATCAGACTCAACATCGCCCTGTGATTTTTCTTCTTCAGTTTCATTCCCTTCGACTTCTTTTTTAACAGGCGTCGGAACAATATTTTCTTCCCGGCTTGCTTCGCCAACCTCGGCGGCGGTTTCATCGTAACGATGAATTTCGATGTCAGAATCATCAGATTTTGTGGCCTTATCGCTGTCGTGCGTAGGTTTAGCCGAATCATCTTGCGCGCCAACTTCGCTGATTTCGATCATTTTATCTTTTGGCTCATATTCCGGCAGCTTAACGTCCAAAGGAGTATGGCTCTTGACGTCCGAATAAACAGTCAAGCCAACCTGCGTCGCCAAATTTTGTCCAACTTCATCAGAAGTAACAATGGCGACTTCTTTTTTTAACTCTTTCGCTTGTTTGCCAATTAACTTTAGGCTCACTAAAGACTGAACGATCGTCGAACCCTTCGGCGCAACGAGCCCAATGGATTCGGATTCCAAACCACGAAGTTTATCGATAACAGACGTTATCTCCTCATCCGGTTCTAAATATAAAAACTCGTCCATGTTAATTCCTTAAAGTATTGATAATTCGAGACAAAATTCCATCCAAAACTTTTTCCTCTCCTACCGAATCAATTGCCAGATTGGCCAATGCCATTGGCGTAACATCACCAATTCCCTGTAATTCACCTGTTGCGTCAATAACCGAGCTCACGTGCGAGGGTTTTAAGAAAGAAACAGTCGGTTTTTTGGCAAAAGGAAGATGTTTGTCCCATTTGGCGTCTTTTAGGGCTTTCTCAATCTCAGGAAGATTGCTTCCACCACCACAGAGTAAAATTCTCGAGGGTAATAGATCAAGATCTTCAAACTCCTCAAGAGTTAGCTGAACACCGGAAAGCCAAACTTCGCAATCTTGTTGAAGCGCTTTTTCAATAAGTGCTTTCTTCTCTCCGGAGAGCTTGCCCGCAGAATAATCCAATTTGTCCTGCTCAGCTTCCAAAAATGGTTCGCTTAATACACCGGCAATTCGCTTGGTAAATGCTCGGCCGCCGAGAGCAAACATTTTTGTTCCCGCCAAGCCGCCCTGATTGACCACGGCTATATCCGTGGTTCCACCACCAATATCAACAAAAATGGCGGAAAAATCGTTTCCCTGATCTGGACCCATACACCTAGCCACCGCGAACGGTTCAGCGACAATCGAAAGAAGATCAAGATCAAGACTCTCCGCAATCGTCTGCAACGCTCCGAGATGCACATTGGGAGCAAACGAGTTAAATATGCCAACTTCAATCTCACTACCCTGAAAACCCAGCGGATTCGTGACGTGATAACCGTCGATTTTTACATCCGTAACCGCTGCGTTAACAAGCTTAACATTAATCTCCTTATGGCCGGTTTCAAAAGCGAGAGTGCGGCGAGCTTTTTCATAGGCTTCTTTTTGGATTCTTCTGACAATTTCCTGAAGCTCATCCATAGAAATCCGCTCGCTATGGTTAGCGCGCGTGTATTTGACATTCGTGGTGATCCCCTTTACCAGTTCGCCGGCAATTCCGATGATTACCTGTTCCGGCAAAATCTTAGCCTGCGTCGCTGCCTGATCAAGTGCCGCCTCGCAATTTCTTATCACGCCATAAATATCGGTTACAACTCCACCCTGAATATCCGCCAAACGCTGACGCTGTTTACCGACTCCAATAACCTTGGCTTTATCACCCTCCACCTTAAAAATCAGAGTTTTCACAAACTCCGTGCCAATATCCAAAGATATGGCGTAGTCGTCAAAATCTTCTTTGCTTTTGAACAGGCCCAAAAAACCCAAATTGCCTCCGCCTATCGATTCCGATTGTGCTTGTTTCATTTTAGCACTTTTTTTTATTAACCAAAACCTTGATCATTTTACTGTAACTGGTATAGTCTCCGCAGTCGGCCGAAAGGCCCAGCACATCCACGGAGGTCCGCAATGAAAACCACAAAGACAAACCCCGAGATGTCATTCGCGTGGGCGTGGGGAGCGGCAATCGCTGGAAACGCCCTCGCCATCCTTGTCGCAATCTTTGTGTACGCCACACCAGGACCGCACAACCTGCAGCGGGTGGTAATAGCATTTGCCGATGGAGGGTGGGGCGCGAACTTCGCCGTCCGGTGGACCCTAAGGGGCCACTTTTCCTTGCGCGATCTCATCACCCACCTCATCGGGCTGGCGATCTCGGTTGCGGTCATCCACTTGACCCCGTGATGGATGATCCCGCGACGGAGTCGCCCCCCAACTACACCGGTGGGCGCGGTTGCTCCGCGCCCCCTACTCCTTAAAAGACACTTTAATAAACTATACAAAAAACACTATTTCGATATCCTTGTGAAGAGATTAATGAAAAATAAGATTCTCATTAGCACTGGCGGACTTTATTTATATGGCTTAGACCGTTTTTTCGAGCTATCAAGCGAGGTTGGTTTTGATGGCATTGAGCTTGTAATCGACAATACTTGGGACAACCGTCAACCAGAATATATCGGAAGACTCGAACGAAAACATAAAATAAAAGCCCTCTCTATCCACTCCGCCATGGAATTTGTGACTAGCTATGGCAAGGACCCAAAAGTCCGTTTTGAAGAAAGCGCGAAGATAGCCAAAGAAATAGGTGCGAAAGTTATTGTTGTCCATCCTTATGATAGTTGTGATAGAAAATTTTATGCTTGGATCAAGAGAAATTATCAGGAATTTATCGAATTTGCCAAGCCTGTTAAAGTCTTTTTTGAGAATCCCACGAGCAGACGAGGTTTAAAACAAGAAAAATTCTTTAAATATTTTCCATCATATACGTTGGACACCAGCCACATAGCTACAACCCAGCGTGATCCGGTGGATGTTTATATTGAAAACAAAGAAGAAATTAAACACATCCATCTTTCGGACAGTGATTTCGCGAAGAGGATAAAACGTCCGGATCTAATCGATGATCGTCACATGCTTCCTGGCACCGGCAAATTGCCACTCAAAAAGTTCCTTCACACATTAAAAGAGACTAATTACTTAGGCTATATCGTCATTGAACTAGCGCCCGAATCTCTCGAAGCAGGAGGGTCCGATAAAATTGTTCTTAAAAACATGCAAAAGGCCCTCGATTTTGTGAGAAATAATTTAAAATAGCTTCCGCAAGCTAACTGTGAGATTACTCTAAAATCGCTTTTATTCGGCGGATACCGGAACTCGAGGACTCTTCTTTGGTAATTTTGAAATGGCCAAGTTCGGAGGTGTTGGTAACGTGCGGGCCGCCACAAATTTCGCGGGAAAACGGTTCTTCCTGTGCTCCGATAGTATAAATTTTCACCACCTCACCGTAGCGATCGGAAAATGAGCCAGTCGCACCAGATTTTTTGGCCTCGTTCAAACTCATCTCTTGCATTTCAACTGGCAGGGCTTCGGTGATTTTTTCGTTGACGATACTTTCGACTTTTTCGATCTGCTCCGGAGTTAATTTTTCGGGATTGTTAAGGTCAAACCGCAGGCGTTCCTCGGTGATGTTTGAACCTTTCTGCTCGACTTGCTCACCTAAAACTTCTCGCAAAGCCGCCAGCAATAAATGTGCCGCGGTATGCAACCTCGTCGTTTCAACTTTATTGTCAGCCAGCCCGCCTTTAAACATCCCAGCCGAGGCGGTGCGAGATTTTTCTTGGTGCTCGGTGAGCTTTTCCCTATAAGTTTTAACGGCGTCATTCGCTACAAGAATATTTCTCCGTGCCGCTTCTTCTAAACTTAATTCAAGTGGAAACCCGTAGGTTTGATATAAATCAAACAAACCAGCACCCCTAAGCTTGAAATGGCCCTCCTGGCTTCGACAAATTTCTTCAATTCTTGCCATTCCCGATTGATACGTCTTGACGAATTTGCCTTCTTCCATTTCCATAATCTGACCAACAGTTCCTCCGAAGAGCTTATAATCGCCTTTTCTATAAGTATCAATTATTAGATCGGCTAGTTTGGCCAAAAAGCTATCATTCCGAACAGGAATGGAAGAATTTACTTCACCAATTTTTGAAAAATCAATTAACCCCAAACGATGGCCAATCGCATACGCTCGCCTCATTATGCGCCGCAGGACATAGCCACGATCTTTGTTTGACGGTTCTACCCCATCATTTATCATAAAAACAGCGGATTTGATGTGGTCGGCAATAATTCGAAATTCTTTTTTATTTTCTTCATATTTTTTGCCAGAAATTCTCTCAATCTCATTAATTATCGGCGCAAACAAATCGGTCTGATAAAAATCGCTCACACCTTGCATCACAGCTGCCATCCTTTCAAACCCCATCCCAGTATCAACGCCTTTTAACTCTGTCGGTTCGTATTTGTCGTCTTTCAAAACGAACTCGTTGAAAACCAGATTCCAAATCTCAACGTCATCAACGTAAAATTCCACCGTCGGCCCACCGGGCGAGCCCTCCGTACCAAGCGACCAGAAATTATCGTCAAATCCCTGCGGCCGGATATCGCCCAATCCCTCAACTTTTTGCAAAATCTCCGACGATTCAGTGTCTTCCGGAATTTCTTTTGCGTCGTCTTTGAAATAAGTGGCGTAAATTCGTGATTTATCAATTTCTAAAACTTTCGTCAAAAACTCCCACGCCATCTCGATCGCTTCTTTTTTAAAGTATGGCTGATTTTCACCTTTCACCTTTAACTTTTCACTTTTCACTGCTTCGTACCCGAAGCTAAAATTCCCGAGCATCTCGAAAAAAGTCAGGTGGGTTTCATCGCCCACTTCGTCGATATCACCGGTTCGAACACATTTTTGACAAGTCGTAATCCGCGCCGATGGCGCTTCATCAGGAAACAAATAATATCTCTTGAACTGCTGCATTCCCGCCGTTGTAAATAAGACCGTTGGATCGTTTTCGGGTACTAAAGACGAAGAAGGGATCACTTTGTGCCCCTTCTGCTCGAAAAATCTCAAGAATTTATTGCGCAGCTTATCAGCTGATATATTTTGCAAAGGCATCTTTTAAGAAACTTTTCCAGAAGGTATTCACCTTATCAGATTCTTTTTCAACTGTAAAACCGGATTTAACCACACCACTAGAGGTCGGCTTGCTTCCGAGCACATCCGCATAATTGGCAGCATAATATTCTCTAGCCGCAAGAATTTTGGGAGCATAAAGACGCGTCTCGCTTACCAAAACCGAAGTGCTTTTGGCCGCTAAATACCTTCTAGCTGCTCCATCACCGCCATTATAGGAAATAAGTGATGCTGTCCAATCACCATCATAATTTGCCATAGCACCGGCTAGATAAGCGGCGCCAGCACAAATGTTTGACCGTGGGTTAAATATATCGGATTCAAGTCCCTGAAGCTCTGGAGCACGCCTCATCAGACCGGCAAAAGTACCCGGCATTAGCTGAGCATAGCCGGATGCACCCGCACGCGAAATAGCATGTTGGTTGAAATTAGATTCACCCTTGATCAACCCGGCCAGCAGCGGTTTGTCTAGCCCAAACAAATCTGCGCAATAGATAATATCCGGCACTACCTCTTCTGGCAGGGGATAAACCGTATCAGCAAAAATCTTTGGAAATACATAATAGATAGACCCTCCCAAGAAAAGGGCCGTTACAACTACCGTTAACCACACCGTCACTCTCTTATTCACAAAACAATTCTAACAAATTGCTAGATAATTGAGAAGGTGCTAGTCTTGCAGCTATGAAAAAAAGAACACAAAGGGAAAATCTGCGCCTAAAAGGCGGATTGAGAAAAATTAAAAAATCTCCCAAAAACGAGATTATCTTGGTGCTGGACAATATAAAGTCGATGTACAACGTCGGTGCAATTTTTAGAACTTGCGAGGCTATTAAGGCCAAGAAAATTATTCTCTGTGGAATTACTGCCACACCACCAAGAGACAAAATTTATAAAACCTCAATGGGAACAGTTGATATGGTCGAATGGGAATATTTTAAAGATTCTGCCGAAGCAATCAATGCGCTAAAAAAGGATAATTATCAGATTGTATCGCTTGAACAAACTGATCAAAGTATCAATTTTAAAAAAGCAAAATATAGATTCCCGGTTGCAGTCGTCGTTGGCCACGAGAAAAACGGGGTTAGCAAAAAAGTTTTGGATTTATCGGATATTTCTGTTGAAATCCCAATGCTCGGCCAGGCCAACTCCCTCAATGTCGCTACCGCGACGGGAATAATTTTATACGAAGTTCTAAACCAAAAATAGCCTCCTGTCATCCTGAGCGATTTAGCGAAGGATCTCATTGTTTAGATCCCTCAGCCGCAGTAGTTTCATCAGGAACGGCATCCCCGATGGGGTGTCAAGAGACGGGTAGATCGATTTTCAAATCCCTGATCATCTCATTTATTCGAGTTTTAAGATCAGGCAAGTCATTTTTAATCGTGCCCCAGACAATTTCAAAATCCACATCAAAGTATCCGTGAATCAAAGCGTTTCTCAATCCTACTGCTTTATTCCATTCGATTTGAGAATATTTTTCCTTGATCTCATCGGAGAGATTATTTATTGCCTCGCCTAGAATTTCGAATTGGCGAACCACTGAATCTTGAATAACATCATCCTGTAAAAATTGTTCTTTTGAGATTCCAGCGGCACGCTCCTCGATTTTGTCGATAGCGTCATAAATATGTAAAATGAAAAGTTTATTTCTGTCGATCGTCATATAGAACCACCATCGATGATAAAACTTCGTCTCTAATATATTTGTCCAGAGAATTCACCGTCCCCAAATCAACTTTGCGGCCCAAAATTGCCTCAAGTTCGCTTTTGAGTTCAACTAAGTCAAACAGCCCGATGTTAGCTCCTTGCCTGAATTCAACTAGAAAATCATAGTCACTATCCGGTCTTGCCTCACCTTTGGCACGCGAGCCAAAAATAGCCGCAAAAGATGCACCCTTTGTTCTTAAAAGATCGGCTGCTTGTTCTAATTCTTTCGATTTTAATGCTGTGACCATGTTTTTATCTTAACAAAAGAGATAATTGCGAGCAAATTTTGGTGCCGGGAGAGGGATTCCAACCCTCAATCCCTTGCGGGCGACGGATTTTAAGTCCGTAGTGTATAGCAGTTCCACCATCCCGGCATTAAACGATTTTCCAATTCTTTGTCAAATTCACCAGCCGCCCCTCAATCGTAAACCCCGCGGCTTTTTTGTGTCCACCGCCACCGAAGACTCGCGCCAACTTAGCGACGTCAACCCCATCAATTTCGGTGCGCAAACTGGCTTTTATTGTACCATCAGGTAAACCGAGAAACAAGATTGCAATCCGCGCCGATGGAATAGTATTTATCAGATTAACAATCCCTGAAGTGTCTTCCATTTGCGCCCCGCTTTGCGCAATGTCCTCGTGGGTTAAATAGGTCGAAACAACCCCCAACGCGCTTATCTCCATTCTCGTCAGCGCTATCCCCCACAGTTTGAGAGCCGCCGAAGTTTTTGAAGAACTTATATTTTTTGAAATAAAAGCAATCCTGCCACCAGCACGCAGACATTCCGCCGAAATTCGTAGAGTTTTGCCGGTAACATTCGAATGATAAAAACCCCCCGTGTCATAATAGATACCAGCCAAAATATAGGTAGCAATTTTTGAGTCAATCTTTGCTTTCATAAATTGCAAAAAATCCCATACAACTTCGGCAGCGGCCGAGGCGCTTTCGTCGACCATATTAACCCTAGCAATCTTGCAAAGATTATTCTTCAAATGATGGTCAATGTTGATAAGAGGCCTGCTTTTACAAACTTTGTCGAGCCGGATCGGAAAACCGGTTCTATTCGCATCACCGCAATCAACGGAGACAATGACATCATAATCACCTAACAAAAAGTCAGTTTTGATGTCGCCGACACTGGGCAAAAAAGAAAACGCGTTGGGGATTCCATCTTTCACCGCACAATGAACCTTTTTCCCGATATCACCGAGATAGGCGGCAAGCGCAAGTGAAGAACAAATAGTATCCCCATCAGGAAACTTATGAAGTAAAATTAGTATTTTATCAGCAGCTAGAAGATATTTTTTAGCTTCCTGAAACGTTTTCTCCACTTTGGATCTCAATAAAATACGACTTACCCTCTAGTTCAGAGTCGTTTTTGGTTAGCTTAACTTGTCCGACGTTTTCGATAGAAATACCATTTTCTTCAAGCGATACAAACGATGCTTCGTTGCCAAGATAGATAGCCGTTTTGGGTTCAATCTGATTAACCTGCTCAACAGCTCCTTTAACGTCTCCGTCAATTCTGATAATTAAAATATCTGCATTAGACAAAGTATCAATTTGTTCTTTGGAAATTTTGCATTTAAAATCCAAGAGTCCGATTGTTAAATCTTCGGCGTTGATAACATAGAGGTAATCTTCGATGCCTTGGACTGAAATTTCACCAATCTCATACTCACCCGCACCTTCGAGATTTACATCATTTATCGCCACATGGTCGTTAAAAACAATCGTCGCCTTTTTAGTTTTTAACTCGACAGTTCCATTCTTACTTTTTGCAATATTCATCTCTCCTCCTGAATTAGTTGGTAGCTAATCGTAGCAGAAGAGCAGCGCGTTATCAATTGATGGTGCGTCGGTGCCGCGCGCGAGAGCGCGCGCGGCACCGGTAAGCCGCGGGTCCAGCCTACTGGACCCGCATCAGGTTGATCTTGGGCGTCCCCCCGATGTTGTTCATCGCAGCCTGAACGCCGGTGGTCGTACCCTCTGGGTAGGCATACCCGCAGGCGAGCACGTACCACCTTGCTTCGTAGCTGTACCCCACCTCCTGCAGCCGTCCTTCACTAAAGCACTTAGTACAACGACCCCCACTGAAGTGATCAAGGGGGATTTTCTCAAACTCGGCGTGATCGGGCCGAGCCATCGTGCCCGGCACCAGCCGGACATCGAGCTTGTAGACCGACCCAGGCGGATCGAATCTGAGCTCGAGCAGCCCGCCCTGTCCGCCGCCGTTCTCAAAATAGGTCGCTGTCACGGTGGCGTCAGCAAACCTCGTCGAGCCCTTGAAAACTGAACCCGTAAACCCTGCGGGAGATGAAACAGCCATTGGCTGCGGGGCAGTTTCTGCTGGCTGTACAGTAGCGACGTGCGGCTGGTCAGTTGTCACACCAGACTCGACCTCAATCGCAGAGGTCATAATCTGGCGAGCAATGTCAACATAAACCCACCATCGGCCCTTGCCGCGAAGCGGCGACAAATCGATGTAGACACCTCCCCTTGACTGTTCGCGGTGCATCATGGCTTGCCACCTCAGCGACGAGCCGTCTTTGGCACTAACCGCCAACACGTACACCGCATTGGCCTCCGAAAAGTCGTTGGCGTGGTTAGATATGCCAGTAGCAAGACCACTAACCTCGACACCAAGAGGCTTGTTCGAGTCCATTACCCCGTCACCAGGCCAACATGACATCCGCGTGATCCTTGCGTCTCTGAAAGCCGCATAACATCTACATCTTCCGATGGCATCAAGAACCGCGGTTGCCGATGTGTCGTCGGCCTGGACAATGGTAAACCGCTGGAGCGACGGCCAATAACTCTCGCCCAGTCCTATGAGGGAATAGAGCTTGTCATGCTCCGACTGGGGTTCGTAGTGATAGTCACTCCCGGCTACAATTGCCTTTGGCGCGGGAGGTGAACCCGCGTTAGCTGCGATGTAGTCGAAAGTGCTTCCGTTATCGCGGAAGTGGTTGAATGTCTCATATACGTTGACCACCCAACCGTAGTTGAACGGGTACATCCCGTGGGTTGGGTGAGCTGCGGCGAATACCACTCCATGCTCCTCTAAGAGGAGACGGAGCTTATCTATAACATCGAGATAGGAATTGTTGTCGGGCGAGTTGTTCTTCGCAAACTCACACCATGCCCGAAACAGGTCAACCGGCTTTGACATCTCGGGCGGGAAGAAGACCAGCAGGTGGTTATGCCTGTTGGTACCGATCCCTATCTCGGCCCCGTAGATCAGCTTTTTGCCCATGCGCTCGCAATACTGCCGGGCAAGATCAAGGTCCCGAGTCCAGTCGTCAAACCCAAAGTGGTTCTTGCGAAGGCCAAAGTACTCTGGCAAACTGGTCTCTTCCACCAGTTCGGCATGGTCATTGATCGCAACGACCTCCGCCCCCACGCTGAAGGCTTTCCGACACACCTCGGTAGGCGAGTCAAAGCCATCCGAATAGAAACTGTGATTGTGCAACAGCACCACCACATCTCGCGCCCAACCAGGGGCGATCACCGCAACCGAGAATCCGACGAGGCAAACCGCCAGTACCAAGCGCTTCATGAGAACCCTCCCCCGACAGATTGGCTGATTTGATGTCAACGTGCACATCAAAAACAGCGCCTAATTTTTTGAGTGCTAGGCGCTGTTTTTGATTTTCATATTTTCATTTTTTTTGTTTACTCAAGTAACCTTAGGCCAATCCGCCTCGCTTCGGGCTTGAGTTCCACAACTTCAAACTTGTGCTTATCAGCATATTTTAGTTCTTTTACTTTCTGAGCGTCACTACCTGAAGCATGTACTAAACCATCCAGACCCTCTTCGAGCTTCACAAACGCTCCATAAGCCGTAACCTTAGTAATCTCACCATTGACCTTTTGACCGACACGAATCTTTTTCACTGCTTCTAACCATGGGTCGGATGAGAGTCTTTTGATTGAAAGGGAAATCTTACCATCATCAATCTTCACAACTTTTGTCTTGACCGCTTGACCAACCTTAAACATCTTATTTAGATCATCAACATGCTCCCAGGAAACTTCAGAGATGTGCACCAAACCCTCAACCGACTCGAGGCTGACAAACAATCCAAAGTTCGCAATACCGGTGATTTTACCTTCAACTTCTTGGCCGACTTCATAGAGTGAATCAACACCCCCGCCCATATCGTTTGTGGCCAATTTTTCGGAGAAAATCAGTTTTTCCTCATCCCTTTCAGCTGCTAGAATCTTGACGGACAGACTATTGCCAATCATCTGGCGTAATTTTTGCAATATTTGATTCGGGTCCCCACCATCGACTCTGGGATAGTTCTTAGCCGACAGCTGGGACACGGGCAGAAATCCCTGAATACCGCCTGCCTCAACCATCAAACCGCCTCTGTTGGCACTCACTATTTTTACCTCAACGATCGCGCCCTCTTCTTTCCTGGCGCTAAGCAATCTCCATAATTTGTCTTTGTCGGCTCTACGCAGACTTAGAACGATGTAACCATCCTTATTTTCCATCGAAATAACCGAGGCTGAAACTTTGTCACCCGGCTTTAATTCTTTTGTATCAAAAGAAAACTCTTTCTCTGGCACGAATCCAAACGCCAAGCCACCAACATCACAAAGAATTTTGTGGCTGGAGATACTCACGACCTCACACTCTAAAACCGTTCCCACATTAAAAGGAACGAGTCTATCCTCCTCCTCAACAGCCAGATCCTCCATTGTCTTTTTCGCTTTCGCTTCAGCTACCTTTACCATTTTTCAGATATCCTTCCTGTCTCTTGTGGTAGTTATACTTTCTCCACATTCTAGAGACAACAAACAACCTGTAGTATATCAAAAAAATCAGCCAAATCAACCATATAGCCACCACTATTAGCAAGAAGATTCTTTTACTAAGCGATCCGAGGCCGCTCATTCGAGACAGAACCAAGATCGCAACCAAAAACGGTGGATAAATTAAAACGTCCGTGCACCATCTGAGAAACTTTTTATGAAACTTCGGATATGTTGTTTTCTCTATAAATATCGACCAGACAATGCCACAAGCAAAAATTAAAAATAATGCCACAAGCAAAAAAATAGCTGATTTCATCGGTGCTGCGGGAACCTCGGTCAAAAAATCTTTGTTAACTAATTTTGAAAAATCCATGATAATTTTTGGGGCTGTCACTCACAGCTTCGGCGAAGATGGGGAAGCTAACGGTGGCCAGCCTTACGTAGCCTTTGGTAAACGGCGGCCTATCTCCCGTAGCTTTGGGCGAATGGTGGCCTGCCACCCGTCTTGTCCACCGTAGCTTTAGCGAAGGTGGAAGCTCCGACAGATGATGGGTGGTGGCCTGTCACCCGCAGCCTTGGCGAAGGGTGGTGCCAAGTGGATTCGTCGACTCTTCTCGGTTGGTTCTCAAGTTATCGACCAACCGCACTCAACAGATCGCGTTTCCTTTTCGCCACAGGCGAAAGGATATACGCGATGGTGCCGAGTGGAAGAGTCGAACTTCCGACGCCAGGATTTTCAGTCCTGCGCTCTACCGCTGAGCTAACTCGGCATATATTATCAGCTTGTCTTGAAGCGTTTTCACATTGTCTTACACAAAACTACCGTATTTTTTGATATGCGACAAGAGATTATAACTCCAATGGCGGATGGTGGCCTGTCACCCGTCTTGTCCACCGTAGCTTTAGCGAAGGTGGAAGCTCCGACAGATGATGGATGGTGGCTTGCCGCCCGTAGCCTTGGCGAAGGGTGGTGCGTCCAAGAGGACTCGAACCTCTAACCCCTTGGATGTAAACCAAGTGCTCTACCGTTGAGCTATGGACGCAAACTTACAAATTCATGGATGCACTTTTTATTGAATAGTTTCGGTCTCCGCTCCCGAAACGTCTGGATGTAAACGAGACACTCTACCGCTGAGTTAAGCGGCCACACCCAAAAACCTTCCGCCCAACTGATCGCTGATTGCTGACAGCTGAAAGCTAGATTTTAAAAACTTCGTCGCCTTCGCGGACCTTGTCAGGAACTTTGATCCCCACTTCGTCGCCGGCCTTGGCTTCCTCAATCTCAGCTCGATCAATTTGCATCGAATCAACTGGTACTTCCAGATCGGTGGTCGTACCTTTGATTTTGACCGTTTCGCCCTTTTTTAAGGTGTCCTCAAGTTTAATGATTCCCACCAAGATCTTGTCGAAATAATGGGTTATCTTCCCAATTTTCTTCTCGTCTGCCATGTAAATCACCTCCAATCTAAAAGGTAATGTAGCAAATGGCCTGCCACCCGTAGCCTTGGCGAAGGGTGGTGCCGAGGACAGGACTTGAACCTGCACGGGATTGCTCCCACTACCACCTCAAGGTAGCGTGTATACCAAATTTCACCACCTCGGCACTGCTAAGTAACTATAGGTTAAAAGCACGATTTTTTCAAGCAAAATGTAAGCCTGGACGAAATACGACGAATAGAATTGTAATGCCAAATGTCCAGTCTTAATATTTTAAGAGGGTTATTTTCCCCACTCCTTGATAGCTCTTTGGTAAATATCCGGAGTTCCAACATCGAACCACTTTCCTTCAAAAAAGTATCCCTTGATTTTATTCTGAAAAATTAATTTTGGGATAACTTCACGCTCGATCGTAAAATTAGTTTTATTAGGTAAATAATCTGCAATTTTAGGATCAATAACATGGACGCCCGCGCTAACTAGGTGAGACATCGAACGTGACTTTTTAGGTTTTTCACTATACTCAACTATGTCATCACCGTGCATTCTGACCGCACCATAGTCTGTTGGGTCCGAGACCGAGGTAAGAGCAATACTGAGAACTGGCGATTTTTCCAAGTGAAACTCTATAAAATCGTTTAAATCTATATCAATTAAAACATCCCCCCATAGTAGCAAAAACGGCTCACTCCCCATCACCGGCAACGCACTTTTAACCGCACCACCGGTGCCACTTTTCTTCTTTTCTTCGAGATAATTAATCCTGACACCAAATTTAGATCCGTCGCCAAAGTGCTCTTTAATCTTATCGCCGAGATGCCCAATAGCCACATGAATATCCCTAATATCATACGATCTTAGTAATTCGATGATGTGATCGAGAATAGGTCGGCCGCCGACAGGCAACATCGTCTTGGGCAATTCATAGGTGAAAGGACGCATTTTGATACCCTCCCCGCCGGCTAAAATCAACGCACGCTTAATCTTGGGTTTGAAATATGAGGCAACGACATATTCAAGCGAATGAGATCTATTTCTGATTTTTGTACCGTCAACTAATGAGTCAACCTTATCAATCAGGTCTTTGCGCATCGTGATGGTAAACGGTTTTCTTTCCATTTCTCGGTAATTTTTTAGACGCTGACTCCCACTTTGGAGATTTTTTCTCCCTTATCAAGGGAGTAGCCTTTGGCCAGAGCGAATCTGGTTAAAATATTCCAGAAATAAGCCAAAATACAATAGGGTTTGAAGCCACAAAGAAGTTCTATATCGACTTCAAAATCAGCAAAGTTGCATTTTTCACCCACTGACACAAAATAACAGCCGGTTTTTTCCTTCATTTGCTTAAAGCGATCAAAATATTTTTTGTACTTGTTCGCAAAGAACAGAAAAACGACATCACCCTTTTCTATGACTTCTTCCGGGCCATGCAGAATTTGTGTCCCGGGAATAAACTTCGCTTTCTTCTTTGCCAACTCGGTAAATTTGAGCGAAACCTCTTCACCTATTCCGCAGCTACCGCCAGCGAAATAAACTGTTCTTGCCCCAGAGATAAGAATTAATAATTTGCTATCTATCTCGCAAGTGAAATTGTTATTCATTGCTGAGGCAACTTCTCTAAGCTGTGTGCCATTTAGAAGTGGCTTCTCCTCTATTTGGCGAACCAAATTTTCACACAAAATAGATTGTTCAATAATCGATTTAGTCGCCGCGACTGCCTTTTCCTTGCCCGACATTAACCTGTAGACTTTATTAGCACACGCCGCCAGCTCGCTCTTTTCGTTGGATGTCACCGCATAAACCTTGTCTTTTGGAAATTGCTGCGCCAAATTGATAATTTCCCGCGTTTGCCCTGAATTACTAATCAAAACCAAGCTTTTAAAATCACGCTCTTTTTCTGCATAAGCTTCACTAGCAAAAATAAATTTTAGCTTTGACCTTGTTTCATTTTTCTCTATAATCGAATTCGCTCGGCCGGCGGGCAGATAGTAACTTGAGCCCATTGCTCCAACTAAAACGGGTGTTTCGATATTTGATAAAAACCTTTTGGTTTTATCTGGATCAAAATTCGCCAGATAGTCTATACCCGATCTAATCTCCGCTTCTAGGTTAGTCATGACCCTCCAAAATTAATTTCCTTTTGGAATATGATAATATCATATATGATGATATCATGCAATAAATAAATAGTGCCCTATCAGCTAGGAGTCAACCCTTCTTAAAATAGTACAATCGGGAATATTTTTTAAAGTCACCTGATACTTATCAAAGCTCGTCCCGGAAATTTCAAATTTAAATCCGAAAGCTCGCTCAAGGGGCGTCGTCACCTTACTTTGTAGATCGAATCTGCTCAATGAATATGTTTTGGGTAAATCATTGTTTAAAACGACACGATCCTCTGAGCTCAATAGAAGGTCCAGAATTGCGCATGCCGCTTTTTGACTGGGAATTTTTTTAGAATCTATTTTATTTCCGCGATAAAAAATTTTATTTTCTTCCAGATCAATAACAAGAATCGATTCACTCTTTTTATTGTCGGCCAATCTGGTTAACTTTTTGCCGTGGCTAAATGAGGTAACAAGAAACAAATCACCATCAATAAGATCAAAAAATATTTTTGATTCTATATCCTGCTCGATTCTTGCTCCGTCAAGCTCCGTACCATCTCTCCAGCTGGCATAGTCAAGATTGACTCCCTTTCTTTCGCGCGCAAGATCATCAACCAAGCTTTCGATTTCCGATCTATACTGGCCATAGGGGACAGCAAACAATAATTCCCCGCCTCGGCCAACGCCAGTAATCTTACAACCGGAACCAACGTCGTTATCACGAGCATTTGCCATTGTGTGAACCGAAGAATATATCTCGTCCACACCTGATGTTGAAATATCAACAAGATGCAGTAAATTTTGATATTGGTTTAGACTACTAAAAAAATGTTTCAGGTTTTGTTTTGAGTTACCGCATCGAAAAAGTTCTTTCATAGAAAGCAAGGTTTCGCCAGAAATCTGTTCGAGCATGTTCAGGTAAGTCTCCCAAAAAGAATCGAATTTGTACCCTATGGCTTCTTCCATCTCATTCTGCCGGGTAAGTGTAACTCTTTTTAATTCTTCGGCAGAGGCAACAACCGAAGCTCCTTGGACGAGGTTGCCAGAGAAAATCAAGCCATAATCAATTGGCCACATCGGCGTGTCCGGAAGTTTAAATATCTCTTCCATCCCCTTCGCCCAAAGTTCGTTGGTCTTAAAACCGACGACAACCGGATACGGCGAATTACTCAAGGCACACAAAGCGGTCGCCGAAGATGATCGACCCTTTTGCAGTTTTTTGGTCAAATTTTGCGCAAAATTAGGTCTTTTTGTTTGGTCGCCAATAAGCAGAACCGATATTGCCGCTGACATCGCGCCCAATCCACCCAGTGACAGGCCGAGTATCAGCTCGCTAAAAAATTTAATTCTATAGCCCTGAAAATCACGTTGCAGTTCTTCTTTTAGACCTGAGACAATATATTCGTCAAGAATAATTTTTTCGAATTTTCCCTTCGAGGGATTATATGCAAGAATTTCTTCTTCTACCTCAAACTTGTCATCCGATATTCTTTCTAAACCGACATAAAATCTAAAAGGAATCTTAGAGCAAATCGAGAGACCACCGTAAAAATTCGAAAAGTCACCAGACCAAATAAAACAATGAGGCGCCGAAGCTGACCTGACAACTGATTTAAAAAAGTTAACATAGTGTGCGGAGAATTCTTTCTTGAGTTTTTTTGTATTCATAGCATGCCTGCATTGTGTAGCTGTCCAAGACCACAAATATTCTGTTCGCCCCCTCTTGACGAACAAATTGATGGTGCCGAGGACAGGATTTGAACCTGCATGACCTTTCGGTCACTACGCTCTGAACGTAGCGTGTATACCAATTTCACCACCTCGGCAGGTGAATAAATTATACCGCAAAAGATACTACTAAATTTCGTTGTCCCTGTCGAGAATTAATGTTTTTTCTCGTATAGATACCAGCCAGTAACTTCGTTAAATCTATCTGCCTCGCACATGCAATAGTTGCCGACAGCAAAACCTTTAACCTTCCCACTAACAGAGTAATTTCCTTCTAGATTTTTATACTCAACGGCGATCTTTTCACTAGCCACTTCTTCGTTAATTTTGGTTAAAATCTCGCTTTTCTTGTCATCCGCGGCGCTTCTGTACTCTTCGGTCAAATTATCCAAGGTAGCGTTTGCAACCTCAGCAAAGTTCTGGCCATCGCCAGTTCTCTGAGAAGAATGGAAGAATTTATACGGATCCTTGCTTACACTATCGCTGACCAAGAGATATAACATGTCGTAATTTCTCTTTGGCAAGTCATCTAGAACTGCGTCTTTGAATTTAATCTTCCTGATTTTCAGCTCGATACCAGCGTCAGTTAGCTTCTTTTTAAACGCTTCATAGTCCTGATCGACGCCGTCACCATTTACCTCTAGAATATCCAACGACTTGATAGAATCGGGTTTTGTACCAGCAAGCAATTGCTCCCTGACTTTCAAATTCTTGAGGTATGCCTTAGAACCGTTGACAAATAGAATATGCTTTTTGCTCAAAGTCACTTTCTTGGTTTGCCATCCATCGGGTGCTTGATCTAAGCCAAGCGCACCGGTTATGGCGCCTTTTTTGGCCGCTTTCTCTAATTCATCTTTGCTTTGATAAATTCTAACGGTAAATTTTTCGATGTACGGCTTGCTTAGATGGTAATTTTTATCTACCACCAATCTGATCTCAGTCTTTTTCTTTTTGGAAACCTTATATGGGCCGTGGACAAAGATCGGCTTGGAGACATCGTCCAAAAAGTTAAGCGAGAGCTGGCTCAATTTGATCTGTAAAGTATCCTGAGCAACAGGTATAGCACTAGCTGAAGGTAAATAAGTGGGATTTTTCCCCAAAACATCCGCTAACTCATAGCTAGAAATATTATCCTGCAGTTTAAACGTATAGGTCAACTTATCCTGAGAGGGTTCCCAGCTTTTGGCAAGATCCGGAACAATCTGACCTGTTTGATCGTGAGTCACCAGCCCCGCCTTGGTTAGTCTGCCAAGCTCAACATCGTCAACTGATTCGGCCACAACACCCTCGATAAAGGTTCCTCCTTTGGCCGCCACCGTTTGATTGCCATTAGAAGCTTCGGCCCATTTCCAACCGGAGAAAATTATTAACAGAAAGCAGACCGCTAAAGCGATCTTTTCGTAGGTGTAAAAGAGAGTCTTCCAATTTTTAGCAACTGTAATGAATGATTGTAATCTAATGCGGCTAAAGCGCCGCAAGGGAACTTTCATATTAAGTCCTTAAGAAGAGACCTTTATTTTTAAGTAGAGATTGAATACGACCGCTACGACCAGCACAGCGGCGAAGATTATTGTTGAATTGAAGAGGAATTTCTCGATTCCTCTCTTTGATCGGTAGACGTTCGCATCAGACGCAAAGGCGCCCCCCAAACCAGTGCCGCGGTTCTGTAAGATAACCGCAGATATCAGCAAAATCGATATAACGAACTCTATCCAAACTAACGCTTTTAACATAACGGGTAATATAGTAATGGATAAAAAAGATTTGTCAAGGGTTAACAGGGTAATTTATATAGGTTTCTAGGTATGAAATAAAAAGGTCGCTCTAGATTTAGTTCTTAGTATCTAAACTAAAAAACACCCTTTTTCAGGTGTTTTCCAACTTCGTCAATCACATTTATGTGAACTGGACTGCCCATTGTATCTTCATTGTGGACGACTCATCACTTGTAGCTTTGGGCGAATGGTGGCCTGCCACCCGTCTTGTCCACCGTAGCTTTAGCGAAGGTGGAAGCTCCGACAGGAGCGAAGGGTGGAGCGGGTGATGGGTTTCGCACCCACGACCTCTTCCTTGGCAAGGAAGCGTTCTACTGCTGAACTACACCCGCCCACGCTGAACCCTCGGCGGGCAGGCCCGCAAAAAGCTCGGGTCAAATATACCTTACATCTTGACGTTTGACAAGATTTATGGTATATTTGCACGTTTGCTAAGGAGGGAGATCTCCAAGGCAGGCAAGTTAGCACCTTGACCATATGGGGTTGCCGCGCCCCGAAAGCGGCTGGAGGACAACGATGATTCAGGTCGTCAGCACGCGCAGATGGAATGCGTTCCTCGCTGACAGCAGCGAGGCACGGATGGCGTTCATGAAGGAGATCCGGGCGCACTGCGTCCGGATCTACGGAGTGGAACCGAGCCTCGACTGCGGCGGGCCTAGTGGCGAGGACGTAGACAGCCCCGCCGAGGCTATCTACAAGGCCCTTCTCCACGGCCACCGCTTCCTGGACGTCACCGATGTCCAGGAAAGAAAGGAAATGACCTGCTGCGCAACGCGCGCAGGGCTCACCGTCTTCGAGGTGAGCAAGGGGATGGTAGCTATCCTCGCCGAACCGATGAGGTAGTCACCCCAGCAGCCTCCGCACCCGGCCCCGGCCTTCAACTTCACCGTTGGAGCGCCGGGGCTGTCGTACCATACACATTCAAAGACCGAAGTAGTGAATTATCTAAATAATTTACCCTTTGTTCTTTGAAGTTTAGGGAACAAAAACTCGCTGCCAAGCGAGTATTACAAGGGGGATGACACCCCGACTTGATTCAAACGCAAACGGTTTCCTGTGAGCGAGCGAAGCGAGTCGAACGGTCAAGCCATGACGCACCCTAGCTCTATTAACCCCTTGAGGGTGAGGAGCGGAAAGGAGGGTTGCGAAATGGCATTGACACATATTCTAAACGGCGTCCTTTTCATAAAGGACACCGTAGCTGCCGATCCGGCGCTCCAGCCCGGCGAGCGCGGGGCCCGCAAGCACGTCGTGCACACTCTCCATGATGGAGAGAGGCTTACGACGGGGCATGTCTGGGCTCCGCCTTTCGAGGGTGGAGAGTGCCCGGTGATCGTGGCTGATACCTGGAGAATGGCCTCCTTCACGGAGGTCGCCGACCAGGATCGCCACTTTCATCGCCGGGCGACCGAGATTTACATCGTGCTCTCGGGCAAGATGCGAATTGAAGTCGACAACAGGGTGTACTTCCTCAATGAGGGAGACACTCTCGTTGTAAACCCGGAGGCAAACCACGAGATCCTGCGTGAGACTTCCTTTCTCGCGCGAGTCATCACCGTGGGGGGCGGCGAGACAGACGACAAGGTTGTCGTCTAGATCCGCCACCGGCGACCAATTACCGTGTCACGGCGGCAAACCGTGACGGCCGAGCTCTCGGCTAAAGTGGGGACCCTCTCGAAGTGTTTGCCCGATGGCAAGCAACTATAAGAGAGGGCGAGACCACAAGGCGCGGAATCATCGGGGCGATCATTCGCCCCACCCGGCCCCGGCCGTCGCCTGGATAAAACCAGTGCGACGCGTCCGGGGCCGTTGCCGTTTTATAAACAAATATTTTTCTTCGACTTGTCCCCTCACTATCTTTTTTTAACAACCAAACTTATTTGTTTTTGAAACAGCCATCAAAAACATAATTTTTGCGTTATAACAGTGATCGCTGCTATAATTGGTTTATATGGTTTAATATCTTATTTAATCGTGTGAAAATAGACAACTGAATCAAACATCAAAATAAGACAATCGAAATAGTTTATTTTAGGCCAGCAAAATCGCATGAAGACAAGTCAAAAACATCGATTCAAATTATCTGAAAAGGAGAAGGAGTTTATTAAAGAGATTGGGCGATTTTTGCTTGGTTTTACAATCACAGGCACTCTTCTTCTGATTGTTGCTGTTGCCCCAAATTCAATTAAACTTGCTGAACTTTTTATCAAGAAAAATCCGAAATATAAGAATAGGGATGAAGATGTGCGAAAGGTTTTTAAAAAAATGTTTATAAACAAGATTATTCAACCGGTGGAAAAGAACGGGAGAGATTATGTTGAGATTACCGACAAGGGTAAAAGGGAATTGGTAGAGTTCGATATTGATACGGTCAAAATCAAAAAACAGGAATGGGACAATAAATTTAGAGTAGTGATTTTTGACGTCCCGGAAGTAAAGAAGATCGCACGAGAAGTATTAAGAGGCAAGTTGAAAGAAATTGGTTTTGTAAAAATTCAAAAAAGCGTTTGGGCCTCTCCTTACGAATGTGAAAAAGAAATTTTGTTTATTACTTCAATGTACGGTGTCGAAAAGTTTGTAAATTATATGGTTGTGGAAAAGGCCGATTTTTCAAATTATATGAAGGAAATGTTCAACTTATAAAAGATAATAGCGATCGCTGTTATAGTTGATCTCGGCAATTTTTTAGTTCTGCCATTTTTTGAAACTTTTAAAACTCTGGAGTTAGGCTTATTCTAAATCGATTTGGCTGGGTTCTATCACTTTACCGGCAAAATCCAACCTCTTGTCAGTTTGGTCCGTAATGCCTAGGCTCAAATAGCTTCCATCTTTTGCTTGATAATCCCAAAATCGTTCTGATTCTCCCTTGACAAAGATCTCTTCACCGGAAACCTCTTCAGCAACAGCATGCGCAGTATACAAAAATTTAAAATTTTTCCCTTGAAAATTAAGCTCTTTGGGGAAAGGTTCTCGAAACTCATTTTCGGCCGGCGCAACAAAAATGAAAATATTCTCGTCCAAGTCATCGGCCAAAATGAAATCATCATTCAAAAAACATTTCGTATAAAATGACCCGTCATCCAAACGAAACTTAATAAGCTCTCGGATCTTAAATTTTTTATTCCCGATAACAATTATTGAACTTAAAGAAATTTTTTGACGAAATTCAGCAACGTTCATATCTTAATGACTCAATGTATATTAATAAGGCCCATCCTTCGCTAAAGCTACGGAGGGCAAACCTCTTTGCAGTAGCAAAGTATGTTTGGAGGCCTGGGCCGGAATTGAACCGGCGTACGCGGTTTTGCAGACCGCTGCGTAACCACTCCGCCACCAGGCCATTCGCCTTGAACTATTCTATCATTTCTCCTAAAAAATTAAAGGTAAGAAACTGATTTGATTTAATCAACCCATCCTGCTTTAATGCAAAATAGCAATCTGGAGGAAAAATGGGGAAAAAGAACAAAAAAGCCAAAAAATATCTACGCGAGCAGGCGCTAAAGAAAATCAAACAGGAAGAGGCCAAACAACAGGTACCACAAACCCAGTCGGCCGTGGCTGGACATATCCCCGAGGATCAAGAAACGGTAGCCGAGTCCAAAGAGGTTAGGCTTCATATAAAGAAAATCCTGATAACGGTCGGAATCCTGGTTCTCATTATTATCGGAATTTACTTTATAAATATTAAGTCAGATTTTATCTTAAAACTTGGAGATTGGCTTTCGCGCGTCTTCAACGTGCAGGTCTAGATCAGCACGTCTTATCAAGATTCTGGTCAATAATCGAATCGAGAGGATTGGTGTATTTTTCACCGTTTTTATCAAGTGGCGCGCCCTCGGGATAAACAGTCCCTTTTCTATTACCGTATTCGTCCAATCCTCCGGTAGCCAAACATTTTTGGATCTGTTCAATTCTAGTCTCGCTTAGAAGGTCCGCGCGGGCTAGATTGTCAGAATTCAAGATAATTTGCGCGGGCTGTTTTGCCTCTATGACAAAGCCAGAAAAAGGACTAATTTTAGTTTCATAACTGATCTGCTTGAAATCAGCCGAATCGGTAATCGGCGCGGTTTCATTCGCCGAATCGGTATAGCTCTTCATCACCACTTGCGTTGGCAAGGCAATTACGTTTGTTTCGACCGCCTCTTTATAGGTGATTGTCTGGCCTGTTGGAGTTCCATCGTCAGATAGTTTCTGCACCATTATATTCGAAGAGAACACGATCCTCGCATTAGCATACGGGTTGGCCAAAAAATTATAGCCTATCTTGAGATTATATCTAAATTCCTGATTCGGATTAGTCGCCGTCTTGTCAGCCGGTAGAGATACCTGTTCACCAAGCGCAGAATAAACCAAAATACCTCTTCCGGGCACAACCGGGTCCAAAACTTCGGTTTTGCCTTTTGAGATGTTGTCAACTAAATCGATATATCCTCCTGATTGTGGGTCAAATATATATGATTTGCGACTCTTTAAACCAAGAAACAAATCGCCGAGATAAGTTTTTTCCATCAAATATGGTATGCCGATAATGCTCCAACCTTTTCGAAGCGATACCTCAGTTGTCTGGCTTACCTTTGCACTTGCGCTTGTCGACGACAAAAGATTAACCTTGTTTTGTGAGCATTCAAGCAAATTGAACGGGCCACATTTTACAGCATCGGATTTACCGCTGAGTCTAGCAAAAACATCGATCGCGTTGTTAATAGAAGCCGTAGTTACCTTAAACTGAACCTGCTTTTTTTGATTAGCCACAATGTCTACGTTATAACTAAAGCCGGTTTTTGCCGCTTCGCTCAGCTCGGATAATCTTTGCGTTGATAACGTCTGCGCCCCATCGAGTGTTTTTAGATCAAACGTTAGCCCCTCCGAGTAAACCTCAAGACTAGCCCCTTTATAGTCGGCGCTGGAATCAATCTGCACTGTTAGGATCATTTCTTCCGCTGAGCTAACTTGTGCCGATAAACCAGTCAACTGCATTTTAACAGTGTCGCTAGTTGTATCCGCCGAAATCTTCTTGCCAAAAACAAAATAGCCCCCAATAGAGCTAAAAAGCAAGAACGCAAAAACACCGAACACCCAAAACAGGGCCCTCTTTTTTCTGTTAACCGGCGGCCGGAGAGTCGAATTATCTTGTGAATAATTCGAAACCAGCGGTTTTTGAATTAAACTCAAACCAAAGGGATCATCCATCCACTTGATTATACAAGATAGAACAATTCTTACAAAGATCTAGAGCGTGTATTTTTTTGTATCAGAGTATTTTTTTATCGAATAAAGACCAAAGCCGGCCAACAGCGAAACTCCAGCTAAAATATAGATTTGCGTACCTGTGTCAGCCACATCCTCTGCATCCTGCACGCTAGTCGCCGATGCCGTTGGCGTGATAGTCGTTCCTTGTAAATATTCGTCCAGACTACTCGAGGCTGTCGCGGTTGCAGTTATGGTCGCAGTGGGTGTTGCACTGTCCGAACCAGTCGGCAACCCAAGCGGTGGCAAAGTATCTTCTGCCAAAGTAGAGGCTGCACAAACTACAAGGAAAAAACCCAAACAAACTGCTAAAAAAATTCCCTTCTTCATATGACTACATAATACTATAAATGCAAATAAAGCTCAAAAATTATCCCCCAACCGGAACAGCCGTCACGATCAGACGTTTTAGATTGGTTCCAACCGGCACGCAAGTCATCAGAGTCAATCGCCGCTTGCCGGATGACACGTATTTTATCGCCGCTTGTTTCTCAACCTCAATTTTGTCTTTAACCTCATATTTATAGGTGAGACCCTGATAAGTCACAAAAATCTCGTCTTTTGCATTAAGTTGCGGCAAAAGTGCAAAAACCGTGTTGTAGTCACCCTTTTTCCACCAATAATTAGAGCTGTGACCGCTTACAAAAACGTTTTTGTTTTCATTTGGCTTACCAGAGCCATTGACTTGAATTACGCCCTGCTGGAGCTTCTCAACCGACTGTTCGTCACTCACGTCCCATATAATAGGAGCATTAACACCTATTTTAGCAATTACAATCGAATTTTCGGGATATTCTGCCGGGGCGGGATATTTTTCGATTTTTGCGCTATCCTCAGATCTATACGTTGTTATGGCGACCGAATCGGGATTGAGTTTATATTTAATAATCGAAAGAAACGCAGGCAAATTTACAGCGGCAAACACAATGGCCGAAAAAACAACGATTGAAAACAAATCACCAATAACCACAAAATACCATGGCCTCTTCGTCGCTCGGGGATTTTTGGCCTCAGGCAGCTTGTAGGTGACACCATCAACCGACACCGTTTTCCAACTTAATGATCTTTTCTCCTTGCAGTTTTCGAAAGGCAAAATAGCCCAAAATAAACGGTATCCAAAAGGTGAAAAATCTGTAGGTAATAACCGCAATAGTTGCCAACTCCACCGGAACTTGCAAGTTTGTTAAAACTAAAATCATCGTTGCCTCAACGACACCAACTCCACCGGGCGTGATTGAAACGAGGGTGAAAAGAATGCAGATAGCATAAACCGAGATTATAACTCCAAGATTGACCGAATATCGAAAGGCAAGAAAGACATAGAAAAGTGTTAAGACGTCAATTGTCTCAATGAGCAAAACATGTAAGACCGGCATTTTAAGCCGAGAAAATTTGTCCTGGATAGTCTTGAGACAATCACTTATTTCGGTGCTTATCACATGAATCTGACCATCGCTCAGGAGAGATTTCTTCGCTTGCAACATTCTTGCAAAATAATTGATAACGACCGCCACAACTGAAAGCAATTTTTTGACCTTCGCCGCACCGCGCAATGCAATCAGAAACAGAACGATCATTATGATAATCGCGCCAAAGAGTATTCCAGCCGTCACTAACTGATAAGTATAGAGCTGTTCGTTAAAAAAGAGGTAAAATAGTCCAAAAAGTAAGGCTAATATGAACACCGCATATATCAAAAAATATGCAAAAAAATTCACAAAAATCGAGCGGGATTTATTCATCCCCTGTCTTTCAGCCTCGGAAACAAAAAGGGTTATTCCAGTTAAACCTCCGGCTGGGGCGGCTAAATTGAGAAAATTCGACGCCACCGCTAGATATGTCAGTCTTTTTATAGAATCATTGACACCGAAAAATTCATACAAACTACTATAAAAAGAACCTTTGTTAATTATTCCAACTATTTGTATCAAAAGAATCGCCACCAGAAACACCCAACTGCCCCTGGAGAGCGTCTCAGCTGCCCGCGAAAGGCTCCCGAACTGTCTGACAAAAACAACTATAAAAACAATTGAAACAATAAAAAGCAGGAGTTTGTTTAAAAGTTTGGCTCTTTTCTTAATCATTTCTTTTTATAATTGTGAAAAAGGTTTTAACTTGCTTTGGATCAAGCTGTTTTCTGCAGCTTAAAAACTCTCTCGATTTGAAAGTATCTATCTTGCAGTCTTCAATATTATCCTTCTTCACACCAATTCGTTCAAGTTCAAAACATAGCGCGGCCGTCAAATCAAAGTGAAAATCATAATCTTTCCCGATCAGAAAATCGGAAAATCTTGTTTTTCTTACCTGCTCAAGAGCCGCACCACCTATCTGATAATTCTTTACCCTGATGTGGGGGCCTAGAAAAAGCTTCAAATCGGCAGGGAAACTGCCGGTGCGGTTTAAAGCCATGTGTAGATTATCAATAATTCCGCCGATAAGATTAACCCTGCTAACATGGACAGCTCCAATTAAATCAGGGCCATAGAGAACAACCGGCACGCAATCAGCGCTACGAATGCCCACCGCAGATACATTTTTACTTATCAGACCATCGGCCAAATACACACCGGCTTTTGTAACAACTTGCACGATTGTATCGTGCGTTTGACGCATGTAGGAAAAATCACCGATATTAACCCTAAGTTTTCGCAAAATTTCGAGTGAATTGTCATTTAACGAACCGTCTTCGTTAATGTTCATCGGCCCATCATCAAGCTGGGTCGAAATAATTAAATATTTGAAATCTAAAAATGTCTTCACGTTTGTGTCCTATATTGCAAAGCTTCAATGACATGTTTTTGTTTGATTTTAGCGGTTGATTCCAGATCGGCAATAGTCCGCGCCACTCTCAGAGTCTTAATATAGCCCCTCATCGAAAGATCCAGCTTTTTCGCTGATTCTAATATCGTATGCGCTGCTTCGGGTTCAATACCAAATTTCTCAATTTCCTGCTTTTTCAGTTGATTGTTTAGCTTCTTCTTCTTTAAAATGGCAACTGATCTTTTAGCCTGGATTTCGCGCGCGCGCGAAACTCTCTTTCTAATCATCTTCGAAGACTCTCCGACAGTACCAGAATTTATCTGCTCAATCGGAATTTTTTCAACCACCACCCTCAGATCAATTCTATCCAAAAGCGGGCCGGAGATGCGACGGTTGTATTTTTCAATTTGCCCGGCTGGACAATTACATTCTTTAGTCGGATCGCCAAAATAACCGCACGGACAAGGGTTTTTCGCCCCAACCAAAATAAAATCGGCTGGAAACCTGATTGTCCCCTGTGCTCTCGAAACCGTCACAAAATGATCCTCTATTGGCTGCCGCAACGATTCCAACACAGACCGGGGAAATTCAGGAAACTCATCCATAAATAACACACCTTTATGTGCCAATGTAACTTCGCCTGGCTTTGGCATAGTCCCACCGCCAATCATCGCCACCGAGGACGTAGTGTGATGGGGACTTCTAAACGGCCGCGAAGTCACAATCGGAAAGTCTTCACTTAAAAGCCCGGCAACAGAGTAGATTTTGGTTAGCTCAAGCATCTCTTCTTCATCAAGTGGCGGCAAAATACTCACCATGCTGCGCGAGAGCAAAGTTTTCCCCCCGCCGGGGGAACCTTCGGCCAAAACATTGTGCGCACCGGCTGCTGCAATCTCAAAAGCACGTTTTGCCTGAAATTGACCAACAATTTGCGCAAAATCAAAATCCTCAAAATCATCACTTTGATCGATCTTGGCCGGTAAAACCAATTCAAACTCAACATTTTCTATCAGATTTTTTACCAAAGATTGCAATGAATCCGCCGACATGACCTTAATTTTTGAAACCAGACTAGCTTCCTTTCTGTTCCCAGACGGAACAACGAGATTCATCCCGAGTTTTCTGGCCATTATCGCTGCTTGGATTACACCCTTGGTTGAACGTAATTTGCCAGTCAGAGACAATTCGCCCAAAAACAATGTCTCGTTAAGCTTTTCTTTTTCGATCTGCCCAGCGGCCGACAGGACACCGATCGCAATAGCAAGATCAAAAGCCGGTCCTTCTTTTTTGACATCAGCCGGTGCCAAATTGACCACCACCTTCTTTTGGGGAAAATCAAAGCCAGAATTTTTGAGTGCTAAGCGCACCCTCTCCTTAGCTTCTTCGACCGCCTTATCTGGCAACCCCACGATGATAAGCGATGGAATACCGGCGCCGACATTAACCTCGACCTCAATGACAGCAGGCTCAAGACCAACCGTCGCCACTGATTTGATGATCGAGATCTTTTCCATGAGCTTATTATACATTATTGACCATTCTTGCTTGACCGCTTCCATTAAAAATGGTATAAATCACAGTTTGGACATTGAAAACGCGAGGGGAGGTTGTCGACTTGAATTTAGCCGAGTGGCTAGAGCGGATAATCGTCACACCCGACGATGTCCTCTCTAAGTCAGACGTGATCATTGCCATCGGCTGTACCCTGGACAAGGCCGGAACCAGGCCAAGTCCACAGTCGGCGGCCATCGCTTTGAAAGCTCAGCAGCTCTACGAAGCCGGCTGGGCGCCCAATGTCTTGTTTGTCGGTAAAGGCTATAACAAGCCGATGCCAACAACCGAGGCGTGGGCAATGTGCGACCTGGTTAACCTCCCCAAGAGTGTTGTTACACTCGAGGAGGCAAGCTACACGACGCGAATGAACACCATCGCCATCGCCGCGATCATGCAGGCGAATGGTTGGCGTTCTGCGATCGTGGTCGCACAACAGCTCCACGCGAGGCGCGTGCGCCTCGCTATCCGCCGGGCCTGCCCCGGTCGGCAAATCGTAGTCGTTAAAGCCTGGAGCCCCTATGGGAACAGTTCAAAGTGGTTCTTGAACCATTTCTGGACTTTTCTCATTTGGGATACGTTGGCCCTCATCTACTCCAAGTTGCGTGGCTGGGCCTAGGCCCAGCCACGCCCAAGGGCGCCGCTTCGGTATCCAATCCGAACGGCGCCCCTCGTCCCTCACGTAGTGAATATGGTATATATTTTATAAATGAATCCGAAAGTAATCGTCATATTAGGCCCAACCGCTTCCGGCAAAACCGGAATAGGCGTGCAATTAGCCAAAAAATTCAACGGGGAAATCATTTCGGCAGATAGCCGGCAAGTTTATCGTGGATTGGATTTAGGAACCGGCAAGGATCTTAAAGAATATGATAGTGTCAGATATCATCTAATCGATATCTGCGATCCTGAGGAAAAGTTTAATATGTTTGACTGGCTCGAATCGGCCAGGCTGGCTGTCCGGGATATATTAGACAGGGGAATGATGCCAATTGTCGTGGGCGGCACGGGGCTTTACATTCAAGCACTAGTTGAAGGATTCACAACGATCAAAAACGAAAAACTAAAAATTAGAAATTCTAATTTAAAATCAAAAAAATATAGTAGGGAAGAATTAGATCTTAAAACTAGCAAAGATTTGCAAAAAATTCTGGGAAAATTAGACCTTGAATCATTTAATAAAATCGATCAAAATAATCCTCATCGGCTTATTCGAGCAATCGAAAGAGTTCAAGAGGGGATTGAGATATCAAAGATTGCAGTTCCCTACGATTTTTTGCAAATCGGAATAAATTTACCGCGCGAGAAACTATACAAAAGAATCGATAAGCGTGTCGGTTCGAGGTTTGAGGAAGGGATGCTCGAGGAGGTTAGAGGACTACTTGATTCCGGCATTAACCCAAAATGGTTGCATAAGCTGGGATTGGAATATCGAATTATTAGTGAATATTTATTATCAAATTCTAAAATTCCAGTTTTAAGTTCAAAGTCAATCTCAAATGTAAAAACAGATGAGTTTCAGGAGATGTCGCAATTATTGAAGTACAGAATCCACGCTTTTGCTCGTCGCCAGCTAACATGGTTTCGAAGATTCTCGCAAATTAGATGGATCAGTAATTACGATGAAGTCGAAAAAGTCGCCGAGAATTTCCTGTACAAAAAATAATCCATTGTGATAGAATTCTAATTACTATGAGAAAAGTATCAGTTTTCTTGGCGGGGTTGTTTATCATAATATTCCCCAGTCTAACTCGCGCCGATGTATTAAATCTGGGAAATCTGTCGCAAGGTTATTCAACCATTCAGAATCCATTCATATATCTTGGGCAGAAGACTGCTTTGACTAATTATGAAGTTGGAACCTGCAAAAACCACGAAAATGGGTACTGGATGCAGCTAGCTGATGGTACTTGGGCTGAACCGGGTAGCGCATTGAACCTGTGTCAAACTGACGGAACGGCTAGCAGCTGGTTAAACTCGTATCAACTAAATCCTTGGCTTCGCTCGGGAATTGGCCTTAACAACGTCAGCCAGAATTATGTGCAACAATCCGGTTATAGCACAAATTATGGCACAGCCTTAAATAATTATGGCCGGTTTACCTCCTATCAGGACTGGTATAATTACTGTGTCCTAGCAGAGAGCTTTGCACCGAGACCAGAATGTACGTCGTCTCAATATAACTATTCTACGATGCCGTGGAATCTAACCTATGGGGCGAATCTCTTTGTCCGAACCAAAATCGGTGATACTGGAACACTAACCATCGCCACTTCTGCATCCAGCAAAGACTTAGGTGGAATAATCGGTGGAGTTCTGCTTTACAACCTAATCGGCAATCTTTTCAAGTAAAATCTTTATTAGTTTTAGCCACTGGTCACGATCGAGATCCTCTGGTCTGTCCTCTAGACTCATCGCAGAAAGTTGAGCGATTTTTTGCGCTTCTTTGCCAGAGATTTTAAGAGAAGAAAAGAGCGAATTCTTAATCTTCTTTCTTTTTTTCGCAAACGCGAGCTTAATTATCTTGAAGGCCTTTTTGGGCTCAAAATCACGATTTTCGATCTTGTCTATCGACAGCACGGCCGAATCTACTTCCGGAGGAGGATAAAAAAAGTTTCTGGGCAATTTTTCAATTATTTTTGTCTCGCCAAAAAGTTCGATAAAAACGGTTAGCAGCCCCCTATTAGAATCACCCGGTTTAGCTGTGAGTCTTTCGGCGACTTCTTTTTGTAACATAACGATGACCTCGGCCGGCATCGTCGGGCAAACACTCAAAAGCGAGATTATAACCGGCGAAGAAATATTGTATGGCAAATTGGATATCACTTTTAAAGGCGGATCGACGATTAATTGGGGAATCAGAAGCAATGCGTTCTGGTTGATGAGTTTCAGATTTTTGTCTTTAATTTCATCCTTGAGATGTGTGAACAATTGCTTATCCAATTCGCAAGCGATCAATTTTTTAGGTTTAGCGCGAAGGATTTCGCGCGTTAAAATACCCAATCCCGGGCCGATTTCAAGCACCGTGTCAGCCGAGCCAACCTGTGCCGTTTCCACCATGCGCCTTACAACTGCTTCGTTAGTTAAAAAATGTTGACCTAGGGAGTGTTTGGCTCCGCCTAAGCCACGAATCAAGTTTTTTGTTTCATTTGTCATGAATTTTCGGTTAGTTCTTGAGCTCTTCGACCAAAACATTCGGCCCTGCGCCATAACCGTTATATTTCAATTCCGCCAAAACACCGAGTGAAAGATCGAGTACATTTCCATCGGCTGCATTGGCCGTTCCCCAGGTGCAATCGACTGTTTTGATTGTTTGAACACCATTTGTAAGATTAGTAATTCTAACTGCCGTGCCCTTTTTATAATTTGCGCTGACAACAGAGCAATTTGAAGGCTTGTAGATCGTTGCTAATCCTTTAACAGAGCTTATAACGACTACTTTGGTCCCGATTCTAATTACCCTATCAGTTGGTTTTTTTGCTATTTCGTTCTTAATTAGGATTCTTGATACCTCGACCCCATCTTCTCGGCGTAACTGATAGACAAGCCTTCTTTTCCCTTCTTCGCCAGAGGGATTAACTTTTTTAATACCGCGTTCTAGGGTGTCATCTGTGACTTCCTTCGTTGCGAAGGGGATTGATTCAAATTTCTCTAGCTCTGTGAGGCTGACCCTGGTAATTTTTATCTCGTTTTTAACCGGTTGACTATCAACTGATGGATCGACTTTGTCCTCTTTGGCCAACTCAACATTCGCCTCGGTTAAAATGCCACCAATTGAGTTTTTAAAACTCTTAGTATATATACTCTTTTTACCGTCTAAGATTTTGTACGTCGGTGCTTGATAAACCACCTGTATTCTTCCGGCAAAATTTGCAAGAGATAAAAAATTAATCACCTTTTTATCCGTCGAAAAAGGCCCGCCATTTTCGCCCGCGGAACCGGGAGAAAGATAATTTACTTCTGGTGTCGGGATCAAATCGTCCGTAAGAAAACCTGCTTTGTTCTGCGCTAGTTTTATTATCTCTTCTTGATCCACGGGTAAATCGCTGGCTTTTGTTTGCGCGCGGAAAAGCCCGATTATGCCAATCAGGGTAAAGACAACAAGGACAGTCTTAAGAAAATACTTCTTCATCAGATCTCCAACAACTCGATATCGTTCTCTGGCAATTCATCAACAAAACGAGACTTGACACAAAGCTCCATCCTGCCGTAAACAAACCTAGTTTTTGAGTAACAAAGATAAAGTCTATCCATAGCTCTTGTCATTCCAACATACAGCAGGCGTCTTTCTTCTTCAAGGTCTGCTTGATTCTCTGCGCTTCTGGAATGGGGAAAAACGCCTTCTTCAAGTCCACTGATAAAGACAACAGGGAACTCAAGTCCCTTGGCAGAGTGGACAGTCATGAGTGTTAGGGCGTCTTCGTTTCTGGAGTATTTATCCACATCGGCAATCAAACTGACTGACTGCAAAAAATCCGACAAAATCTCATACTCACTGGCAGCTGATTTGAGTTCTTCTATGTTTTCCAATCGACTCTGCGATTCAATTGTTCTGTCTGAGAGATGCTCCTTGTAACCTGATCTTAAAATGATTTGTTCGATTAAATCGGGCAGGGAAGAGCTCTGTGAAAAAAGTCTAAGATTATCAATCATGTCGCAAAATTTTGCATATTTTTTGTTGTTAGCCCTCTCCGAATCATGATCTAGCAATATTTTTTCAAGACCCTTCGTGCCAATCCCACGGGGAGGGGAATTGACTACCCTCGAAAGGGAAATGGTATCCGATGGATTGACTAAAAGCCGCAAGTATCCGATCATGTCTTTAATTTCTTTGCGTTCATAAAAACGGACTCCCCCGATCAGGCGATAGGGAAGACCTCTCTTCAGGAGGGCTTCTTCAAAAAGTCGCGATTGTGAATTGATACGATATAGAACAACAAAATCGCTCCATTGACGCGACTCCCCTGCCGCCAAACTTTCAATTTCGTCTAATATAAAATTAATTTCATTAATTTTGTCCGATGATTCAATCACCATCACGGGTGCTCCCCCACCCCTCGACGAAAAAATTTTCTTGGTCGATCGAAGCTCGTTGTGCTCAATCACCGCTTGCGCTGCATCAAGAATTGGCGATAATGACCTATAATTTTTTTCCAGGTAAATAACTTTCGCGTCAGCATAGTCCTTTCGAAAATCTAAGATATTTTGAAATTTAGCTCCCCGGAATGAATAAATAGACTGCCAGTCGTCCCCTATCACAAAGATATTGTGATGTTTTTTTGCCAACATATTTAACATGGTATATTGGGCATGATTTGTATCCTGATATTCATCGACCAGAATATATCTAAATCTATCCTGATATTTATCCAATATTTGCGGATTCGATTGGAGAAGCTCGACTGTCTTAAGAATCAAATCATCAAAATCAAGTGCATTTGATTTCTTGAGCAGTTTTTCATAACGCTCAAAAACCCTCGCCACCACCTCCTGAAAATAATCACTTGCATATTTTTTATAACTTTTTGCGTCCAACAGCTCATTTTTTGCCCCGGAAATAAAATATAAAATAGCTTTGGGGTTGAACTTGGTTTCATCAATATCAAGATCTTTCAGACAATTTTTAACGGCTCTGAGGCTATCCGCTTCATCAAAAATTGAAAAGTTTTTGTCAAAGCCGAGCTGATTAATCTCGCGGCGCAAAATCTTGACGCAGATCGAATGAAACGTACCAAGCCATGGTAGAGCAATATTTGGGGTCTGCAACCGAGTACCATCGCCTCGAGGAGAGCTATTTACGGTCATTAACAGCCTATCGACTCGCTCGCGCATTTCCCCCGCGGCTTTGTTTGTGAAAGTCACCGCCAGAATGTTTTGTGGATAAACTTTCTTTTCATAAATAAGATAGGCAACCCTATGTGTCAGAGCCTTAGTCTTGCCGCTCCCCGCCCCCGCAAGAATCAAAACAGGGCCGGCGACAGTCAATACAGCTTGTTTTTGCTCATCATTTAGACCTTCAAGAACTTGCATATTCACAAAAGCTAACCTATCACATTTTGGCGCTATTTACATCGCCAACGATAAAATCTAAAATTAAACTAACTTAAGGAGGTGCTTTTGGCTTTGAATTCACATCCGCCGAAGGTTATACATGTTCTAAGCTGGACTGTGGCCGTTGCGATGGCTGGGGTTTTCAGTATTACCACCGGCATGGCAATTAAAAACAAGTTGGCTTCGATTTCCGCTGAAGGGCAAATTACTAGCAATGACAGTGCCCAAAACACAGACACCTCAGCTCCTAAGGCGCCATATTACACCGCCGATGGAGAAGAAGAGGGTGCAAGCACAGAAGGTAAAACGTGCGAGAAGGGAGCTTTGGTAGCAATTAATAATTATCCCGGGAACGAAGTTTTAAAAAAGATTGATGTTGCAAAAGATAAGGGGCTAAACGAAACCTGGCTTTCTAAAATGAATCAGGCTAGCTGGCAATGTTCGCATGTGTGTGTTACGGGATTTGATAAAAAAGACTACAGATCAAAAGCTAACCAGGATTTGATTAAAAACCTTTTTGATGGGAAAACGTTCAAGAGAGATGATGGAAACAGCTCGGTCACCATGAGAACTATCAGCACTACCCAAGCTCTTGACATAATAAATGGTAATAATGCACCGGATTTGGCAAATGTGATCATCCTTGACTCTCTTAAATCGCGCTGCGAGGGGCCAAATAGTACTGATTATGCTAAGGGAGGCACCAAGTTTGGTAAAACAGAAATTATTGAACGCAATCCGACGAATACTGTTGAGACATCGGAACAGGGTACGGAAAACCCTGACAGTGCAGGGCAAAGAACTGATCCTCAGAGTATAGCCGCGGCACCAACTGGTGACGCCCGAAAGGGCGAAGGGGGTAATCCGGTCGCAGAAGAGACAGGCGCAACAATAGATATCCGCGTTCTTGGAAAAGTGCGGCTTTCTTCTACGAGTAAGACAAATGAAGGTATAAAAGTCATTGTGTATGTGGATAAAAATCAAGCCAAGGCGTCGGGTATTGGAAAATGTGTCATCACCACCACAAATAATGCCGGGGCTTATGACCTTCAATTTAGTGTTAATAAAAGCTGGTACAACAAAAACAAAGGGGCTACTCTGCATTTTTATGCTTATCAGCCGGGCCAAGACGTAAAAAAAGAAGATACTAGAAACTCTTATACAACCGGCCATCTCAATACAAACTACGCAAAACTCAGCGACGACGGGAGCACGCTGACATTAGACTACACCAGCAAGTCAGCTGCGGGTAATAAGCCGCCGCTAGATCCTGAATACTTGTTTGCCAACAAAGACTCCGGACTGGCTGGTCCTCTCTACGACGGCGTCGGAACAAATAGCGTAAACCAAAGGTGGAATGAATTTAAGGATAATACTGGCCTAGATCTCAAAGCTGTCGAGCAGTGTATAAAGCTCGAGACACTGATGGATGACAGCTCCGTAACTGCGAGCGCTACACAGCCTACTGCCGCACCGGTCGCAGCACCACAGATTCCCCCAGCCGACACGACCCCAGCCACTATTAATATCACGGGGAAAATATTTTATGGAGAAAATAAACCAAGCAATAAAGCAATTGTTTGTATTTCAGCTGTGGCAAAAACTAATGTAGTAGGAGCAAACAAGCACTTCAACGTTTGTCTCGCAAATGCGAACGACGGATTTTTTAATACCAGCTTTAGTATCCCAAGAAACGAAGTAAATAATTACGATAAAATTGCCGTTTATGCAGTAGACCCAGGTGTGTTTTTATTCGCCAAAGCAGCCAATGCTCTTTATGTATTTAACTTTGACCTATCTAAGTATAAATGGCCACAACCAACTTTCGATATTAAGAAAATTGTCCTTCAGGACCAATACTTTGAAAATGCAAAGTTTATAAAAATAATGAGTTCTAAGGAGCTCAAACAAAAAGCGATCTCTATAACAGGCATAGACTGTCTCGCAGAGTCCAAATCTAAGTGATAAAAATATTTACAGAATCTTCTCGAGGTCTTCTTTTTCTAGCGTTTCTTTTTCGAGTAGTGTTTTAGCCAGAGCTTCAAGTTTTGATTTATTTTTCTGTAGAACTTCCTTGGTTTTCTTCTCGCAATCACCGATGATTTTATCCATTTCATCGTCAACCTGTGCTGCAACTTTTTCAGAAACTTCCTTATGTTCGCCCAGTTCACGACCCAGAAAAACCATTTCGTCCCTTTGTTTAGTGACAACCGGCCCCAAGACATCACTCATGCCGTAAACCTGGACCATGTCGCGTGCAATCTTGGTCGCGCGCTCGAGGTCGTTTGCCGCACCGGTCGTATATTGATTAAATTTCATCTTCTCTGCCACCCGACCTGCCAGAAGCACCGAAATATCAGAGAGAAATTCTTCCTTTGATCTAAGATACCTATCTTCGGTCGGCACGCTCCACGTGTAACCCAAGGCCATTCCTCTGGAAATAATTGAGACCTTTTGCAAGCTTTCCTCCGGTTTAAGAATCCTACCGACAATCGTATGCCCGGCTTCATGATAAGCTGTTACTTCTTTTTCTTTATCGTTCATCACCCTGGTTTTTCTCTCCGGGCCAAGCGTTACTTTTTCTACCGCCCTAAAAATATCGGCCTCGCTAATGGTTTTTTGGTTTTCTCTGGCAGCCAGAATTGCTGCTTCATTCATTAGGTTTTTTAAATCCGCTCCGCTCATTCCCACCGTATTGGACGCAATTCGGCCAAAATCAACCGATTTCTCGATTGGCTTATTCTTTGAATGGATCGCTAGAATTTCCTCTCTTTCATGCTTATCCGGCAAACTCAGTGTCACTCGCCTATCAAATCTCCCCGGCCTTAACAGAGCCGGATCTAAGACGTCTGGCCTGTTGGTTGCAGCAAGTACAATCACTCTCGTGTCGGTATCAAAGCCGTCCATTTCAACCAGAATCTGATTCAAAGTCTGTTCGCGCTCATCGTGGCTGCCACCAAGACCCGCTCCCCTTTGTCGCCCGATTGCATCAAGCTCATCGACAAAGATAACGCATGGGGCGTTTCGTTTTGCTTTTGCAAATAAATCCCTTACTCTAGAGGCACCAACGCCCACAAACATTTCAACAAACTCACTCGCTGAAATTGAAAAGAACGGCACGCCAGCTTCGCCGGAGACCGCCTTGGCTAACATCGTTTTACCTACACCAGGTGCTCCAACTAGCAAAATCCCTTTTGGTGTCTCTGCTCCTAGCGCCTTGAATTTAGCTGGATGACGCAAAAATTCTACGACTTCAACAAGTTCTTCTTTCGCCTCTTTAAGCCCCGCCACGTCATCGAAAGTTGTCTTGTTCTTGTGATTGGCTAGTTTTGCCGAACTCTTGCCAAAACTCATCGCCCTCATGTTTGCACCCTGAGCTTGGCGCATCAAGAAATAGACAAAGCCTCCCAGCAACAAAAACGGCAGTATGACCGTCAGGAAGGTTGGCCAAAACGTACCTTTGTCCGGGTCCTTCACGTCGATACTTACATTATCTGGCGTAATACCATATTCAACAAGTGAAATACCAGCTTCTTTATAGGTCTTTATTTTGCGGCCGTCTTTCAATTCAGCCGTTACTTCATTACCGTCAATTGTAATTTTATTGACGGACGAAGATTTCACGTCCTTAGAAATCTCGGATAAAGTTACATTCTCCACTGGTTTTGCAAAAAGCGGTCCAAACAAATTATACAACGCGCCAGCCAAGAGTAAGACGACCACTATGGTTGAGAGAGTTTTGATTTGTTCCGGTTTCATAAAAGTCCTTTTTATAATTCTGGTGACAGCGGGAGGATTTGAACCTCCGACCTAAGGGTTATGATTCCTTCGCTCTAACCAACTGAGCTACGCTGTCAGCTTTACTCTAGAGATTTTACTATCATAAATCAGTTGTGTAAAGGCTAGGAAACCAAAAACGTCAGCCCTGTACTGACGTCTCCTTTTTTGTTTGGTTGCAGGGGTGGGATTTGAACCCACGACCTCGAGGTTATGAGCCTCGCGAGCTACCAGGCTGCTCCACCCTGCGATAACATTCGAAGTCTAACAGATTAGCTAAATTCAGTCAATCATGTCGCTTTAGATAATAAATAATGTTACCCAAACAGCAGTGATTAGATAATAATTCCTGTTACCGTAGTCGCATGATGAATATGACTACAAAACAGGAAATTTTCAAGGAGAAATTAGAGGAATATTTGG
>Ga0247842_10001149_pt1 | contig 46482 bp, 49 predicted proteins | sample LaCruzMarch2015__3_FD_192411 | JGI IMG/M metagenome (GOLD analysis project Ga0247842, IMG submission 192411) | Freshwater microbial communities from meromictic Lake La Cruz, Castile-La Mancha, Spain - LaCruzMarch2015_19m | ecosystem: Environmental > Aquatic > Freshwater > Lake | place: Spain...
GTATTGTTTTTTGTAAGACATATTTTTTACTAAGATTAATTAATACTCGACCAGTATTATACTACTAATCTTGGTGTAAAAAGTGTCTTAATTTTGGGGTACCTGTCAGTCGTTAGACAAACACTAATACAGTAGCCAATCTTATAATCAAGATTAAAATTATTTCCTGTGGCGATTGCATACAAAAAGGAAAACCATGAAGAATTATGTATCTCGCATTGTGTTTCGATAGTTGAAGATCCGAACCTAGATGTTATTTCAAGTGGATATATACTATCCCCATTAACAATACAATTAATATCAATGTATCCCTTGTAATTACTGTCTATTAAGTGTTTCTTGATTTTATCTAATGTTCTATTAAAAAGTTTTGTATCATTATTTTCATACCACATAAGTGTACCAGTTTCTCCACCAAGTGGACCAATATCATCATTTAAAAAATGTTTATGCTCAAAATTTATTACTGAAGGACCTACCCAGTCCTTGCCATTAAAAAATCTTCCTATGGCTACCTCTACCCCCTCAACTTTTTTTTGTAATGATATAATATATTCAGCACCAGCTTTGTCCTTGTAGTTTTCAAGAACACTTATTAAATCAGAACCATCATCAAAATGACCAATGTAGTTTAATTCATTATTATGATCATTTTGTTTAATTACCCACCTTCCCTTATTTTTTTTAACGAAAGCAATAGCTGCTTCGACCGAAAATTTTTTTGTCTCAAATTTATCATCTATCACACCATTTTTTCTAAATACAGATTGCGCATATTCTCTATCTAGTTCAAGTTGATCGCCGTCAAAACTACCGCCGATAACCAAATAACCTTTATTTCTTAATTTATCCTGAATATTGCCATAACCAACGTCATCAAAAATAATTAAACCATCTTTACCTACCCACCCTAAATCATTTTCCCAATTAGTCGTTTTTTCAACCATACCATCAAATGAATCTCTATCTGGCTCATTATCAATAAAAAGATGGACATCACATCCCTCTTTTTTTAGTATATACGCTAAATCAGCACCAATTAATTCTCTAGATATAAACAGTACTCGTTTTTTTATCATTCTTCAATTTATTATACCATGCTAAATATTTTTTGTTAATTCAATAATAAGAATTTAGTATGTCAAATAAATTTCCAAAGTAAAAGGCCGCTGACGTCTCCATCAGCGGCCTACATTGTTTTGTCAGATTGACAGCAGAATTCCTCCCGCCACCATCAGACTAATTCCGAAAACCTTCTGCCACAAGCTCTTGTTATCAACTTCCTCCTTCGGGAAGCTTTTACAAAAGAGTGTCAGACCAATCGCCCCTATCAACACAAACAAGGGCTGAGTGCAACCAAGGGCTTGCACTATTGCGAGTGGCGCTATTATCTTGGCGATATCAAAGCTCGCGTCACCAATAGCATAAATCACAGTGCCAACCGCCATCAGTTTAAATTTAGTTTTGAAGCCAAGTTTAAAGCTGGTACGTTCTCTTCGCCCTATCAGGGGTAATATTCCGAAGAATGTTTTCCCTAACAAGTCTGCAAGAATCGCTGGCAATGATTCTGTAATTGACACCTGGTTTCCACTAGCCTCAAATATCTCTCTGCCGTATTTGGCCATCACGAAGTCGTTTACCGCATACATAGCGGAAGACAGCAACATGAGTACCAATATCTTCTTGTTGATTTTTCCCTTAGTGATTGTCAGAACGTATCCGCCAATCATTAAAAAAATAATCGCCAGGATGATAGGCCAGCCAAGTTTTTCATTGAGTCCGTAAAAACCCAAAAAGAAACCAAAAGCCGGCACGGTTTGAAAGATAGCTGTCACTTTGGAAACATCCTCCGTTTTTGTTGCCTGATAGAAGAACCAGGCCGCAAGCGTAAAGGTGCTACCATTCATGAACAACGGCCAAAAGATATCTGCGCTCGGCAGGATGACACCATTAGTGACCCAGCAGTAGATACCGATGGGAATCACCACAATGGGGTCAAACAGTGCTCCCAGGGCAACCATTGCCCAAGAGTTGTTGTCCTCATCGTCCCCATGAATAATTACCTTATCAATGAGGTTTGACGCTGCATACAACGCTGGTGGCACAAGGGCCACAAGCCAGAACAGTGGGTTCATGTGACCCTCCTTTCAATTCGAAATTTTGTTGTTTAAGAGCTTATACCTAGGAACATTCCTAGATACCCCTATTATAGCACAATTGATATGCTTTTGTCAAGCATTATTTGATGTTCAGAATAGGGGGCCTAATCTATTGGGAAATCTAGCTGTTCATCTGGGATGCCTATGGATTTGCCGTAATTGACGGCGTCAACCCAGGTGGATTTATCAGAAAAGTTAATGGTGAAAATTTTGTTTTTAAAAATTACTATTACCTTATCTTTTCCCTGCTCCCAGAGGTGAATATACCATGGTTCATCATTCAAACTTTTTGAAAGTTCAGATATTCTTTTTTCATCAATCCTAATAGAGTGAAGTATCCAATCTCCATCCTGCCAGGTTTTATCAATCTGTAATGTTTTTAGAATATCCTTATTCGCTAAACTATTTTCAATTATTGTCCCTTTTAACATTTATGAATTATACTCCCCCGCCACCCGAAAACCAAATAAAATGGTATTATAAGCGGATGCCAAGAAAGTATACTGATGAAGAATACGCTAAAATATTACCCAAGAAACAGGTTGGGACAGCTGTTATTTTTTTAAATGCAAACGGTGAAATACTTATTGTAAAGCCGAATTATAGAGATGGTTGGTTAGTGCCTGGTGGGGCTACGGATGAAAATGAATCTCCACTTCATTGTGCTATCCGAGAAGTGAAGGAAGAAATTGGCCTTGATATACCAGAAATTAAATTAGTCGGAATATATTATAAGCACAAAAGAGAACCTTTTACTGATTCACTCAGATTTATTTATTATGGTGGTATATTAACTGATCATCAGATTGCTAAAATCAAGCTTCAAAGTGAAGAATTAGATGAATACATTTTTACTCCCTTAGAAAAAGCCTTACCTCTTCTATCTCCAAGTCTACAAAAAAGTATCCCCGCCTGTTTAGAGGCAATCAAAAACAATACGGTTGCCTATATAGAATAAAATTTATCGTAAATTTTACAAAACAAAATAGTATCAAGACCTACCTCTTTATCCTTCCCCTGCTTCATCCAACGAAAAATATTGAATTGTATTTTCTCCTGTTTCGTGGGTATATAATATAATAAAATTAAGTTATTTGAAATTTTAATATTACAAACATAAAAATACCGGTAAAATCGCGATAAATATACAACATGAACCAGATATTTTTTAAACTACTATGTTCAATAGCCTGTTTTTGATATATATTACTTTTTTAATATTTTTGCCACTGATTTCTTTACTGACCTTTTCTATCTTTAAAGCTTCACCTCTGACTTTTACTTCAGACGGCTCCTCGTTAAATTCAAGTAGCCCTTTGTTCTTACTATTAAGTTGAATCACTATCTTAAATGAAGTTGGAGTGATTTCATCTCGGTTATATTCAGGCCAGGGTTCCAAATGAATCGATTTCTTATGACCCAACTGATTCCATATTTCTTCAGTGACATGCGGTATAAAAGGAGCCAAAAGACGGAGAAGAATCTCATAATGCTTAATATTAATATTCTTTCCTTTTTCCAATGAATTGGCAAAAATCATCATTGCTGAAATAGCTGTATTAAAGCTCATATTCTCAATATCTTCAGATACCTTCCGGACAGTATCATTCAGCAATTGCCCTAGTTCATCATTATTATCTTCAGATACTAGATTTTTAAGTCTCCAAATCTTTTCGATGAAACGTCGAGAACCGATTATATTTTTAGTGTCCCATTTTATCTCCTGATCAAAAGGACCCATAAACATCTCGTAAAGCCTTAAGGTATCAGCACCCTGAGTAGCAACAATTGAATCTGGATTAATAACATTTCCCCTTGATTTTGACATTTTCTCCCCATTTTCAGCTAAAATCATGCCGTGAGCAGTTCTTTTTTTGTAGGGTTCATTAGTTGGAACCAGTCCCATATCAAATAGAAACTTATGCCAAAAACGAGAATATAACAAGTGAAGAGTGACATGTTCCATTCCACCGTTGTACCAATCAACAGGAGACCAATATTTAGCATTATTGAAATCTAAAAACATCTTATCGTTTTGTGCATCCATATAACGTAAATAGTACCAGGAAGAACCAGCCCAATTCGGCATCGTATCAGTTTCTCTTTTCCCCCATAATCCGCATTGAGGACATTTGACTTTTAACCAATCTGTGGCGGTCGCTAACGGAGATTCCCCAGAATCAGTTGGCTTATAATTATCTATTACGGGTAAAATGACCGGCAAATCATTATCTGGAACTTCCACCCAACCACATTTATCACATTTTATTAATGGAATTGGCTCACCCCAGTATCTTTGTCTAGAAAAAACCCAATCCTTCAATTTATATGAAATTTTTTCTTGTCCAAAAGCTTTTGTAATTTCTTTATTTGCTATCTCTGAGGTTTTGCCATTAAAAACACTAGAGTTAATCAGAGTGCCATTACCAACATATGCTTTCTCTAAAATATTACCGCCAGAGATAGCTTCTTTGATTGGTAAAACATATTTATTAGCAAAAAAGTAATCTCTTTCATCGTGCGCTGGTACAGCCATCACTGCGCCGGTGCCATAATCATTTAAAACATAATCAGCTACCCAAACAGGTAATTCTTCTTGACTAGCAGGATTAATAACAGAAATTCCTCTCAAGGGGACACCAGTCTTTGCTTTGCTTTCATTAGTCCTTTCAATCTCTGTCTTGTTTCTAGCTTCCTGCCTATATTTTTCAACTTCTAACCAATTTTTTATATCAGGTTTTAGATTATCTATAAGTTTACTTTCGGGTGCTAGGACAAGATAGGTCACTCCAAACAAAGTATCGGGGCGAGTCGTAAAAACCTTAATGATTTCTTTCGAATTCTTAATTTTAAAATCCAGTTCCGCCCCGATACTTTTCCCTATCCAATTCCGCTGCTGGGTCTTAATTCTCTCCAAATAGTCGGTTGAATCCAAATCTTTATCCAAACGATCCGCATATTTTGTAATTGCCAACATCCACTGTTCCTTTTCTCTTTTCTCCACTTTTCCCCCACATCTTTCACAGACTCCATTCACAACTTCTTCATTTGCTAAACCTATTTTACAGGACAGACACCAATTAATATTAGATTTATTTTTATAGGCCAAACCTTTTTTGAACATCTGTATAAATATCCACTGAGTCCATTTGTAATACGACGGATCACTTGTATCAATCTTACGAGACCAGTCAAAAGAAAACCCCAGAGATTTTAATTGTTTGGTAAAAATGGCCGTATTCCTTTCCGTGACTTTTTGCGGTTGTATACCTGTCTTTATGGCATAATTTTCTGTTGGAAGGCCAAAAGAATCATAACCGATCGGATATAATACGTTATACCCCTCGGCTCGACGTTTTCTGGCGATTATATCCATAGCCGTATTGCTTCGAATATGCCCCACATGCAGACCATCGCCGGACGGGTAAGGAAACTCGATCAAACAATAATATTTTTTTAGCTCATTATTGTCGTTAGCCTTATAGAGAGAATTCCCCGCCCATTTTTTTTGCCATATAGGCTCTATCTTTTTATGATCATACTTATCTACATTATCTTGCTCCATAAATTTGTTATTTTCTTTATTTTAAGAGTTTACCATCTTTTTAAACAAATTTCCATTAACAAGCTTAAATTTTGAATTATAATTACTCTTGTATTCTACTGAGTTACCTTCTTCAAAAGCCTCATCTAAATGATCACCTCCTCTTTCTCTTTCAAATTCACAACCTAAAGAATTTAATAAAAACCCTCCATTCTTTAAATGACTATAAAAAGTATCAATTAATTTCAAAGGTTTTCTAAAATGCTCTAAAATTTCTGTTGCAATAATAATATCATAATTATCATCTAAATTAGGAATTATCTCTGTGGAGTCAACCAATTTTAAATTAAGACTTTTACCCCTCGCCTCAAACCTCTTCTTTGCAAAATATGGTTTTTTTGTATTTAGTTCGACTAATGTAACTTCATGACCCAAGAGAGCGAAATATAATCCAATATCGGAAACCCCACCGCCATAATCTAAAATTTTTAATTTACGATTTCCAAACTCTAAAAATATATGTTTAGAGTACGGCAAAATAAAATCAAGTCTGGTGTAACCAAGCATTAAACGTAATGTATATACAACATCCTGTATTTGATAAGATCTAAACAGACCCCTTTCTGAAGTGTCTTTAAATTTTTCTGTAAAGATCACCTTATAATAATCAGTGTTTGGAAAATCATACTCGCACACTAAATCTTTCAATTGTCTAAGTGATAATGGATATAACTTTAGAAATTCTAAAAATCTATCTAAATAAAATGGTAAGAACTTATTTATTTGAGAATTTTTATACTCACAAAAAGAAAATTTATCGTCCGTCGGTTTTCTTAAAAGATATTTAATAAAATTTATCTGACCAGTAAAAGTTTTTGCTGTATTTTTCATGATTTTATTTAAAATAATTTAAACCTAAAAACAAATTTGTGTCATACTCTGGAAATTTAGAAATATCCCATATATCAACAGATGGCTTGAGCGCTTGGACATTTGGATATTTTTTTATCATTTCTGCATACTTCTCATATCCACCCGGTCTAAAAAATCTTTGTAAGACAACGCTTGTACTTAAATTACTAGCCTGGCTAAAACAAAGCTCAATCATATCCTTTCCTGATATAAACGGGATATCATAATCCTTCCTCACAATACTTTTTGAATAAGTAGAAGCTATTATGTTCGATAGCTCAAGATGATCATTTTTTATAGTCTCTAAATCATTATCTTTTACTAGTTTTAGTATTTCAGTGGTATTTAAATTTGATTGTCTAGTACTTCTATTTTTTTGTTTTGCAAAAATATCATATATTTTCTCAAAATCACCTAAATCTGGAGCTTTATTATAACCTTGAAATCTTTTTTTAAATTCATTCTTTGTGTGTATTATAATCCTTTCCCTTTTAATAGCTTTCTTTTCATAGTTTCTATTCCAATGAGACAGTTTAACTCCCTCATGTAAGTAATTCTTTATTACCATACTATCTATATACAAATATTCAAAAGTTGGAAGATTATATTTATCTAGTAGTTTATTTACTAGGTATTTTGATATCTCAATAAAAAATTTCTCAATACTGACACGATCATCTTTAATAACCAAAAGTAGCTCTTTCTCTAACTCTTTTTTATCAATTTTTAGTAATTCAAGATATTTACCGCCATACTTATCAATAACGGGAGTAATTAAAATTTTTATTGCATGTTTTTTCTCTAAATATAAAGAATCCGCATCATTTAGAAGTAATTCGTAATTTAATTCTCCACAATTAACAACCAGGGTGTCATTTATAATCAATTTCTCGAGAGCTTCAAAATAAGAATTTTTATCTAGACCACCAAACCAATACATTAAGTACTTAATCGCTGGGGAAAAAGGATGAATTAATCCCCAAATCATTGTTAATTCTGGATGAATTTTCTTTTCATTAATTGACAAATATATCTCGTTAGACAAGGCTGGTCCTCCTCGGCAAGCATGAAGATGGATCATATTTTTAACCTCAATATCTAAAACATTAATGAATTTATCGATTTCATCAATTCTTTTATCATTATAGTGTAAAACTGATTTTACTGTTGTAGGTAATATCTTATTATTAAGAGATTTCATTTATTTTACCTATGTGTCTACGTTACTAAATATCAGATTATATTAAAGCTTTTTTTAATAAAAGTAAAGAGGTTCTACAGTTAGACATGTGAGGTGATATTCTAATAAGATTAAACATCAAAATTCATAAAGACTAAGATTGAAACAAAATTTCACAAAAGAAATATAAATTTTAGACGAACGACCATTTAGATTTTTTGCATAATCATAATTTATATTTTTTTTCTAGCCAATATCAAAACATTATTAATAAATTCACTTTTACCACTAATATATGAATCCTTCCCAGTGAGGTCATCCCGTAACAACTTTTCTTTTAATTTTTGATATTCGTCCCTAAAATCCGGATGATTTCTTAAATAATCTCTAAATAAAATCTGTCTTTCCCAAAAGTTACCTTTATCCTTATAAGCAATAGAGAGATGATACTCTGTTGGACTCCCTCTTCTAAATAGGTGCCGTTCGCCACTAGAATTTGTCATGTCGTATAAATAACCTAATTTCTAAACTGATTCAATAAAACTATCGCCATCCTCTTTTTTTTTCCATCAAAACGGCAATATCAATAATTGGCTTAGTTGACAATCCTTCAACTGAAGTACTGCCAATATGCTCAATAGCAAGAGCCTTAACATTGAATACTTCTTGCAATTTAACCTTCTCAGCCTCAAATTTACCCCTCCAGGAGGGTTGATATGCCATAAGTAGGGTGTGTGATGAATCATTCATATTAAATAATTAAATAAGCCCTAGATAGGTAGTCAGACAATCCTTCAGATATTCTACTGTCTTATATTTACTAATCTCAGACGGCTGTATCCAGGCATAAGCTTGATGGTCTTCTAAATTTAGAACGATTTGAGGACTTGAAACTTTGGCCCAGAAGATTAGAGCAACAAATTGCTTATTCTTTTTAACATCAACCTTGGATCTATGAAAGAAAAGCTTGGGATTAAGAATAGCAATCCCGGCTTCTTCTTTTGTTTCCCGTATAGCTCCTACGGTAGGATCTTCTCCGTCTTCTAGTGTTCCACCTGGTATGTCCCAGTATTCAGGTAGAACATCATCAGTCTTAGACCGCTGAAGAATAAGGATCTCACCTTTATCATTAATTATCAGAGTATGTATAATTAGGCCTTTTTGCACAAATTAATGTTTAGTTATTACAATACTCTTCTTCTTAGTATCCATACTCACCTCTCCACCAATTGGGAAAGAAATAATGGGGCTAGTGTGGCCGAAATCAACATTAGCTATTACCGGAATATTTTTTAATTCAGCCTTAGTTCTAATTATTTTAATTAATTTTTCTTTTGTCACTTCGCTAGTCTTTTGAAATCTACCTATCACTATCCCCTTTACTCCTTTAAAAGATGGTAAATGGATAAGGGATTGCAAATCCCGATCAAAATTCTTATTATGTGATCCATCTTCATCATCTTCTAAAAACAAAATAGAATCCTTTAAACTGGGAAAATATTCCGTACCCTGTAACAAATTTAAGGTACAAAGATTTGCTCCCAAAATTGTACCAGTAGCTTTGTCTTCATTTATTACCAACCAGCCATCATTTTTTACCATTTCTCTTTTGTCTTGACTTATCCACCAGGTATCATCACTCCATTTTTCAGATGGTTTTATTTCAAATGTCTCATTAGACATTAAACATTTTTTGAAGGAATCTAGGGTGTAATCAAAATAAAGTTTTTGGCTAAATGTAGACCAAACCGGGCCAGAATAAGTAACTAAACCGGTTTTAGCAAAAATAGCATTTTGGAGCGCGGTAATATCAGAATAGCCAATGAATATTTTGGGATTATTTTTAATAATATTCCAATCAATATATCTTAAAAGCTGGTTACAATTAAAACCACCGATCACCGCAAAAACAGCCTTCACTTTTTTATCTAAAAATGCCTTGTGTAGGTCATCCACTCTAGATTTGATACAGGAAGATCCAAATTCATCCATTTCTTCTACATTTTTTCCAAAGGTTACCTTAAATCCCAGATCTAATAATCTTTTGTTGGCTATTTCTCGGTTTTGCTGAGAAATAATGGAAATAGAACTAGCGGGTGCTATTACCCTTACCTCATCCCCCTTTTCTAATTTTTTTGGATATATTTTTTTCATTACAGCATTATACCCTAATTTCCGAAAGTCATAAAACTGGAGCTTTCATATTTTCTGACAGAACGATTAAAGGTAAAAATTGAAAAGGTAAACAAGATAATTGCCATAATTACCAACAAAATTATTTTTTCTATGGAAATATCCTTCAGGGCTTCAAGTGGTATGGTACCAATAAGTAGTGATGGTATTATAAAAGTAAAGACAAACCTCATGACCCCCTGAAACGCTCCACCGTGAAAAAGAGCCGGGGTAAAAAATAATTCAAACATCCCATCGTATACCGCGCCAGCATCAGTAAAGAGAAAACTGATGGATCCTATAATAATGATCAATGATAAAAATATTATGGTTGCTAAAATTAATAAAATTATTGCAAGGAAAATTTGAAAAATTGAAGCTTGTATTAAAAAACAATAAACAACTAAACAGATCATACCAAAAACTATATCCCCAATCGCTGAGGCGCCGAAGGAGGAGGTGGCAATTCTTAGAATTAGATTTTTTGGTGATAACATAAACCTATCAAACGCTCCAGAGGAAACATATTCAGGAAGCCTTCTTAAACCATTGGCGCCAGATAAAATCAAACCATAACTGACAGCCAAAAAACCCTGTAAACCAATAATGTCAGCGGCTGTCCAACCGCCAATAATACCAACAGACTTTATAAAAAAGACCCAGAGAAAAATGAAGGCGGTATTATTTATGGCCATTCCAATAACGTTCATTAAAAAACTAGTTCGGAGCTCAGCACTGCTCTGGATGTTTTTTCTGATTGAATATAACGCGAATTTAATTTCTTTTAACATAAATTTATCCTCCATTTACTGATATTCTTCTCTTGGCCTTTGAATACATAAAAAATAAAACCACTCCAGATATAATAATCCAAACAGCCTGGATTCCAATCAAAATATACCAGTCAGACCTCCAGGACGTATTAACTGTGTGGGTTATGAACTGTGAGGCCCCAAATGGGCTATAAAGAGCGATTTTATACAGAAACACAGGAAACAGCGCTATGGGCAGGTATGAACCGCCGAGGATCATTACCGCCTTATCTACCAGCCAAAAAACTGGGTTTATATCCTCAATCCAGAAGGCTAATACACCAACAATGGCATAAACAATAATCGTTAGGATTGATGCTCCTAAGAAGACCAGAAGTAGGGTGGGTAAAAATATACCAATAGTCATGGTACTTGGTATACCAATGGTCAAAAATAATCCTAGACTTCCTATTATCGCAACCAAAAGAAAAGAATAAAGACCAGAACCAACTTGCCACCAGGTCTTGTATAGTAGGTATGACATGGGCTTGTTAAAAAATACCTCAATATTTCCTGTCTGCACATCTCGCATGATTGATCGGGAAATATCTCTAAGCCTGAGGGTGGAAAAAGCAAAATAAAAAAACATGCTCCAAGCCACCACACCAAAGGTCACACCATTCACCAATCCATTGTTCAATTTAAATACATAATAATAAAGAAGAAGTAAAATACCGCATCTAGCAATCAATATTACCGTATCAGTTATAAGTCTACCCGGATAATGTAGCCGATCTTTTATTAGGATTCTTATTATTTTATCTGCAAATCTAATTTCCTTCATAAATATGTCTAATTACAGTTTCCAAGTCAGCATCATAGACATCAATATCCTCAAGCTCAAAAATATCCAATAATTTTTTTAGAGATTCTTTAATACTTATTTTATTTACAATAATAGACACGGTAATTTTATTTTGTTCCTTTACTAGGTATTTGATTCCTTCTGGTAATGCGGGAAAATTAGTAAATCTTTCTAACGGTATTAGATCAATATATTTCTCATATACAAAAGCACTAGCCAGGTCAGAAGTTGGCAAATCCTTTATAACCACACCATGATTAATCACAATAGTTCTATCACACAAAAATTCAATATCTCCCACATCATGGGATGTAAGAAAAATAGTTACGCCTTCCTCTTTATTAATTTTTAGCAATAAGTCTCTGAGGGTCTTTTTAGCTACCACATCTAGGCCAATGGTGGGTTCATCAAGAAGAATGATTTTGGGTTTATGAATAAGTGACACGGCTACCTCAGCTCGCATCCTCTGGCCAAGGGATAATTTACGAACTGGCTGATCAATAAATGATCCCAAATCAAATAGATCAGTAAGTTCTTTTGTACGATTTTTTATTTGTTCATCTGTCAAATCATACATTACACCAAAAAATTCAAGCGAGTCAGTGAGTGGTAGATTTGGTAGTAATTGTGAGCGCTGGCCAAATACTGTACCTATTTGATAAGCCAGCTTTTTTCTGTCCTTTGATGGATCTAGGCCTAACACACTTACCTGGCCGGAAGTGGGAAATAAAATACCAGTCAGCATTTTAATAGTAGTGGATTTCCCCGCTCCGTTTGGACCTATAAAAGCTACCCGCTCCCCTCTCTCAATTGAAAAAGAAATATCATTTACTGCCACAACTTCCTTTATATCAGGAGAAAACAAGTTTTTTAGCCAGCCATACGAGGCACCTTTTACTGGGAAGGTAAACTTTTTGCTAAGATTTTTGACGATTATTGAATCTGATTTCATTTATTTATTATATACCAATTTCTAATATTTTGCCCAAAACAAAAAATGTCGTTATATTTTTTTGTTTAACTCCTCTAATACCCTAATTACAGCGTCCTTGGCACTAGCTGACTTTATGGCCAGGATTCTTTTTCTTGTGTCTAGATAGGTATCAGCTATTTTATCTGACCAGCCACCCGACCCTTCTATCACTACTACAGGAATATTTGATTGATAGGCTATTGCTATTTCAGTAAGTGTTCCTGATCCGCCGGATACAGTTATTATGGCGTCACAGGAATTTACCAAGACGAACTCTCTACCACCTCCCCTGTCCATTCCAGTACAAATTAATATATCTGTGTTTCCTTCCTTATCCCAAATATCCTTACTTTTACCATATGTTACACCTACTGTTAAACCACCTACACTTTTTGCACCCCTTGAAGCGGCTGTAGAAAGAGAATCATAATCTTTTTCTGCACCATAGACTGTTATATTACCTGACAAAGCTATTTCCTTTCCTACCTCAAAGGCTATTCGTTCTAATTCTTTTGAGTAATTTAAATCTGCAGCAGAACCCATTACCCCTATTTGATATTTTCTTTTGTTCATTTTTTTAAATTATTATATTAAAGCAAAATCACACCTCTGGGTAGAAGTGCGATTAAAATGTTAAATAGTGACTAAACAAATTAATTAAAAACACTTCACCCAAGGTGATGTAATCCATGATGCAAATTTGTTCTAATAAACTTCATTTATTAAGTATGAATCATTGAAACTACATTGTCAAATGATTTAAAAAATTATTAATCTCCTCAAATGAAGATAGGGTTATCACCTTATGTTTATATGGTGCAAGGACTTCTGTGTGAGTCAATTTGCCTTTTTTATAACTTAGGCCATATCTTTTATAAAATACGTGCCGCATAAGTAATAATGTTTGAATAACTGTCTCGTCTTTTCTTGTAAAATGCCTTTTAATAAGGGCTAACCATTGATGTAATATACTATCGTATTTTAAGTAAATAATTATATCCGCAGAGTCCAAACCCGGTTTTAACAGCCATTGGGTTGTCCCCTCTACAATCCACTTATCTTCATAATAAACCTTTGAAATTTTATCTAAACTATCTTCTCTGCTTCTTGGTTTTGTAAATTTTATTTCATAGTAAAAATCATCCGTGGAATAGTGCTTTATTCCAAGTCTTTTGGAGAGTTCGGCGGCCATAGTTGTTTTTCCCCGCCCTGCATCTCCAATAATTATTATTTTATTATGAATCTGATTCACCTTTTATTTTAAATCTTTTAAAATTTCTATACTATTTTTAACAAATTTAGAAAAATCTTTTTTCTCTATAACAAATTCGGTGTATAAATCCCCTATGACATCTGTTAGAAATTTGTCACCAGCTTTAAGTTTTTTATGAACAGTGTAAAAATCATTGTCCCCTGTACCGATTATTTCTGAGATTCTTGACTCATTCAGAACAATAACTGCTACCAGCTCGCTTAAAAGCCATTCCTTGTGTGGTTGTTCATAATTTTCCCTTCCGATATCTGGAAAAACTTCCTTAAATTTTTTGAAAAACAAAAAATGTGATATCTCGTGAGCAATTATCTTATTTAAATTTTTACGGTCAAAAGTCACAGAAAAGCTCCAATTATCCAAATACCTTGGGCAAATGGGGTTTAACGAAATATAGGCCGTGATCTCTCTTTTTAGCCAATCTTCCTGAATTATTTCTGATAGGGTTTGAAAAACCTTTCTTTCAACTTTCTTCCAATCTTTCTTGATAGTTTCCAAAGCGTCACCCATTTTTTCTCCAAATTCTGTCCTTATTTTAGATATTTCATTTTTTATCGCTTCTAATTTTTTCTTTTTAAATTTAATATTCTTAATTTTTAGAAATCCAGGATATTTATTAATTATCATACTGCTCCAATTACTCTCTAAAAAATCAAAAAACATCTCTGTTTCAAGCTCTAACGGCATCTGTTTAAAAACAATTTTATATAAGCTGTCTTCTTTAATCATTTTATTTTAATGGGCTCCGTAAATTTAGCATTAAGCTCGGGATCAGAAAAGGTTTGCATTCCATTTTTATTAAAAAAATCATCACGCTGTATAACCTCTGGCTCAATTTGCTCAAATAAACGAACTAACCAGAGTAAAAATGGCATATACCCTTCCGGTGTTGGATTTTTTAGATATTCATTATTCACATAATCAAATATCCGCATAACCTTACCATCTGCTTCAACCTGGTAATCGATTGACTCATTATTTCCACAAACAAAATTACCTTTTCTATATTTAAGTATTTCAGGATGTTGTAATAATACCGGTGCTAAAACTTCTTTTAAATGATGGACACCTATATCAGATAAACTATTGGGAATTTTTTCAATTTGGCGAAAAAAGATAAAGTGGGAAATTTCATGAGGAGCGGTAGATGACAGTCTATCAAACTTGGTTTGACCTTTGGCCACTCCAGTAATAGTAAAATAGAAAAGTTGTAATTTCACATTAAAGGGACAGATGGGATAGACGGAGGGCATAATTCGGTATTTATAATGCTCAGTTTCTCCCATAAGATTTTCTAAAGATTTTATACCTTCATTTACCACCGGTAATTCAGCAATAATATTGGTTTCTGCCCGTTTGATATTATCAGCATACATTTCCCTAAATTTTAAAATAGATTCAGTAATTTTAAGACGTATTTCCTGCTCAGATAAATTTTCAAGATTATCATGGATATCTGTAAGCTCAGGAAATGACTTGTATATAAGATCTCTATGACTTTTTCTCTTATTTTTAAAAATATTATATAAAAATAAATTAATCTCAAAATCTTGATTAAAATAGTATTCAAGTGATGACTCTTTAAGTATTTCTTTTGAGGGTTCCTGCTCCATATTATTTTCTATGAAAATTTTACAATGTCTGAAAGAATAGTATTGTTATTAAAATCAATTTGTATTTCTTTTGGCTTAAGGTTTTTTGTGTCGTTTTTTTTCATCCAATATATTTCTGCTAGTTCGTGCCTATGTGTACCACCTAAATCCTCAATTTTGAGGTAATCCTTGGAATTGGTTATTTCAAAATGAAACTCTATTGACTGCTTCATATTATTATCAATATAATTTCTGACATATAATAGCCGGCCAATTTTAGGCTTAATACCAAGCTCCTCAATTATTTCCCTACTCATACAATCTAGTACACTCTCGCCCCAATCAAGATGTCCACCAGGCAGAGCATAATATTTAGATTTTGATGAATGTTTTACAACCAAAATTTTATCATCATAAATTATAATTCCTCTACATCTGATATCTGTTGTTTTGTTTATGTCTGTCATATATTTTAATTATTCCTTATTAATAAAACCACCAGCTTGGAGTTCCCAGAGATCCTTGTAAAGACCGCTGTCCTTGTTTGATAATTCATCATGAGTGCCGTCTTCAATTATTTTACCATCCTTCATTGCTATAATACGATCCATTTTACGAATGGTGGACAGGCGGTGGGCAATAACAATAGTGGTACAATTTTTCATTAAATTATCCAGGGCACTTTGAATAAGAGCTTCGGAATGTGAATCAAGGCTAGAAGTAGCTTCGTCGAGGATAAGTATTGGGGCTCGCTTCAGAATTGCTCTGGCAATAGCCACCCGCTGCCTTTCACCACCTGAAAGCTTGATACCCCTCTCTCCAACATGGGTCTCATATTTTAGGGGTAGAATATCAATAAACTCATCACAGTGTGCTAGCCGAGCGGCCTCAATCACTTCTTTGTCTGTTGCCTCACGTTTCCCATAACGTATATTTTCCATCAGTGTTCTGTGGAACAATACTGGATCCTGAGGTACCAAACTAATATTTTCTCTCAAACTATCCTGAGTAACCATGTGTATATCTTGGCCGTCAACTTCAATCACACCCATTGTGAGTTCGTATAAACGCATAATAAGTCTGACAAAAGTAGTTTTTCCCGCACCAGACGGACCAATAATGGCAATTTTCTCTCCAGGTTTAATTGTAAGATTTAGATTAGGAATAACCTCACGAGTTTCATTAAAATTAAAACTTACATTCTTAAATGAAATCTCTCCCTTAGTTACAATAATTTTTTTTGCATTTGGTATGTCTCTTATTTCATATGGAGTTTCAAGAATCTCAACCATCTCCTTGGAATCAGCGATGGCTTGATACATAGTTCTAATTATCCTATTCAAGCTCCATAATTGCTGTGCTACACCAATAATATATGTTTGAGCTAATACAAAGGTACCAATGGTTGTTATTCCCTGACCCCAATATTTTATTGTAAAATAAAATATAAAAAACTCTACGACAATTATAAGAAAAGCCATTGTCCCATCCACAATATCACCTAGTTGCCAGGACAATTTTTGTTTCCTGGCCTGATCATTAGTGACGGCTTTAAAGGAGTCAGATTCAAACTTGTTTCCAGTAAATAAGGAGATTGCGTTATTGTTTGTAATACTATCGGAAAGATAACCGGTAATTTTTGAATCAGCCTCAGCTACGGCAATATCATACTTAAGTTTCCAGCGGGAGAATATCATACTAAAGGTAAAAAATAATATTACCCAGCTCGTAATTAGAATAGAAACGATAGGGGCAACAAACCAAGTGATGATTACGGAGCCAATAATTGTAATTATCAATGGTATGATGTTAAAAACAAGACTGTCACATAATACATCAAAAGCTCTAGCAAAACGGTTTACTCTTTGAACCAAACTTCCTAAAAAATTGTTAGCAAAAAAACCATAGGAGTGCTTAATAAGATAGTTAAAAGCATTCTGTCTTAATCTGGCAATTGTTTGGCTCTGTATTATCATATAAATATATATGGCAATCCTCCAAAGTAGCCAGTTGGTAATTTTAATAATTGCCACAATTACAATTATCTTGATTAATAGCGGAACAAGGATAATCCTACTCTCATTTTGACTTAAGGTATCAAAGAATTTTTTATAAAATAGTGGTACGAAAATAGATATACTTTGACTTAGGATAAATAAAAAGTAGGAAAGGAAAAATAACGCCTTCATGGGTTTTAGCCCAATCCAAAACTGTTTCAGTATTTGACTAATCCTTATATTTTGACCAGTTTTCATAATTTACATGATAATAGCACGAGATGCTAAATTTACGAAAATTAAAAATCCATAGGGTATGCTGCTCTACGGATTTTCTTTTTATATTTTATTCTATAGTAGTTTCAGAACAAGCCTCCCAGTCTTCTAATTTTTCTGGATCACAAAGGGTGTAGGAGCAGTCAGCTTCATTTTCAACACAGGAGAGCTCTTCATTACAACCAAGTTTCTCTTCAGTTTGCTCGCAAGCATAAATTTCCGCAGCTTTTTTACTAATCATTTTATAATCATAGGCCTCCTCTGGGACACATTCTAAATCCCCTTCAGTGCAAGGCTCTGGTTCGTAACGGTAACAAGCCTCAGTGGTTGGATCACAAGATACTTCAGCCACTATCTGATAATCCTTTTGGATTACTATTTTCCAAAATGTTATACCAACTGAAGCGGCGATAAGAAGGATTAAAATAACGTAAAAAATTCTATTAGCAAATTTAGTTTTATTATCTACTGTTTCCATTAAGATATTATATATCAGAGTTAAAAATAAAACCACCAAAATTTGGTGGTTTTATTTTTATAGTCCTTCTTTTTTTAATTCTTCAATCGCTTTTCTGGCGGTTTTAGACAAGTGGTTTGGCATCTTAACCTTTACCTTGATGAGTAGATCACCGCGGTGGCGGGTATCAATTGGCACCCCTTTGTCCTTAATTCGCAGTATTTCACCTGAATTTACCCCTTCTGGTACTTTGAGCTCAATGTCTCCATCAAGCGTTTTTAGGGGGTATTTCATCCCTAAAAGGGCATCTGAGAGCTTGATATTGATTTCCGTGATGATGTTTTTGCCCTCTTTCTTAAATAGCGGGTCTTTGTGAACAGAAATTCTTATGTACAAGTCCCCGGCTACTCCACCATCTATTGGTTCACCGGCACCAGTCAGACGTATGGTTTCGCCAGAATTTATGTCGGCTGGAATTTTTACTTTTATTGTTTCAGCCTTACTGGCAGAATTTCTGGTTAATCTGAATTCTTTTTCTACACCAAACACTGATTCAGTAAAAGTAATTTCTAGGTTTACACTAATATCCTGACCTTTCCTGACGCGTTGTCTTCGGCCCATCCCTCCACCAAAGAACTCGCTAAAGATATCACCCAAATCAAACTCAAAGTTTTGACCATTACCGCCCTGGGTAAATTGAGAGAAATCAAAACCACCAAAATCCTGACCTTGGAAACCACCGTAGCCACCACCAGAAGAAGGTCCAGCAGAGCCAAAGGTATCATATTGCTGACGTTTTTTATCATCACCAAGTATGCTGTAAGCTTCACTTACTTCTTTGAATTTACTCTCATTACCACCGCCCTTGTCTGGGTGGTACTGATGAGCCAGCTTCCTGAAGGCAGTTTTAATTTCGTCTTTGGAAGCACCTTTATTTACACCAAGTGTTTGATAATAATCTTTAGCCATTTATTTATTTCTTTTCCTCCCCGCCGGTTTGCTTATACTCAGCATCCTTGACGTTGTCATCTTTTTTAGCACCTTCCTGGCCCGGAGCTGACTGCTCGGCTTTCTGATTCTTCATCATTGCTTCACCAATCTTTTGCATTTCTCCGGATAGAGCTTCAGTGGCTTTCTTCGTAGCCTCAATATCAGTGCCATCCTTAGCCTTTTTTAAATCAGCAATTTTATCTTCAACTCCTTTTACAATTTCTGGTGTAACCTTTGCACCGTTATCTTTAATGGCTTTCTCCGCCGTATAAATCATTTGTTCCGCCATATTTTTAATTTCAATCTCTTCTTTTTTCTTTTTATCATCGGCTTCATGGGCGGTGGCGTCAGCGGTCATTTTAGCAATTTCCTCTTTAGTTAAACCAGAACGAGCCTCAATCCTGATTGATTGTTCCTTACCCGTAGATTTATCTTTTGCTTTGACGGAGAGAATACCATTAGCATCCACATCAAAGGAAACCTCAATTTGAGGCATACCGCGTGGAGCTGGTGGAATACCGTCTAGAATAAATCTACCCAAACTCTTGTTATCATGCGCTAAGGTTCTTTCACCCTGAACAATATGAATTTCTACGGAAGTTTGACTATCAGCGGCGGTAGAAAATACCTGGCTCTTAGTAGTTGGAATGGTGGTATTTTTCTCCACTAATTTTGTGGCCACTCCACCCATAGTTTCAATACCAAGTGAAAGTGGAATCACATCCAAAAGAAGAATATCTTTCACATCACCACGTAAGATTCCTCCTTGAACAGCGGCACCAAGGGCCACTACTTCATCAGGATTCACAGACAAGTTTGGTTCCTTACCAAAAATTTCCTTAACCGCTTTTATAATGGCGGGCATTCTGGTTTGTCCTCCCACCATTACTACTTCATCAATATCACCCACCTTAAATGGTGAGGCGGCTATTGCCCTCTTAGTAATCTCAATTGATCGATCAATAAATTCCTTGCAGAGATTTTCCAGAGTCGCTCGGCTAAGTTTTATCAACAAGTGTTTTGGTCCATTGGCATCTGAAGTGATAAAAGGAATGTTTACCTCAGTTTCCATGGCGGTAGAAAGCTCAATCTTGGCTTTTTCAGCGGCTTCATCTAACCTTTGTAAGGCCAAGGCGTCCTTCCGGACATCAATACCACTTTCTTTTTTAAATTCATCAGCTACCCAGTCAATAATTTTACGGTCAATATCCCGGCCACCAAGGTGTGAATCACCATCAGTGGATTTAACCTCCACAATATCCGCACCAACCTCAAGAATGGAAATATCAAATGTTCCTCCACCAAAGTCATATACGGCTATCTGCTCATTTTTCTTCTTGTCAAAACCATAAGCTAGAGCGGCGGCGGTTGGTTCATTGATAATCCTCAAGACATTTAATCCGGCAATTGTTCCAGCATCTTTGGTGGCTTGCCTTTGGGAATCATTAAAGTAAGCAGGCACGGTAATAACCGCATCGGTAATTTTTTCACCAAGTTTGGCCTCTACATCATTTTTTAGTTTCTGAATAATCATGGCCGAAATTTCTTCTGGCTTGTAGCCCTGATTATTCATTTTGATAGTTACTCCACCAGTTGGAGCTTTTTCAATATCAAATGACACGCCAGATTTATCCTTTTGGACACCGGCATCATCATAACTATGACCCATAAAACGCTTCACCTGAAAAACAGTATTCTTTGGATTAGTTACCGCTTGTCTCCTGGCTAGCTGGCCCACTAAGCGCTCACCGGTTTTGGCGGTAGCGACAATTGATGGAGTAATTCTAGACCCCTCAATGTTTTCTATAATTTTAGGTTTATCACCTTCCATAACCGCAGCCGCGGAGAAGGTGGTTCCTAAATCTATTCCGATTATTTTACTCATATTTTTGTTTGGTTAAATTAATAATTAATAATTTAGTACACCCAAAAGACCATAATCATCCTTTTTCTTTGCACGATAATAATTTTGTCGTCACAAAATTATTTCTCTACTCCCTCAGTTTCTTACTAGAAACTTCAGTCCGTAAGGCACGAAAAAGCATAATTATGCTCTTTTGGTAATATTAAAAAGTAGCTGGAGCCCGAGTTGGTTGGCTCATTATAAAATCAAAATTTTTAGAAAAGGTGGAAACTAAATCAGAAAAAATCGATTTAATAGGTAAAAATTCTGTTGGGCTTTTAACTCCTGGCAAACTCAATACCCCTTCTTCTTCCTTTCTTACATCAGAAAGTAGTCTTCCGGACACAGCGCGGGCAATAATTCGGCCATTTTGCTCTACCAATTCAAACACTACAAGTGCCCAAGTACCGTTTGGTAATTGCACGGCTTTTTCTAGGTATTTTGGCTGTTTTTGAAGGCTTAGCATTTGTGTATTATAGCACACTTTTACAGAAGTCAATATTATTTCTTAAATTCCCCCACCACCACCTTAGGGGCAATAATAATCTTCTCATTCATCATATAACCCTTTTTCTTTATCTCCTTGATTATCCCATCTTCTTTCTCTTTTTCAACAGCCACAACTTCCTCCGCAATATGAAGTTTGGGGTCAAATTTGTCACCAATCTTGGGTATATATTCTTTTAAACCATTTTCATCTAGGATTTTTACTAATTGTGAATGAATATATTCTACCCCTACGCGCCAATTTTGTGGTACAGAATTCCATTGCTCCTTATTCATAAAAGCCATATCAAAACTTTCCAAAACTGCAAGCATCTCCTCCAGTAAATTTTCATTGGCAAACTTAATATAATCTTTCCTCTCCTCCTCGGAACGTTTTTTATAATTTACAAAATCAGCTCTTTCTCTCTGCCATCCATTCATATATTCATCCTTTTCAGCCGTAAGTTTTTTAATTTTTTCCTTAAGCTTGGCAATCTTTTCCTTAGGGTCAGACATGTTGTCACTGTCAATACTAGCGTCATAAACCACCTCGGAGATCTCCTCTTCTGGGGCTACGCTATCATTTTTTACCGTATTTTTATCAGTCATAATAAAGGTATTGTAGCATTTATTGACATTTTTTCAATCAAAAATCCGGTTTGAGCCGGATTTTGAGGAATTTTCCTTATCTCTTTGACCACTGTGGAGCCTTTCTGGCCTTCTTCAAACCGAACTTTCGGCGTTCCTTGGCTCGAGGATCTCTCTTTAGGTAACCAGCTTTCTTCAAATCTTTTCTTAAAGTTAAATCAAAAGTAATAAGAGCTCGGGCAATGGCGTGGCGGATAGCTTCAGCTTGAGAATTTGTACCACCACCCGTTACCATTATGGTTATATCAAACTTTTGGTCCAGCTTGGCAACAGTAAGAGCATCGATAACAATGGCTCTTTGCTCAGCGACCTTAAAATAATCTTCAACTGATTTGTTGTTTATAACAAAGGAGGCCTTGGTGCTGGGGGTTAATCTGGCTCGAGCGATAGAAGTCTTTCGGCGGCCAACAGTGGCAATATATTTTTTTTCTTTGGTTGTTTCTGACATATTATTCTTTAATGATTAAATTCTTTAGGATCTCGTTCTTCAACCTATTATTATGAATCATACCACTAACCGCTTTTTCTAATACTTCTACATAACCACCCTTGGCGGCCACTTCCTCTAGCGTCCTTTTCCTTAGTCCACCTGGGAAACCAGAATAATTAGTGTAAACCTTGGTTCGAGCCTTTTTCTCAGTGATATCCATCTTAGAGGAATTTATTACTTCCACTTTAACATTAGCGACTTCATTCTTTTGAAAATCAGCACCTTTTTTACCAATTAAAATACTCGCAATGTCTGAAGCGACTCGTCCTAACTTTTTACCACTAGCATCAATTTTATATTCTTTCATATTATTATTTATACAAATTCTATCTGCGCAATTTTGGCACCATCATTTTTTCGATCATTTAATTTGGTGATCCTTAAATATCCACCGTTTCTCTCCTTATATTTGGGAGCAATGGTATCTACCAATGATTTAGCCGCGACCGCACCAACCTTTGAACCAAGAAGCCTTCTGGCGGTAACGTTATTAGCCTTAGCTTTGGTAACCAGTCTTTCTACCATCGGTCTCAAAACCTTTGCTTTTGCCTCTGTTGTTTTGATTTTACCATCTCTAATCAGGGAAACAGCCATAGTTTTTAGTAAGGCAGTTCTCTGTCCCATTTCTCTACCTAATTGTTTTGTTTTCTGTGAATGAATCATAAATTAAATATTATTTCAGCGTTATACCGTAATTAGATAAAACTTTCTTGATTTCTTGGATTCCTTTTGAACCTAGTCCCTCAATATCATCTAGATCCTTTTCCTTCTTACGAGCCAAACCACCAACCGTTCGAATGTTTCCATTAGACAAAGCGTTTATAGTTCGGGCTGAAAGATCAAGGGTTTCAACTCTAGTCTTTAAAAATTCGGCATCACTTTCTTTGGAATTCTCCTCTTCCTCTTTAGTCTCCTTTACTACAATTTCTGGCTCTTTGAAACCAACAATTGCCTTAAGTTGACCAATCATAATTAAAATGGATTCTTCCAGAGCTTCCTTAGGGGTAATGGTTCCATCGGTCTCAATAAATATTTTTAATTTATTAAAATCTGTTCGATCACCAACACGCATATTTTCCACTTCATAGTTTACTCGGCGGATTGGGCTGAAAATAGCATCTAAGGTAATATGACCAATTTCTGTTTGATCCTTTTGTAAAATTTCTTTTGGAACATAACCAAGACCCTTCTCCACCTTCATTTCTATTGAAAGTTCCCCACTCTTGCTACCAATACTAGCTAGATATAAATCAGGGTTTAAAATGCTTATCTGACCAGGAGCCTCAATATCAGAAGCTTTCACCTCCCTAACCCCCTTTACTTTTAGCTCAATAGTCTGAGGTTCATCACCAGCCATTTTTATCCTCACTTTTTTTAGGTTCAAAATAAGGGCAATAACATCTTCCTTAACTCCGGTAATAGAGGAAAATTCATGGTCTACACCAGCAATTTTAATAGAAGTAATGGCAATACCAGGTAAGGATGATAAGATAATTCTTCTTAAGGAATTACCCAAAGTATGCCCATAGCCAGGATATAGACCTTCGATCTCATATGTTCCTGAAAATCCCTCTTCAGAAATAATATTTGGCTTTGAAGGTAGTAATACTTGTTTGTTTTCTGACATACGTTTTTACTTTTATTATTAAGTTATTTATAAAAATGAAGATAAATTATAAACCATTTTTTACTAAAAAGCTAGTCCTATCTACTATAAAAGTTAAGAATGGCGGTTGGGTCAAAGCTATTTTCCAATGAGGTAAGTTTTGGTGCACCCTGAACCTTGGCCTCCTTTTTAGTAATATCAAAAGCTAACCAAGAAGGATAAACGTGGGTTTTTAGTTTCTCATCAATATTTGTGAAAATCCCCTTCTTATTACTTCTTTCTCTAATAGAAATCTTATCTCCAACAGAAACTCGGTATGAAGGAATGGTAACTTTGACACCGTTTACCATTATATGACCATGGGAAACCATTTGCCTGGAGGCTTGTCTGGAAGCGGTTAAGCCTAGTCTATAAATAACATTGTCTAGTCTTGATTCCAAAATTAAAATCAAATCAGCCGGAGAGTTTGCACCAGCTTTATCCAAAATACTCTTAACATATTTTGCAAACATTCTTTCACTAACGCCATAAGTAGCTTTAGCTTTTTGTTTTTCAAGCATCTGGAGACCAAAATCACTCTTTGGGCGGGATCTCTTTTCTACTTTTCGCTGTGCCTCTTTAGTGGCAAACTTTTGGGTTTGAGTTTTATCAAAAATATTTGCTCCGAGTCGTCTAGCTGTTTTGTATTTAGGTTTGTTTATCATGGTTTTGTTTTAGACTCGGCGTGGTTTCTTTGGTTTAGGACCATTGTGTGGTACTGGCGTGGCATCCTTTATAGAATTAATGGTAAAACCCTTCGTGGTAAAACCTCTTATGGCAGATTCTCTACCCGAACCAACACCCTTTACAACGACACTTATTTCTTTAAGTCCTAAATCAAAAGCCTTCTGCCCTAATGTCTCACCAATTTTAGCGGCGGCAAAAGGGGTACCCTTTTTTGCACCTTTAAAACCAAGAGATCCGCTTGATGACCACATAATTACATTACCAGCAGTATCAGTTAAAGAGACTTTGGTGTTATTAAAGGTAGATTCAACATATAAAATACCAGAACTAATCTTCTTTTTATTGGCAGAAGCCTTTTTCTCCACCTTAACTTCAGGAGCAACCGCCTTTTCTCCTTCTTTTTTTGTTTTAATTTCTTTTGCCATGATTTTATTTTATTTCTTTTCGGCTGCCTTTCTACCTGTACCCATGGTCTTTCTGGTGTTACCTCTTAGGGTTCTAGAGTTTGTTTTAGTTCTTTGACCTCGAGATGGAAGCTTCTTGGCATGCCTGGTCCCACGGTATGACTTAATATCCTTTAGCCTTTTTACGTTTCCAGAGACTTCACGTCTTAAATCACCTTCAATTTTCTTTACTTCAATAATTTTTCGGACAGCATTTTCCTCCTCAGGGGTAATTTCCGTAGGTTTTTTATTTCCGTCAACCTTGGCTTTAATTAAAATAGCTTTAGCTAAAGACAAACCAATACCGTATAGTACGGTAAGGCCAACTTTCAATCTTTTGTTGTCTGGTATGGTGATTCCTGAAATACGCATAAATTCAAATTAATCCCGGCGATTATAGCACAGATGATCTAATAATACAAGGATTAACCTTGCCTTTGCTTATGACGAGAATTAGCCGTACAAACGACCATAACTCTTCTCTTTCTACGGACAACCTTACAGATTGGACATATTTTTTTAACTGATGCTTTTACTTTCATTTTATTATTATTAAAATCTTTTCATTATCCTTCCCTTACCTCCGTATTCATCAACTTCATATGATACCCGGTCACCTATTAAAACCCTGATCCGATGCATCCTCATTTTTCCCGAAAGAAAACATAATACCTCGGTCGGATCATCCGCAGTTTTAACTTTAAAAAGGGTATTAGGAAAAGCCTCGACGACAATTCCCTCCTTCACTTGTTTATCTTTTTTATTTACCATTGATAAAGACAGTCACCACTATAGCAAAAATTAACCTGATTAGTCAAGCCCAGCTACCTCTTGGAGGTGAATTCTATCTAGGTTGTCAGGAAAGTATCTGGTCCAGATAGGTTTAAATATTACTTTAATAGTAGAAACAGAATTCTGGTATTTTGATACTAAGCTTTTGACTTCTGACTCTTTTTTGCCCGCTAAATCATTCTTAATTGCCTCCGAGTCGTATAGCCATTTTATGGTAGCCTCACCAGTAAATTTAATATCTATGGTTTTATTTTTCCATAAGCTGGTATTATCCTTGGCAGTAAAGGTGGTAAGAAGGCTATCAGAAGGAATAAGCTCAGTTGGCAGTGCGTCAAAACCCTCAATTTTTTTAGTGGCAATATATTTTGATAGCTTAGTGTTATTAAAAATAATTCCATTAATATTTCCTTCAACATTAATTTTAACCTTATCATTACCAACTGGCGTGTCTGGTAAGTTTACATAATCAATAGAATAACCATCCTTAAAAATAAGATAGTTCTCTGGCTTCACCGCGTATATTTCCTTAAGTAATTGTTCTCTTAATTTTGATTTAATTATTTCTATTGTGGCTTTTCTTAGATCGTCAGAAACTATCCTTTGTTTACCAATCAGTCCACCAACAATGTCTGTTTTTAAAAGAGCGTAAAAACTGGCATATCTTGGGTCACCCTTAAAGCCGGGTATTTTGAAATCACCAGCTAAATCAGAAAGTTTTAAATTATATTCCTCTCCAGCCTGATCCGCGTAGACAGTAGCCTCGACACTTCCGGGAACCACCTTACCATCAATCTTTTTAAGGCCAGGTACAATTACCGAACTATTAATACGGTATATTTTACCGTTGTTAGCTTCAAATCTAGTATTATTTATTAGTCTCTGTGGGGCGGTATTATAATTATTATAGATAATAATTTTGCCACTAGCCTTTTGGCTCACTTCTTTTTCCTCAGTAGCCGTTACTGTTTCTCCTGACGATTGTTTTATATTTAATACCTCAAAAAATAGATCCGCGGAATTTGACGATTCAGATTTAGCAATATAAAGGTCGTTTGTGAAAGAAATTACCTGAGTTCTGGGTGTAATAACAACTGTGGCGGATGAGAAGATTATTGAAATACCAAAAAAGAGAGCGAGTAAACAGATTATAGCAATGGTCCATATGACAAATTTGGGATTTAATGGCTTCCGCTGCCAGCCAACAACTCGACGAGCGTAAACAACTGAAAAATTATCATCCTCGTCTACTGATTCAGTTTTTTCTCTAGCTATCCCTTTTCTCTTGTTTGCTAAAATAGGGATCTGCCTGATAGATTTACGAGGAGGGGTTATATCATTAATTACTTTTTTTGTCATAATTATATTTTATAAAGATTATCTAGAAACATCAACACCAACCTAAACATTATATCATTAATAACAACCGGCGATTTTAATTTCTTATTATTAATCACAAAAACATCAAAATCCTGTTTTTGTAATTTTTCACGGAAAAAACACAACAAATCATTATTAGTGACTAAAAAGATTGAGTCTGACACATACATTTTTGCTTTAAAACCATTTAGGATTTCTGATATTCTGTTTAACCATTTCCTAGCCGCCTTATCCATGATAACCGCCATCTTAAGGGCGGCTAATTGGTCATTATTCCTTAAACAGTACATTTTAATCATCGAATTTGCCACCTCATTAGGTACTCGCAAAATGGAAGATACTTCCCTGGTGAAATGATTTGAACCGAATGGAAAGGAAGCCTCGCTCAGAATAACATCATCCTTTATGATAAAAATGTCAGTAATTTCTTCATTAACATCTATATAAATAAAATCCTCCTTTTGTGGAAAAAGGTTCCTAATTACGGAAAAGACAGATAATGAGGATGAGTGGCACCAACTGTTTATAATATTAAAATTTCTTGAAACGGTCTTCTCCACTAAATCTAATACTGCATCTGGTACAACAGTAAAATATACTGAGATTTCTAAATCTTTTGTAAATTTATTGTAAATATCAGTTACTACATAGCCATTAATTTTTGCCTGAATGATTTTCTTTTCAATAATCTTTCCGCGGTGGGATAAATCATTTTGAAATTGCTTCTCCTGCTCAACAATTATTCTACTTAGGTAAGACTCAGTAACCTTGAAGGGTTTGGATTCATTGATTTTAATTACTTTTGTTTGAGAGGTACTCCAGGGTGAGGAAAAAATGTAAAAGGCTCTATCAATATTAATACTCTCCCCGTTTTTGGTACTAATTTTTTTTAGGCCTTCAGTTCTGATTTTATTAGTTAATGCCGCTAGAGTTACCTTCATTAAGTCAAGGTGGCGAGAAACCAAAAGCTCCTGCTGAAATGGAATCTCTTCCTTACTATAATAGACCAAATTAACACCCTGCTTTTCTGTAAACTTAATTATACCGCCGGATATACTGCCACTACCGATATTATAAACAAGAGAATAACTTTCTTTATTTCTTTTTAAAAAAGAAAAGAGCGACATATAGTTATTATAATATAACTATAGTTTTGAAGCAAATAATTTTATTCTAAAATAGCCTTAATTCGGCGAATACCGGCAGCGGAGGCCTCCTCCTTGGTAATTTTAAAATGACCAAGTTCTGCTGTATTTGAGACATGCGGACCACCACAAAATTCAGTGCTAAAATCCCCTATTTTGTAAACTTTTACAATGTCGCCATATTTAGATAAGTCAAAAGAAAGAGTGGTCACAATTTTCCTTGCCTCATCTTTTGGTAATTCCATCATTTCAACCGGTATTTTTTCCTGAATCTTCTGATTAACCAGTTCTTCTACTGCAATTATTTGCTCCGCAGTCAGTTTTTCAGGCCAATTAAAATCAAAACGAAGCCTTTCTGGGGTGATATTACTGCCCTTTTGCACAATCTCAGCCTTCAAAACGCTTCTTAGCGCCGCCAATAACAGGTGAGTGGCTGTATGATACCTTGTTTCCACCTCTCCCGTGCCAGCCAATCCTCCTTTAAATTTCTGATCTGAACCAGCCTTTGAAACTAATTGGTGCTTCTTCATTCGGTCATTATAATCATTTATATTTATTTCAATATTTTTCTCCTTAGCTAATTCAACAGTCATTTCTATTGGGAAACCATATGTTTGAAACAGATCAAAAGCATCCGTTCCTTTCTCAAACTCCTTTAGACCTTTTTCTAAGGTTAATCTAAACTTCTCATCCTCATTTTTGATTACTTCCAGGATTTCCTTCTCTTTTTTCTTTAATTCTGGATAGGCATAATTTAATTCCTGTATTACCGTTTTGGTGATTAACAAGATTTCATCAGCATTAATTCCTATTTGATTTATATAACGGATAGCCCGTCTTAAAATTCTTCTTAAAATATAACCAGCTTCTGTATTTGCCGGAACAACACCATCAGAAATAATCATTACAGCTGAGCGGATATGATCAGCAATTATTCTCTCCGCCCTCACATCCTGATTCTTTGCAGATTTTTTTATGACATTTAGGATTGTCCCAAAAATATCCGTTTCAAAGACATTATTTTTTCCCTGCATAATAACCGCCGTTCTCTCTAGGCCCATACCAGTATCTACATTTGGTTTAGCAAGTTTTTCATATTGCCCATCAGGGGTTTTATTGAATTCCATAAATACATTATTCCAAATCTCAATAATCCGGCCAGATTTTGTAAGGTCTGTAAATTTTCCTCTCAAAATTCCTTCTTCTGGCCTCACATCATAAAAAATCTCGGTGTCCCCACCACATGGACCAGCGGTTCCGGCAATCCAAAAATTATCCTCTGTTCCTAATGGAATTATTCGAATATTTTTAGTAATCACACCATCCTTTGCCACCTCCGCTGAAATTTTATGCTTGCTAAAATTCTCCTGCCAATATTTAATTGACTCATCATCTCTAGGAATACCGTTTTCACCCATAAAAACAGTTACATATAATCTTTTGGGGTCAAGACCTAAGCCCTCTTTTTTGTCAGTTAAAAATTCCATACTCCAGGTAATAGATTCTTTTTTAAAATAGTCTCCTAATGACCAGTTTCCCATCATCTCAAAGAAGGTGCAATGTCTATTATCCCCCACGTCATCAATATCACTGGTCCTAACACATTTTTGAACGTCAACTATTCTGGTACCAGCGGGGTGTTTTTGGCCAAGTAAATATGGAATAAGCGGCTGCATACCAGCCACAGTAAATAAAGTTCCTTTATCAGGAATAGGATAATTTGCTGGTACTAGTGACGCCGAAGGGATAATCTGATGACCCCTCTTCTCAAAAAATTTAAGATATCGCTCGCGTATTTCTGCTGATGTCATAATATATGGAGTATAACAGATTTTAGGAATTTTTAAAATTAGTTAAACAAAGTATCCTTTTTATTAGGAAGAATTCTTAATTTAGCCTCTTTGGCTAGTTTTTGTAAACTTTCCCCGGCCGATTTTCTATAATTACAGTAATCACAATCAGGGTTAGCGTCTGGTGCATTTGGCAGATCCAGGCACTCCTTCATCCCCAAAATTTCTTTTTCTATCCAATCAGTTTTCCCGATATATGGAATAATTGTGATATCAAAATCCAATTTACCATCAAATGCTTCCCGATCGGTTTTACCATTTACATATACAAAATATCCGGTATTAGATACCTTATACCCATTTTGCTTAAATAACCACTGATATATCTCCATTTGCCTTTTGTATTGGATTTTCCATTCCTCATCCAGAGTAATTTCTTCGTCTTTACTGGTGGCCTTGTAATCCACAATGATAAATTCTCCTTTTGGATTCACCCAGACATCATCCACGCCTCCCCGAAGAATAATATTTGTGGTTTTGTGCAGGTAAGAAATACCCCGCCTGAGAGCGTCCCGCCATTCTTCCATTTTAGGATCATCAAGAGGAACCGCGTCGATTTTATAAGTTTTCATTAAAGGATGGGCGGTCTGTTTGGCCCGATGAATATCAAATTCTTTCTTCATAAGATAATCAACGGCGTTATTTAATGTCATGGGAAAAGATGCTGGTCTGCCCACTCCGCATTTTTGATCCAAATAAAAGCACTTCTGACAATTTAAATATAAATCAAGTTTTGACCGTGATAGACGGTGTGGCTCTCTTGATTTAGACTCATACAAACCCCTGGTCCTTTTAGAATTATAATATTGACTCATTATTTTTTTCTTGAATTTGCTTCTGAATAACTACTAATTCATCTGGCCCAACACATTCTTTACATAAATCATAAACCTCTCTAACAACCGCCTGAGCCTTAAGATCATCAAAACCATAGCTTTTTAATAAGCCAAAATCACCCAATTGTTTGGAAAGAACGATGTCGTTTGCTAAGAACATCTTTTTTTCTGTTTGACTAATTGAGGTAAGAACGGTAACTGGTACCAAATTAAGCTGCATGATCATATGATGTAAATTATTTTCTTGGGGATAGTTCCAGCCTATCATGTTCAATTTAGCACACTCTCCATATTGAATTGCGGTGGTAGAAAATTTGGTGTTCGTCACTAGTATTCCCTTTGTCATTTTTCTCTCTTTTCCACCATATTTATAGGTTCCACCCTGCAAATCATCAAACCTGGCCTTTACATACAAAACAACTTTTAAATCAGATGGTGTTCCAAAATCAGTATGAAATTTCGCTTCCATCATCAATAGTTCATTTTCATTATAGGCTACCACGTCAACTTCGTGCGGCACACATTTACCAATAGCTATCTGATCAGTTAAAACTTTATAGCCTTGAGCTTTATAAATTTCTGAGACATATTTTTCAAATGGAAAACCAGATGGTCCTAGTTCGGCAATAGCTCTCTTTAGGGAATATTTTAGTGCGACTGGTCTCTCATGTTTTTTTAATAACGAGAATGCTTGCCTGTATATTTCCTTAGTAGTATCACCCTCAGATAAATTTACCTCAATTTTTGACACTATCTGTTCCGCGACTCTTTTTTCTGTACCAATTTTCTTAAGTGATCTCAATAACTTTTCTCGATCAAAGAGTTCTCTTGTACCATCCGCTTTTATAATATATATAACTTGTTTGTTTATCATTTATAGATTAATTTGCTTTTATACTCAATATTCTATCATTAATTATATGAGCTGACTATTCTATAATGCCACCCCCAAGACAAACCTCACCGTCATAAATAACAACGGACTGGCCAGCTGTGGGTGCTTTCTGAGAATTAATAAAATTAACAATTACTTTATTCCTCAGGCCTCGCTTAAGGTTACAATATTCTAGAGGTTGGCGATATCTAATTCTGGCTGAATATTTTTTAGTGAAGTCAGGTTCTTTCCCTAAAATCCAATTAACATTTTTTAAATAAATTTCTCGATTTTTTATATCTATTTTGTCAATTTGATTATGTGAGACCAGTAGAGTATTTTCTTTAAGATTTTTCCCCATCACAAAATATCTTTGTTCCTTTGGAGTTTTCTCAAGAATACTAAAACCGTGCCTCTGGCCGATAGTATATAGTTCAGCTCCTTGGTGTGTTCCAATCACTTTTCTATTTTCATTCAGGACATTTCCCGGCCTAGTTTTAATAAATTTTTTTAAAAAATCTGTCATATCTACCTTGCCGATAAAACATAGACCCTGACTATCTTTTTTCCCCGAAGTTTTTAAATCAAACTTTTTTGCTAACTTTCTCACCGTAACTTTATTTAAATCCCCAACCGGAAAAAATGTTTTAGCTAGTTGCTTTTGGGTTAGTGTCCAAAGAAAATAACTCTGATCCTTATTCTTATCCTTACCGGCCAGCATTTGGTAGCCAGCTTTTGTTTTTAAAACCTGAGCATAATGACCGGTGGCTACATAATCGGCCCCATTCTTCATTGCCCAGTCAAAAAAACCGCCAAATTTTACATACTTATTACACATTACATCCGGATTTGGAGTACGGCCAACCTCATATTCACCTATCATATAATCTACTACCTCTTTTTTGTATTTTTTTTCTAAATCTAGGGTGAAAAAAGGAATATCTAATTTAGTACAGACACGCATGGCATCTAACCTATCCTCCTTCCAGGTACATCCCCCAGTTAGAGCGATATCTGGCTGCCACACTTTAATAAATACACCACGTACATCAAAACCCTGTTCCTTTAAAAGAGCAGCCGAAACCGAGCTATCCACCCCACCAGATAGACCAACAAATATAACCTTTCTGTGCTTCTTTTCATTAATTTGCCTCATTGGAAAATTTATACCATATATGATACTCTAATACTAGATACCAATATTATAAAGGAGGCTAGAATGTTCTTCATCAAACAAACGACTCTCAAGTTGGAGTGTCCCACTTGCCAGGCTGTATACACTTTGTCCTTTAGCGGTTACGCTGGCAATGATACAATAACCCAGAAGTTATTAAATGATGGCTGGACTAGAGGAAAACGCTGGACATGCCCAAGTCATAAATGCAATCAAACAAAAGGAAAAACATAACTTTTGACCGCCTACCATAAAAAGTAGGCGGTCTCTTAGTTTAATCTAAATATAATTCCTTATTTCTTAGGTGTTCAGCAAATGTTTGGGCATAATGCATATCCCCCTTTATATCCGATAAAAAATAAAGATAGTCAGTCGAATTTGGTGTAATTGTAGCTATAATAGAGTCCAATCCAGGATTACATATTGGTGTTGGGGGTAATCCTTTATATTTATAACTATTATATAGTGAATCTATTTTTAAATCAGCCAGGGTCAAATCCTTAGTTCCTTTACCGTTAATATATTTAAAGGAGGAATCAACTTGTAGAGGCATACCTAGTGATAATCTTTTCCAAAGAATACCAGCCACAATTTTTCTTGTCTCTTCTGTTCTGGCTTCTTCTTCCACAATTGAGGCCATTTTAATCACATCCGAAACGGGTTTTTTAAAGTTTATTATATCAATATTAATACTACTTATCTTATTGCTAAAATTATCCTGCATAACTTTTACAGTTTCTACCGCAGTTACATTAGGTAGAAAGAAATAGGTATCGGGGAACAAATATCCCTCACTTGAGCTGGCAAACTTTATAAAAGCTTCCTCGGTAATTTGGGGAAATTTTCCTGATATTATTTGGGAGATTTCTGTAATATTTAAACCCTCAGGAATAGTTATCTTAATTGGAGTAAGCCTATAATCACCATGAGAAATGCGATAAGCAATTGAAACGACATTTTGTTCATTATTGAAGACATAGTCCCCAGCAATAATCCCCTTGGCCCCACCCAAAATAACGGAAAAGGCCTTAAACCAAAAACCAGACTTAATAATTTGTTTGGCCAATAAATCATTTGTGAGAGTATTTAGCCCAACGCCTTTTTCTACGGTGTAGATCGAATCTACTGGAAAGGTAGCGGGTGCCTGAAGAAGATTAAGAAATATAATTAAAATAAATACAAGAAAAATAATTACTGAGAATATGTAGGATCTCCATTTTTGATACATAATTATTTCTTAATAGGAAGATTAGCTGGTGGCCCTGATTTTTTGGAGGCGATTTTTGTGAGGGTTGGAGTGGCAGAAACATTACTTGGAAAATGATAAATAGTTGCTACCTCCTCAGTAGTCAGAATAAATGTGTTTTGTCTGTGATTTCTATAAGGGGGATAAAAATGAGAGCGTAATTTATAGGCATTAAACATCCTCTTGGTTAGTCTGGCCTTGAAGGCTAAGCGGGGTTTCTCTAAAAAAGGAAATAATACCGCTAAATCCTTGTATAAAGGAACATCAATATCAGTATCTGTCCAAACTGACAACTTTAGACCATTTAAATTATTGGAGCTATATTGTCTCATACTTCCTATTAGGCCAGTAATATTAATTGGGTTAAATGCACCTTCCTTTGCGATATAAATACCACGGATCATGGTATCAAAAGCCATTTTACCCGCACTGCGTTCAATAGCTGCGATGGTCTCTATCTGTCCCTTAGTCATATTGGGAAATTTCAACGATTCCTCAGCAATTATAAGGTGCTTCTTTTCTACTTTACTAGGATCGATATCAAGCATTGAACCAACCTTAATTTTTTTAATTTCATTTCTTGCTGCCTTTTGCCAGTCAGGTTTTTCGTGCAACCTAAACTCCTTCAACTCTTCTTTGGCATGCTTTTTTATTAAAATCTGAAGCCAAACCTGCTGACCTTTACTAACTGAGCCAAGAAATTCCAAAACGGCGGTCATGGGATCTATACGATACTCATCCTTTTGGTCCTTGTCCATATTATAATCAACGTAAGTTTTAATTGGATAAATATCTGGCTTGGTTAATTTATATTGTAATCCCCAAACCCCATATTCCTTTGGGTTGTATGGAATTTGCTTGGCATAATCATCATCCTTATCTACTAAATGTACCTCTACGGTTGGATATTGAGCATAAATTTGATGCTCAAGAATAGCTTTAAATTTTTTCTCACAAGCCCAGATATAAAAATGAATTTGGCCCTCAATAGAAACTAACTCTAAAGAAAACCAGGCTGGGACTTTTCCCACTAAATACGCCTCTGTATAGGTAGCGGCTCCACTTTGTTGCATGGCTCCTAATACTATTTCCATGGCTAATGGCGACTTTTGGATGTCTTTTGGAATTTTAATTTCTAAGAGAACGGGTTCTTGACTGGAAATATATTTAAGCTGCACATATCTAACATACAATATAACCGCTATATAAATTAATATAAGCGGAATAATTATTGGTGATAAGACAAAAAGTGTCTTATACACTACGGGCAATATCTCTGTACCAAACTTGTAAAGAAGCTCTGAAAACATAGTGATATTTTAACATAGAGCACATAAATTGCCAAACAAAAAACACCTATATAGGTGTTTTTTGTTTATTTATATAAATTTACTTAGCTATCTCGTACTTTCCTTCCTTGTTTTTCTTAAAGTATTTTGGGTTTTGAAGGTTGATAACAATGGTGTTTTCCTTAACATATCTTTCCTTCATCACCTTCTGAATTACTTCAGCTTTGGTTAATGGACCATTCTTTTCAATAATCTTCTTAATCACGTCCTTTACCACCCCACTCATATATCCCCACTCAGATAAGGCATATAAACCACGTCCAACCAAAACAAAACGAGGGTCTTTGATCAATTCATTATGGGTTGTGGCAACATGAGCCTTAATTTTAAAAATGTCGGTGATAATTCTAGCTACTTCTCTGAAATGGATAGGTGAACCGTGTCTTCTGATAACTAAGTAGGCATAATCACGCATACCTTTTGTCCTGATATTTGAGGACTCAGTTTTGCCCCACTCACCTAGAGTATTTTTACCAATTTTTTTAGATAGAGATAACCAACGCTTAGCAATCTCCTCGTTCTTGTATTTTTCAGAAACATCCTCTAGATGGTCCAAAAATGATTTAATAATATCGGGCTCAGAAAGCAGATCCTCACTTTTAAGAGTGGCGTAAAGTTTTTTTAGAGCCTCATGAACTTTTTCTGATAAGGAATTATCAATAAACCAACGGTGTTTAAAATCATCATCTTCTTTAATTTTTGTAAATGGGTGACCAACAACTAATAGAAAATTAATATGACTCTGAACTGAGGAATCAGCGGACACATGATCTAATAGATCCCGTTCAACCACTATTCCACCAAGAGAGTGGATAACACGCTCTATCTCATCAAATGTAGCCTTCTCATCCGTATACTGTTTTGACTTCCTAATAATTGCTAGGTTATGATTTTCTATTTGTCTGACTCTTTCTCTGGTAATACCGTATGTCTTACCAATAGCATCTAGGGTCATTGGCTCAGCCTCCTTACCTAAACCATATCTTTTAATCATAACATCGCGAGATCGCTCAGAGAGAGCTCCGATTAATCTTTTGCTAGCTTGCTTTGGCTTAAAATTTATTGTTATTGACATATAATAAAATTACTTGCTTTTGACTAATAATGATGTCTTGGGTCTAGTATAGCACCCTTCGGATTTTAAGTCAAATGCCCTGTCAAGTAGTAAATTTATGTTCTAATTTGTGTTAATAATTAGAATTTTTCCTTTCACAAACATCGTATTTAGAATTTTTTTGCCCTCAACCCACTTTTTCACCTCTGGTAGGAGTAAGGCAATTTTCTCAACGTCAATCTGAGTTGAACTATTTGGGGCTCTAAAGTTTGCTCTTGGCTTACCATTAATCTGAACCATAATTACAATCTCATCTGTAATAATTTTTTTCTTATCAAATTCTGGCCAACTCTCTAAATGGATAGATTTTTTGTGTCCTAAATTTGCCCAGATTTCCTCTGATAAATGTGGGGCAAAAGGGGCAAGTAATTTTAATATGATTTCATAGTCTGTTTTGGTTAATTCAGCCTTCTCCATCGCATTTACTAAAATCATAAAGGCGGAAATAGCCGTATTAAAACCAAAATCCAAAATATCCTCCGTTACTTTCTTAATGGTCTTATGTAAGAGTGTTTCGAATTCCTTATTCTCAATGGTCCTTTTCTCTACAATTTTTTCCTGCAATTTCCACACCTTATCAAGGAATCTTCTAGAACCCACCATATTATTTGTACTCCAGGCTATTTCCTGATCAAAAGGACCCATAAACATTTCATAAACACGCAAAGTATCAGCGCCTACATTTTTTACCACCTCATCCGGATTAACCACGTTGCCCCAGCGCTTACTCATTTTGCGCCCATCGGAGCCAAGGATCATACCCAGATTTCTTAATTTAAGGAAAGGCTCAGTATAATTTACTACTCCAATATCAAACAAAAACTTATGCCAAAAACGCGCGTAAATAAGATGCCTAGTATTATGCTCCCCGCCCCCAACATAGAAATCTACTGGTGACCAATATTTCTCCTTATTTTTATCGACTAAAACTTTTTTATTTTGGGGATCAATATATCGTAAATAGTACCAAGACGAACCCGCCCACTGAGGCATGGTGTTTGTTTCTCTTTTGCCCTTACCGCCACATTTGGGACACTTTGTGTTTACCCACTTGGTAATAGCTGCCAATGGTGACTCCCCGGTACCCGTAGGCTCATAAAATTTCACTTTTGGAAGCTCTACTGGTAAATCCTTCTCAGGTACTGGTACTACTCCACATTTTTCACAATGAATAAGTGGTATTGGCTCTCCCCAATATCGCTGTCTGGAAAACACCCAGTCCTTCAATTTATATGAAACTTTTTCTTCTCCAAAAGCTTTGGAAATTTCCTTTTTTGCTCTTTCAGAATCCTTCCCATCAAATTGGCCCGAATTAATTAAATATCCCGGTTTCACTATTGCCACCTCATTTTGTAACATCTGCCAAACCTCCTTTTGGTGATCCGGCGTTAATGTTTGGAGAACCTTACTTTCATCTACCCAAATCAAGGTATGAATTTTCTGTTCATTTTCCGAAATAATCCCTTGATTATTAATATTATCGATTTCGGCTAGTAAGGTATAAGTATGAGCTGTACGATTTTGACTTTTATGTGAAGCACAATATCTAGCTCCGGTAATAAATTGTAATTTCTTAATTATTTTTACACCCTTTATAGCTGATTCTTCAAATATTTCTGCTAAAGCGGCTTCCTCGGGAGTTTGATTTGATTCAATACCGCCCATAATAGCAGTTGCTATACCTTCCAGAGTTCCATGCCAATTAAGAAGAGCATACTTTCCAGTTGACTTATCACGCAAATGAACAATCACTGTATTTCTTTTTACCTCTTCAAAACCAAGCTTGGGTGGGTTATTTGAATCATCGGCACAACTAACAATCACCTGCTTAATCGGTAAATTATATTTTTGAGCAAAAGCAAAGTCACGCTCATCATGTGCTGGCACGGCCATCACCGCCCCCGTACCGTAATCAGCTAATACGTAATCTGAAATCCAAACTGGGACTTTCTCCTTGTTAGCTGGATTAATCACTTGAATACCTTTTAGTTCAACTCCAGTTTTATCCTTATTTTGAGCCGTTCTTTCAATCTCCGTCTTATTTTTTGCATCAGAAATATACTTCTCTACCTCTGACCAATTTTTGACTTGGAACTTTAGTTCTTGAACCAATTTGCTTTCTGGTGCTAGAACCACATAGGTAACGCCGAATAAAGTGTCCGCGCGAGTGGTAAATACTTTTATCTTAATTTTTGAATTAACTATCAAAAATTCCACCTCCGCCCCCTCGCTTCTTCCTATCCAATTTCTTTGAGCTTCTTTTACATTCTCCGGCCAATCCTTTAGGGTATCCAGATCAGTAAGCAAGCGGTCAGCATAATCTGTTATTTTTATCACCCATTGCGGTAATGGCTTCTTTTCAATCGGAGTATTACAGCGCTCACATTTACCATCCTCCAAATCCTCATTGGCTAAACCAGTTTTACAAGTGGGACACCAATTAATCGGTTCATTACTTTGAAACACTAAACCTTTTTTATACATTTGCAAAAATGCCCACTGAGTCCATTTATAATATTCTGGGTCAGTGGTGTTTACCTCTCTTGACCAATCATAATTTAAACCAAGTATACCGATCTGATCCTTATATCTTTTAACGTTGCTCTTCCCCATTACCATAGGGTTTACCTTCATCTTGATGGCATAATTCTCAGCGGGTAGACCAAAAGCATCCCAACCCATAGGGTGAAGCACATTAAAACCCTGCATTTTTTTGTATCTAGAATATACATCAGTAGCTACAAACCCTCTTGGATGACCAACATGTAAACCCTGCCCAGATGGATAAGGGAACATATCTAAAATATAAAATTTAGGTTTATTAGTTTTATCAGCGGTCTTGTTAACACCTTCCTTTTCCCAAACCTTGCGCCACTTAGGCTCAATTTTTAAATGATTATAATCAACGGGCTTTTTGTTTTTCATATACTTTTACTTAATACGAACTGGGTATAGATCCTTATCAATAGTTCTTGAGAAGCAGACATCCCCCATATCATGCTGCCAAACCTCATTTGTAAATCCATCATAAACTGGATTAGAAACTCTCCCATTCATATCTTTAGCTGAATCAACAGTCTTGAAGGTGGCGCACAACTCAAAACTCATATCCGACTTTTTATTATAAACATAAGCTGTTTTTGTTTCTGGGTCTAATGGTAGAACAAAACCAGCAAGATCATTATTTAGATCACTAGCTACTTTTGGTAAAATTCCCTTTTGTTGCCAAAAATTAATAATCTGATATTGAATATTTTGCAGATCACTTATCCTCTGTTGGTCAAACCGAATGTTCCTCTGATTAACTGGTGAGCCTATAGCAATAACACCAAGTATCACTGAAATTACAATAACCAGCCATGACATATAAGCATAATATTTTCGGCGCGGTGCTGGCAATGTAAAATCTCGTCGAAGCTCAGCTAGATAATAACGGAAAATCACCACCGCAATAATTAATACAACCAGAACCTTGAGAACAAAACGTAAGGTAAGATCCTCGCCGCCAACAAACCGATAAACTAGAGTTGATAGATCTATAGCAATAGTTAGTCCAGCAATAAATAAGGTGAGGAATGAGAACCAACGACGTACCCACATTTCCTTCTTTTCCGGTGTCAGAACAATCGCCTGGGTACTTATGCGAGATAAATACATGAAGGCTGGGAAAAATATCACCAAAACAGCTATCGCAAATCTGATACTATAAGTATAGGAATCGTAAGAAAAAGTATTAATATCTGGCAACCATTTATTTATCAAACTAAACAGAAGATTAATTAAACTGATGGTGCTGGCGTATAAACCAATAAGCACACCTAAATAAATAAAGAAATCCTTAGCGGTAGTTTTTGAATTTATTTGTTCCATATATTTTATATTTAACTAATAATTTCCTTATTATATCTTGAATTCAATCACATCACCATCCTTGACTATATACTCCTTACCCTCAGTCCGAATCAAACCCTTCTCTCGCGCTGTACCGTATGAACCGGCGGATATTAATGTGTCCCAAGGAATCACCTCCGCCCTTACAAATTTTTCCTTAAAATCAGCGTGTATAGCTGTCCCAGCTTCTGGTGCCGTCCAACCCTTTTTGATAGTCCAGGCTCGGCTCTCATCCTCTCCGGTAGTAAAGTATGTCATAAGCCCCAGAAGGTCATATCCCGCCTTAATTAGGTCATTTATACCATCATCCTTGACCCCCAAGCCCTCACGCATCTCATTCTTGTCAGCGCCATCCATATCCTTAAGCTCATTCTCAATCCCTGCATCCACAATCACATATTTAGAATTTGTCTCCTTAAAAAAAGTTAAAAGTTTTTGATATCGCTCATCATTTAGTTCATCTAAATTTTTACCACCAGATTTTTTATTTAATACATATAGAATTGGCTTCATGGTCAAAAGGCAAGCCTTTTTTACCTCTACCATTTCAAACTCATCAAGCTCGGCCACCCGAGCCAACTTCCCCGCTTCCAAACAGTTTTTTATTTTAGTTAGGGCAGAATTTTCTATCACCGCCACCTTACTGCCTTTTTTCATTTCACTTACCAGGCTTTGAAGGCGTTTGGACACGCTTTGCATATCGGCTAAAATTAATTCTAAATTTATTGTCTCAATGTCAGAAAGTGGTTCAACTTTATTTGCTACGTGAAGAATATTTTCATCCTCAAAAATACGCACTACTTCAGCAATAGCGTCAGTTTCCCGAATATTAGTTAAAAATTTATTACCCAGCCCCTCACCAGCCGAAGCTCCCTTTACCAACCCAGCAATATCCACAAATTCCACCGCGGCAGGAATAGTTTTGGCTGATTTACTAAAGGTTGATAACTTCCACAGCCTCTCGTCAGGTACGGCCACCACGCCCACTGATGGATCAATAGTACAAAAAGGATAGTTCTCACAAGGTACCGCTTTTTTAGTAAGCGCGTTAAATAAGGTGCTTTTCCCCACATTTGGCAGGCCAACAATACCAATTGATAATGACATAATATGGCTATACTAGCAGATTTTGAGATTTATTAACAGAGAAAATATATTATGGCAAATTGTAATGAGCAGCAACTGTACCATCCGTTTTTATAAAATCTACATTAGATAGTTATTAGGTGATAGAGATCTTTTTGGTCTCGCCCAAGAGTTCATAAAAGGAGGAAATGGAGATGAAGAGGAATCGGAAAAATGGATTTACGCTAATTGAAGTGATGGTCATAATCGCCCTTGTGGGATTATTGACAATAATAGCCTTTCCCGCCGCCAAGAGAGTTCGCGGTGAGCGTATAAGGATGGAACAGATTCCCCAAGGCAAATTCATTGCTGAACCAGAGGCGGGTGTGGTTTACGAAAAAACCGCCGACGATCCTTTGGCCTCAGCCGTAGTTGCCATTCCGCATGACAAGTACTACACGGAAGGATGTATAACACTTCATCGCGTACTCGTCAGAGTGAACAATCGGGCAATTATTGATGCTCCAAAGGGCATCCTGTTCATGAGAGATGGTAATGGTCAGGATCGAGTTGTGGATCCAATACAACCGGCCCAGACAAATCTGGTTGACTATGGTACCGACGTGGCACCAGCAATCAGATAGGCCGAATAACTCCACCATTCAAGACCCCCAACATGCATGCATGCGGGGGTCTTTATTTTAATACTAAACGGAATAGATTTAACATAATCACTTACGCAGAAATTTTGCTGGTGGCCTGACTATGTCACTGATACAAACTAGGGCACCTTATAATGAGTAACTATCAGCAACACTTCCGTCAGGTTTTATAAAATCTACATTAATATTTGTTTCGTTTACGGTAACCTTGAGATAACCTGACCCACTAATTATTTCGCCCTTTAGATATCCATACTCCTTATCGGTAACATTTATTATCTCCTCCGGAACACTTGGCTGAGGCACAGTTTGATATATTATTCCATCAAGCTCTTGTTTAGCATAAAGATGATCATGACCCTTAAAAACTATGTCCACCTTATTATCCAATAACAATTGGTGGATTGGTTTTCCCCAGCCCGGCCGCTCCACATCAAACCCATAACTCCCATCAGTATTGTTTCCTCCCCATTCCCACAACCCGGCAAATTGGATTACCCCCCTAGCCTTATTATTACCACCAACTAGCTGATGAATAAAAACAAATTTATGTTTAGCGGTACTCACTTCCAAGGTCGCTTTTAGCCAATCATACTGAGTTTTACCTAATGTCCAATGCCAGCCAAAACTATCAGGTTTTGTGACTGTATAAGTATACGGATCTAGCACAATAAATAATGAACCCTCTTTCTCAAATGAATAATAATTTTTATCATATGTTTCGTTGGGAAAATACTTTTTTCTATAACTTTTAGTATTCAAAGTATCCCAACCAACTTCACCGTCATGATTACCCATCACAAAATATAATGGGATAGAACCCAGTAAATTATAAAAACTTTTCATCATGGTAAATCTACTGGTTATGCTTAATACATTTTTTGTTGACAATAGATCAATCATAAAGATATCACCAAGATCAATGAGAAAGGCGGGCTTGGCTTTTACAATATTTTGCAATGTCTGCTTATAAACACTCGCTTCTGACGGTGGAACCATCTGTGGATCAGCCTGGATAGCAAAAATAAGTGTTCCTTCAGGGGTATTATTAATAGTAGTATTAGACGGTTCATTTGAAGGGTCATAATTTATTAGAAATAAAAACAGGCCGCAAACACCCACAATAGAGATAACATTTAATAATATTTTATTTTTTATTATTGTAGGTGACACTAAATGATTTTAACAGATATTCTGCTGTAATAACAGAGAAATGCATATAAAAAAAACCCGCAGCATTTCTGCTGCGGGGTGAGAATTTCTCTCCTTTCCTTACTTTTTATTCAGGCAAGACCATGAACTTCTCTGCAACCTTGTGTGACATACGGTGAACATCCTCATATACCCCACACACGAACGACACCCTAACCTGATTCGAGTCACGATCATTCTCAAAACTGAGAACTCCCTTGGCCGCCAGGTAGTGCGCAACAGTTAGATTAAACAGGTGCGCTGGGTCACGATCACCAAGTAGACTTGGATCTAGTGGGATCCCGACCTTCATCACAAACTTGAGGTCCATCAACATCTCAAATTCAAAACAGTGAACCTCCCGGTCATCGTCATCAAGAAATGATATCTCGATCAGTTGGCCTGGGTAGAACCCAAACTTCGGCGAATGTGTGTAAACATACACACTTACTCCGTCCTTAAACCGAAGATCACGACCAACAAAACTGACACCTGTTACCTCAGTATCACCAATAGTGATCTCTGTTGGCATCCAACTATCCTTCTTCATTCTCTTCATATCCGTTCTCCTTTTTATAGGCTGAAATACCCATCCCAGCCTGACTTTTCTACATACAATAATAGCATGCTTATTACCATTTTGTCAAGTATACAAAAAGCTCGATATCCCCGAGCTTTTTTGTTTAGAAGTATTTTCTACTCTTTCTTCTTGAGAACCTTTACCAGTAAGTAGACCTGACTAATAGCAATAAGAATCAAAAGGGAGAATAAAATAATAGTCCCCTTACCTTTCATATATTCCCAGGCGGAACTGAAAGCATCTAGGACTGACGCGGTTAAGCCAGAAATAAATGTCTTATCTTTAATCACACCAGTAATTTCTCCGTCTGTTCCAAGGATCAACTCATCATTAGTATCAGTGGCTTCATATTCATTGATAAATTCCGGAGCAATAATATTATACAAACCAGACTGAGAATCAAAAGAGATATCAGTACCCACGCCAATAACTTTTACATCTGACAATGAAATAGAAGCCTGACCCACGGTGTTTCCACTTACAGACATCATAAACAAATCCTGTCTTGAGGTGGCACATTTTGGAATACCTACGACAAAACTTGGAGTTAAACAGGTTGGCATAGTTTGAGCAATCAACTCAGAAGCTAATGTAATATTTTGGCAACTAAGGTTGTTCAGATTCAATGTTCCCTTTACTACGCACACCTTATTATTTGTAGGATTAATTTGTACTGAAGTGTCAAATAATGCCCCAACAATATTACTTTCATAACTTGGTAGAACAGATAACTCAGCACTGGAAGCAACAGCTGCCTGACCAAAGGCTAATATGCCTATAACTATTACTAATGATTTTATAAATATTTTTTTCATAATTTTATTTTAATTGATTAATAATAATTACTTCCACTTTGACATTAATATTGCAAAGTCATAAATATTCACAATACCATCCATATTTAGGTCGGCTGATAAATTATTTCCAACCATTTCCCACTGAGAAACCATAATTGAGAAGTCGTATTCGTTTACTTTACCATCATGATTTATATCACCAACTTCATATCTTCTAGATCCCCCACCTCCACGGTGATTCACTGGTTCGGTGGTTGTTACCTCCTGAGAGGCGGTAGATGAAAGTCCAAACAAGTCTCTTACAAGTAGTGTAATACTCCAATCCCCTGCAGTATTATATGTGTGGGATATTGTAGTGGTGGCAGTAGATGATAATGAGACGGTAGAAGTTGCCCCGTCACCAAAATCCCAGAAATGCGTCCATGAGTCTGTGAAATATGTTGATCCATCATTTATATCTGAACTTGTATCAGTAATATCCACAACTAGATCATTAACAATCGCAATAAATTTTGCAATGGGTGCATAGTTAATCAAATCAGAAAGTGGGGTTGAAGTGGATACTGGTGTTGTGGTAGTTGCTCCAGGTAGAATTACATTACCAAAATTCATAACATCATCTATAACCTCAGCATCAGTAATGGTAGTACTTGCAATATCAGAATTAGTTATGGTTGAGCTAGAAATTGTTGAGTCAGTTATGGTAGATGAAGCAATGATACTGTCAGTTGTGGTTGAATTAGTGATAGTAGAATCAGTGATAGTTGAGGTAGCGACATATGAATCAGTTACTGTTGAACTAGCAATATCAGAATTCGTAACGGTTGAGCTGGCAACAGTAGAGTTAGTCACAGTGGATGAAGCAATTATACTGTCTGTACTGGTGCTGTTTGTTAAAGTTGAGTCTGTAATGGTGGAGGTAGCTACATAAGAATCAGTGATAGTAGAAGTGGCAACAGTGCTATCAGTAATTGTTGAGTCAGTTGAAGTACTATTAGTTAATTCGGAATCAGTAATAATAGAATCTGTGATAACAGAATCTGTTGAGGTACTATTTGTGACCTCCGAGTTATCAATAGTTGAGTCAGTGACGGTGGA
>Ga0247842_10001151_pt1 | contig 46362 bp, 35 predicted proteins | sample LaCruzMarch2015__3_FD_192411 | JGI IMG/M metagenome (GOLD analysis project Ga0247842, IMG submission 192411) | Freshwater microbial communities from meromictic Lake La Cruz, Castile-La Mancha, Spain - LaCruzMarch2015_19m | ecosystem: Environmental > Aquatic > Freshwater > Lake | place: Spain...
ATTACTTTAGTGTCATCGACTGGAATTGAATCGGTTACACATTCTACTTTGATATTTTTGTATTCTGTTTTTGTTAAACCTGTTGAAGTTAAATATTCAATTCTAAATTCACAATTCACACTTTTTTGTCTACTCGCACAAGGACAAACAGAACTTAACCCACTTAAACTAAAAGTCTTAGAATCTAAACCAACCAATTGTCTTCTAGAATCAGTATAATTATTATCAACACTACCAACACTAACTTTATTCAAATAAACAACATCCCCGGAATTATTACTAAATTTAATTAAAGAATCACCATCCGAATCAACAACCGCCTCAACAATACTAATACCCCCACTTGAACCACTTCCAAGTTTAGAAGAAGAATCCTTTATTTGCTGACTAGGCGCAGAAGTAGTAGTAATAATCAACCCAACAACAATTAAAGAAATAACAACAACAACCGCAATAATAACAAGATATTCAATAGTTCCTTGAGCTCTTTTTTTCACTAAAAATCACTAACATAGAACGATTTAGATGTTAATAAATATTTACTTATATTCAAAAATATCGGGCCTTAAAAAGAATAGAAGTGGAACTATCCAGGTCAAAGGGGTATTTCTTCCACTACTTATTTTCACTAACAGAGCTAAAATAATCAAACAAAATTCGTTTCTTCCACTAAAGACAAAAAATTAAAAGATCAAGAGAAATATTAAGAAATTAAATAAAAAATAAGAAAAAAGGTTCGAATAAAGCCCCAACCGGAATATTTTCGGCAAAAATAATTCCGCCCGCTTTAAACGAACCAAACTTTGTTTTTTGAGCGTTTAACTTTCGTTAACTTTAATTTGTTAAAAAGCCAGTAAAAATATGGCTTTCATTTGTACACAGTTATTCTGTCATTTGTTTCTCTTACCCAGTTAGCTAAAGTATTGTTTTCTAATATTTCAGCCATTACTTTATCTAGGTAAAAGTTGTTGCTTTTTTGTCTAACAACTTTTTCTTCGCCTCTAACATATGTCAACCAATTCATAGTAATCAATAATACTTGTGGATGTAACTATATTTAAATGAGTAGCTTTAAAAAGATTACTAGCTATATATTGTATATTTATGAGTGTTTTGGCGATTTGAATGAGTAAAATAGTAGAAAAACTAAATCCTTTAGAGACTGCAATGTCATTAATAGGCAAAAAACATGATCTTTTGATTTTGGATTGTCTTTACAACCACAACAAAAGAGCAGGATTCAACCAAATTTTAAAAGATGTAAAAGCAAGTAATCCTAGAATTCTCTCACTTAGATTAAAAGAATTTGAATTAAACAAACTTGTAACAAAAAATATCATCCTTGGAACTCCAATGAAAACTGAGTACGCACTTACCCCTAAAGCCGAGGAACTAGTTGAAATAATTGAAAAATTAAAAGCGTGGGCTTCAAAATAACAAAAATGTTATGTTTAAGTGAAGGTGAATTCCAAAATGGAGCTAACAACACAAAGATTAGTTATTAGAGAATACAAAATAGAAGATGCAAAAAGTGTTTCAAAATATTCTAACAATTTAAACATATCCAAATTCATGAGAAGCATGCCCTACCCTAACACAATAGAACAAGCAACTGAATACATCAACAAAACTTTAAAAGATCAATTTGATTCGCCAAGAGTTAATTACAAATTTGGAATAACTTTAAGAGAAGATAATATAGTTATTGGAGGAATTGCTTTAGTTGAAGTAGATGCTTTTAGCGAAACTTCAACAATGGGTTATTGGATTGCGGAAGAATTTTGGAGAAAAGGACTTATGTTTGAGGCCACAAAAAGAGTTATTGAATTTGCTTTTGAAGAACTAAAATTAAGAAGACTCAATTCAAATGCCCACACAGAGAATACCCCATCAAATGAGTTACTTAAAAAACTTGGTTTTGTTTACGAAGGAACAAGAATAAAATTAGATAAAGTGAAGTCAACTGGGGAACTTCGAGACACCAATGTATACGGACTTTTGAAAGAAAATTGGATTAAAAACTAATAGAAATAACTATTTCTTAAAGAAATACTTTATTTCTTTTAATTAAAATAGTTTTTTATAGTCCAAGAGTGTTTATTATATTAGAAGTTGAGTTTTATGCCTGCCTGGATTAGAAAAATGTTTGGATTAAAACCAAAATTGAAAGCAAAAGTTCCTAATTTTAAAAATTCTAATGAATATTTTGAATGGAGACATACAACCTATGGAGAACCCCTCCCCCCAAGTATAGTTCAAAATAAACTGGAAATAAAGCACAGACTAGAACAACAAGAACTTCAAAGACAATCAATAATGGATAACGCAAGAGATCGACAAGCACAAAAAAAAGAAAATCGTGCAAAATCAATTAAAACCAATACATCTAATTAAATTAAACTTTTTCAAACCCAAATAAAGAAAGGTTTATTTACTCCTTTTGCGTTATTTACTCATGAGATTTTCAAAAAATTTTAAACACGAAGATTACTTTTCGCAAAAAAATAACCTCTCTCCAAGAGCGGCAATTTTCTTTGTAATTGAAGAAAGTTTCTTATTACTTTTAATTGCACTTCAATTATACACTTTTTTAGGAATTGAATTTGTTAATGGCAGTATATTACTATTCCAATCAGAACCATTACTACAGAATTATATTTGGTTCTTTGGTTCAATTGCATTTTTCTTAATAGGATATTTCATTATCGCAGTAAGAGACAAACATGTTTGGTTAATACACCACAATTTCTCAAGACTCCTTTTTGGAACAATTAAATTAAAAATGGAAATGACAAATTTAAAAGTTCTAATATTTGTTTTTACTGAGTTAATTTTTGCAATTCTAATCGCATTAAGTATTTTCATTTATGTAGATCCTGAGGTAAATTTAGTCCCTTACCCTTACAACTATATTTCATTTGCTGTTCTACTAATAATTGCATATGTTCTATTTTCACACAGCAAAGATTTTAGAACAACTGTATATGGCCCAACTCCAATTCAAAAAAGACTTCATTTAGGCAAACACGAAATCAAAAGAACTACCCATACTAAATCAGGTTATTTAAGATTTAGTGAAAAAAAGAAAAGAAACTAAATTTTTATTAATAAACTTAATAAGTTAGTTTTGAATGGGTGATGGTACTAATGGCTTTCCAAAAAAGTGTTTCTTTTTGGCAAGCTGTGACTTATGGAGTAGGAGTAATAGTTGGAACTGGAATTTACACCCTAATTGGAATTGGGGCAGGAATTAGCGGAAACCTCTTATGGCTCTCATTTATTATTGCAGGAATTATAGCATCCCTAACAGCTCTTTCTTATGCCAAATTATCCTCCCTATTTGCTAAAGAAAGTGCAGAGAGTTTTTATGCACAAAAAGCTTTCAAAAGCAAAAAAATTTCTTTTCTAGTTGGATTTTTGTCTCTAATTGTATGGGTTTTTTCAGGAGCAACTGTTGCTTGGGGGCTTGCAGCATATGCAAAAGCACTCACTCCAATTGATCCGCTTTTCATTACAATAGGAGCAATTATTTTTCTTTCAATAATAAATTTGCTTGGAATCCAAAAGAGTATTTTTGTAAACAACATTTTAACATTCATAACTCTTTTAGGTTTAATTGCAATAATACTTTTCGGCCTACCTTACTTAGGCCAAACTAATCTTTTAGAGGGAATTGATGGAACCAACCTAATAGAAAACTCTTTTTCCTTAAGTAATACTCTATTCTCTACAGCATCTTTAATATTTTTTGCATTTTTAGGCTTTGAAGGTCTAATAAATATATCAGAAGAAACCAAAAACCCTAAAAAAAATATACCTAAAGCAATTCTTCTTTCACTCTTTTTAGTAACAATTCTTTATGTTCTTATTTCAATGGTTGCAGTTAGCGTTGCTCTCCCTGAAGAACTTTATAATGCAGCACTTTCCTCATCAACTCACTCAGGACCCCTTGCTTTAGTTGCAGAAAAAGTTATTTCCCAAAGTGCAGGAATATTATTAACATTAATTGCTTTTTGCGCAATATCAAGTACCTTAATTGTAATACTCAATGTTGCCAGCAGAATACTTTATGGATTAAGTAAACAAGATTTGGCTCCAAAAATATTTGAAAAACTTAACTCAAAAACAAATACCCCTTGGATTGCAATTTTTTCAATCACCATCCTTACTTGTTTAATTGCTTTAATAGGAAACATAGAACTTCTTGGTTCATTATGCACAATGGGAATTTTTTTATTATTTGGGATAATTAATATTTCAGTAATTATAATTGAAAAAGAATTTAATCCATTTGAAACCAAATCCTTAATTAACAAAAACAATATTGCCCCAATTTTAGGAACAATATTTTGTTTCTTTATGCTCTTTACCCAATATTGGAAAACAATATCTATTTTTGGAATAGATCTCCCTTTAATTGCAATATTAGTAATCACCCTAATAATTGGAAGAATATTATACTTTTTCTTTGTAGATAGAAAATAGAAAAAAATAAAGCTCTGGGCGGGATTTGAACTCGCGACCCCTGCATTACCAATGCAGAGCACTAACCACTATGCTACCAGAGCAACTAAAAAAATTAGTTGAAAGCAAAGGTTAAATGCTTTACTTTAAACTTAAAATCACTTTTCATTTTTTCAATTCCAAAATAAATTTTTCAGGTTCTTTTACTGAAACAAATATTTTCGAAATAGGTGCATTATTTACAAGCATCCCTTTTAGCTGTTTAACAAACTCAGGCATTTTGTCAATATATTGAGCAGGAACATTAGCAGTTGACCCGGGGCCCGACCAAGCAAGAGGAGTTCTAAATTCAATACAAACCGCATTTTTTGGAGTAGAAACATAAATTTGGTTCAATGGTTTTTTTATAAAAAGCCCCCCAGTTTGTATCTCCCCAGGATTAGCTCTTCTGGCACTCAAAACATTGTCTTTAGTAAAAAAGAATTTGTATTCTGTTGATTTGTGCATTCCTATTCGCGTAGTACTTGCAACAAAGTAACTATTTTTAGGATTAAAAATAGGAATTATTGAACCAAGAATTAAACCTTCCCCTGGAACGGATATAGTAAGATCTTCATTAAATGAAACTTTTCTGCGTGGAACAATCAACTCTTTGTGCAACATAAAAACAAGGGCAATAAAAAGAACTGGCCCTAAAGTAACAGCAATAATAGCCACCTCAAGAGAAGGTCTAGCTTGGATAGGGAACATGCTAGTCATGTTTGAAAAAAAAGAAAATTGAGTGTAAACTTCAAAAAAAGCAAATAAAATAAAGAACACTACTAACGCAATATGAAAAAGGACACTTATATAATTTACTTCATCAGCAAAATATTTTCTCAAAAAAACACCTACTGATCAAGCGAATTCTATTACATCCCCATTTCTAATATTTCCAGCGCCGCCTCTAGTGAAAATGGTTCCATTTTCCCCTTCATTGATTTCTGACACACTGGCAAAACTTTGTTTTAAATCAGATACTCTAATGCTATTTTTTCCAACTTGCGCAGTCATTCGCTTAGTAAGTTTTCCACACCTTACAATTCCTGAAATCATTGTTTCAGCACCGGCATATACCCCAGTTACTTCAAATTGAGCATAACCATTAGTAGCTACGCTAACAGGTTTTTCTTCTAAACCTAATTTTTGTCTTGCAGTTGAAGAAAATCTTGGAACATATCCATCAGTCATTTTCTTTGAAGCTACTTCAAGTTCATCATCACTTTCTTTCTCTTCTTCACTATTATTAGATTTGTTAAACAAAACTTTTCCAAAAGGTGATTTTGATTGAACAACAGGTTTTTTCTCAATTGATTCTACACCTAATTCAGGTTCATAATCATATGGTTCACTTGGAGAACTTTGAGTAATATCATTAACTTCTTTATTAAAATCAGATCTATCTTTTTCAAAAGCTTTTCTTATTTTATCAAATGGACTTTCATCTTCCTTATCATCTTTAATTACAAATTTTATTTTCTTTGAATCCTTCTTGTCTTGTTTTTTTGCATGTATTGGAACACAAACACCTAAATCAATTTTAGGTTTTACAGGTGCTGAAGTTTTTTCAGTTTCAGTTTTCTTTTCCTTAACATAACCCAATTTTTTCATTATTGATTCAATAATATCCATTTTTTTGGCCCCTTTGTAATGGTAATAATAAGAGAAGAAAAGAATAAAAACTAGATTTTTGAGGGTTTGAAAAATAAAAAACCCTAAAAAAATAATCTTTAACAAAATTTTCTTAACTCAGCAGATTTTTTGTGCGCAAATAATCCTTCAACACCAGCAATTTTCGAAGAAGCCCAAATAATTCTTTTATTAAATTTTGTTACTTTTTGAATAGTAACTATTTTTACAAAATCTCTTACTGATAACCCTCCAGTGTATCTTGAAGCTTTACTTGTAGGAAGAGTGTGATTTGGCCCAAGGCAATAATCCCCAAAACTCTCTGCAGAACATTCTCCAAAAAACATTGAACCATAATTGTTAAAGGTGTCCAACAATTGAGGTTTAATTTTAGCTTGTATTTCAAGGTGCTCAGGAGCAAATTCATTTGCAATTTTAATTGCTTCATTAAAATTTTTTACTAAAATAAATTTTGAATTTTTAATTGATTGTTCTGCAATAATTTTTGTAGGCAGCCCACTCAACTGTTTCTTTAACTCTAATTTAGTTTCAATTAACACTCTCTTTGAAGTAGTTATCAAATTAGCTTTTGCATTTATATCGTGTTCCGCCTGGGCCAAAAGATCTGCCGCAATTAATTTAGGATTAGCAGAATCATCAGCAACAATTAGCACTTCACTTGGCCCCGCAATAAAATCAATTCCAACACTACCATAAACTTCTTTTTTTGCTTCAGCAACGTATTTGTTTCCAGGACCAACAATTTTATCCACTTTTTTAATTTGTTTTGTCCCATAAGCCATTGCCCCAATTGCCCCAACTCCACCAACATTATAAATCTCATCTGCTCCTGCTAAATCACTAGCAACAATAACCAAAGGAGTTATTTTTGGAGAACAAACAACAACTCTTTTTACTCCTGCAACTTTTGCAGGAATTATTGTCATTAAAGCAGTTGAGGGAAGAGGGTAATTTCCCCCAGGAACATAACAACCCGCACTTTCTACAGGAATTACCTTTTGAGAGAGAATACCAAAGTTTGTCTTTAAGTCAAACTCTTTTACCTGTTTCATTTGAACTTTTGCAAATCGAGTTATATTTTTTGAAGCATACTTTAGAGCCAATAGTGTTTCCTCATCCACTTTTTTGTAAGCTTCTTTGATTTGCTTTTTTGTAACTCTGAATTTTAATGAAGAATTTTTATCAAATAAAACATTGTACTTCAAAACACTCTTATCCCCATTTTGTCTTATTTCATTTAATATTTCTTTAACATCACTCAAAATAATTCCCCCTTTTCAATTTCGTTTACTTCCTTAATAACCCTAAAAGCCCCAAAAGAAAACATTAATTGCTTTAATTTGTTTGATTTATTTTTTGGGGGAAGACACCCAATTGATCTAATCCCAGCATTTTTTGCAGCTCGAATATCATCAAGCGAATCCCCAACATAAATTGCATTTTTTGAATTAGGATAACCTAATTTTTCAAGTGCTAAAAATAATCCAAATGGATTTGGTTTTCCTTTTCCTTCACAATCCTCCATTGCAATAATTACTCCAAAGTATCTTCTAAACCCTTCTTTATCAAGCGCAATAAACGCTTCCTCTTTTGGCCTCCCGGTAAGAATCCCAATTAAGTATTTTTTTGACAAATAATCAAGTACTTTTTTATTAAGTAGCCATTTTTCATTTTCAATAAATCCTTTCTTCTTATCAACTCCTAAGTAAAGTTCTTGAAATTTTTCAATCACTTTTTCTTTCAAAACACCCCTCCCCCTACTTTGAATAATTGCATAAGTCAAGTCCCAATCATTATTAAAGCCAGTTTTTTCCTTATAGGATTGAATCTCTTTAGGAGTAACTTTTGTATTTGTATAAAATTCAGCGGTTTGCTTGATTGCTTCTCTATATGAATTTGAAACATCAACAAGTACCCCATCTATGTCAAAAATTAAAATCTTTTTTTCTTGATTCATTTTTTCACCCCCTCAGATTGATTTCTTCTTTCATTTTCTTTCTCAATATCAGAAATAGTTATTTCCTCTTTTGCCATTATTACAAAAAGGAAGTAAATCAAATCCGAGCACTCCCAAATCAAATTCTCCTTGTCTTTTGCAGTTATTACTTCCGCAGCTTCTTCAATTAATTTGCGTTTCAAAAGTAATTCATCACTAAAGAGTTTTTTTGTATAAGACCCATTTGGAGCACTTTTCAACCTTGAAGCAATTTTTTCATAAAGTGAATTAAGATCAAATTCTTTTTCAGTTCCAAAGCAACTGTATTTCCCAGTATGACACGCTACTCCGCTTCCGTCAGCAAGATTACCTTTTTGATTAATGATGAAAAGCAACGTATCATTATCACAATCCTTTTTCACTTCAACAAGTTCTTGAACATTCCCGGAACTTGCTCCTTTTTGAAATACTCCTTTTCTTGATCTACTATAACTCCAAACCAACTTTGTATTAATACTTTTTTCCAAACTCTCTTTGTTTGAATAAACAAGCGAAAGAACTACTCCATTTCTTTCCTGAATTATAGTAGGAACTAAATTATTCATTTTCTCAAAATCAATTTCTTCAATTTTAATTTGTTCATTCATTTCGCTCACCCACCAAAACTATATCTGATTCCATTATTCTATCATAAACCCCTAACCCAGCTTCTCTTGCGGATTTACCAGAATATACAATATCTATCACCAAATCACACAAACCCATTTTGTATGCTTCTTCAGTACATCCATTCAAATACACTTTTTCAAAAAAGAATCCTTTTTGCTCTTGTTCTTTTAGAAACTTTTCTGATAAGTACTTGTACTTGGAATTTATCGCAACTTTTGGTTTTGAGTTAAATGTGTCCAGGTTTTTGAGTTTCTTACCGATTGGCCCTAACAGACACAAAGAAGGTTTAGAGAAAATTGCAGTTTGATCCGTCCAAGGAATTTTTTCAATTAACCCAACTGAAGAAATTACATTTTTGAGTTTGTACTCTTTGTACAAATCTTCCCCAGTCAACCCTACACACTTTTTCCCATTTTTTAACATTTCTTCAACAAAAGTAGGAACATCCTCAGCCCGAACTATCACTCGTTCATTTGGTAATTTTTCAAGTTCTTGGCGATAAAGTTCAAGCCCAGAATTCTTAGGAAGTACTAAAAGTATTTCTGATTGTATTTTAGAAAGAGTATTGCTGTTGATGAACTAATGGTTCACTTTGTAGAATTGTTGTTGCACATATTTTTTTCATATCCATTTCATTCACCACCAAATATAATTCACCAATTAACTTTTGTTCTTATTTTATCCAAATCATTCAAAGATAACGTTTCTTGTTCACTAGTTTGAATATTCTTAATAGTAATAGAATTGGATTTGATTTCATTTTCCCCAACTATTCCAACAAACTTATACCCTTTCTTTTGAGCAAACTCAATGTTCTTTGATAAATTTCTTGAATTTAAATCAACTTCAACAAACACAGTTTCAGTTCTCAATTTGTCAGCAATTTTAAATAATTCAGTACTTTTAACACCAATTCCAAATAAATATATTCCTTGACTTCCAACAACAAATCCATTTTCTTTCAAATAGTCAAATATTCTACTTACCCCTAAGCCAACTCCAACCGCAGGAGTTGCTTGTCCACCATAAGTAGAAACTAATTTATCAAATCTTCCTCCCCCACCAACTGAAGGACCATTATCTAATTTTATTTCAAATACAATTCCTGTGTAATATTCAAACCCTCTGGCTAATCTAGCATCAAATTCCACAAAATCCAATTTGTTTTCTTTTAGTAAGTTAGTGAATTCCTTAATCTCTTTTACTCCTAAAGAATCAGTTCCAACAATTTTTTCAATTTCAATAAGTGAGTTCTTTTCAATTAAATCAACTACATCAGGATTAATTCCTTTTTCAGTTAGCATTAATTTGATTTCCTTTTTATCAAGTTTATCCATTTTGTCAAGTATTCTCATTGCTTCAATTTCTTTACTAGGAGCATATTTTTCTAAAACTTCCCCTAAGAGTTTTCTAGAATTAAATATTACTTTTGGTTTTAGTTTTAAAGTATTAAAACAATCTCTTATTACTTGCATTACTTCTATTTCTGCTTCAAGGCCAGCAACTCCCAAAATATCAATATCCGCTTGAGTAAATGCTCTGTATCTTTTTGCTTGCGGTCTATCGTAACGATATACTTCCCCAATTTGGTATCTTTTAAAAGGCATTTTTAGTTGAGTAGTTGCAGCAACTCTTGCTAAAGATGCAGTAAATTCAAATCTTAGTGCAAGTTCTCTTTCACTCTTATCTTTGAAGTAGTAAATTTCTTCTTTGATAGCTTCTCCAGCCGCCCCTTTAACTTTGAATAAATCAAAATTTTCAACTGCAGGAGTGTATAAAGGATAATACCCAAATGAAGCAAAAGTTTTTCTAAAATTCCCTTCAACAAATTCTTGAATCATTGCGTCAGATCCAACAAGATCTCGCATTCCCCTAACTGGTTGAAAATCCATATTTTAGAACACTTCCCTTAAATTAGAATAAAGGTCGGGATCGAGATTTGCACTCGAGTCAGAAGCTCCACAGGCTCCTATGCTAACTACTGCACCACCCCAACCAGGCATACAAATTGATTCATCGGCACAATTAAAAAAGTAATTATTTTGTGCTTTAGAGCTAACGCTAGAAATTTGTAATTCAGAATAGATGAATATACTCACTTTTTGCGTTCATAACTAATTATCATCTCTCTTTCTTTTTAAACCTAACTAATGTCCTAAAAATAGTGTTTATTGCTTTATGTGAAATATAAAAAAATTATTAATTAAAATTTAATTAAAATTCAACAATAATTATTTTAAAAAAATTATTGCCAAGTTAAAGTAGGTAATGCACTACCAGACCAATTCCAATTACCACCCCAATTAGGAGACCCATAATAAACTGGGTAACTTGATCCATTATGAACATAAAGATTAGACAAAACAGTATTAGGCGTACAACTAACATTATTCCCGCAAGAAGAGTAAGTAGTATAATTATTCAAAAGATATGAAGCACCAGTAGACAAACCTGTTGGCACATAAGATTCCCCAACAAATCCCCCTGAATTACTACCACTAACAGAAGAAACTGCTGAAAAATTATTAAATACTTCATTAACACTAAAAAAGTACCCTGCAAATCCACCGACATAATTACCCCCACTAACACTTCCAGTAGAATAATTATTAATTATTGATCCACAATTTTGTGCTATTCCTATAAACCCACCAACGTAAGTCCCAGTACCAGTAACATTCCCTAAAGAATAATTATTTCTAAAATCAGAACAATTAAAAAGTCCAGCAAATCCACCAACTTGAGTTTGACCATTAACAGTTACATTAGTATAATTATTTTCAAAATAACCACCTGTAGTAAATCCAACTAATCCCCCAACATAAGTTTGACCTTTGACAAAACCAGTTACGTAATTATTTGAACTATTCAAACTACTGCCAACTCCGTTAGAATAACTTCCAACCAAACCCCCAACAGAATTTCCCCCAATTATATTAACATCAACTAATCCAACATTTTTTAGTTTTACCTTAGAAGATGAAATAGCCCCAAATAATCCAACATTATCAGTAGTTGACCTGTTAATATAAATCCCAGTTATTTTATGAAAATTTCCATCAAAAGTCCCAGTAAAATTAGGTATTGGAGAAAATCCAGCTCCCCCATTATATAATACTCCATTTAGGTGAGTAGCATTATAGCAATTAATATCATTTAACAAAACATAATTTTCATCCAAATTTGAATTCATATCCTGAAGTTGAACACAATTTGATACACTTATGAAAGTCCCTTTAATATTAAAGTCCCTTGACTGACCACTACCACCTTTATTCAAATTTCCATCCACACAATTAACATCCCAAGTATAATTACCAATACTTAAAGTTCTGCTAAAAGTTTGATTAACATCCTTAATTACACTACTACTACCAACACCATTAACCACTCCATTAACAATTAAATAACAATTCTTAACTATACTATTAGCATCAGAAACTTTAAAATTAAAATCAACATTTGTATTAGTTGTAGAAAAACCAGGAGCAGGAGAAATCAAAGTAACAACTGGAGAAATTTTATCCTTAACCTTTGACAAAACATCTGAGTGATCATCATCACCCCTATTTTGTAAATCGGTTAAATCATTCATTTGCTTATTATAATCAGAAACAGAATTTTGATCTTTAGTCTCAACAACCACTCCAGACAAAGCAACTATAACAACTGCAACAATCAAAATCGCAGCGCCAGTCATTAAAAGGTAATCAAAAGCACCTTGACCACTTACTTTTTTACTAAAAAACATAATATATCATATTTTTTTATAAATATAAACCTTTTGTAATAACTAATTTAAAATCATTTAATTATTTTCAAACTCAAAAAACATTCATTAAAAAGATTATTTCAAAAGTAATTCCCTTACTGCCCTTATAGTATAGTGGATAGTATATTAGCTTGCGGGAGCTTTGTTAAAGCTCGCAAAAAATCTATTTTCGCTAATGCTCAATAGATTATAGTGAGTCTGATAAAAACTGCAATTAGCTGAAGACTTGGGTTCGATTCCCAGTGAGGGCATAAGAAAACTTGGGTTCGAGTGAATAAACCAACAGGTTTATGAACTGCCTCAAGAACACTTGAGCGCATCCCCAGTGAGGGCATAAGAAAACTTGGGTTCGAATGAATAAACCAACAGGTTTATGAACTGCCTCAAGAACACTTGAGCGCATCCCCAGTGAGGGCATTAATAAACTTAGGTTCGAACGAACAAAGCAACAGCTTTGTGAGTTGTCTCAACAACAGTTGAGTACACCCCTAAGTAGAGGACAGTTTAAACTTTTTCAGCAGTTATTGCCCCAAATTTTACTGCTTTTTTGTAAATTGCATCAGCAGCATAAATCCCATAAGTATTCTCTACTTCTTTTCCTTTTTGATTTTTGATTGTTCGCATTACAAGTGAATTCATTTCTTCTTTGTTCATTTGAGGATATTTTCTAATTTGAATTAAAAGAACTTTGAATAGATATGCTTGGTTTGGGTTGAGACCTAATAAGAACTCATTTGCTTTTGCCCTTACAATGGTTCTCTTTTTAGGTTTCCAAACAACACGCATATCACGTTTAAGTATTGAAACTTTAATTGCTTTTTTAACAGCAATTTTTTTTCTTGTATCAAGCCCAAGGTCATGCATACCCGAAATAGAGTACTGTATTCTTTTGCTTCTTGGAGTGTGAGGATTTTGTTTAAGTTGTCGCATAAAAACCACTTAACTATTTTACTTCTATTACCCCTTCTTTCTTAGCAATTAAATAAACTGATGAAACAACTGATCCGGAGTACTGTTCATTTGGATTTTTAGCTTTCAAATTTCTAAAAACATTAGAATATATATCCTCAAGAGCCAAATTTGGATTTGCTTTAACCACTCTAATTAATTCAGCGAGCACTTTAGCATTATAGGGTTTTAATTTTGAAATTAATTGCTTTGCTTTTGACTCAACAACAGTTTTTTGTTTTATGCTCTTTGATTGCGCAAATTTTTTCTGAGCAAATGTTTTTGCTCCAATTTTTGGTTTTCTTACAGGCCCACACACTTCTCCAAAAGAAGGTTGCTGGTTAAATCTTTTATATCTCATAATAACACCTTTATTCACTTACTTTAATTGCCCCATTTTTTATTGCATCACGATACAAAATTCTTACTGGCCCACTTGCATAAAATTGTTCAGGATATTTTACTTTTAATGACCTCATAACTTTCACAGAAATATCGGCAAAAGCCATATTAGGATTTTCACTTATTTCCTTAATTAGTTCCTCAAAACAAGGTTTAAGCTTTGGTTTTAATCCAAGGAGCATTTCACTTGCTTTATTTTGAACAACTGTTTTGACCACAGGCTTTCTTCCATTATCAGCGTAACTTTTTACAACTGACTTATAATTTTTTTGCTTTGCCCTTAACGCATCTATTGAAGCAACTTTTTGAGCTAACCTTAAAGAGATTGTTTTGAATCCAGCTCTCATTTGTTTTCCTTGTATAACCATTTCAACACCACTATTTTAATTAAGTTTAATTGCCCCAAATTTTACTCCTGCTTGGTAAAGTCTTGTAACTCCGCCATCAGTATAATTTTCACTAGGATTTTTTGCTTTTAATGTTCTTGCCACTTTTAAAGAAATATCCATAATGGACATCCCAGGATTTAATTTTATTTCTTTTAGCAGTTCTTCAAAATAAATTTTTTCATAGGGTTTTAAGCTTTCAAGCATTTGCTTCGCCTTAATTTCAACAATTGTTTTTATTGCAGCTCTTTTTCCATTACCAGAAGAACTTTTTGCTTGGGAAACATAAGTAACTTTTTGTTTTGCACTTAATTCTTTCAAAGAAGTAACTCTGCTTGTTATTCCTTCAACAGGAGTAAATTTATTTGGAGATTTGAATCCAACTTTTTTTTGTCTGAATACAGCCATAATGAATCACTATTAATTTTAATATAGATTGTTATTTAACTAGTTTTGCTATCTATAATTTAGAGATTAAAATGATTAAACCAATAAAAACTAAATTAGTAAATATTTGGGAAGATTCAAATGAAATAATTCATGTTGAATTTTTAGAGCGTTTCGAAGTCAGTGATAGTGACGCAAAAGAGTACTTAAACACAGCTTTCAGCTCAGTAGATAATAAATCACATTTTGTTTTAATGGATTTAAGAAGAATTAATTATTTTGACTCACTTGGAATACAACATTTAATTAATCATGACACTGAGAAATATACTAAAGCTGTTGCAGTAATTCTTGATATCTCAAGTCCTTTTGTTGGCTCTGGAATAAATCTTTTATTAAAACTTAAAAATCAACCTTTTCCAATAAGAGTTTTTCCAACTGAAAAAGAAGGAATAGACTGGCTGTTGAGTTTAAATGAAAAAAAATCCACTCCCTTATTTTAATTATTCCCCAAGAACAATAGTTTTTGCATCATTAATTAAAATTGTTTTTTCTACTTGAGTTACCGTTACTCCTTTTACTTCTTTTAATCCATTGTAAGGGTGAATTGCTTTAATTCGCATTAATTCTTTTAGTGCCATACTAATATTAAATTCGCTTGTCTTCCCCTCCAACTCTTTTCTTATCCATCTTTCTGCAAAAGGTCTACCTTCATACTTGTCCAACATATTAAGTATTTGTTTTGCAATTGGATTTCTCACACCTTTTCTTTCTATAAATGAAAATATTTCTACACTAACATCTTCACTAATTTCTCCAACTCCGCTTGAAGCAAAAGGTTCTATCGCAACTGCAATTCCTTCTTTTAGTTTATCACTAGATCCACCAGCGTGATTTGGTACACTAGGCCAATCATGAATATTATTTTTACTAACCCCATGTCCGCCAAGGTTGTAAATCGGATTGAATCCTTTTTCTTTCAAAGTTTTTTCAATTATCGCACCCATTCTTTCAACAGGTTCACCAAGTTTTGCAACACTAATCGCATTACTAAGTGCAAGTTCATTTGCTTCTATTTGCTTTGCATGTTTATTATCCAAATTAATTGTAATTGCTCCATCACAAATGAATCCATCAACTGCAACACCAATATCAACTTTCAATACGTCACTTTCTTTTAGAGTAATTGTATCTTTAAATTTTGGAGTAAAATGAGCTGCTTGTTCATTAATACTCAAATTTACTGGAAACCCAATTTTAGCCCCTTCATCAACAATTAGTTTCTCAACCCCTTCAGCCAAATCAAAAAGCAGTATATTCTCTTTTGCTTTCTTTTGAGCGTATTTTATAGCTTTAGCCCAAACTACTCCTGCTTGCTTGTAACTCTTAACTTCATTTGAATCCATAAACAAAATAAGAATGTTTAACTATTTAAAAGAAACTTTTGATTAAGAAATAACAAATTGAAAACTAACTTAAACAAATTATTCCCAAGAGAGTTTAGGATAATTATTACCAACACTAACCCAATTAGTGTCATTGTTTAATTTTGTAACACCATTTGAACCATAATATTCAGTAACTAAATCATCAGTTGGAGTACAACCAGCACTTCCGCTAGAATAACAAGTCGCTTGACCTGAAAGAACAGTATCCCAATAAGAATTAGAAATATAGTTAATATTCATATTAAGACCAATTATCCCTCCTCTGTTAGTCCCCACTCCATTCACTAAACCAACATTAAACACATGATTCACACCACCATAAATTGTTCTAAAATTTTTACCGATTAATCCACCAAGATCCACATTTCCATTTACTTCCCCAATATTATAAGAATTATTAATAGTACCATCAGTATTAACTCCAACCAAGCCTCCGACCTGACCTGCATTGCCCACAGAAATAGTTCCTTTATTATAACTATTCAAAATAGTTCCATAATTATTAGTCCAAACAAGACCTCCAACCATTCTGATACCTGAAAGACTAATTACTGAACTAGCGTTATAAGAATTAATTATTTTATTTTCATTACCTCCCAACATATAATAATCCATACCTGATGCCCATGCAACTAAACCCCCTAGATACATTTTCCCCCTAACTTCTCCTTGATAAGATGAATTTGAAAGAACACTGTTTTCCATAGTGCTTATAATACCTCCAACAAGATTCTTCCCAGTTATATTAGCATCAATTAAATTTACAAAAGAAAGGTTCGCGTTATATACATCCCCAAACATACTTGCATAATCCCCAAAGTCACCCAGTGTACCTCCATAAATTCTATACATATATAATCCGCTTATTGTGTGACCCAACCCATTAAAACTACCTGAAAACTTAGAACCATCTTTCGCAATTGGTTCAAAACCAAGATACTTTTGTATAATATCATTAAAATTCCAATTAATTGTATCAGAACAATCAATATCTTCTCCTAAAATATAATTTCCATCTAAATAATTATTCATATCTTGTAACTCATTACAATCATTAATTATCCAAGGATTTGCTAAAGTTCCAAATTCCAAAACTACAACTACTGGATCAATTACTTTAGTGTCATCAACTGGAATTGAATCAGTTACACATTCTACTTTGATATTTTTGTATTCTGTTTTTGTTAAACCAGTTGAAGTTAAATATTCAATTCTAAATTCACAATTCACACTCTTCTGACCACTCACACAAGGACAAACAGAACTTAACCCACTTAAACTAAAAGTCTTAGAATCTAAACCAACCAATTGCCGCCTAGAATCATCATAATTATTATCAACACTACCAACACTAACTTTATTCAAATAAACAACATCACTAGAATTATTACTAAACTTAATCAACGAATCACCATTAGGATCAGTAACCGCTTCAACAATACTAATACCGCCACTAGAACTACTACCAATTTTTGAAGAAGAATCTTTTATTTGCTGACTAGAATTAGAAAAAATCCCAGTAAATAAACCAACAACAACCAAACTCAAAACAACAACAACCGCCAATATAACCAAATACTCAACTGTCCCTTGAGCAGTTGATTTTTCACTACAAACCATAAAGTATCAACAACCCCACTCAATATAAACTTTTACAATTTCAACTCCAAGCCCCTAATCCAGTTTGTTTTCCACCAGAAATTAAATCTTCTCTAGAGTAGCCAAGTTCTTGCATAATTTTTATTACAGCTGGAAGTACTTGGTTTTCAATATAATAATCCGCATCATAATCCCCTTCAGAAACATACTCTTCAAGTTCCGCTTTGTCAGATATACTCATTTTTCCTTTTCCTTTTGTAATTATGAAAGATAACATACTCCCTACTCCAAGTTCTTTTCCTCTCTTAATTGCTTTTTCAGCAGCAGCCACGTGTGGCCCAATTGCAGTATAGTCCTTTATATCTCTTTGAAGTAGAGTCATTATTACTAAATCTTTTTTAGCAACTTTACCTTCTTTCAAATCAGCAAGCATTTGTTTTACAAAAGTAATTGCTCGTTCTGGTTTTCCTTCGTTTAGCACTAGTTCAATTACTTTCTTTTGTGTGTCTTTAGCCGCGTTGCACCAATCTCTTCGAACATATTCAAACCCAACAATCTTCAAATTTCCTTTTTCATCAATAAGAGCATATTTTTTCTTCGCAGCCCCTCCTTCTTTTTTTGTTACAAATATTCCTCTTTTATAAAATCCATCAATTTCTAGTTCCATTCCTTCTGGCAACTCTTTGTTTACTTTTTCACTAAACTCTTCTACATCTTTTTTATTTTTCTTATTCATTAAAAGGAATGTTGAATCTGTGTCCCCGTAAAGAACCTTAAATCCTTCATCCTCAGCTTTTTTTATTGTAGCTTGTATGTAACCTCGGGCAAGTGCAGTAGTAGCACTAGCACATTCTCGAGAGTACCATCTTGCTCTAGCATACGCCAAATACCCATATACTGAATTTAGAATTATTTTCAACGCCCATTGTTTTGCAAATAATATTTTATCATCAATCCCTTCTTCTTTCTTTTTTCTCTTATATTCTTTTTTCAACACTAATCTTTTTTTCAACATGCTAGCTAAAATTTCAGGAAACAATCCTTTTTGTTTCATGCAAAACCAAGTTCCATCAGGAGTAGAATTTTTTTCTTTACATTCAATATGCTTACAATTCAAAGTTTCTGGGCTTAAGTTGTGAGAAATTATTATGCTAGGATATAAAGAAGCAAAATCAAGTACTGCAATATCTTCATGAAGTCCTGATATGGGTTCTTTTACAAATGCCCCTTTAATTGGGTTAATGGATCTTTCCTGTATTTCTCCTTCTTTAGGTTTATTTGGAGCAATCATTCCGCGGGAGTGAGCCTCTTTAAGTAAAAGATCTTCAACCATTTGGGATGTTGAGTTTCGTGTAGTTTCGTATAGGGTTTGTGAAGTTAATTTTGATACCTCTACAAACAAAGGCAAAAAATCTTTTGCAATTCTAAATGCAGTTCTAGAATCCTTCAAATTGTAATCCACTAACCTCTCCATCTTCTTAGAATCTTTTCCTTCCCATGCTTCATTAATTTCCTTTGGAGTAACTTTCTCTTTGTATTCCCCAAATACTTTTTGAGAAATACTTTCAATATCCATTTTCACCGTACTAATCGCTCCAGTTCGAGCCAAGAGTTTTACAATTTGAAATGAATCAATATGTTGTATCCCTTGTAAACGTGTAGCATTATCAAGGCCATGCCTCATTGTTCTTGGAGTTGCTCCATTTACCTTAAACTCCACACCCAATTTTTTAGCCCTGTCTCTAGTGTAAGCAAAATCAAAATTGTCCCCATTGTAAGTTATAATAAAACTATTTTGAGGAGTGTTTAATTCTTTTATAGTTTCAATTACTAATTCTTTTTCAGAATCAACTAATTCAAGCCCATCAACTTTAACAGTGTTGTAAGATATCACTCTTTCATAATTTTTTGTTTTTGAATTTAAGTTTAAATCATTTGCAACTATTGAAGTCATTAAAATTGGTTCTGCACCAATTGTAAATTTTTTTCCAGAGAATGTTTCAAGATCAAATGCCATTGCATACCCTTCAAACTCCCCATCAACTACTTTAATATTATCAATTACTCTTGCTTTTCCTTCTAAAGATACTTCTTCAAAAACTTCTTCATCCTCTTCAAAAGAGTCAGCTTTTTTCTTTAATTCATTTTCTTTTTTCTTTTCTATCAAAAATTCTTCTTCATCAATTACTTCATATTCAATAAAGTTTCCTGGTTCCAAACGAGTGTCCAACAAATAACGCTTTGCATAAGGCACATCATATTCATATTTCTCAAATCCAAGTTCAGACAAAAATTTTCTAGCTGCAACCAAATGACTTACCGTACCAAAAAAAACTTTTAATATTTCTTTAGAATTGTGTTTAAGTCCACTATCTTCAACCCTTAGCACTTTAAATTTTTCTTCAAATCCAAAAACATAATCCTTTAGTTCCTTAATTGTTTTTTCCTTTTCTTTCTCAATACAACTAACATACAAGTAAGGCCGAAACTTCTTATCCTTCAACCAAAAATGCTTTCCCTCATTTTGAACAAAAAGAGAAATAATAGATGAATCAAATTCATCAAAATAAGTAACATCTAAGAGTAATGCTTTTTCCTTAACCATTAAAATATTAAAGAAAGAAAGGAGTTAAAAAAGTAGGTTAAAGGAAGAATTTATTGCCAAGAAAGTTTTGGATAATCCCCAGCCACAGCAACCCAATTACCATCATTATTTAATTTTGCAACTCCTAAAGAACCATAATATTCAGTTACTTGACTATTAGTTGGAGTACACACACCAGTACCAAGAGTAAAACAATTTGCCTGTGTCGTAAGTCCAATATCCCAATATGAATTATTAATAACTCCATCATTATTAGCTCCAACTAATCCATTAAAACTAGTTTGATTCCCCCCTACTGCAGTCACTATTCCAGTACTAAAACAATTAGAAATAGATCCATTCACACCACCATTATTGTTATTTAGTCCTACTAATCCACCAATATTTCTATTACTTGTTACACTTCCTGTACTATAAGAGTTTGAAATTGCACCTTGGTTATTATATCCAATTAATCCACCAATTTGACTATACACTCCATAAATTGTCCCATTATTAAAAGAATTAGAAACAATACCATGATAATTCCACCCAACTATTCCACCAATATTTTTATATCCAGTTACATTAGCTAAATTATAAGAATTTAAAACACTTCCATAATCATTTGTTCCAACTAAACCCCCCAACCCATCACTAAGATGAGAAGGAGATGCACTAACAGTTCCCGAACTATAAGAATTCATAACCAATCCGTAATTGTGCCCAACTAAACTCCCAGTATCCCAATACCCAATTGTATTTTGATCCACTACCCCAACATTTCTTACTAACGCAGTTGCAGAAGTGTACCCAAATAATCCTACCCCTGCACCATTAGGCCTGTAAATATACAAAGAATATATTTTGTGATTGTTTCCGTTAAAACTTCCAGTAAATTTGGCAGAAGTAGTAAATCCTACTGGAATAAAACCTGATCCATTATTATATAATATTCCACCACTTTGAGTGTCAGAGTAACAATTAATATCTGCACCAAGTGCATAATTTCCATCTAAACGTAAATTCATATCTTGAAGTTCTAAACATGAATTTATTATCCAAGGATCTGTGAGTGTTCCACTTCCTAAACCAACAACACTTGTAGAATTAACTGGAACTGAATCATTAACACATTCAATTGTTTTAGTTAATCGATCAGTTTTTGCAAGTCCATTTTGAATGTAATTAATAACATATTCACAACTCACACTTTTTTGTCCACTCAAACATTTACAACCAGAAACCAAATCGCTCAAACTAAAAGTTTTAGAATCATTTGCAACAACTTGTTCAGAAAAATCATTAGGCACTCCGCCAACAGTAATCTTAGTCAAAGTAATTGTATCACTAGAATTATTACTAAATCTAATTAAAGAATCCCCTTCTTCATCAATCACAGACTCAACAATTCTAATCCCCCCACTAATAGAAGAAAAACTATCAGAAGAAGCAATAATCTGTTGACTAGAATTAGAAAACATCCCAGTAAACAAACCAACAACAACCAACGACAAAACAACAACAACCGCAATTATAACTAAATACTCAACAGTACCTTGAGCCATTTTTTCATTAACAAAAAACATACAACACATCAGGTATTTTTAAAATATAAACTTTCTTAATGTACCTATTTCTGTAACCAACACCCCCCATAAGATTTTTAAGGAACAAAATTCATTTATAGTTAACAAAAAAACAAATGATTTTTATGCCTAGACCAGAAAGAATAACACAACAAACAGCTCAAGGGTATACTCAACCCCCACAAAATTATAATCAACCACCGCAAAGACCGGCTCCAGTTCAACAACAAGCTCCAATCCAAGGAACACCTATGCAAGGAGGAGGAGTTAGAGAAGATATTAGAGCATTAAATTCCAGTATTTTGCTTGTTACTCAAAAAATGAAATTCTTAGTTAGAAATGAAAAAATTTTAGGAAGAAATTTAGTTGTATTAAATAAAAAAATAAAAAACCTAGAAGATAAATTAAATTTAACTCCTCAATCACAATCTAGTTCATCTTCAGTTTCAAGTGAAGAAATTGATTCTTTAAAACAAAAAATTGCTCTTTTAGAAGCACAAATAGAAGATATGCGTTCAAGAACTGCAACTACTGAATCATTAAAAGAATTAAAGTATGTAATTGATTCAATTAACCCTTTAGAGTTTGCAACTTTATCCCAAGTTAGAGAACTAATTGATAAAAGATTAAAAGAAAAAGGAACTCAATAAAAAACAAAAAACTAGTTTTATAAAATACAAAAAGAATTAATTTATTTTATTAATTAAAATAAAGAATTTTTTTAAAAAACTTTTTTAAGAATTTTATATTTTTGGTTGCCCACTTAAACTTGGCCTTAAATCAATTCGGTAAGTTCTTTTTCCTTTTATCATTACAGCAGCATCTTTTCCTGAAACCACACTTATTTTTGTAGGAAGTAATTCATTTAACTCACTAGGCAATTCTTTCTCCGCACCCAAAATTAACCCTAAACCTCTATTTGATGCTCTAAGTAATGAAGTTGTTACACGCTCTTTATTACTATCAAGTAGTAAATCTAATTTAGGAATTACTATTGTACAATCAGAAGTATTGTTTTCAGAAAATGCCTTTGTTATTTGACGCAAGATAGTGTGAACAAAAATAATCTTTTCTTCATTTGAAAGAAATTTAGTATTTACTACTATTGCTCTTCCAAGTCTACCTGGTATTGCTCTAGTTAACTCTTCAGAAGGAGTACTTTGCCCAAAAATTGAATTAAATTGTGTATCAATTATTTTTATTATTCGTTCAGCTCTTAATTTTTCATAATCTCCAATTTCTTTTGATTCATTTACTTTTTGTAATAATTCATCAATTGAATTTACTTGTGCAGTAAATACAAAAAGAGAAAGGCTTTTTTCAAATTCACTATCTTTTATTCCTAATAATTGTAAAACAAAAACAAAATCAGCATCTTTTAAAGAAATTTTTATATTTTGTTTTGGAGTCATTTCTTTAAGTGGGAAAGCCATTGGTTCAAATTCAACCATTTCTTCTTTCAATTCATTTCTATTCAAAGAAGCCATACTTAATTGACTGAAATAATCACTATCATCAAATATTACTATTGGAACATTATCTAAAAGAAGATTTTCTGATAAAATATAAGCACAATAATTCAAACTTGAATTTTGTCCTAAAATTTGAGTTTTCATTATTATTGAAGTTGGTTCTTTTATTATTTCCCTAGCTTTACTCAAACCAAGTTGTATAAGAGGTATTTTTTCTTCATCAATAGAAAGTTTTTCTCCAAGATCAATTTTTGACAAACTAGAACCTTTTCCACCAGAAGCGAGCATCTTTATTACAAAAGGATCCCCTAAAATTGCAGCATAATCATTCTTTGCAACAGTTGATAATTCTCTTAACTCAACACTAGATGCTCTTGCTAAATCCACCATCATTGCCGCATTCTCTTCAACACGCTTTATTGCAGTATCAATTTTTCTAGAAAAATCTTCGTGTTTGAAATCAACATAGAAAGGATCAAAAGAAAGAAAAAACAATTTCCCTGTTTTATCGCCTAAATTTTTTTCTATTCCCAAACATTGTTTAGGCAAAGTTTGAATAAATGATTCCATTTGACCTTTAGCATAAAATGCTTTATAACCTTCAATTACAGCACCATTCTTTTTTCCAGAAGTAGTATCATACACCATTACAATATAAAAATTTTCAGGATTTGAAACGATTTCAACTTCGTGCCCGTAAGTAGTTCCAGAGAATATTACATCCCAAGGCCCGTAATCAAGTTTAAAATCCACAGTTAATCCACTCAACACTATATTAAACAAATTATTAATTACTTTATAACACTAATAAAAGTGTTTTTACCTATTTATTACTTTCCAAAAACTCCAAAAGTTATGTTTTTAAATTACAAAAACTTATTCTTGTCATATTGGTGTGAGTAAAAATGGTTAATGAACAAGTAATGATTGATACAGTTGCACGAATGATCGATGCAGGAATTGATGATGCAACAATAATAAGCACTCTAACTGACGCAGGTCTTTCCCAAGAGCAATGTTTAGAAATAATTGCAAGAGTAAAACAACCACCGGCAAAAGAAGAACCAGTACAAAACACTTTTTCTCAAACTCAAGAAGTTGCAGCATTAAGAAATGTTGTTGAAGCTCAAAGTGATGCTGCTACTTTGCACGCAGAAAATACTATTAATACACTTGACGAACATGAACAAAAATTAGCTGAGGTTAGTGGAAAAATTAACTCAATGCAATCAACAATTTCTTCTAATCAAAATTCTAAACCAGATGCTTCAATAGCATATAGATTATCTACTTTGGAACAAAAACTAGAAGAGGTTAATTCTGCTTCAAAAGCGCAAATTGATTTAATGCAAAAAATTCTTGAAATAAATCGAAAAGTATTAACTGAACTTGAAGCAAAGAAATAATTTTTATTTTCAAAATTTTAATTGAAATAACTAAAAAAAAAGTTAATTCTACTTTTTCTAAAAAAAATATTTTTCACCACTTAAATAATTCTTTTAACTCACTAAAAAAGTTTTTTGATAGTTGTGGAGTTTTGTGTATTGCTCCTTTGTAATTATATTCAGTACCCTCAGGAGGAATCAAAAAATCAGCAGCTTGCTTTGAAGTTCCTTTAATATAAGCATCAAGTTTAACATCAGGAACACTTCCTTCTGCTTTTTTTACTTCTTCCCAAGTTTTCTTTCCTTTCCATTTAGCAAAATTATACACAAGTCCAATTAGTGACGCTGCGAAAATAATAACCGCTAACTCAGCTAATCCAAGAACTAAAAATATTATTGTAATAATTAATCCTACAAAAAATACACGGTAATTCATACTCAATTACCCCATCATTCCCATTCCGCCATCTCCACCCATTCCGCCAAGTAATCCAGCATATGGATCCGCAGGGGCAGCATCTTCTTTACCTAAACCTAATAGGTAAGCAAATATTAGTAAACCAAATATAGCAAAAATCCAATACTCCTTCATACCCATTCCATTTATTACATAAAGTACTACTACTGAAATTATTGTTAAAAGACTAGCCTTAATGTCCTTTGAAGATAATACAAGTATTAAAGTTGCTCCAAAAACTATCCAAACTTCTCCAAGTTGTATTGCAAACCCTAAGAGGGTTATTGAAATTAAAAATGATAGTAAATCCATTTCAACACCCCTGTCCACTTAACACACAAAATACTTTTATCTTGGCTTTGGCACTCTTTCAAGCAAATCTTTACCGAAAACTGACCATATCCATAAAATAAACGGAACCCAAATTAGTTCTTGAAAATTGTAAAACAATAACCAAGAAATTAGAATTGCTAAAAGTAACCCAACTGTAGCTCCAACTTGTTTCTTTGCCCAAGCGTATATCCAAAGAAAATAAATTATTAAAAGAACTAAAGCTATTGTAAGCGCCAAATCAGTACCTGTTAAGGCTCCGAAAAAATCAAATTCCAAAATCATATTGACCACTTTTTCTTATTATATAATTGTTTTTCTTTCTACTTAAACTTATTTGTTATATTAAATATTACGACTTAAGAATCAATTACATTTTTGGTTTTGTTAAATCCAGTACAGTCTTTGATCCCCAAGTAATTATACTAAATGCTCCGAAAGTAAATAAAGAAATTATTAACCAACCACTTGCTCCAACCCACCACCATTTAATTACTAAAAAGTAAATTAGTATTCCAGAAATAATTAAAGTGATTGTTCCATTTCCTAAAAATCCTCTTACTGTTTGAAATATCATAAAAACCAAAAATATTTTTACAATAATATCTATAGCAGGAAACAAATACATCAAAACAGGTAAAAGTACTACTACCCCTACCATTAGTCCTAAAGCAATGAAAATGAAATTTCCTCGTTCATTAATATTCATATCAAACATATGTACCAAATATCCCATTTACCACTTTAATTACATTCCAGCTCTTTGCCTCATTTGCATCATTTGTCTTTGTCTATCCGCCATGTCTTTTGAATTTGGCTGATTTTCTACTTCTGCGCCTTTATTCATATTCTGTTCCATCATAGCTTGCGGAGCTAGTATAAAGAAATCCATTAATATTTGAGTTACCCCAAACAAAACTAACATATACAAAACATATATACTTCCAAATATTGCAAAATTACTGAAAATCATCCATGAAATTACTACAACAATTATAATAGCAAGTGGCCCTTTACCCAAGTGTTGAGTTACATAAGAAAATATTGTCATTAAAACAAATATTTTCAAAACAAAATTCATATCTCCAAATAATTCTTCAAAAAATAATATAAAGGGCAAAATTGCATTAAATAATAATATTAATGAAATCATTTTATCAATAAAATAAAGGTTTTTGTAGTATAAAAAGATTTTGAAAGGGTTTTTTAGAAACCAAAAATTTATCTTTTTTTGATTATATTATTAGAATTTGAATTTTTGAAAAAGAAATCAATTTGTCCCAAGTAAAGCAAGTTCTTTGTCACTCATACTTGTTACTGAACCGTCTTCTGTTTCTATTACTGCTGGGTTCCACCAGAAGCTAGAACTTGATCCATCACTTGAAATACAAACTTTTCCTTCTTTTACAGCATCAAACAAATTTTGTAATGAATTAATTGTAGAATTTCCAGATTGATCATTGTAAGTCATTCCTACTATTCCGCCAAGTTGTACAGTTTGAGTAAATTCAGTATTAGTACTCCAAAAGCTTGTACGTGCATCTTTTGCTTCTAAAAGGTAAGAAGCGGAATCAGCAGGCACAAAGAATAAAGATTTGAGTAACATTGTTCCCTTTCTTGAAATATCATTAAATTCGTAACCGTACATATTATCACCTAATTTAGATATTCTATAATCTGGTGAATCTTGGTAACTATCAATTGCGTTTCCGCCGTAGAAGTTCTTTGTCTTTGCAGCACCCGTCCAATAAGCTATGTTTCCACCAGTAATAATTGATTTCTTTTCAGTACTTACACTATAAGCCATTTTTCCTTCTTCAGCATCAATAGTTATTTTTCCAATTATTGGAGTAACATATGTTGGAGCTAATTTCAATGATGCAATATTATTTGATGCACTTGCTGAAGCTATTTGTCCTCTTGTTCCAGGCGCAACGTTAACTTCTTCAAAAGTTGATTTTGTTCGAGTTTCAATTGAAGTTATTCCATTACTAACTCCTGAATCAAATGTATTTACAGTGAATCCTGCATTAGTTAATTTTATTCCACCAATATCATTATCCATATTCTTGTAAGTTGAACCATATCCTTGTCTTCCATTACTACCTTGTCCAAGCATTCCATCAAATGGCATTCTATAAAATGGTGACTCTATACTTGGTGATTTTACAAGCAATAATTCTACTTCAATTGTAGTATTATTTCCATCAATTACTCTAAAAGTTTTTGGAGCAATAATGTTAATATAAACTTCATATAATCCTGGTTCAATTGTAGTCTCTCCAGTGAATCTCTTTGTTATCTTAACATTTCCACTTGTTAAATAGTCAACTATCGCACTTTGTGTAGCACTAACATTAACAGTTTGTAAGAATTGTTGTCTATAAAATTCTCTAAAATCATTAAAGAAATCTTGAGTGAATCCGTCTCTTGTTAAATAAACTGCAAAGTTAATTGTCTTATACAATTCAGTATTATCGCTTATTTCATTAGTGTAACTTACTCCTTGTTTTCCATCAACGTAATAAATTAAATTTGGTATTCCTCCAGTTCTTGCAGTTGATTGCTCTACCCAACAGTCAGTATTTCCATCCATATTTGTAAATGCTCGAGAAACTGGTATTCTATCTCCTTTTTCTCCGTTAACTACAGCCATGAAATAATAAATACCATCATACTTTGGCACATCAACTGGACCTAAAGTTAATACTGTATCTCCAACTGGTGCAGTAAATTCTTGCATTCCTGTTGAAGCCTCTCCATCTCCTTTCCAAGAGTAACTAATCATTGTTACTTGTGGAGCACCTGATAAATTCTTTATAGTTAAATTTGCATTTCCAGTATCATTAAGTATAGACATTTGGATATTACTTATTCCAATAAATCCTTGTGGAACATTATTTTGTTGTGCATTTATTTGTGCAATTGAATCACTCACTTCTTGTTGTAATGGAGTATCAGGGCAACTAAATGATCCACCGTTTTGCATCAAAAAGTCATCTAAGTTAGATAATTTCTTTGTTAAAGCAATCATAAATTGCGATGCATCACAGTAAATGTAATTAGGGTTTCCGTAGTCACAAGCATCTGATCCAATTGATTCCCAGTTCCAGTTTAATTTAATTCTTGGTAACGCTTCTTCTCCAGTTGAACCAGTTAGTGAACCCATGTAACATGAAGAATATTTTCTAACGTAAGCATCTTCTCCTTTTGGATCTGAACTAATAATTCTCATATGGTACTTTTGACTGTAATTTGTTGGTGCACTTACTCCAGTACATAATCCTTCTCCACTACCGCTTCCAATCCAATAATTTCCAAAAGTTGCTTCATTACACAAAACATCATATTTAGTTGAAGATCCACTACTTGTTCCTGCTGAAATTGCCATTGGATCATAACCGTGAATGTGCTTAGTTGCATTTACTGTTAAAGTTCCGTACTTTGGCATTGGATCAACTAATCCAGCATTTGTAAATCTAATTGCAACTGTTTCTGTTCCTGAGTAATAAGCATCAGTGAAATCCCACGCAGGAGATATTTGATCTAGTGAGAAACTTAAATCTCCAGCATCACTAGGAATTTCTTGTTCTACATTTTCTCCATCAGTAAGTGAAGCAACATTAGTTGTTCCGCCTTCTAAATTAATTACAAAATCAGTATAATTAACTATTTGGTCATACTTTGAATCACTACAATCAAAATCTTGATCCAAGTAAGCAACAAGTGCACCAATTACCGCACCAGCTAATGCAAACCAACCTTGTTGGTGTCCAGACCAAACAGTGAATGAAGCACTCTTTGCTTTTTGTTCAACTTCTGGGATAGTGTAATCTTTTGTTGTTGCATTATTTGTTAATCCAGTTTGTTGATCCGCATCATTATTTGCAATAGCATCATAACCTGCACCTACGCCTTGAGTAGTTGCATCATTAGATGCAATAAGATTAGGATCAATTTCAACCATTGGCGTTCCAGTTGAAGTTGTACCAGGAGGATTAACAAGACCAGTAGATGCATCATGACTAAGAGGAGATGAACTATTTTCAGGAACTAATTCATAATCCGCATATCCTGTATCAAGCTCTGGATGTAATTCACGATCTTGACCCATATCATAATCAGAACCTCCTGTTGTATCAGCAGGCCCAAATAAATAATCCCAAGTTCCTGTCACTCCACCCCAAACAGCTCCGCCTGTATAATCCCACGCAACTCCTAACTTATCACTAATATATCCTGTTGTTGCACTCCACCATCCACCTGTGTCAGACTTAGCAGGAGTAACAGTTCCCGCAGGTTTAGTATCAGTAGGACCTGTGTTAGTTGTTGAAGTATTTTTCTTAGTTTCTTTACCTGATTCACCAGGGTGTGGTGTCTTAAATCCAGTTCCAATCATTGAACCTACAGTTGCACCTATCATTGCTCCGGTTAAAACTTTCATCCATTCTGTTCCTGGATTCTTTGTTCCCCATACGCATCCGTTTGCTTTTACTTTAACTTCTTGAGTTAGCATACTATTTTCTAAGATTACTGCATCCTCTGCTCCTTCTCCTTGTAATAGTAATTCGTATTTATTTAATTTGAAAATTCTATTTTCTGGTTCAATGAAAGTTACTGGCATTTCTCCAATATAATTAAATCCTGTGCTTCCTCTTGTTCTAGCATTAACACTAATTCCGTAAGTTCCAGGCAAACTTGGACCATATGCTTCGATTTCTTCAGATTTATCTTTAATTGTGAAACTCTTTTTACTTAAAGTAATTTTTCCTTCTGCTCCGCCTGAACATCCCGAATCATTTCTACAAAGTATTACATCAATTGTTTGTCCTAAGCATTTAGTTGCATCAATCTTTAGTTTTGCTCGTTCTTTAAATTCAGTTGCACCTGAGTCACTAGTTATACTCATGCATTCTTTTAAGTTTACTACATTTGTTGTAAAAGTTATTGTTGAAGGACTACTCTTTATTGTTTGGTTTTGGAATTTTGCTTCAAAGCTTACTGGCAAAGTTACACTTTTTCCAACTGCATCTTCATTAGGAGCGTAAGTTATTACTCCATACATTTTTGATCCAGCAGGAACTGTTTTTAGTAATTCTCTTTTTCCGCCATCAAGTGAAGTTCTTCCAGTAGCAGTTCCGGATGTAGAAGCTAAACTAATTTCTGCTATACCACTTATGTCACTTACTGAAGTAACTGTTAAACTATCAAGTGCAATATTTACATTATCAGAAGCACATGCGTTGAGTACTTCAAAGTCAAATCTAACTTGAGCTTTTTCTGTTGTTAGAGAAGTTTTTCCAGTTGGTTTTATTATCAAACATTCAGTTTCAGGATTTGCATCAGAAGAAGCGTTAATTATAATTGGTATGTCTAAGTAATAAAGTAATTTTAATTTTGGTTCTTCAAATACAACTTTAACAGTTCCTTCTATTGAAATTGGTTCTATCATTGATTCCCCAGTTATTCCATTAGCAAGTCTTATTTTCAATAAACTAATATCAAGTGTATCTTCCGCTTTGATTGTTTTTTCTTCACTCTTTAATTCATTAAAAAATCCATTCATTGCATCTTCATTAATTACGTCCTTGTATTTCGCATCAATTGAAATACTTTTTATTAATAAATCTTGTTTAGTAAGATTAGCAAAAGTTACTTGTTTTGTTTCTTCTCGTTTAGAAAAAGCATTTAGAGTAACCATTAGTTCTTCAGGATTAACTGCAACAAGATTTTCAGATACAGTTGTAGAAAATCTTTTTCTTGAGTAACCTTCTTTTATTACTTCAACTATTACAGTTGATTTGTTAAAAAGTGCACCTGATTCTACTATTGCTCTTCCCATTCTATCAGTTGTTGTTGAAGTGATTAAGTATTCTTCAAACCCAGGTTCTTTTGCATAACTATTAACTACAGCTCCGGGCAAATAATTTTGTTTCTCATCAAGTAAAGTTACTTCTAATTCAGTATTAATCATTGCAGGGATGAATTGCGGAGAAATTGTTACAGCAAAATCTTTTTCTTTAACAACTTGAATACTAACTTCTTTAGTGTAAATTATATTTCCATCAGATTTTAATTCAAACTTTATTACTTCAGCCCCAGTTTTTATTCCCTCAATTCCTAAATTAATATCAATAACTGCATTTTTTTCAAAAGTAGTAATTTCAAGGTTATCAACTTTTTGAATAGAACTATTATTAGTAAGAGTTACAAGTGAATCTCTAATTTTGTAAGTATTAATTTTCAATCTCTTTTCTTCAGTAGTATCTCCTACAACACTCATACTCAAATACATTTTCTTTTCATTTCTACCATAATCAAATAATGAATTGTTTACTAAAGCAACGTGATAATTGTAAGCACTTACTTGTTTAATTGAGTAGGGAGGTATTACATAAAGTTCTTCTTTTTGAGAGTACAACCATTCATTTGTTGCGCAAAATTCTCCTTCGCATGAAACTTCAGCTCCAACAAAGTATGTGTTTGTTTCGTAAGTATCAGAATATAATTGCACAGTAGCATTACTTGCAGGTTTTCGAGCATCATCAAATTCTGCTCGGTAGTAAAATACAATTTCTTTGTTAGGATTAGCAGTTTTATTTATCTTAAACCAAACTCTTACTTCTCTTGTTGATTTCCCAACTTCTTCCCAACCTACATTAACCCATTTTGCAAGGCCAGTAGTCAAACCATTAAAATCGTAACTATAACCTTTATCAGGAGTGTATTTTGTTCCTCGTGTCTCAGCAATCATTTCTGCCGCAGCAACACTATCAATTGCAACTACATCATTTTCAAGCATTGATTCTTTTCCTGCTCTAAAATGCATTATCATTTTTTCATATTCAGCATCACTTTCAATAAATAATTTTGCATAATATTTTTTCCCAGGAGCTAATGTTTGTACCGCAACATCACTTTCATTATAAATTTTATCAAACTTTATACTAGCTTCAGGAATTTGTTTCTTTAATGTAATATCAAATGTATAAACTTTATTTGGCCAAAGCATTGTTGTTGCAGTATAATAACTATCATAATCTTCAGATTTTGCTAGAACATAAATTGTTTGTCCTGCTTTAATTTGTTTTGTTGTAGTTCCGCCTTCAATACTAATTAATCCTGCAAGTCCGTGAGCATCATCCATTTTTCCGTCAGTTGTAAGTATCTCTGCTGTCCCATCAAGTTTTTCACCTAACTCATCAAACAAATTTATTTTTACAGTAGAATTTCCTATTTCCATTTTTATATCAAAACTTGTTTCAGCTTCAAGTGAAACTAATTTTACTGTTGAAGATCCAAAGAATGGAGATTTAATCGCATAAGCATAAACTTGCCCTGTTACTTTTCCAGCTAAGAAAGTTGCTTTACCATTAACATCAGTTAGAACATAATTTTTTTCTTGCATTAAATCTAATATCGCATCATTCTCTTTGTACTTTAACATTATTTTTGCATTTATTACTGGAACTCCATCTTGATCATTAACAGTAACATTAACTCTTCCCATATTTTGTCTAGTTATTTTTTCAAGTTTTAAAGTTAATTCTGCATCTCCACTAACAGTCATTGTTGCAGTTGAAGAAAAATATCCACCATTAATATCCCCTAATTTTTTTGCAGTAAATGAATAATCACCAACATCAGTAAAAGAAAATAAAGCATTTCCATTATCATCAGTTGTAGTTGAATCAATTTCTCGACCTTGAGAATTTGTTAGAGTAACTATTGCACCCTCTATTTTTCTATCAGTTGTATCATCAAGAACGTTTAAAGTTATTTTTGCTTTAATTGCTCTTGTTACACTCATTAATATTTCAGCGTCTTTTGAAACATCAAAACTTTTTGAAACCATTCCATAATTTCCAGTAGCATCAGTTACAGTTATTAAATAAGCCCCAGGAGTAACTTGTAAAGTTGTTTCACTTGCACTCGAAGTAGTTGAATCATAAGTATTATCCCCACCAGTTACTTTTACTCTAAAACTTGTAGAGTTAATAGTAAAATTATTCTCTCTTACTTTTACAACTAATTTTACTGCACTTGGTTCAAATTTTTCTAAAAATAAATCATACATTAATGAATTAATATAATATGATTTTGGAACAAACTTAGAATCATTAACACTAGCTTTTAGTATGCATCCAGCAGGAGCAGTAACTTGTATTTCTTCCCCACTAGTTGAAGCACTTGATGGACTTGGAACAAGTGTAGAAGATTCACAAGAAAAAGTTAAAGCTATTTCACTATTAATTTCTTGTCCACTAGCAGTTCTTACAAATATTTTTTTTGTTACAGGAGATAATATTATTGGAGGTGCATTTAATTTTATTCTCTCATCAAGTCCTTCAACAACTACAAAACTTTCCTTAAAAGTTCCTTTACTTATATTAATATCAAAATCAAGTTGACTGCCTACTTTTAGTTGAGTAAACGTTATTGCTCCAGCAGAATCAGTTCTTCCAGATAATTCTTTTACAAAAGAATTATTTTCCATTAACTTTACAGTAATTAAAGTATCAGTTACTGGCTTTAAATCATTTGAAATTAAAGTAAATTTTACATCATATACTTGATTTGAACTTAATAAAAAGAATGTACCAAAAGCAATTAGCAATAAAACAACTATCAAAAATAGAATAAGACTCGGTATTACTGTATCAATTGGATCAATTATTTTGTAAATAGGAATGTGTTCATCTATTTTATCTAGAACCCCGTACCACTTCTCTTCAAGAGAGTAATAAATTTCTTTGATGCCCATTTTCTCATTACCCAAAAACTTTCTTTTGTTATAAGATTAATACTTTCGAAAATATTTAAACGTTTGTAAGGGCACATTTTAGAGAATACTAATTTCCTTTACTTGGAATACAAGTAGCTTCTTTTGCATCAATTGATGCTTTAAGGCCTTCTCTTAATCCAAAGTTATTCCAATAATAATCTCCGCCAACTACACAAACTTTCTCTTGTTTTACTAATTCTAATACATCAGATAAAGTTTCTATCTTATCAGTTGCATTAGCAGCATTAACTGAAATCATTGTTCCATTACCCATTGTACTTTCAAAGTTAGCTGATTCATTTGCACCTAACAATTTGAATATTGTTGATGCATCTTGTGGAGCAAAGAATGTTCCATAGAATGATGCTGTTCCGCTTCTTTGAACTAAATTCCAAGAAGGTAAACCATATCCGCTAAATCCTGTTACTGATCCACTTGCAAGTGAATCATAATCGTTAGAGTAAGAACTCATTGATCGACCTTCAAAGTCAACACAACCCTGTCCAATACCTGTCCAAGAAATGAAGCTTCCACCAGTATTAACTGGTCCGCCATTTACTTCAGCAGAATAGAATGCATAAGCATCAGTACTTTGGTTTCTTGTAATATTCATAATTAATGGTACTGCTATACTTGGAGTTAAAACGAATTGTACAACATCGTCTCCAGAGATACTCAAAACATTTCCTCTTGTAGGAACAGTATTCAATAAATCAAATGCAGCTCTTCCTTTGATTGTAGATACTTGCACAGTTGTTGCAGCGTTATTTGAAGCATTTGGTGTAGCATAAACTTTCGTTCCACCATTGTTAGTAACTAAGAATAAATCTTCAGTAATTTGTTCGTATCCTGCACCATATCCTTGTCTTCCATTATCAGAATCAAGTCCAACTACACCATTGAAAGCAACTTTATAGATTGCGAATGGTATTTCAGGTGGACCTTGTGGAGCTAAATTAACAACAATACTTTCAATATTGTTATTGTCCCATCTCCAGTTCTCATTCTTGAATGTAACAACTATAGTTGCGTCATATTTTCCTTCAGTCCATGCGCTAGGATTCTCAGGCCACTTAACTTTGAATTTATCACTTACGAACAATTCTCTAAATCCACCAGTAGTGTATTCTACAGGCGCATTAGCTATTCTGTTTAAGTATTCGTCAAAGTCTGCTTTGAAATCTTCACTAAATGCATCTCTTACTAAATTAGCTTTGAATGAAATATAATTGAGAATCTTATCGCCATTAGCAGTACTTAATTGATTATTTGCTGCTAAAACTTTTTCAAAATAATCTTTTGTAGTTGCGTACTTCAAGCATTGTGACGAACCAGTAGCACCAATTATTACAGTTGTTCTAATAGTATCATTTGCACTACTTCTATTTCCACAACCACTGCATAAAGTTGGAGTCATAACTAAATCAATATTAAATGAACCTTCTCCAGTAACTGACTTACTTAAAGTACAACTAAATTCAGTAGTACTCTTGAAACTATTTGTTTGCTCAGCACAAACTCCTGCTATTTCATTTCCATCAGATTTCTTTACAGCAATATTCATCTTTGCACTCATTTCAAGATTGTTATTTGTTTGTACAGTTGCAGTAATTATCGCACCAGTACTTAGTGATTTAACAGTAACACTAGTAATTCCAACATCTAAATCATTTTCAGCCAAATCTTGTGTCTTTGTTCCAGCGATTTCTGCGCTTGAAGGACAATTGCCAAGTGAAGTAGAATTAAAGAATTCTTTCATATCCATCATTCTCTTCATCAACATTATAGAGAATTGTGTAGTATCACAATAATTGTAATTCTCAGGGTTACTACTTGAATCACATTCGTTAATTCCAACGTCACTCCAATTCCAAGCTAGTTTCATCTTTGGAACTCCTTCTGCTCCAGTGTATCCATTCTTTCCATCAATATCACAATTACTTAATTCTTTTGCAGTGCAAGGATAAGTATTTGGACCGCAGTCAACATATTCGTAAGAATCAAACAACAAGTGGAATTCTTTCTTGTATGCTTTAATTTCATCAACAGTTAAATAATCTTCAGTAATAGTTGCAGTTTTTTCTCTAACAAGTCCAGGTCCGCCAATGAAATTTAATATAGTTCCAAATATTCCGCTTCTCTTAACACTCAAATCAGTTCCGCCATCTTCTACTGCTGTTTTTACATAATCATAATTGTAATCAGTATCATAAATTGCTTCTTGACCAGTAACAGTTAGTACTCCAACAAATGGTTCGTTAGGACTTCTGTTTATCTTCTTTCCACCATTAGTAAATTCAAGTTCCATCATTTCTTCATATCCAACAGTAGCATTCAATGCTTGTGGATTATACAAAACAGTTCCAGCGTAAGATGAATCTAATTGAGCCATTGAAGTTGCACCATCAGTAGTTGAAGTTGAAGCAGTAGCAGTTCCAGAACAACTACTAAAATCATAAGTCTTTTGTGCTTCATCAAATGTATTAAGAGTAATTCCTTCTTGACTCTCTAAACTAAATCCAGTTATAACTACTCTTGGAACAAAGAAAGTTTCAGAATAATCAATAGCAGTATCTTTTGCTTGCATCAATGCAAGTAAACCAGCCATAGCAGCTCCACCAAGAGCACTACCACCAAACATACCTACACCAGCACTTGTAGCAACATTAAACACTCCTTGACCCATTACATCCTGGATACTTGTAGTACCAGTAGTTGCAGCAGTATTAGATGAAGTTAAGAATTGACCTGTGAGTGAAGAAACAACCGGATTTTCAATTTGAACATTATTTGTTGGCAATGTAAATAATCCTACAGTAGGAACATTACTATTATCTTCAGCAAGTGCCCAGTCAATCAAATCAAATGGTTCAATGTGCTCATCATCTCTAATCTTTCCCAAAAGTTCACACTTTTCTTGTGCAAGAGAATAATTTGAAGTATATCCAATTATAGCTTTTTTGTACCCAACAATAGCATAAAGTTCTGTTCCAGAACATTCAAGCTTGAAAGGAGTAAATGCGTCTAGTTCAGCATCAGAACCTATTCTACAAAGTCCATTAGGAAGTTTTTCACTAAAGCAATAAGGCTCATAAAAGTCTTTAACAACATTTCCATTACACCCAGCGTGATCCAAAACAGGTTTAATGTATCTATATTTATCCCACATAACATCATAAGGACTAATTTCACAATAAAATTCAGGAGCTGAAAATCTAGAATTGTCTTCATAGAAATATTTTGTCAAAATCCAATTAGGATTACCTGCAGCAGACTTATCAGAAGAATTATTAACTTTAGCTTCAGTTCCATCATTCTTAAAGTACCCAATCTTTTGTACCCCAAATCCAATCGAATTAGTTGCTCCTTCTTTAATAGCAGTGTCAGTTTGTGTAGCACTAGGTTTAGCTTTACCTTCTTTTAATACTCCGCAACAATAATAATTACCCATTCCTTTAACAGGCAAAACAGTACTTCCATCACAATCTTCATCAGTTGAAACAAATTTAGGTTCGAATACAGATTCTTTATAATCTTTTTTAGCAGCTAAACAAGTTGTAGTTGGTCCGCTTGCAGATAAACAACAAACACCTAAACTTTTGTCAGTAGAATGGAATGGGAATCTACCTTGGTTACTTGGACAAGCTGCATCAGTTTCTTTATACACGGCTGCATCTTCGTTAAAACTCTGTCTTTTTTCACATTGTTTTTGAGCATCAGCTACAATTATTTTTCCTTTATCATCTTTACATAATTCTGCTTTTCCATCTTGAGACCAAGCCACTGCTGAAACGGCAGTATCCTTAACAGCATTATAAGCTTTAATAGGCCATTTCCAAAATACAGTCTTTGTAGCATCACCAACAGTACCAGCAACACCTAATGTAGCACCCACTACTCTTTTACCTAATCCTTCTTTTCCAGCATTACCCATAGAATCAGCTTTAATTGGCGCCATTTTAGTAGTAACTGCGGCAGTACCATCAGTACCAGCTGTTACAACACCACTAACTGCTGATTCACCCTGTTTCTTATAATCAGCTAATTTAGTACCTAGGTCAGCTTTCTTAGAAGCTAATTCAGCTTGCATACTTTTTAATTTAGCAGATCTATCTTGTAAATATTTACTATTAGGATTTGAAGCAAGATCTTTATCAACAAGTGCTTTATCAGCCGCAAGGTCAACAATTTCTTTATCGACTTTAGCTATTTCATTTTCTAATTTTTTAACATCAGTATCATAAGCTGCTTTTGCTCTTAATGCATTTTCTTGAGCTTGCTGTGCAGCTCTTTTTCTTAACTCTGCTTCAGACAAAGAAGCTTTTTCAGAATTATCTTTAGTATCATCATTCCACAAATTACTAATCCAATCAGGGAATATTTTTCCACTTCTTGCTCCGCCCGCAATTCCACCTATTATAGCTGAAGTTAATATACTTTGCCAATTATCAAATGGAACAAGTCCCGTTACGTGTGCCGCAGTTGATTTTTGTACACAACTGTTTGTTAAATATCCTCTATCTACTCCATCAAAGTTATTAAACTCTGAATCATAAACATCATATTCGTATCTAGTTAGTTTAAAGCAACTATCAACTGGTTCTATAATTATTTTTACATTATCAAGTAATTCAAATCCGCTTCCTTTTTGTCTTGCGTTAACTAATAAATTATATGCTCCAGGGATTTGTCCTTTTTGAGCTTTTACTTGTACTTCTTTTGTTTCGCCAGCTTTGAGTGTAAAAGTTTTTTCTGTTATTGCTGCTTGTAAATCTCCTGAATCAAGTTGTACGTCACTAGGGAATTTGCATGAATTAATTATTGAGAATGTTCCTTCACTACCTTCGTTAATTGAAACTAATGCAGCTCCAACACTCATACAATCTTGTAAGTTTTCGTAAATGATATTGAATTTAACTTCAGTAGTTATTTTTTGTGGAGCCGAGTCAGTATTATTTTGTGCTTCAAGAACTATTGAACCAGTTGCAGTTCCGCTTGACCCAGCTAGTGGAACAAATCTAAACATTAAAGGTATTTTTTCTCCAGCAGCAATAGTTGGTTTTAATACTCTAGCATAAGCTGAACCAATTTCTACTTGTGCAGTTCTATAAATTGCAGTGAAGTCTCCTGCTATACTTCCTGTTGAAGTAAGAGTTAATCCTAAATTCTTTAATTGAACTGGCTTTGAATCAACTGTACAATTGTTCTTTAATTCCACACCTAGTTCTATCATGTTTCCTCTTGTTTGTGCTTCCCAATTAGCAGGTGTTATTTGTAAGCATGCTTGGTTATCAACATCTTTTCCTAAACCAACTCTGATTTTTGCAGCTACTTCTTGTACCCAACTCTTTCCTTCAGAAGCTAGTGTTACTAAGAATTTTCCTTCTAAATCAGTTGCACTTGGAACATAATCTGATGAAATTACTTTAAAATCAAAATCTTCAAAGTCTTGTGAAAGTATTTTCTTTCCAATGTATTGATCGAACCATGATTCCATCTTTGATTCGTTTAATGCACCTTTTAATTTTCCAACAAGCACAATTGATTTAACAGTTAAATCAAGTCCAGTTTTATTTGTAAGTTTAACAGTTTGTATTTGTTCTTTCTTAGATTGTGGGTTTACAGTGTAAGTTAATTCAGTTGGTTCTATAGAAACAACATCTTCCTCTACACCAAATTCTTTAATGAATGTTTCAAATTCTGCTTTCTCTACTTTAAGAGTTAATTTTTCTCCTGGGAATGATGCAGGTATATCAATTGGAGCCACACCTAAAGCATTTGTAGTTGTAGTGAATATTTTTGTTCCAAATCTATCAAATACTTTTACTACTGCTCCACTAATTTCTAAATTGTTTGAAGCATTTCTTGCTTTTAGTGTAATTATTTGTAATTTTCCTGAAATTACTTTTGGCATTTCTGCTTTGAATGTCCCATCATTCATATAAGTTAGAGTCATTTTCTTATCAGAAGAAATATTGATTGAAAATGTTTTTTCAAATACAAGTGAATTTTGTTCTCTAATCTTTACAACAAGAGTTCCAGAACCAGTTTTTTGTGGAATAATATTCAAATCCATTATATCAATAGATAATCCTTTTGCAAATCCACTTACATCAATCCAATCAGTTTTATAAGCGCCAAGTTGTGCTTGTTTTGATTCGTTCTTTGGTGTTTTTAGTAAATAACTATTAATCATTATATTTTCTTCAGGATTCTCAATCATTATCTTTGCATTGTCAAATCCAACTGTAGAATTATTCATTATGTTAATTGATACTTGGTAAGGAGTATTGTTCTTTGAATCAAATGTATCAGTAAATGAATTAGTGAATCCTTCAGGATCAGTGTAAGTTGAAGTTATGCAAAAGCTTCTATCTTCAATTGTTTTGTCACAAAGTGTTTCCATTCCAACTGTAATATAATCTGGTTTTGTTAGTGCGTAAAGAGCTTGTTTAGCAGCAGTGTGTTCAGCTTTATTTAATTCACTATCAAATGGATCTCTTTCATAATCTCCATCAAGTATTCCCCATGCTCTATAACCTAAATCTATTCTCTCTTCTGTTTGTGCAGTTGATCTTATTTTCACTTTTACTCCAACAATTGTTTTTCCTTGTACAAATCCATCTTCTTCCCATATTACTTGAGCCCATTTATTTTCTTCTAAATTCAAATAACCTTCATCAATAGTATATCCTTTTGGTTTGTTATAAGTTCCACCAGTTAGAACAGTTTTTTGTCCACCTGCATAAACTTCTTTTATAAAAATTTTGTCCATTTCTGTTTTTGTAGTATAATCTTTTCCAACTCTAACAAAGAATCCTAGTTCTTCGTAATTCTTAGGAGCAGTTATTTCAAACAAAGCATCATATTCTTGGTTAGCTTCTACTTTTTGTGCGCGCATTCCATTCTTGAAGAACCCTAATGGTCTTACTACTAATTCTTCTACAGGGGGTTTTGATAATTGTGCTTCAAAAGTAATTGTTCCGTTTCCAGTTATTTGTCTTGGAATTGTAGTGTAAGATTCGTATCCTTCTTTCTTTATTACTGCGTAAACTTGTTTATCAGCTTTTATATTAAAATCAATTGATCCGTTAGTATTCTCAATCATTCTCTTTCCACTTACTGCGCCAGCATTATATTCATCAAATATTTGCACTTCAGAAAATTGTAAAGGATCCCCATCTAAATCTTTTACTATTACTCTAACAGTTCCAAATGGAATATCAAGTCTAATAATAAATTCTTCACTAGAAGTTGTTGCATTTAATTCCTTAGCACTACTCCATCCAGAGTAAACTGATTTGAATGCAAATACTTTGAATGTTTCCCCAACATTAGTTTTTCTTACAGGGTTCCATTTTGCTACACCGTTAAAATCAGTTACTTTTTGTGCGTAACTTAATTTTTGTAAATCATCAGTAGTTTCTGAAAATATTGCTACTTTTGCAAATGCAACAGGTTTTCCAGTAGAATCAATTACTTTTACCTTTAATTCATGTCCGCAAGTTCCATCAAATTTCTTTAAAGCTAATATTACTTCATCTCCAATTTTTGCACTTACACTCTTATCACAATAACCTTCTTTTGTTGCAATTATTGTAAATGGACCTTCTTCAGAAACATCAAAATTTACTTCTCCAGTTGTATTAGTATCATAAGCCCAAATTTCTTGTGTTGTTCCAGCACTAGTTGCTTTTGTTAGTGCAATTCGAACTCCACTAACTAAACTACTTCCTTCTTTTGCTATTACTCTAACTGCACCTAAATATCTTTTTTCAAGTGCAAGAGTTACAGTTTTTTGTCCGCCCTCTTTTGTTAGTGAAATTACAGTAGAATCTTTTTGCTTGTATCCTTTTTCAGCAGCGCTTTTGAAAGTATAATCTCCCTCAAGTAAATCAAATGTTGCTTGTCCATTTATTGTTATTTCAGTATCAACAGGAATAAATCCATTCCCAGTACTAAATGCTTGTACACTTACTGAATCAGTAATGTTTTTTCCTTCATAAGTAAGGTTTACTACTGCTTTGACTTGTGTTTTTGCAACTTTTTCTGTTAAAACAAAATTTCCACTTGCCCCGCTTAAAGTAAAAGTATCAGAAGTATATATTGGTGAAGAAACACTAACTGTTAGAGTTCCGCAATCCCCAGGTTGTGCAACATTAACTGTTCCACCGTAAATTGTTACTGGGTCAGGCACGCCTAAAGTTGTTCCTGATGAACAAGCAAATGTTAATGCTAATTCTCCAGTTGCAAGGTCTCCACTTTCAGTCTTAAACATTATTGATTTTTGTGCAAAATCAATTCTATCATAAGGCAAAGTTAATTGTACTGGGTTCACAACCCCTGGTTCAATTAAAAAATTATCAGTTGTTTTTTTATCATCCTTAGTTGCAGTAACATTTATTTGACCGTAATTTACAAGAACTTTTTCAGTTAAACCAAATGTGTTAGTAGTTAATTCTTGATCAATTCCAACTATTTTTACAGTTGCCCCTTCTACTACATTTCCTGAATTATCAACTACAGTTACATTAATTTCTGTTTGACCTGTTGACATTGCACCAAACATCATGTTTCCTAAAAGTAAAAGTACAATAAAAATTAGAATTAAAAATAAAGCAAAACTTGGAACAATTGCATCAATTGGATCAATTATTTTGTAAACAGGAACGTGTGAATCAATTTTATCCCAAAAGTTATACCACTGTTCTTCACCAGAATAGTAGATATCTTTTAATTTTTCACCCAAACCCATTCAATATCACTTATTAACGTGTACATTAAAACTATGTTCTATAAAAATTACGCTCACTGTATATAAATACCTTTCTCTTTCTCTGATTTTAACGTTTGAACTTTGAAAGTTCACTTAATAAATCCATTACAGTTTGTCCTTCTTGTACTGTTAAACCAGTATCAGCGGGCCAAAGCTGAATAATAAATGGAAGTGTTAATTCAATTACTATTGCAATTACTAATGCAATAATTAAAATAGTAGTAATTTTTTTCATTACTTTTAAATAATTTTTTTTACCCCAAAAATCAGATTCTAAGATAAATCCTAGTCTTGCTCCAGCATAAGTTGAAATAACAAGAGGGAATATGTAAAGAAATACTGCTGCGTTCTTTTGAGCCCCTAATTGCAATCCTATTAGTATACAAGGGATGAATGACAAGTATCCAAAAAATATTGCTCCAAAGAAAAAATTTAGTATTGTTAATACACTTAGAGGAATTTGATTTTCTAATCCAAATAGCAAAGTAGTTGGATAAAAATATGAAAAAGCAAAAGCTGCTAAGAAACCAAATAGAGCAAAAATAGTCATACTCAGAGACTTTTCATCCATTTTTCCACCGTTTTGATTTGTACTAAACAAAACTTATTTTACTCAACAAAACTTTTATAATAAAAATTTAATTCAAAATAATAAAATACTTTTCTTTAAATTAATAAATTTAGAAATTTAATAAGTGCTTTTATTATTTACTAATTAATTTGCAGCAAGTATTTTCTTCTCATTCCAAGTAATTGAATTAATATTTACACAAGCTTGCTTATCTTTTACTAATCCAAGTACAGTATCTAAATTAATTCTATCTGCCTCAATACTTACCGGCCCAGCTTCCATTCCAGTTCCTTGTCCTTTTATTCCAGGTATTGATAAAGATGGAAGTGCAAATTCTGCTAATGAAGAACCTGATTGTGCAGTTAATGTTCCACCAACTAATAATGCTGGTATTGCAAGTGCACCACCATTCGGATAATAATAAATTCCTTTTATTATTTGTACTTGTCCTGTTGGCTTAACAGAAACTGTATAAAATCCACCGCTTAATTTATCAGCTTCCATTTCTACTCCATTAGAATTATACCATTTAATTAATTTTTGTGGTAATTTCATTCCTGATAAAGTTGGACCATAACTAAATCCTGTTTCTGTACCATACAATGTTGCAGTTAATTTAATAGGAATTCTCTTGTACAATACTCCGCTTGTTGCTCCATCTGTAAATTCAATTATAGTTCCTTTTATTGCATTATCTAAAGAAGATGTTTGTTCTGCTGCAGGGAAATTAAATCCAGCTTTCAAAAATACATTGTCAATTGCTTTTGGATATTTTGTAATTGGTTTGTTATTGCCAAGAGTAGCTTTAACAGTATTTGTAGTTCTTCCTAAATCATAATCTAAATCTACTGAGTACAATCCAATTTGTGCACTCTTATTACCAACAAATTCAACACTTAACTTTTCAAGTTCAGTTGGTTTTTGCATTAACCCAGTTGTAAGTTTACTTTCACCTAAGGCAGCAATATTTGTTAAGTATAAACTTGGACTTATAACACTTGAACCTAAATCAGAATTAAATTTAGCTAAAACATGTATATCACTTAACTTTGGATTTTGTGCGTAAATTAATTCAATATCAATTGCATTCAAATCATTGTGTTTCTTATCAAGTACTCCTTGAACTAATCTTGCTTTAACTATTGATCCGAAGAATGCAGCAGGATCTAATTTAGCATTCCAACCGCAATAATTAACAGTACAAATTTTTCCATCACTCTTACAAACACTTTTAGCATTTGAATCTTCAGCATTCAAAACTTTGAGCAATTCAATGTAACCATTCAAAGTCATATAAACTTTATTTCCAACTGTAGTCATCTTTAAATCAGTATATTGTAAATCAAAAGACTTATTCAAATCAAACTCTAATAATATTGAATTCTTATCTTTTATTTCTTCTAAAACACTAATCATATCAGGTAATGCAGATGTAGAAGTTAAATCAGAAATTGATTTAACTCTTGAATCAGTAAGTGATGTTTTAGGTAGTGTGTAAGAAGTAGTTACAAGTGAACCAGTTGCACTCTTAAAGAAATTCAAATCCGCACTAGCACAATTCTTGATAGTATTTGTTCCGCTTGCTCTATACAATTCAACTAAACTTGTAGCACCATTTGTAGTTCCTAATGCATCTACTTTTTGTTTTATTTCACTAAATCTATTCAAAAGGAATGCTTGTAACATTGTATCATTACAAAATTTCTCTGTACAATTAACCATGTCAGTTTTATTATAACTTTCAATGCTTGTCTTTGAAATTAAATCAAATCCGTATGGAGTAGAATCAATAGCACATCCATCAGGTGTAGAAACATTTGCTGCAAGCATTGCTATTGCAGTAGCTAAACTTACGTAAGGAGTACATAATGGATTTGCTGCTAAGAATTTTGTAATAAATTCATTATTTAATTTTGTATCAGTAGGAGTAGTTATTCCAGCCGTAGCTAAAGCATTTCTTAATTTATCAGTACAATCAGTTGGAAGAGCATCTATTTGTTCTACATTCATACATTCATCTTTAAGTCCTCTGTATTGATAATCCGGTTTAGTAAATAATACTCTTAAATTCCAAGTTAGTTCTTGTGTTTCCATTGTTATTGCTCTTGTTACAGTTGCTTTAATTGGCATTTCTAGTTTTACACAATTTGCAGTCATTGAACTTCTATCAACTTGTACCATTAAATTAGAACCGTAACTATTTGTTAGTAAACTTCCTGAACTTGTTGTTTCAACACTTACTAATGCACCACCAGTAAGATTTGCAGGTATCTTTGTTAGTACTTTAATTGAATCAGTTAATCCACAATTTGCACTTCCATCAGCAGTTGGCCCTGTTGGATTAGTTGTTGGTTTATTATTAGCTAATGCTGCTTGTTGTTGGAAGTAAGTAGTATCGTAAGAGTTTGTTGCTTGTGGGTAAATTTGACTTTGTGTATTTGGCATTGGACCAATTCTTAATGCACCTGGTTCTGCAATGTAAATGTAAACATTTCTATTTGACCCAGTGTATTCAGATTCAGGAACTGCTCCGCCCACAGGTATTATAGCACCAAGTGTAGGTGGTCCTGTTGGAACAACAACTGATCCACTGCCAGGATTTCTTGTTTGCCAGTAAGATATAATATCAAGTGCACCTGCTCGTTGACATTGTATTGGTTTTGCTAATGGATCTCCCCAATTAAGTGCAGAATCAATAGATTCACCCATTCTC
>Ga0247842_10001154_pt1 | contig 46262 bp, 29 predicted proteins | sample LaCruzMarch2015__3_FD_192411 | JGI IMG/M metagenome (GOLD analysis project Ga0247842, IMG submission 192411) | Freshwater microbial communities from meromictic Lake La Cruz, Castile-La Mancha, Spain - LaCruzMarch2015_19m | ecosystem: Environmental > Aquatic > Freshwater > Lake | place: Spain...
CATCGCAAAGGTGGATAAAATTTGCGACCTGGCCGACAAATACAATGCCCTGGTGATGGTTGATGATTCGCATGCAACGGGGTTTGTGGGTAAAACCGGCCGTGGAACTGTTGAACACTGCAATGCACAGGGGCGGGTGGACATCATCTCCACCACCTTTGGCAAGGCACTGGGTGGCGCTTCCGGCGGATGCATCTCGGCAAAAAAAGAAATTGTTGAAATCCTGCGCCAGCGATCAAGACCCTATCTTTTTTCCAATACTTTGGCTCCTGCCATCACCGGCGCCACACTGGAAGTATTGAACATGCTCTCTGAAACCACAGCCCTCAGGGATAAATTATTTGAAAACACCAAACTTTTCAGAAAGGGAATGGAAGATTTCGGATTCCGCATTGTTCCCGGAATCCATCCCATCGTTCCTGTTCTTTTCGGTCATCTGCCAAACGATGCCAAGTTGTCGCAGGAGTTTGCCAACGAATTGCTTGAAGAGGGAGTTTACGTCATCGGGTTCTATTACCCGGTAGTTCCGAAAGGAAAATCCCGCATCAGGGTTCAGATCAGCGCGGCCCATTCAATGGAGCAGATCGGTTTTGCACTGGATAAATTCAGAAAGGTGGGGAAAAAACTTGGAGCCATTTAATTTACGATTTACGATTTACGATTTTTTCCTATTCTTCCGACTTTCGTTTGTATCCGATTTGCTTTCTGGTTTCCTGCGGTGGATTCAAAAACTGTTGCAGGGCCTTGAATATTAATTGTATGTTATCGCTGTTTCTTCCGATCTCTTGTTCGAACTGCTTAATCTTCAATAGTATGTCTTTATGAGTCATCAGCATTTCACGCATTTTAGTGAATACCCGGATAATCCGGATATTCGTTTCAATTGCTTTTTTGCTGTTTAGCACACACGATAGCATGGTTACCCCTTGCTCAGTAAAACAAAATGGAGCATATCGTAATCCGATCATGTCAGATTTGGAGGACGCAATTTGCGTCCTCCAAATCTGAAACTCTTCTATCGTCAATTCAAACATAAAATCTTCTGGAAATCGTTCAATGTTGCGCCTTACGGCTGCTTTTAACCGTTTAGCCGCCACACCATAAAGTTCCGCCAGATCACGATCTATCATTACTTTCTGTCCCCTGATCTGGTATATTTTACTAATAATCGCCTGTTCAGGGATTGCGGGTAAATTTTCCTGGTTTCTCATGGTTGCAAACTTTCTTTTATTACAGATTTGGTAATGGTTTTACAGAATTCATTCTGCTTAATCCACTTTTACAGGAAAAGGTAATACGATGAATAAGAAAAGTTTTCAACAAAGGGATTCCCACCTCAAGATTGCGTTTAGTTTTGCACTTTACATTTTGCCCTTTGCATTTTGCATTTTGCCCTTTGCATTTTGCATTTCCCATATATGATCTACGGAATCGGAACAGACATAATTGAAGTATCGCGCATCGAAAAGGTGATGGAGCGCGACATCGGATTCAGGGATAAGATATTTACCCCCGGTGAAATCGCTTATTGCGAAACCAAGAAGCACAAGTTCGAAAATTATGCCGCCCGGTTTTCGGCCAAGGAGGCATTTTTAAAAGCTATCGGGACCGGATGGCGTTTCGGCATCCGTTTCGCCGACATCGGGGTGTATCACGATGAACTCGGAAAGCCTTTTATCAATGCTACCGGAAAAGCAAAAGAATTGCTCGCCGACTTGTCAATTTCAAAAATACATGTATCTTTATCGCATCTAAAAGAGATGGCCACCGCTATAGTCATACTAGAAAGTGAAACCGATTAAATCGTCAAATCCTCAAATCCTTCAATTTTCAAATCCTTAAATCCTGGCCTATGTCAAACATCGGATCGTACGAAGAACGCATAAAAAACTTTGACTGGAACATTGCTGAAAAAGAGCTGGACTACAAACCGGGCGATATGATCAATATCGGCTGGTATTGTTCCGACCGCATCTGTGAAAAAGGATTTGGCAATAAACCGGCCCTCATATGGGAAGGATCAACAGGAAACGAAAAGCACTACACCTATAATGATCTCAGGCTCAACAGCAATACGATAGGGCAATTTTTACGCGATCTGGGCATCCAGGCCGAAGACCGTGTTTGTCTCTTCATGGATAAGATTCCGGAACTGTATATCGGTTTTCTTGGTATCCTGAAGATGGGCGGTATTGCCCAACCTTTGTTTTCGGCCTTCGGCGATGAGTCGCTTTTTGTCCGCCTAGATAATGCGCAAACCACTGCCATTATCACCCAGAAAAAGCATGCGCCCAAAGTTCGCAAGATCATGGATAAGATGCCGTATCTTAAACATTTGATCATTGTGGATGCCGATCCGGCCAAGCCGCTGCTCGACCGTGAAGTTGCATTTGACATGGACAAAGCTGAAAAGGTCGAGAAATTTACGATCCACCCGACCTATGCGGAATCGCCGTCGGTATTACATTACACCTCCGGAACAACCGGTCAGCCCAAAGGGGTCAAGCACGTTCATTATTCGCTGATCTCGCAGTATCTCACATCAAAGTGGGTGCTTGATCTGCAGGATTCCGATATTTACTGGTGTACCGCCGACCCGGGATGGGTTACAGGAACATCTTACGGCATTATTGGCGCTTTCAGCAACGGGGTAACCCAGTGTGTGCTCGATGCAGGTTTTTCGGCCGATAACTGGTACCGGTTCATTGAAAAACGCAGGATCAGCATGTGGTATTCCGCGCCAACGGCAATCCGTTCGCTGATGAAAGCCGGGGATGAGGTAATCAAAAAATATGACCTGTCCTCGCTGCGTCATCTTGCCTCCGTGGGCGAACCGCTTAACAGCGAGGCTGTCATCTGGTCGGAGAAGGTATTTGGCAAACCATTCCTCGACACATACTGGCAAACTGAAACCGGATCAATTATGATCTCCAATTTCCCCGGGATGAAAATCAAGCCTGGTTCCATGGGCAAACCTTTCCCTGGAATTACAGCGACCGTTATTGACGCTGAAACCTATGAACCGTTTGGTGAATCAGGAAAAATAGGGCTGATTGCCATCAAACCCGGCTGGCCATCCATGATGCGCACCTACTGGCGCAATGAAGAGACCTATAAGAAGAAGTTCCAGAACGGCTGGTACCTTCCCGGCGACCGTTCTTCGATCGACAATGAAGGTTATTTCTGGTTTGTGGGCCGTGATGACGATGTTATAAACACCGGAGGCCACCTGGTCAGCCCCTTCGAAGTCGAATCGGCCCTGCTCGAACATCCGGCCGTGGCCGAATCGGCAGTAGTTGCCAAACCCGACTTCGTGAACATGGAAGTTGTTAAAGCCTTTGTGACGCTCAAACCGGGTTTTGTGGGAAGCAAGGATCTGGATTTGGACATCATGAATTTTGTGCGCAAGAAATTGTCACCCCTGGCCATGCCCCAGGAGATCGAATTCATCGATACCCTGCCGAAAACCCGCAGCGGAAAAATCATGCGGCGTATTCTTCATGCAAAAGAATGGGGAGAGGAGATCGGGGATACATCGACACTGGAAAACGATTAAAAATAAAATAGCGAGGTAGCGATATAGTGAGGCAGCGAAAATTTCGCTGCGTCGCTACCTCTTCACCTCACCACCTGAAATAATTAATAACCTCAAAAAACAAGGAGAAACAAACTATGGACGAAATGCAAGAAATAATCAAGACGTATGTGATCAAAGAATATGTTGAAGACGACACGGAGCTGACCTACGATTCTCCACTGATTTCCGGTGGCATTGTTGACAGTTTTTCCATGGTTTCGCTGAAACGCTTCCTGGAGAACAAGTACAACATCTCCATACCCGATGATAAGGCAACTCCGGAAGCCTTCGACTCGGTGAACAAGATATGTGCACTGGTCAGGGAATATGTAAAATAGGGAGGTAACTATGGCTTTTTCTGAAACTACCCGCGGGATGTACTCCGATATCCTGACCGGCCTGAAAGATGCAGGCCTGTTTAAACAGGAGCGCTTTATCCATTCATCACAGGCTGCCGACATTGAAGTAGAATTTCCTGCCGGAGCCCCACTTAAAAAGGTAATAAACATCTGTGCCAACAATTACCTTGGCATGTCGAGTCACCCGGAGGTGGTCAAAGCTGCCCATGAGGGTCTAGATTCCCATGGTTACGGAATGTCGTCCGTTCGCTTTATCTGCGGAACCCAGGACATTCATCGTACTCTTGAACAGATGGTGACTAAATTCCTTGGAACCGAAGACACCATTCTTTTTCCATCCTGCATGGATGCCAATGCCGGGGTTTTTGAAGCAGTGCTTACCAAGGATGATGTCATGATCTCCGACCGGCTGGTTCATGCTTCAATCATCGACGGAATTCGTCTCTGCAGCGCGATGCACGATACCTTCAAGCATTCGGACATGGAGCATCTGGAGGAAAAACTGCAGCTGCACAACGACAAACGCCTGAAATGCGTGATCACGGATGGCGTTTTTTCCATGGATGGTGATACTGCCAAGCTGGATAAAATGGTCGAACTGTGTGAAAAATATGATGCCCTGCTTTTTGTTGATGATTCCCATTCAAGTGGTTTCATTGGCAAAACCGGTCGAGGCACGCATGAAAAATGTGGTGTGATGGGAAAAATTGACATCATCACCACCACTTTTGGCAAGGGATTGGGAGGCGCCTCCGGAGGATGTGTATCCGGAAGGAAGGAACTGGTTGAGATGTGCCGCCAGAAAGCCCGTCCATACCTTTTCTCCAATACCATTGCCCCCCCGGTGGTGGCAGGCGTTATCAAGGTGCTTGAAATCCTGTCGGCCTCAACCGATCGCCGCGACAAGCTGGAAAAGAATACGGAATTCTGGCGCAAGGGACTGATCGATGCCGGCCTGATCATCAAGGCGGGCGACACCCCGATTGTACCGGTAATGCTTTTCAATGCAAAATTGGCGCAGGATGTTTCGCACGATCTTTATGACGAAGGTATTTATGCCATCGGTTTCTTTTTCCCGGTTGTTCCCCAGGGACAGGCAAGAATCCGCACGCAGATCTCCGCAGGGCACGAGATACACCATCTTGAGAAGGCCCTGGAGGCCTTCAGGAAAGTGGGCAAGAAATATGATATCCTTGGAAAAACCAAGCAGGAGATCATTGACAGATATGGGATGTAATATTTTAGCCATGAGATTTTCTGAGTAAACAATTTGGCTGCATCCTGGCATGATTGCGAAAACAGTCGTGCTTAGATGCAGTCATACTGAGCAATTGAGTTCATTTTTGCTTTCAAGCTCAAATAGTCGGCGTATACAGTAACCGCATATTCATTAACCAAAAGAATAGGAGATCGACCAGTGAAAAAAGACAATGACGAGTATCATTTTAATTTGTTTATCCCTACCACAGAACATGGCAGGCGCAACAGAAATATCATCATCACCATGGTATTGATCTGGTTTATTTCGGTTTTTGGATTTCAGTTCCTTCTTGTAATCCTGCAGAAACCTACACCTGAGAAACCTCTTTTGGTTTTTGAATCAGTTTGGGATGAAATTAAATCCGGCAATGCCAGCGAAGCGGGAAAACAGGATTTTATCAAGTCACTGATTGCCGTTTTCGGAAAGTCATCAGTTAAAAAAGAAAACAAAGAAATCCTTAAAAATGCAATTACACCGGTTGTCTACAGCATGGTTGGTGATTCTGACAGGGTTGTTTTGTCAGGGTACATCACGACACTTCGTGAGACAAGAGAGCGCCTTACCAATGCCAAAGACGAGGCCTATATTGAATTGCAGGCGACATTGACTGGCACCAGGAGGGCGATCAATGAAATGCTAGATTCTAAAATCGGTTTAATTCCGGGTAGTGTGGAAGCTACTTTGTTACCGTATTGTCTGATTGGTGAAAATGAAGCATTATCGGCAGAGAACAAGGAGGCATTACCGATTATCATGAAGAAGTACCTGATTCATAATCAGTCTGTTTTAACCGACACCAAGTTTCTTGGCTTTCCGTTCCACTACTTTTACACCGCAGAACTACTTTTGATTCTTTTTGTTTTGTTATGCCTGATCTATAGTTACAGAATCGAAGCGCTTGACAAGAAATACCTGGCAAACCAACAGTAATGTTAAACCATGAAAGAAAGGAAAATATGAAAAAGTTTTTATTAACCATCTCTGTACTATCCTTCCCTATTCTGGTCCATGCTGCCAGTCTGACCCAACTGGAGGGGAGTTTCAAAGTTGGGCCCGCCATCATTCTGATTGCCATGCTGATAACCTTTGTTGCGGTCGGGGTAATACACCGCGCAAAAGACACAACGGATTATTATGCTGCCGGCCGAAAAATTTCGGTTGTAAGTTCAGGGATGGCCATTGCTTCCAATTGGATGAGTGCGGCCTCCTTTTTAGGCATGGCCGGCATGATGTATGGATTCGGTTACAATGGTCTTGCATACGTAGTGGGATGGACCGGGGGGTACGTGTTATTAATGGTACTTATGGCGGGACAGATCAGAAAATACGGGAAATTCACCGCCCCCGATTTTATTGGCGACCGTTACTATTCACAAGGGCTGAGAGGAGTAAGCGCTGTTTTCACCATTCTGATCTCCTTTGCCTATTGTGTTGGCCAGTTTGGAGGGGTGGGGCTGATGTTTAAGTGGATACTGGGGATCAATTATTTCTGGTCGGTCATTCTGGGAGGATCAGTGGTGATTCTTTACACGATGCTTTCGGGGATGATCGGGGCCACAAAGAACATGGTGATCCAATATATCATTATTATCACTGCTTTCCTTATACCGACCTTCCTACTCACCTACAAGTTTGACTATTTTTGGTTATTGCCCCAGTTTGGTTACGGAACCATTGTGTCGGATATCGTGAGAGGAATACCTGCTCCAAACCTTGCTGATGGGGTGGCATTGCTGAATGCGTATGGTCATAACGTGGCGATGACGGCCAGTCCGGAATTTGCCATGCCCTGGGATCCGTCAACCGGAAGTACAGCTTTTCAGTGGTATGCCATTTGTTTTTCATTGATGGTCGGAACTGCCGGACTGCCACATGTGTTACAGCGCTTTTATGTGACCCCGACCATCCGCGATGCAAGACTTTCCTGTGTATGGGGTTTGTTTTTTATCAGCCTGCTTTACTGGAGCGCACCGGTATATTCAGCTTTTGGGAAGATATTATCCTCCAGCCCTGAAGTCGGTAATCTTGCTTCCGATGCCATCGTGGTGTATACGGCCCAGTTGGGTGACATCAATCCGCTGATAGTCGGACTCCTGGCAGCAGGAGCTGTGTCTGCCGCGTTTTCAACCATTTCCGGATTACTGGTGGCAGGTTCTTCGGCCTTCTCGCATGACATTTATGTAAAGATCATCAATCCGAAAGCCTCTCCCAAAATGCAATTGAACGTAGCCCGGACCGGTTTGGTTTTTATGGGTGTTATCGTGTCTGGCGTTGCCTTGATGAATCTTGGGATGATCGCGCAACTGGTATCGGTGGCATTTTCAATGGCGGCCTGCACCATTTTCCCGCTATTCCTTCTTGGTATCTGGTGGAGTGGTTCAAACAAGGCAGGAGCAACTGCCGGGATGAGCGTGGGTATAGCCATATCCCTTTTTTCACTCACCTATTTTATTGTGGAAAAAAGCGGAGGAATGCTCCCGGGACACGAATTCGTCAGTTACTGGCTGAATGTGTGGTATTTTGCCTGGATCGGCGCCCCATTGGCCATTCTGACCAATGTTTTGGTTTCATTGGTTACCAAGCCCACACCGATTGAGATCAGGAAATTCCTGATAGAAAAGGTCCACAACTAAATGAATCTTAAAGGTATTTTCAATTTTTCAAGGCAAACCACGATACTTATTGTTATCGTGGTTTGTATTTCGTGCCTTGGATTTCTCACTGCCTATATCTATTACAACTATCAAAACAAATCTGAAGATCCACGGGTAATCAATGCCCGGGAGATGCTTGTAAAATTCGAGGTTTTGATGAAAGACCGCAGGTACGGGGAAGCTTTACAGGTTATGGATTCAGTGGCCATTATCTATGAACATACTCCAGGCTACGAAGGATCGTTTGAATTCGGGGTTATACACAACAACAGGGGATCTGTCTACCTTACAAAGGCATTGTATGACAGTTTGATAGCTCCTCCTGAAAAAACCTCCTTACTGGATACGGCTGCAGTACATATCCGAAAAGGGATAGTAATATATGAACACTGGATTGATTCGGTTTGCCTCATGAATCGCGAACAAATAGAGTCCATTACTTCTCAGTTCTTTCTTAAAAATGATCCGCGACTTCGGGAATCGGACCTTGAACGTTTGATCGATAAACGCGTTGAAGACGTGATTTTCGCCCAGACAGAAACCCCCCGCAGGCTATCGGTTAGTTTAACCAATCTCGGGATCATCATGCGTCACCAATACAAGCAAGAGGAGGCCGCACAATATTATATCATGGCCATAAAACGTTGGAAAGACAATTATACAGCCAGGAATAACCTAAATGTTCTGATGGGAAAGCCACCGGAAGACCGGTCGGTTTTTGATAAACTTTTCCCTCCTGAACGCATTGATTAATAATGATTCCGCAGGTTTTGTGCCTTAAAGGACAGTGCTTTTAAAATCAATGTTCAGCCTGTTCAGCAGATCTGCTGATTGCGCCAGGATTTTTTTCAGGATGGTCTCCTCCATTTCTGTCAAGTCCTGGAGCGCCAGTGAATTGTCGATCTCCTCCTCCTTTTCCAATCTGGAAACCTGATGCCGGTATCTTTGCTGCATCAGGAAGGTATAACCAAACATGATCTCATCGAAGGTTGAACCGGGAAGAACCTGTAATTGCTGTAATGCCTTAAGCCTTCCAGAGGTGTTTGACAGACTAAGCTTGTGGTGGATCGAATAGATCCGGGCAAACATAACATATGGCGCAAGAGCAGTTTTCAAGTTGAAATAGTCCCTCTCATCTCTTCTTTCTGTATGGATGTTGCCTGTTAACCCAAGCGGCGACCTGAACAACCTGATGTTTTCAGTAAGATTATAAAAAAAGGAACCATTACCATCAGAAATTTTATTGATATGGGTTCGTAACTCTTCGGTTAGCAGATGGTTTCCGTAAATCGTCCTCAGGTCAAAAAAGATCGAAATGTCCATAAGGTTTTTCGGTTCGGTGTTCGTTATCCATTGTGAAAAATAGTTCTTCCAGGTCGGCAAGGGCTTACACCACATGGGATTTTTAGCCATGATCCTTCCTTTGCAAAACCGATATCCGATTGTATTTAAATTATTGCAGACAATTTCACCCAGTTTGTTAAACCAGGTCTGTACTATTCCGGGATCTATGTCTGAAGCATCACCAAAAATTATCGCATTATCCTGGTCCGTTGCCAGGGTTTGTTCCATGCGGCCTTCGCTGCCAAGCGCAATAAATGCAAAATCGACCGGTGGGTTCCCGATCTCTTCGCAGGCCAGGTCGATCAACCTGCCCGTTATGCTGTCGGAGAAGGAAGCAATCGTTTTACCGATTATCACCGGATCGGCATTCTGTTTAATAATAATCTGCAGATATTTCCGGAACTCATGGTAAAGCAAGGCGATTTCATCCGTGTTTTGCGCTTTCCCGATTTGTTGTTCAAAAAATGCTGTCGAATGAACCACTGCCGCCAGAAGATCTTTCTTTTGGATCAATCCCAGGATAGAACCGGTTGAATTTCGTATAATAAGATGTGAAATGTCTTTCTCCTTCATTCTTGTAAGGGCCTGAAAGATAGTTGTATCTGTATCTGCTGTTTCCAAAGGAGCGCTCATCACTTCCCACACCGGCTTTTCTAAATCACGGTCAATTAACAGGACCCTGGTCATAATATCGTTTAAGGTGACAATACCCATGTTTGCTTCATGTCCGTCTGTGATCAGCATTGCATCGCATTTGCTCTTTTTTAATCGTTCAATGACATCGATAACAGGCGTATTTAAAGTTGTTTTAAAGGCAGGTTTCAAATAGTCGGATAGTCCGGACTGAAGGAGATGAGAATGAGCCTCAAGTCTGGAAATGATGGAAGTGGTTTCTTCAATTTCACGTGATTGCCGGGTAATATCAGCCAGAATTCCCTCTCCCAGCATTTGCCCGGTTTCAGTTTTTATAAGGATCATTGAAATGGCAACGATGATGATAGTGCCATCTGTCCGTTTGATTTTAATGGAAATATTCTTAATTTTTCCTTCTGCCAGTAGTAGCTTTTTGAAACTCTTCTTTTCTTCGGGATCAACAAAAAAATCGAGGAGACTGTGTTGCGAAAGTTCTTTCTGGTTGAGGAAGCCAAACAATTTAACAACGAATGGTCCGGCATACAGGATTTTCGCCTTTTCGTCCGGCAGTATCCTGATCAAACCCAAGTCGGCAACATCCATCAGATGAATGATATCTTCAGCCTTCCCTTCGGGATGCTTTTGCACAGAGGTATCTTTGATGGTAACCAGTTTTCCTTCCTGTTCGTAAAATACAATGGATGAAATGGATATTAGCGCCTCAATTTCAACTCCCGATTTTGAAGTCAGCAGAAGTTCAAACTGCCCCTCCGGCAACTCCCGGTTTTGGAAAATCTCTTTCGCAGAGAGCGTGTTTTTACTGCTCAGCAAAAATTGAAAGGATTGGTGGAGTAATTCATCCTCGGTGAATCCTGTTAGTTCATGAACTTTGTTGTTGGTAAAGATCATTTTGCGGTCGACAACCATGATCAGCCCTTCGGTAGTTGCATCAACCAGCGTTTTATATTTTTCTTTTGAAACCTGTAATAGGGATTCGGCAGTCTTGCGCTTCTTTTCAATCTTCATGCTCTGGACGGTGATATAGGTCAGCAGCAAGGCAATGATCACTGCAATGCCCAGGGTGATGATCAATAAACGGTGTGTAAGATGACTGATCTCTTCCTGTACATCTTCTATATAGATTCCGGTTCCGATGATCCAGCGCCAGGGCTTGAACTCCTTCACAAAGGATAATTTGGGAACAATATGTGCGGTGTCGTCTTTCCATTGCCACATATAGTCTACATATCCCTGGCCATGCTGCTTTGCCTCACGCACCATTTCCACGAAGAGTCTTTTACCAAGGGGATCAGTAAAATTTTTGAGACTTTTCCCTTCAAGGTCGCGACGGTAAGGATGCATGAGCATCATGGGTGTCATATCGGTGATCCAGAAATAATCTTTATGCTCCTCTCCGTAGCGGATGTATTGGATCCGGGATATGGCTACCTGCTGTGCCAGATCTTTTGACAATAAACCATTTCTTTCATCCTTTTCGTAATTTTCAAGAATGCTGATAGCTGCATTGGTAAGTTCCTGGATCATCTGACGTTTTCCAACCATGATATTATCACGGAAACGCGGGATGATAATCAGAAAAATAGTTAGCAGCAGCAAAATTATCGTGATGAATGTCGGTAGGATGATGTTGACAAAAAACCTGCTCTTTGGGGTATCTCCCTGATCCGGACCCTTTGACAACATAAACGGTTCCTGACTCGCATCGTTGAGTTTTATAAGATCTTTTTCCAGCATCTTCAGGAAAATCTTTGCTGTTACGGATGCATCCACAAACGCATCATGCAGGCCTGTTATCGTTGGGCCTGTGAGTCTTCCATGAAATATGATTTTATATAATTCTTCCAGATCAGGGTATCTGAACCCATTACCGTCTTCTGCTGGGATCCGGCAACTCTTTTTCCCCTCTTTCATGGTGCAGATCATCTTTTTACCTGCAAAGGGATTATTGATTTTTTGCCTTTTCAATTCACCCTGAATTACTTGGATATCGAAATCAATATTATGAGCCACCAGGTAATCGCAATTTTCAAGATCCATAAAAAAATCGGCCCAAACATCGTGTGGGGGTTCACCATTCTGCTGTATCACAGCGCTATCGATTCCATGAATACGGGTACTTGTTGCTGGAATCGGTTGACAATGATGGATAATCCGGTTATGGTTTTTGATGAGTTTCCCTTCGGAATCAAAAAGCAGCCAGGCAATCTGCAGGATCCTGGGCAACTCATAAAGATCATTACCCGGCTTGTGCTTTTGGATGAGCCCTGTAGTTTCGGTATCCAAAACCAAATATTTCCCTTTGGTTTTTTCAGAGGATTCGAAACGCAAATCAATATTTGAAGTGGGAATCAATGCCATTTATCCCGATTTATGATTATGTAAAAATAAGAATTCTGAAACCATTAAAATGAAAAACCATTTATTAATTTCGCACACCAGATATACTGCCTCTTAGCAGGATTGCGAAAACGATCATGGTTAGATGCAGTTATACTAAGGGATTGTATTCGATTTTATTTACAAACTATGCTGCATCCTGGCAAGATTGCGAAAACAATCATGATTAGATGCAGTTATACTGAGCGTTTGAATTTGCTTTCATTTGCAAACTCAAACAGCAGTGTATAACGAAAGAAATCAATTATGAAGCATTCAGTGAAATTACGATTCATCATGCTGACCTTGTTTAGTATGTTAATAATCATGAATGTCAACGCCCAAAATGCCCCAACTCCCTACAATGAGAACCAGGATGCCCGGGAAGATCTGAAGCAGGCCGTTGAGCGGGCGAAACAAGAAAACAAGAACATTCTCGTCCAGTTTGGTGGGAACTGGTGTCCCTGGTGTCTGCGGTTTCACGCCCTGGTCAACGGAACGCCGAAGCTCGATTCGCTGATGAAGGAGAACTATGTTTACCTTTTGCTGAATGTTCCAAGGGAAAAGGAAAAAAGGGATTTTAGTTTGTTCAGGGAGTTTGAATACCCAAACCGGCTTGGATACCCGGTCTTCGTCATTCTGGATAAAAACGGAAAACGGCTGAATACGCAGGATTCCGATTCATTCGAACATCCTGATCCCAAGGTGAAAGGGTATGATACCACCAAAGTGGCGCGGTTTCTGACCATGTGGACCCCGAAGGCGTTGGACCCCAACGCTTATCCAATCAAGTAATAAGTGGCGACCTGATAGTTGGTATTGGCAACAGGAATCCACATTGTTTCATTTTGAACCTGGGATCTTGAAGCCAATCTTTTCCCTGGGCTCATTTTCCTTTACGATCATATTACGTATTGCGTCAAAGACTACCTGAAACTGGGCATCATATTTTTGTTCCAGTTCGTCGATTTTTTGAGCAAGTTCCTTATTGGATTCAAGCATCTGCCTCAAAGTGACAAAGGCCCTCATGATTGCAATATTGACCATGATGGCTTGCCTTGACCGGAGAACGCTCGACAGCATGGCGACCCCCTGTTCTGTGAATGCGAGAGGTTGGACCGGAAAATGCCGGACATTCAAGGGGAACTTATCACAATTTGTGATAAGTTCATTCCACTCATTTTTAGTAAGTTGAAACATAAAGTCGTCTGGAAACCTTTCTGAATTTCTTTTAATCTGTTGTTTTAAAATTCTGGTCTCCAGACCATAAAGGTTAGCCAGGTCAAAATCCAACATTACCTTTTTCCCTCTCAGGTAATAGATCTTGTTCACCATCTCATCCGGTTGAATAACAACATTGCTTTCCATTGTTTTTTATGCTTAATCAGGGAAATTATGAAAGGTAATCCGGTGTGTTAAAAAAAAAGCAATAGTTATGTAAACCATCAAATTAAATTTAATAGTAAACATCACCTGATCAATGATTTATCGGTTAAAATCTTGAAAAGCAATTTTAAAGCGGGGAAATTACAAATTAGAAAGATGCCGGGTCTCAGAAGAAATAATAGGCCCCAAAAAGCACCCTGAAATTGCCAACCTCTTTTGCATTGGATACAGTGGCATTTTTATTGACCGTTCCATATGCAGCCACGGTGTACTCAATTTCTCCGGCAAAACGAAGTTTTTGGACGTTGAAGATCAACCGGGGGGAAATGCGGTAGGCGTAGGCGATATTATTGCCGCGGGCATAGTATGGACCGATCACATCGGATGTGGCCCCCAGGTTTTGACCGAAGGAGCCAAACAATCCGGTTTGCCAACGGGTGCCATTGGTGTGAATTTCACCCCAAGCTGCCCATGACCGTAAATTGGCATAATCGACAAATCCTTTGGCTGTATCTATTGTGCTTTTCACAACATATCCACCGAGCATGGTATAGGCATAATTATCATCACCATAAACTGCTCCGGCTTTCATCGTGATTACCGGAATCTTAACTTTGACAAAAAAACTTCCACCCATCGACTTTGATGTGGTTGTGGTTTTATAAATGGCAGTATCGTATGCTGGAGACAGGATGACCTTCGTTTGCAGTCGCGGTGTGAGCATGAAATAATTCACACTGGCTCCGATCAGGAATTCGGTTTTCCTGGCAGGATTGCTTACACCATATTGGAGTAGGAGGTTCAGTTCGGGAAGTACCGAGTTGCGAAGATATTTCGAACTGATCCCATCAGGTCCGGTGCTCACAAAATCAATTTGCTCAAGCGCAGAGAATTGGATCTTGAATTTGCCGAACTGTCGTGTAAGTCGTAATTGCGGGTTCCTGGAAAAAACCACAAAAGGCGCTCCGGTATTAAAGGAAACTGTCCCCGGCGAACATTCCGGAACGAACATGGGGTGCCACCACTGACCCAACATGAGTTCGGTTTTAGGCCAGTTTAATTTAACCCAGGCATGACGCAATCGGAATGTGTTGATATTTGGATTGATATTTCCAAAAAATTCGGCTTCAAAGTAGGCGGAGGTTTTTGCCCCTAACGCATCTGGTCCAAATATGGATCCGGCAAGCCGCGTTTGAATGGAAAGGATGTTGAAATTAGCCTTTGCATTGATATCCGCCCCTTCAGCATCTTCCTTTACGTTTTCGGGAAAAAGAAGAAAATGACCCTCACGGGCATTCACTGTTTGCCTTGAATCGAAGATAAAATCAGTCTTCACGAACCCAGAAAAAACAATTCCGAAGAGTGGCTTCTTCTCTGAAGGTTGTGACTTCTCATCCTTGACGGTTGATTTGGGATCCGGTGTTTGCGCTTGCATGGCGAAAGCGATCAGACATAGAATGCTAATGAGAGTAAAGGTTTTCTTCATGTGTAGATTGTTTTAATGATTTGAATTTCCGTTATATCCACATGCAAAGAAACAAGAATTTTGAGATAATCCTAATTTTTTTAGAATGAAGATTGAAAATGTTACCAACCACCAGCAAGGCGGGTTATCACGAAAAAGGAGGAAAATACCGATTAGTATTGCGGAAATATCAAATTGTTTTTATTATCATTGATCCATGGTTTATTTTTGGGTCCGATGAAGCATTGGCCTCTGTCCCGCAATCAACGAATACCGGTTGGCATTCTGGTAGCCTGGTTAACCGGTTGCCTTTGTGCTATTTCAATTCAGGCGCAGCAATCCAATGCCAGGCTGGATTCATCCATGCTGAAACGGAAAAACATCGATGCCCTGCGCATTGCAAATCCGCCGAAAATTGATGGTAATCTGAATGAATCCTTCTGGAAAACACTGCCTGTTGCCGGACAGTTTGTGGAATATAATCCGCGCAATGGCACTGCCCCGACATTTGAAACCGAAATCCGGTTTGCATATGACGACGTAGCCCTCTACATCAGTGCGATCATGTTCGATCCGGCTCCCGACAGTATTCGCATGGAACTGGGGCGCCGCGACCAGATCGAACAGCTGGCCACCGATTATATCTCGTTCGATATACTTCCTTACAATGATCAGCTCACCATGTATGAATTCAAGCTAAGCCCTCAGAATATCCAGGGCGACTGCAAGTATTCGGCTGTAGGGCAGGATTATAACTGGGATGCTGTTTGGGAGAGTTCCACAAGGGTCAATGATTCGGGATGGATCGCGGAGGTGAAAATTCCCTATTCAGCCTTGCGTTTTCCAAAGATGGAAACCCAGGTATGGGGGATCAATATGTGGCGAAACCTCTATCGATACCAGGAATATTCAACCTGGTGCTATGTTGACAATAAAACCAACCAGATCTTCAGATATTATGGCACGGTTACCGGGATGAGAAATGTGGATGCCCCGTTGCGTCTTTCTTTTTCTCCCTACATAACTGGATATATTGAAAAAGATCCCGCTCTGAAGAACTGGTCCTATTATGCACGCGGAGGATTGGATCTCAAATGGGGATTGAATGACAGTTACACGCTTGATATGATGTTGATACCCGACTTCGGGCAGGTACAATCAGATGACCAGATACTTAACCTGAGCCCGTTTGAAATCCGGTATGATGAAAAACGACAATTTTTCAGCGAGGGAACAGAAATGTTCAATAAATGCGGGATCTTTTATACGCGGCGGGTTGGAAGCGCCCCGCGAAATTTTTATGCACCTTACGACAGTCTTCGCAATAATGAGATTGTTACAAAGAATCCCGAGGAAACCCGTATCATCAATGCCACAAAGATTTCCGGAAGAAATGCAAAGGGACTGGGCATTGGAGTATTTAACGGAATGACCACCAATACCTGGGGTATACTGGAAGATACCCTCACAGGGAATACGCGGAAGATCATGACTCAGCCATTTACCAACTACAATGTGCTTGTATTTGATCAGAGCCTGAAGAACAATTCATATGTAACAATTATCAACACCAATTACTGGATCCCGGATAACAGCATGAGCGCCAATGTGACCGGATCAGAATTAAAGCTGTGCAACAAGAAAAACACCTTTTCATTTCTCGGCCGGCTGAATGTAAGCCAGCATTATACTATGCATAACTATCCCGAATTCGGTCACCAGTATGTCGTGTCGATCTCAAAACCCAGCGGTAAGTTTCAGTACACCTTAATGCGCGAAGAAACCGGCGATAAATACGATCCGAACGATATGGGATTTCTGCTATACAATAATGAAGCGGTAAATTATCTTGAACTATCCTACAATATTTCTGAACCTGTTGGAAAACTGCTTAGTTCTTATACCGTATTTTCGACCGAATACGCCACCCTTTACAAACCAAACAAGTTTAAAACAATCGATTTAGAAGTTGCCAACCAAACACGATTCGTGAATCAATGGGTGAATTTAATCGGTATGAATATGCAACCGTTTGGATTCCATGATTATTATGAACCCAGGACCTGGGGATGGGTTTACAAAATGCCGCTGAATTATGGGATGGTTTGGCAGCTGGGAACCGACGTTAGAAAGATGTTCCGGTACCAGCATTCCCTGGAAGTGCGAAACAGTCCTCAAAACACAAATTTCACCATCTGCTTCGGCATTGCACCCAGGTTAAGGATCAGCGACCGGCTTTCCTTCACGCTCAGCATCGATTTTGAAAAGGATATGAACAATTATGGCTGGGTGAATACGATTTGGGATTCGACCGGAAGTCCGTTCATCTATTTTGGAAGACGAGATATTCAAACCATCAACAACATTCTCAGCGCAAAATACATATTCAGCAACAAGGCATCGCTTACCCTCCGTGCGCGACATTACTGGTCGCAGGCATCCTATTTTGACTATTACAGGTTAAATTTCGAAGGGAACCTTGACGACAGTGAATACAACGTGAACCACGACATTAATTTCAATGCATTTACTGTCGACCTCCAGTTTATCTGGTATTTTGCACCTGGGAGCGAACTAAGCTTTGTTTGGAAAAATCTTATCCTGACACAGGGAGAACAGATCAGTCATAATTATTTTGATGATTTCAGCAAAACAGTGAGCGCTCCGCAAACCAATAGTTTTTCTGTCAGGGTACTCTATTATCTTGATTATCTTCTTCTGAAAAAAGCCTTTACAAGGAAGCCGAAAAGCGAGTCACAAGCATTTTAATCCCAGAATTTTCAACTAACTTTGCGTCGTTACAAATTTTGTATTTCGCAATTTCGCAATTTCGCAATTTCGCTACCTCGCTACCTCGCTACCTCGCTACCTCGCTACCTAATATGAACATCCACAAGCTAAATAATATCTTCAATCCCCAGCGGATCGCACTGATCGGGGTTACGACCAATCCCAACAGTGTAAGCGGCAAAGTTTTGATCAACCTTGTCAGCGGGGGATTCCGTGGAGTTGTTTACCCGGTAAATCCTGAAAATGAGGCAGTAATGGGCATTCCCTGTTATCCGAGTATAAGTTCACTACCCAAAACCCCTGATCTGGCCATTATCTGTACAGCGGCTGAAAAAGTTTTACCTGTTATCAAAGAGTGCGGTGAGTTTGGGATTCGGGGTATCATTATTATGTCGGCCGGATTCAGGGAAATTGGTGAAGAGGGAAGCAAGCTGGAAGAGGAGATCAGAGCTGAAATCCGAAAATATGACGGCATGCGGGTTATCGGCCCGAATTGCCTTGGGATCATTGTTCCGGGCCTCAAGCTAAATGCCTCTTTTGCTGCCGATATGCCGAAGCCCGGCAATATCGCGTTTATTTCCCAATCTGGAGCGCTGTGTACTTCTGTGCTCGACTGGGCCATAGAAGGAAAGATCGGATTTTCACAGTTTGTTTCCATTGGTAACAGCATCGATGTTGAGTTTGGCGACCTGATCGACTATTTTGGCGAAGATGAGCACACCCATTGCATCATACTCTATATTGAATCAATCAGGAATCCACGAAAATTCATGACTGCGGCCCGGGCATTTGCCCGTAAAAAACCCATCATTGTTTATAAGGCCGGAAGATTTCCTGAATCGGCCCAGGTGGCAGCTTCCCATACCGGCGCCATGGCTTCGGAAGATGCCGTTTATGATGCGGCGTTTCAGCGGGCAGGACTCGCCAGGGTATACGAAATTGGTGATATTTTCAGCGTTGCTGAATTGATCGGCCGCAGCAAATTTCCGCAGGGTCCTCGTTTGGGAATCGTCACCAATGCGGGTGGCCCGGGAGTGATGGCTACTGACGCCTTAATAGCGGCTAATGGAGTTCTGGCCGAACTCTCGGGAGAATCGATGGCTTTGCTTAATGAGAATCTGCCAGTCTATTGGTCGCATGGTAACCCGGTGGATGTTCTGGGTGATGCCCGGGCAAAACGTATTGCAAAAGCAACTCAAATAGTGCTTGCCGACAAAGGCGTCGATGCTGTTCTTGTCATTCTTACGCCACAGGCAATGACCAATCCAAATGCAACTGCAAAAGAGATCAGCGCGCTGGTTGCCAGCTCACAAAAGCCGATCCTGGCTGCATGGCTTGGCGGACAAAGCATGCATGAAGCCGATGATATCCTGGTTGAAAACGGCATCCCGTCATATAAAACCCCGGAACAGGCCATCAAAGCTTTCATGACAATGGTGGCCTACAACAGGAACCTTGCAACATTGTATGAGACGCCCAAAGATATTCCTGTTGAGTTCACACTTGACCGTCAGAAGTTAAGAGATTCGTTTAAAGAGATGATCTCCGGCCAGCCGGCTATCCTGACAGAAAACATATCCAAATCAATCCTTGAAAATTTTGGCATATCCACAACAAAACCTTTTTTTGCGACCAATGCTGAAGATGCAATTGCAATATCCGACCGGATAGGTTACCCGGTCGTACTGAAAATTCAATCTCCCGACATTACTCATAAATCAGATGTAGGGGGTGTTCAATTGAATCTCGGCACCAATAAACAGGTCAGGGCAGCCTTCGAAAGAATCATGGAGTCCTCCGCAGCCAAATGCCCGGCAGCCAGGGTTGAAGGAGTTACTGTTCAAAAAATGGTCTCCTCAAAGGATTCAGTTGAGATGATTCTGGGAATCAAGAAAGACAATGTTTTTGGTACAATACTGATGGCTGGTATGGGAGGAATTACCGCTGAGTTGTTTGGTGACAAAGCCCTGGGGTTTCCTCCGCTAAACGAACGCCTTGCACGCCACATGATCGAATCTTTAAAGATTTACCCATTGCTCAGGGGATATCGGGGAACACCGCCCAAGAACATTGAAAAGCTAATACAGGTGCTGATCAGGTTATCATACCTGGCAGCTGATTATCCTGAAATTACAGAACTCGATATCAACCCGTTACTGGTAACCCCTGATGATGTTATTGCACTGGATGCCCGTATTATTGTTGATTCATCTTCGGCATGGCGGGAGGATGACCCATATTCGCATCTTGCGCTGCATCCCTATCCTGAAAAATATGTGAAGTCGACAGTACTGCAGGATGGGACTGAAGTGTTGCTGCGACCAATCAAACCCGAAGATGAGCCGTTATGGCTTGAAATGCTGGGTTCGTGCTCAAAGGAATCACTTTATAACCGGTTCAGGTATTTTTTCCACTGGGAGACCCATGAGGTAGCCACGCGCTATTGTTACATCGATTATGACAGGGAAATAGCCATTGTGGCCGAAATTGTGGAGGAGGGCAAGCGAAAACTGATAGGAGTGGGGCGCCTGGTCGCAGATCCGGATCATGAAACGGTTGAGTATGCCATCCTCATTGCGGATGCCTGGCAACAGAAAGATCTTGGTAATATTATAACAGATTTTTGCCTGGAGGTGGCTGAAAAAGGGAAACTTAAGAAAATTGTCGCACAAACTACAACCGATAATAAACGGATGATCTCGGTTTTTCAGAAACGCGGATTCGAGGTCAGAATCAATAACCAGGATTCAACGGTTGATGTGTTGAAATTTATTTGATGGTTGTTTATGCAGATTGACAAAGCCTTATATCCCTGATCAAAGGCAGAATTATTACCAATTATTGAAATTTTCATCATCCTGATGTCTGTCAAGGTCGTAAAAGTATTTTATTATTCGTATTTTTGTATTCAGATTATTCCAAGTGATTTATAACTAGTACTTTATACTAAAAACTATGAATTTTGAATTTTCCGAAGAACAGATCATGATTCAGCAGTCGGCCCGGGATTATGCCCAGCGCGAACTGATTAAAGACGTCCTTGAACGCGATGCCAAAGCCGAATTTCCAGCACATCATGTCAAAGCCCTGGGTGAACTGGGATTCCTTGGAATGCTGGTTGATGTCAAATACGATGGCGGTGGCATGGATACCATTTCCTATGTCCTGGCGATGGAAGAGATTTCGAAAATTGACAGTTCTGTATCTGTGATCATGTCGGTGAACAATTCGCTGGTTTGTTACGGAATTGAGGCTTATGGAACGGAGGAACAAAAACAGAAATGGCTCAGGCCATTAGCACGCGGTGAAAAGATCGGGGCATTCCTGCTTTCTGAACCCGAGGCCGGATCTGATGCCACATCACAACGAACCACCGCGGTCGACAAAGGCGACCATTACCTGGTGAATGGCGTGAAAAACTGGATCACCAGCGGAAATTCTGCATCTACCTATGTATTGATCGCCCAAACACATCCTGATAAGGGCCATAAGGGGATCAATGCTTTTATCGTCGATCGTCATTCCCCGGGAATCAGCCTGGGACCACATGAGGATAAGATGGGCATGCGCAGCAGCGACACCCATTCTGTGATGTTCACCGATGTGATCGTTCCCAGGGAGAACCGGATCGGGGATGACGGGTTCGGTTTTAAATTTGCCATGAAAACACTTGAAGGAGGCCGTATCGGAATTGCTGCACAGGCCCTCGGTATTGCCCAGGGCGCTTATGAACGCGCCCTGCAATATTCGAAAGAACGAAAAACATTTGGAACGGAAATAATTAACCATCAGGCCATCGCATTTAAGCTGGCCGAAATGCATACCCGCATTGAAGCAGCACGCTTTTTCTGTTTGAAATCAGCATGGCTTAAAGACCAGGGGAAACCTTATGGAACCGCAAGTGCCATGGCAAAATACTGGGCTGCTGAAACCGCCATGTTCGTTACCTCAGAAGCGGTGCAAATCCATGGAGGATATGGTTACGTAAAGGAATATCACGTGGAGCGACTTATGCGTGAAGCAAAACTTACCCAGATTTATGAAGGGACCAGTGAGATACAACTCATGATCATTTCAAGAGCGATTTCTAATACATAATGATTTGAAATTTGAAAATTTGAAAATGTGATGATAAAATCGTACAATCTTCAAATCTTCAAATCTTCAAATCTTCAAATTATTTTTTGATGGATTCCCCCGAAGTTTACAAACCACAATATCATATTAGGATTGTCACCGCGGCCTCCTTGTTTGACGGACACGACGCGGCCATAAACATCATGCGCCGTATTTTGCAGTCAAGCGGGGCTGAAGTTATACATCTCGGCCACAACCGTTCGGTGCAGGAGGTGGTTGATTGTGCCATACAGGAGGATGTGCAGGCCATTGCCATTACTTCCTACCAGGGAGGGCATCTCGAGTATTTTAAATACATGTTCGACCTTCTTCAGGAAAAAAAATGCGGGCATATCCGGATTTTCGGTGGCGGCGGCGGTGTGATTTTGCCCCATGAAATAAATGAGTTGCATGCATATGGCATTACCAGGATATACTCACCAGATGATGGCCGCGAAATGACACTCCAGGGCATGATAAACGACCTGCTACTGAAGTGTGATTTTCCGGTTGGCAACCTGGAAAAATATGACCTGGGTAAAATCAGGGTAAAAGATTATAAGGAGATTGCAGGACTTATCTCAGCTGCTGAAAACTACCCGGATGAAAACAGGGCGTTTTTTCAGGAAATCGAAACGGAAGCAGCCGGAAGAAACATTCCTGTTTTAGGAATTACGGGGACGGGTGGCGCCGGTAAATCATCCCTGGTAGATGAAATTGTTCGGAGATTCCTGGCCGATCTCAGCGACAAATCATTAGCAATCATTTCAATAGATCCATCCAAACGAAAAACGGGAGGAGCGCTTTTAGGTGACCGTATCCGGATGAATGCCATTTTTAATACCCGGGTATACATGCGCTCCCTTGCGACAAGACAATCGAATCTGGCCCTTTCAAAATATGTGAAAGATGCCATCAATGTTGCTAAAGTAGCCGGTTTTGATTTAATTATTGTCGAAACATCCGGTATCGGGCAATCCGACACCGAGATTGTCGATCATAGCGATTTGACACTTTATGTTATGACCCCTGAATATGGCGCGGCAAGTCAACTTGAAAAAATCGATATGCTTGATTTTGCCGACCTTGTGGCGATCAACAAATTCGATAAGCGCGGGGCGCTGGATGCGCTTCGGGATGTAAAGAAACAATACCAGCGGAATCACAAATACTTTGATAAGCAAGCGGAAGAGATGCCGGTTTATGGCACAGTGGCATCGCAGTTCAATGATCCCGGTGTGAATGAACTATACCGCGCATTGATTCAAACCATCAAGAGAAAAACAAATATTTCATTGCCCAGCCAGTTTGAAACAGGAGTTGAAATGACGGAAAAGATTTTCATCATTCCTCCCTCACGAACCCGATACCTGGCTGAAATTGCAGAAACCGTCAGCAGTTACAATCAGTGGACCGTAGCGCAGGCCAAAGTGGCTCAGCAACTTTTTGGGATTGCACAAACCATTGAAGCCCTCCGAAACGAAACACCAGGAAGCCACCCTGTCAGGGTCCAAGACCCTGACAGGGTGGCTTCCTGCAATAAAACCGGCATGCTTCTTGAATTGGACCTACTTTTTGAACAAACGTTGAAAAAGCTTGATCCGGCAAATCACGATATTCTGAAAAACTGGAACGATAAGGTAAAATCCTATAAGGATGATTATTATATCTACAAAGTCAGGGATAAAGAGATAAAAGTGGAAACCCATACCGAATCGCTTTCCAGACTGCAGATTCCGAAAATCGCAATGCCGCGGTATGAGGCATGGGGCGACATCCTGAAATGGACTCTGCGAGAGAATGTACCGGGTGAGTTTCCCTTTGCTGCGGGGGTTTTTCCGTTCAAGCGCGAAGGGGAGGACCCCACCCGTATGTTTGCAGGCGAAGGCGGGCCTGAACGGACCAACAAACGCTTCCATTATGTCTCATTTGGCATGCCCTTCGTCAGGCTTTCCACTGCATACGATTCGGTTACATTATATGGTTTTGATCCCGGGATCAGGCCGGATATCTATGGCAAAATTGGCAATGCCGGGGTTTCCATCGCCTGCCTTGATGATGCAAAAAAACTCTATTCCGGCTTCGACCTCGTAAACCCGAACACTTCGGTGTCGATGACTATCAATGGTCCGGCGCCAACAATGGTGGGCTATTTTATGAATGCTGCCATCGATCAGTTGTGTGAAAAGTATATCCTTCAGCATAACCTGGAGGAGGAAGTTGAGAAAAAAATTGCAGCGATTTTTGCCAAGGCAGGAACACAGCGGCCGCATTACCAGGGCGATTTGCCAAAGGGTAACAACGGACTTGGATTGATGTTGCTGGGGGTGACCGGCGACCAGGTTTTACCGGCTGCGGTATATGAAAAGATCAAAAAGGAAGCCCTGAGCCAGGTACGCGGTACCGTGCAGGCCGATATTCTCAAGGAGGACCAGGCACAGAATACCTGCATCTTTTCCATCGATTTTGCCCTTAAAATGATGGGCGACATCCAGCAGTATTTCATTGACAACAATGTCCGGAACTTTTATTCCGTCTCCATTTCCGGTTATCATATTGCCGAAGCAGGCGCCAATCCTATCTCCCAACTGGCATTTACACTGGCCAACGGTTTCACATACGTGGAGTATTATGTTTCAAGGGGGATGGACATCAATAAATTTGCGCCAAATCTTTCGTTTTTCTTTTCAAATGGTGTTGATCCTGAATATTCCGTTATTGGCCGGGTTGCCAGGCTTATCTGGGCAAAAACCATGAAATTCAAGTATAAGGCTGATGCAAGGTCACAAATGCTGAAATACCATATCCAGACCTCAGGCAGATCATTGCACGCCCAGGAGATCGACTTCAACGACATCAGAACCACCTTACAGGCATTGTATGCTATTTACGACAATTGCAACTCGCTGCATACCAATGCTTACGATGAGGCTATCACGACACCTACCGAGGATTCGGTTCGCCGGGCCATGGCCATCCAGATGATCATCAACAATGAATTAGGGTTGGCTAAAAATCAAAACCCGCTTCAAGGAGCTTTTATTATTGAGGAGCTGACCGATCTTGTCGAAGAGGCTGTAATGCTGGAGTTTGAACGGATTTCAGAACGGGGCGGCGTGCTGGGTGCCATGGAGACGATGTACCAGCGTAGCCGGATACAGGAAGAAAGTCTTTATTACGAAACACTTAAACATACCGGAAAACTTCCAATCATAGGCGTAAACACCTTCCTTTCCAGCAAAGGTTCACCCACTGTTCTTCCCGGAGAAATAATCAGGGCAACAGAGGAAGAAAAACAATACCAGATCACGATGCTTGAGAACCTTCAAAAAACGAATGCTTCAATATCGGCGATGATGCTTGAAAACCTTAAACGGGCGGCAATAAAAAATAGTAATATCTTTGAAAGCCTGATAGAGGCAACCAAATATTGTTCCATCGGACAGATTACAGAAGCGCTGTTCGAGGTTGGAGGACAGTATCGGCGTAACATGTAAAACACTAAAAATCAGACGTATGACCTTGTTTAATATTTTAGTTGTCAATCCCAAGGACTGGCTCACTCAAATTGCAGTATACCAGAATCACAAGCTCCTGTATATGATCAGCCGGAAGCATTCGGCAGAGGAACTAGCACCGTTTAAAACAATTTACGACCAGGTGCAGTTTCGCAAGGACAGTGTGATCAGGGAAATAAAGAATAATGACTTCAGTTTTAATGAACTGAAAATTGTAATCTCGCGCGGAGGATTAATAAAGCCGGTACGGTCAGGAGTATTTGAGGTGAATAATTTATTGAAGAAAGATCTCTTGCATAGCCCGGTAGGCGAAGACGTTATCAATATCGCAGGATTGCTGGCTGATGCCATTGCCGCTGAAGTTCCTGGCGCCCGTGCCATGATTGCCGATCCAACAGTTGTTGATGAGTTTCATGAACTGGCAAGGATTACAGGTTCACCGGAAATCACGCGAAAATCCATTTTCCATGCGCTCAACCAAAAGGCAGTAGCAAAATTGCATGCCGAAACACACAAAAAGAAATATGAACAGATGAACCTGATTGTGGCACACATTGGTAACGGAACCACTGTTGGCGCACATTGTCATGGCCGGGTAATTGATGTGAATCAGGGATTTGAAGGCGACGGACCCTTTTCAATGGTACGAAGCGGATCTTTGCCAATGGGTGATGTTGTGAAGATGTGTTACAGCGGGACCAAGACGCTTGATGAAATGCTGTGTCTGCTTACGCATTGCGCAGGTGTGGCTGCATACCTTGGGACACGCGACATCAATGAAATTGAAAATCGTATCAACAATGGTGATGAACATGCCAAACTAATCATGGAGGCCATGGCCTACCAGGTTTCAAAATGTATAGGTGAGATGTTTGCCGTTCTTAAAGGTGAAGCGGATGCCATCCTCATAACCGGCGATATTGCTCACAGTCAGTTTGTTGTTCGCAATATCATTGAACATGTTGAAAAATTTGCCCCGATCTTTCTCTATCCCGGTGACAATGAACTTCAGGCCATGGCCGGCAACGCATTACGTGTGCTGAAGGGAGAAATGATTGTCCAGGAATACGTTTGAAAGAAGCTCAAAACTCAAAGTTCAAAGCTCAAAACCGGAAATCGGATTCAGTTTCCCGGGTTTTGATTTTTGATTTGTAGTTTTGATTTTTGATTTTTGATCTTTTAGTTTCCAAATCAGAACCCCCCATGCAACTATATGTCATAAACACCGGTAACCTGAAACTCGACGGAGGCGCCATGTTTGGCGTTGTGCCAAAAGTAATCTGGAGTAAATCCTATCCTTGTGATGAAAACAACCTTTGCAACTGGTCAATGCGCTGTTTGCTGATCGTTGACGGAGAACGCAAAATACTGATCGACTGCGGCATCGGAAATAAACAATCAGAAAAATTCTTTTCAAATTATTACCTGAACGGTGCTGATTCCCTCGAAAAATCACTTATTGCCCAGGGTCTTACAGCTGACGATATTACCGATGTAATTCTGACCCATCTCCATTTTGACCATGCGGGCGGAGCGGTAAAATGGAATGCCGATAAAACCGGGTATGAGGTGACATTTAGGAATGCAACCTACCGCACTAGCCGCCAGCAATGGGAATGGGCCACCAATCCGAATAATCGCGAAAAGGCATCTTTCCTGAAAGAGAATATCCTGCCAATTAAAGAGAAGGGTAAGCTGGAACTATTCGAAGGAGATTGTGAACTCTTCCCCAGTATTTTTGTGCGCATTTTCAACGGTCATACCGATGGCCAGGTGATCCCGTTTATAAATTACAACGGTAAAACGATCGTATATATGGCCGACCTTCTTCCTTCAGTGGCTCATATACCGTTGCCCTGGGTTATGAGTTATGATACCCGGCCACTGATCACCTTAAATGAAAAGGCAGTTTTCATGAACGAGGCAGCTTCAGAAGGGTATGTGTTGTTTTTTGAGCATGATATCCGTTACGAATGCTGCACGGTTGAGACTACTGAAAAAGGGGTTAAGCTTAAAGAGACTTTTTCGCTGGCCGGGCTTTAATCAGAAATCAACCAAATGAAACATTCCCTCCTGCTGTTGGCCGCTGTATTGATCTGCAGCCCTGTTTACGCCGCATTGGTTGATACGGTCATTATTCGTAGCGCTGGTATGCACAGGCAGATCAAGTGCGTGGTGATCAAACCCGATTCCTATGTCAAGAAACAAATACATTTCCCGGTTGTTTATCTGCTTCACGGATACAGCGACCGGTATGATACTTACATCAAAACTATTCCTGCGGTAAAAACCTACGCAGATCAGATGCAAATGATGATTGTTTGTCCCGATGGCGGATACAGCAGTTGGTATTTCGACAGCCCTGTTGATTTGACTTATCAATATGACACATACATCAGCAAGGAAGTTGTGAGTTACATTGATGCACACTACCTGACCATACCCGATCGCAGCAAACGGGCTATAATGGGACATAGTATGGGCGGTCATGGTTCTCTGTACCTGGCCTTGCGGCATCCGGAAATTTTCAGTGCGGCGGGATCAATGAGTGGTGGGGTCGACCTGAGACCATTTCCCACAGAGTGGGATATCGCAAAACGGATTGGGGAGTCGGGAAAATACAGTATGAACTGGCAGGAAAGGAGTGTTATCAGCATGATGGATCATTTTCCATCCCAGTCCATGGCAATCATGATCGATTGCGGCACAGATGACTTCTTTTGCGCTGTCAACCGTCAATTGCACCAAAAAATGCTGAAGTTGAAAATCCCCCATGACTATATTGAGCGGCCCGGGAACCATTCATGGAAATATTGGAGCAACTCAATTGAGTACCAACTGCTTTTTTTCAAAAAGCAGTTTGAAAACCGGCAAAATTGAAGTTAACAATAAATTATTTCGAAACCAGTTTTCTTCCTACTTCCTGCAGCATCACTCCTGTCATTCTTGATAGATCATACTCATAATGCAGCCCCCAGTCCTTCTTTGCCACTTCATCTTTGATACGTGCCGGCCATGAATCGGCAATGGCCTGCCGGAAATCGGGCTCATAAGTAATCTCGAATTCAGGAATATGCTTTTTAATCTCATTCGCAAGAATTTGCGGCGTAAAGGAAATACCTGCCACATTATAGCTTGAACGCAAAGATAGTTTGGAAGCGTCGGCCTCCATCACATCAATAGTTGCATGAATAGCATCGGGCATGAACATCATTGGCAAGGCTGACTCAGGTCCAAGAAAACATTTGTATTTCTTGTGTTTGATGGCTTCATAGAATATTTCCACAGCATAATCGGTAGTTCCCCCGCCGGCTTCCGTTTTATAGCTGATCAGACCCGGGTAGCGCAAACTGCGCGTATCAACCCCATATTTATTGAAATAATACTCGATCCATCGTTCTCCTGCCAGTTTACTGATCCCATAAACCGTATTGGGCTCCATGATGGTATACTGGGGCGTATCAAAACGTGGAGTGGTCGGGCCAAAAACAGCAATAGAGGAGGGCCAGAATATCTTCGGAATTCTCAACTCACGAGCCAGTTCCAGTACATTCATCAGGCTGCGCATGTTGATGTCCCATGATGCAAGCGGACGTTTTTCGGCATTTCCGGAAAGGATGGCCGCGAGATGATAGATCTGGGTAATTTTTTCATGTTCAAGAATCAGCTGAAGTTTGGATGCATCCAGAACGTCAAGGATTTCAAACGGACCGGTGCCGGCTACTTCAGGCGGGGCCGGACGAATATCAGTGGCAATTACCTTTGATTCTCCATAGATTTTTCGCAGTTCAAGTGTGAGTTCCGACCCGATCTGGCCGGAGCATCCGATTACCAGTATTTTTTCCATCATCCAGTTGTTATAAATTTAACGCAAAAGTAGGAAGAAATATATTGAAAAATGCAAAAATCAAAATGCAAAACACAAGGGGAGATTTTAACTTGATGACGGTTAATGGATCAGTCAAAAATGATTTTTCCCCTTGAGATGAGACCTGGGCCATCTTCCAAGGAATAGAAGTAAATACCGGTTGGGAATCCCAGGCGGCCCAGGATGGAATCACACATCAAATAAAGAATTAGCCGTTGCCTGAACAAAAGTGTTTCTGGAATTTCAGGCACAGACTTGCAGATCGTTACGATCATCCTTACCTTTGTAAAACAAAAACAGAAAACATTAAAGTAACGTTTCAAATCTAACAATGGAAAAGATGGGTATTATCAAAACAACAATAAAATTATCCAATCCAAGATTTCCCGAGATCGAATCGTTAGAAGTAGAATGCCTGGTCGACACCGGCGCACTCCATTTGTGCATTACGGAAGCACAGGCAATTCAACTGAAACTTGAGGAATTTGAAAAGCGGCCAGTTACCATTGCAGATGGTAGTATCCACCAGTTGCCCTACGTTGGACCATTGAAAGTTGACTGGCACGGAAGAGTCAGTTTTACCGGAGCCATGGTTCTTGGAAGCCAATGCCTTTTAGGAGCGATTCCAATGGAAGACATGGATATCATGGTCCATCCTTCGAAACAATGTGTCATTGCCAACCCGCTTCATCCCAACATACCGGCATCGGTAGCATATTGATTGACTGATTGACTGATTGACTGATTGATTGACTGATTGACTGATTGATTGACTGATTGATTGAGTGAAGGCCCCTTGTTTTGCACTTTGCATTTTGATTTTTTAATTTTTAATTCTGGCTTCTCCAGGTCAGATAGTTATCCGATCCTGAGTAAAAGAACGCCATGTGAAGGGATCTTGCAATCCATCATATTTCCCGGTTTCCCCAGCGATTTCTGACGCCAGAGATCACGAACGGGTAATCCTGTTTTCAGTCCTGCTTTTTCCATACTGAGGGAATAGGAGGCTGTCTGAGGCCCCAGGTTGAAGATACCGACCGCTTTTGTCCCATCTGCCAGTTCCTTGATCCAGACCTGAATATCCCCCTCTTTGATAACCGGGGTTGCCTGCTTGCCCAACGGATCCTGGTCGATGGCGATCACTTCGTCGTTGGTGAGGAGGTTCAGTGTGAAATCATCAAGTCGTTCAAGATCACAACCGATCAGCAGAGGAGCCGATAGGAGGCACCATAACGATATGTGGGTGTACTGTTCGTCGGGTGTAAGCCTGGTGGGGTGAAGACTTGGCCCCCAGCCAACCCAGCCGACAATCAGCATGTCGGGGTCGTTCCAGTTGCCGGGTTTCGCGTATTTTGCGTTTTCGACCTGGCTGAACCCGATTTCCCTGAGGCTTTCCCAGGTGTCGGTGATGTCGCCTGTTGTCCTCCAGAGGTTGCCCCCCACCTCATCGCCCCACTCCCAAACTTTACTCATGCCATACTGACACAGGCTGTAAACGATGTCGCGGTCGACGCCGGCCAGTGCATCCCGCATCACGAAATAGGGTTTCTTCCGTTCCGGCAGGGAGGTATCTTTGGCAATTCCATCATAGCTGCACCAGTCGTATTTCAGGTAGTCAACCCCCCATGAGGCAAATGACCGGGCATCCTGCAGTTCATGCTGGTAGCTGGCCGTGTAACCGCCACAGGTCAACGGACCTGGTGAACTGTAGATTCCGAATTTTAATCCCAGCCGGTGAATGCTGTCACCAAGCCGTTTCATGTCGGGGAATTTTTCGTTGGTCAGGATATTGCCTTCAGGATCACGCTTGGGCTCCCTGTCTTTGGGGATTTCCCATCCATCGTCAATGTTTACGTAAGCCCATCCATGGTTGATGAGCCCCTTGTCACGATAAGTGCGGGCGCTGCCAAGTACTTTTTGCTCATCCACGGCCAGACCCCAGCAATTCCAACTGTTCCATCCCATGGGCGGAGTGAGGCAGATGCGGTCGCCGATCGAGATGGTCAGTTCTGCCGATGCGTGACCCTTGTTGTTTGTTGCCTTGACGGTGACGTTATAATTCCCGGACTGATCGACCTTCCCGGTGATGATCCCTGTGAGCGGATCGAGGCTCAGTCCCGGGGGGAGACTGACCGCTTCGAAGCTCATCGGGCGGTTTCCGGAGGCCGGAATGGTGAACAGAAATGGTTTACCCGGTCTTGCCGAAGCGATGGTCGGGCTGTTTATCCGTGGTGATGGCGATACCGGAGGCGTTGTGATATAAGGTGTTTCGTCCGAAAGCTGCGCAATATCCGGCGATTCGGCCAGTTCAAACCGGTAGGTCACCAGCTGCGATTGATCTTCCCTGGCCAGATTCAGTGTGTATTCCCTGCGCTCTCCCGGCGAGAGGCTGAGCTTCTCCTCATTGCGGAATGTCTCCTTGGCCGAAAGTTTGTTCCTGGCCACCATGCTGAACTTTCCGTTTAACCGGTAGGCGGTGGAGAAATTCCTGATAACGACGGTTTTGTCAATGGAGGTACCTGAAAATACAAAAGGTGATATGTTGTTATCAATGGCCAGGTAATCGGTCAGTTTCGTCATTTCGATATACTGATCGCCGGTGTAAAGCCCTCCCTGGCCTCCCTGGTCGAACACCCTGACTGCGATCACATTTTCCTGGTCCCAGAGGATCCTGGGATCATTGACAGAGAGCGTGTAAGGTCTCTTCTTATCCCAGAGATTAATCGGAGCATGGATGAAATTCGTATCGGTTGACATTTCCGGAGAGGCATTCACCCCATTGATTCCAAAAAGCTGTCCGTTCAGGAAAGAATGATCAAAGTTGTTGATCTTCCCCAGGTATATTCGCAGGCTGTCTTTCAGGAATGCATTGTTTTTCAGTGAAGATGGAATTACCACCCTGACGCGGAACCAGGCATAGCCGTCGTAGGGGTCATAACCCTGGGATTCCCAGATCTTGTCAATGGCAATCGTTTTCCAGCTTGCGTCGTCGAAGCCAGGCTGGGCATAAGCGGGATTGTCCCCTTTGATGAATTTCCAGGGGATGTTCATGTTGATCCGGTCCTGGGCATATAATAGAACAGGCAGGAGCAGTATTAGGCCGGTAAGCAAGAGCGTGGATTGTTTTTTCATATCAGGAAGGATTTTGGTAATTCAAAATTATCACAATTATTGAAGGGGTCATCAGGAGAACAAACTACTTTTAAAGTTCATGATGTCTGTGAAAGGATACACCGGGGTAAAGCCGTATCAGATATCCTGAAAATACATGGAGTTATCTGCATAGTTCTGGATCCTGCCGATTTGATTTTTCCAACCTGATTTCCCGGGGTAAATTGCTTCAAACTTTGACCCCGTCGGGGTGCCCGCACCCCGACGGGGTCAAAAAGGTAAAAACAAATCAACCACCATGAAAAACATCATTTTAACAGTGTTAACGGCATTTGTTCTTGTCGTTTCGGCCTTTGGTCAACAACCCGGAGAAATTTCACCCGGGATCCGGAAACATTCTCCCACCGAGGATTCCATACGGGCCATGGCACTGGATTATTCCGATGGTTATTATTCGGGGAACGGCGACCGCATGAGCCGGGCGATTCACCCCGATCTAAATAAAGCCTTTCCAAGGTATATCGCAAGAACGGGAATGATCGCCCTGAATTATTCAACGTACAGCAGCCTGGTGGAGGCTTCCTACGCAAAAGCTGGTTTTCTTCCCGACACGGCACGCCACATCTCTGTTTCCATCCTGTACATCGATCCGCCGGTAGCCACGGTCAGGGTCAATTCGGCCCAGTTCAATGATTATCTTCAGATGATCAGGATCAACGGGGAGTGGAAAATCATCAACGTGCTCTGGAACAGCCCGCAAAACGCAGGCTGGATAAAGGAAAAAGATCCGGACAAGGAGAAAAAAAATGTCGAAACTGCGGTGATGGCCTACATCCAGGGGATGCAACGGGCTGACATGGGGAAACTCAAAGATTGTGTAGCCCCTGATTTCAGCAGGGTCAGTATGATCCAGATTGGTACGAAAGGCCGTTCTGCCATTCAGCGAACCAGGTTCGAAGCCCTTCTCGAAAATGCGCGGGCCGGAACAGGCAGGCAGGATGAGGCCCTTCGGAACAATGATATCCAGTTTCTTGATATGATGGATGGTATATCGATGGTGCGTGTACAAACGGCGAATAATATCGAATTTCTGCAGGTTTACAAAGATCCACAAGGCTGGAAGGTGTTCAACTCCCTGTCAACACCGAGGGCGGATCTGGAGTTGCAGGATCTCCTGCCGGCCATTGCGGGTGAACCAATGCCCTTGTTCAAACTCCCGGTTTACCAGGGAGGCGATTTTGTCCTTCAGGATCACAAGGGGAAGAACATCCTGCTCATGTTTCCGCGGGGAAGGGTGGGTAACGGGTGGTGCCTGTTTTGCCAGTATCAGTACCTTGAATTAGCCGATCTTGAGAAAAAGGAACAGATTCAGAAAAAATACAACCTCGAGGTGGTATTCGTTTTACCCTATGCCAAAGAGCTGATCGACAAATGGTTTTCAACCATCCCTGAATCGATGAAGACCCTGGAGGGGATCAGGAACCCGCCTGCAGGCCAGGGCGGAAAGACACAGCAGCAATTTGCCGGATGGACCCGCGCCCATTTCCCGAAGTCATTCGATCTGTCGGCAGGAAATCTCCAAACGGCATTTCCCATGCTGATCGACGAGAAAAAGACCCTCTCGAAACGGTTGAAGCTTTTTACTGAATTCTGGGATGGTGTGCAGTCGGAGCAGAACATTTCGGCCATCTACCTCATCGACAAGAACGGTATCCTGCGATGGAAATACATCAGCCAGATGACCGAGGACCGGCCCTCGATGGACCATCTGTTTGACATAGTGGGTAAGATATTGAAATGACGTTATAACATTTCTCATCATTTAACATTCAGCAAAAAAAAACCGGAGAAAATGTATATTATTTCTGAAATGCATTATATTTGCTGCATTAAAGAAATAGTATCGTGAATTTTCTTGACTTCAGGACAAAGTTCTTCGATCTGGCAGGATTCAGTACCGATCAGGTATATGCCTTGTTCCACTTCCGCACTGATCACCTCCTGGGCAACCCGAACACACATCGTGGGTATCCCAAACAAGCGTTCTTTCTCATATGACTTGGGTATGGATACCTCACGCACCGGCAAGGGAATATAACTCCCAATGGCCATCCGGTTCCATACCGGGCATAAGAAGTTTCGTGGATTCTTTTCTATCATTTCGATCGTAACTTGTTAATGCTAACGTCTCGCCCTGTTTGATCCGTTTCCTCGCAGTCCATGCCTGGTCTTTGGTTATCCCTATTGATTTTAATCTTAGTTCGAACATCATTTGCTTCTCAGTTTTGGTACATCCTAAAACCTGTTATTTGAAGCCCTTCGCTCTTTCCATGTTTCCATGGCTGTCATCACTACTACGGCTTCATCCGTCACAACCTTGCTCATCTCTACTTTTGATCTTACAAGTTCTTTGTTTGAATCGTTTCGATTTGCATAACAAGGTTGCTTCCCATGTTCCGCTGCAATGCCTGTAAATAGGGCCTGCTGATTATGTCAGGATGATTTTAGTTCAGGATTTGTCCAGAAAACACCAGGAAAGAAATTCTTCCGGAAGAACCCCAACAGACATTTTGCTGAAAAAGTTATCACCGATAAAATCTGGCAATATGTTCCCACCCCGGTCAATTTGACCAGGTTGAGAACAAGGATGATCGTGGCAATCCATGATTCGCTTGTTTGTGACAATCTTGCCTTGATCCGGTTTAATCCGTAGGCTGTCTTTGCTTGTCCAAACTTGCCCTCGATTGGATTTCTTTCGCCCGGTCTTACGTGTTCCACATCCACTGCCTTCGGCCTTCCAAGGGGCTTGGCTCTGAGCTTGATCCCAAGCAACTTCAAAGATGCCCTGTTGGCCCGGTTACAATATATCTTATCGGCCAAAACCTCTTCAGGATAATAACCGAAACGTTGTTTGTACTTTTCCACCGAAGCCATCAACCGGGTTCCTTCGTTGAAAGCATCCCAGGAAAGATCATCCAGGAAGGCAAAACCATTCATGATGGATACATTGATCTTTGCCCCGAATTCGACATAAGCGTTCGTTTTCCCCCTGACAATTGGCCGGACATGGGGCTGATGGATGCTCACAATCCGATGTTCAATCTTATGGCTGCCTTCTTTGAACATTTGGTGTTGTTGTTCATAGAGGGTGGTGATCACCAACAGATATCTGTGGTCTTTCCATTTCAGAGGAAACTTATCGTATTTGTCCAACAACCGGTTGATATTTTTCAGGTTTCTGTTCAAATAGCCAAGTTGCTGTCGGACCGCTTTGTGAATTTGTTTCTTTGACTTGATTTTCAACTGGGCTGTTTTCAGGTAGTTTTTCCGGGCAACCTTGCGGTAAGTCCTTGGTTTGGCACCATGAAGCTCTGCTTTGAACAATGTATCGATCAGCATCTCTGATTTCTCACGCGCGTCACTCAGAAGGTTCAGATCAGTAGGATAGGCAATGTCTTGCGGACAGGCGGTAGCATCTGTGATCAGCTTTCCTTTATGTTCAGGAGCAGCCTCCGACATTCCCAGTTCAGGCGTCGCCGGATCACCCTTTGGCACGTTCACATCCGGATCGCCCTTGTCGCTGAAAATGTCCGAAGTCGCTTCTGTGCTGCTATGCGACAACCCAAGTATTTTCTCATTGATCAAGTTGATCTGATCAATGCCCAATCGTTTGCGGAATTCAACAAACAAAGAAGGGTCAAAGGGCGGCTCTGCGCTGAAACTGCTGTAGCCGATGAAGTATTGCATGTACATGTTTTCCTGGATCTGCAATACCGTTTCCCTATCACTGGTATTACAGATATGTTTCAGGATCATCGCTCCAATGGCAACCCTTGGGTTGATTCCATCGGCTCCCATGTTACTGTTTTGCATGCTTTGTTCATACGTGCTTACCAAAACATCCCAGGGAATTTTTTGCGCCAGGACAACCCATCGGTTATTTGGGTCTAAAAATTGGGAAAACGGACTCTCAAATCCTACCAATGTAAGTTGATTTGAACTGAGGTATGGTTGTTTGGATGCACGGAATTTTTGAGCTTTTGCCATATTCCTTTGCAGTTTTTACCTTGTAAATATAGCCAAAATCATTGAATGGTAAGTCTTTCAGATAAAATCAGCAGACCCTAAATAGTTCCTGCCGTCTATATGCCGAACGACTGCCCAGTGGTATTTCAGGTGTCCTCCGGGCTTTTCCTTTGCCACTAAGATGCTCAGTTATAGTCGTTATCTACGTTACTTTTCGACACTTGCTTCACGGTTCACTTTCGTTCAGCTCCTGTTTACTTTCCTGGGAGGCTCAAGTACTCCCTTACTCCTTGTCCGCTCAATTCCACTCCCGTTAAGGAGTAGCACCGCAGGGTGGTTTGATACCTGCTCCTGTTAGCCGATACCGATAGGCCATTTCAATTGCTTGTTAAATGTTAATAATCAATTGTTATCTATCATCATTGCAATAGTTGTGCGCTTGGCTTTGAGTGGTGTGCGCCATGAGCGCGAAGCAGCGAATGGCGCACCTTAGTCTTTGATACAGCGAACCGAATGAAGATTATATCTGTTTATTAAGGGAGATATCACTTGGTATGTATCATAAACAAGACAAAAAGAGAATATTAAAAGTGGATACTGTGTGTTAGATGATGATGTTCGAAATAATGCATATTCACCTAGACCCTCGGACAATGGAGGAGTGCTACTAACGAACAAGGCACCTCCGGGAAGACCTGTAAATCCACTTTGATTAGTTGCAAATGCATTTGGTGGTAACCAATGAGATAGCCCCTCCTCTTTCATGCATCCTCCTGGACCTACATTAGGATAAGTCACTTGTAAAAAATAATATAATTCCCAAAATTCATCTTCGCTTGGTAAATGCCAGCCTGTTGGACAAGCTAATAATGCTTCTGAATGATTATATAATCTACCATAAGTGATACAATTTGATGGATCATAATTATAGCATTTGCTATTCCCTGTTGGGTAATTAAGGTTTTTCTGGAACCAGCACTGAGACCCTATTTGAATCGTTGGATATACTTGCCCATCGCGAAAATCAGTAATAGGTTGTCCGCAACCAAGCGAAACATTAAATGTTAAAGGCGAGCCTTGCAAGTGCGTAGTGTTATCACCTTTAAACGCTGTCACCGTGAGCGATTGAGTATCACCCATAGTTCCTAAAGTCCAGATAACACTTGCTTTACCGTCTGCTCCAGTTATTACTTGTGGTTGTGAAACAGTTCCACCATTATTGGCATTAAACAATACAGTAGCCCCAGCGAAAGGATTGTTATTAAAATCCTTAACAATGACAACTATTGGAGCTGGAAGCGGTTGTCCCAATTGTCCAGTTTGGTTATTGCCCGATGAGATAGCGATGCTATTTGGTTCATATAATGTAAATTCCTTAATATCAAGTGTATCGCCATCGGCATTTTTTATAAACGCATGTACCACCTGGTTTCCTGGCCCCGACCCAGGGGTCCAAATCGCCTCAGCAAACCCTGCCATATCACTGACTATGCTTAGGGGGGAAACGCTTCCTCCTCCCGATGCAACATGGAAGTATACTGGCACAATAGGGATCGGAACACCTGAGTGGTTTGTTACTCTTATTCTAATTGGTTCAGACAGGGCTTGGCCTGGTGGACCTTGCTGATTATTTCCAGAGACTATTTTTATTGAATCAGGGGCACTCCATATTTCATAAGAGAAAGGGTAAGTTTGAGAAAAGGGAGCAATATCCCCAATGACAGTGGCTGTAACTCCTAGCTTTGCATCAAGACCCAGATTCAAGGAGGCATTCCAATCTAAAGAGGGCGAGGCGACAGTGAGATCAAACTGCTCCCACAACGCAGGTGCCAAATAGGGTCCGATAATCCCATAAAGTTTGACGCTAACCCTCGGAGTAATGGTAAATTTGTGAACTAAATGAACTGTGCCCGTCAGAGTTATTGGATTGACAGTTAGGTTATCTGAAATATCATAAATCCCTGACCAGGCATTATCCTGATAATTCACCCCCAGTGTTGCGTTATAGATATCCGAAAATCCAGTATTCAAATCTGCAGCTGCATCCACTGTAAAATCCAGCTCTGCGATTAGCTTTGTATTTATAATCATAAAAACTGGTACTCCGGGGATATAGACACCTTTATTAACATCAGCAAGTTTAATTTTAAAAGAATCAAGGGTGACGCTTCCTTGAGCATGAAGATTAGCATTGCAATTTAATGCCAAGGTTGAATTTCTTGTGGACAAATGAAATTTGCTCAATCTAAATAACCAGAATTTAATATTTCCAGTAAAATCTGGATTAAAGACAACCGAACCATCCGTGATTGTAAAATTAACAATACCGTTATTATATATTACCGTATTAGAAAAATTATAAGTGAAACCAGTTGAGTCCAGGGTAATCCCATCTGCCAGATAATTTATTGATATATTCTCTGGCTGATGACTGACCTTCCCATTCGTTCCCGGACTGGAAGAGATTCCCGATTGAAATCCGATGTCAACAGTATTAAAGAGGTCTTCCATTGTGGCCTGTTCTGTTTGTAAGGTTATTGGATTTCCAGGAGTTACAATACTTGTTACTTTTCTAAGGAAACCTTCACCTGCAGGACCTGTTATGATTTTTCCAACATCAATAGCAGGAGGGGTAACGGAAAATTGAAATGAATAAATACCCTGTGACAGCTGTGTCGAATCACTGAGCAATTGTGAAGTAATGGTGTCAATAATAACAGCGTTAGGATTTAATGTATCACCTTGTATACTATTTTTCAGGCAACGGACAGAGCTTCTGAATAATTTATTATAGTCGGTGTTGAGAACAATACTGTTATTATATAACAGAGTAATATTCCAGCAGGAATCTATGTCAGTTGCTGATGAACTCCAGAAGTAATTGTATAAACCAATATTATCGTATAATCCATTACCATAGCTGCCGCATCCAGCCGGAATGGCTGTAAATCCACTTTCATTAGTTGCACCTGTATTGGGAGCATTCCATAAACCTGTGCCAGCCTGTATTGTACCGGTAGATTTCATCTTTCCTCCTGCAATAGAATCTCCACCCAGGGAATTAATTAACGTACTCCACTCGCCCTCTGTAGGAATATGCCAACCTGATGGACAAATACCCTGTGCTCCCTCAAGTGTATCGTATTGCATCATTTCATCCCATGCATACAATCCTCCGTATATGGCACAATTGGATTCAAGGTTATTATAACAATACTTTTCAATTGTGTCATTATTAGTTTGGTTAATAATACCGTTGATTCGAGTACCGATATTTATATTCTCCTTAAACCAGCATTGAGAACCAATTAAAATGGTACTATATTTTCTGCCATCAAGACTGTAAGTAACAGAATCACCGCATGACCAGGAGGTAAAAACAACGTCATTCCCATATGATGTACCAACAATGTTTATCGCGTACGCCCTAACATAATAAACAGTATCCATGATTAATCCAGTTAGTTCACTTACAAATTCACCTGTTCCGCCGCCTTCGGAGATGAAGTTATCATTCGTGGTCGGATTTGGAGAGGTCGACCAGCAAACTCCCCTTGCGGTAACAGGGCAACTACCATCATCAGTAACATTACCGCCTGAGACCGCCTCATTCGGCCGGGTATTGGAAACCGCCGCCGTGGTTATGGTAGGAAGTTCTAAAGGGGATGTTGCTTTTGATAGAACGGTGGCAGGTGAATGACCACAAGTATTATTTCCCCAAACATAACGATTATAGTTTGTGCCTGGAGTCAACCCTGTCTCGGTTTTTGTCATGTCTGAGCCCATGTCTGATGCCGACTCGAATACGTTGGTTGTATTCCATTTATATCCTGAAGCATTGGCTATCGGATTCCAGTTCCACACTATTTGAGTTGGTGAGGCGAGATGAACAGGTATTGATTCAAGGCTAATATCGTCAATGAAATACTCTGGTGACTCACCTGAACCGGATTTAACACCGGCAAAAAAATCGACACAACCTAGTTGTTTTGTTCCGCTGGTTGATGAAGAGGTGTAGCTAAACGGCCATTCGTAAATCAAGCTATCATTTATCAGCAATGAAATATTATCAGCATCCAAATCGATGAGATGTTTCACCTCAAACCAGGTATTCTTAGGGTATTGAAAAAGAATTAATGTATCATTTCCGGCGTAAAGCTCACCACTCCCATTTGATCGAAAATACACCTCCATGGCAAACTCTATACCTGGAGCCTGAAAATGTTCAATATTATAGTATCCTGCCTTATTTGTCTCTATATACATCATCCATTTCAGTTCATATTTCCCCTTTGATTTATCACCCAGTTTTAACATGAGGTCTGTTGTTCCTCCGGTTTGGTCTATCAATACTGATTTATTGGGGCTGTTGAAGAATGCACTGCTTATCAGGGCATCTTCTCCGGTTCCCGGCGCATTTCCCCAGGTCCTCCACCATGTGGGATTTTGCATGGCAAGATAACCGCCGACTATATAGGAGTCGAAATTATCTGTATAATTATCCTGGGAAAATGGAGTTATGCAATCCTGGAGACAACGAATGGGTGTGCCAAGCGATTTTCCGTCATAAGACATGCCACAGTATCCATTAAAATAATCCAGGTTCCACCCAACACCGGCATTGTTTTGATGACCATATAATTTAAAAGGAACGCCCTGCTGATATATTGTGGTAGCGCCATACGATGGTACATAACCTGCTGTTGCGCCCTGGTACTGTAACCCATTACCTGTAGTAGGGGTGTTATTGATGGTGATCGGCGGACACCATGGGCCTGAAGCAAGGCTTCCGGAGGCACAGAACTCGATCCAATAGGTCCCCGTAGGCAGGGTTAGACCAGGAGTGTTAACTACAACCTTCATGACCGGACGCTGGTTGTTCTGGGTAATGTTGACACGGTAACAGTTGGAGAAGGTCGTGCTTGACAGGCGGTTCGTGGTGGTGTCGCCCCAAACGGTGGTGGTCCCCGGCTGCCCAGGAACACCACTCATTATGCGTATATAAGCGCCTGTGAAAGTTGATGTGGTGGTCGAACCGGTCTGGTATCCGTAGAATTCAATGGAGGCAACATTCCATTGGTCACCAGTCACGATAAAATCATCCGCCATTCTGTAACTTAGGGTTTTGTTGAAGTTGCTTCCGAGAAGGGTCAGCGGGGTCTGTTGAATACTCTCATTGGCTCCACCAAAACCCGTACCAGGGCTGTTTACGATCGGACCATTGTCATATAAAAGCTCATCAGTGGTGTTGCTCCTGCTGTTACTACTCCAAATGCTTCCGACTTGACCTCGACTGAAAAGAACACCATCCAGATCACGCAGATAACCTGCGGCATGAAGTTTAAGGTCAGAATTCCACGGACCACTCCAATCATTCCAGCCTCCGGCAGCATCTACATTGGCCCATTCGGTTGTGGTGGGAACCCGCCATCCAGTTCCGAGTTCAATAATACATGGATCATTGGCGGCCTCCCAGGCGATATTATCATTTACCGTGTTTACCCATGAAGTGTTTGGTGTTCTTGTTGAACCATCATGCTTATAGCCTTGTTTCCGATTAAACTGCCAGTACCAGCCTGCGGAGGCTTCAGTAGCATCGGTGACGGCCGTAGCCTGATGATCTGATCCCAAATTACTTGTGATCCAGCATTTTGAAGATTCTCCGGGTATATTCGTTGTGGTGCCGTAAGAGACCGTTTTGGTAACCGGCGCTACAACACCGGCCTCATGATTGACGGTTATGGTGGCCCCGCATGAAAAACAAGTGGTGGTGGATTGCGTCAGGGAAACTGCCGTTGAAATTCCACAGTCATTGTAAGCCCACACATATCGATTATAGACTGTCCCACAACTTAACCCCGATTCTGGTCTTGAAAGGTCGACATTAAGATCAACGGCTGTTGCATAGTCATTGATAAAGTTCCATTTATAACCCGTGGCGCCAGGCACACGATTCCATATCCAAATAATTTGCGTTAGAGATGGAATATGAGTACTGGCAGATGGAGGTGATATCATATCGGTACTCATCTGATACCAGGCAGATCCATTATAAAACTCGATGTTTTTAGAGGTGGAGTTATAAATTACCAGCCCTTGAGCTGGCAGTATTGAATCCCGCTGAGAGTTTGTAAGTCGTGGAATTAGTACCCCTTTGTCAGTTGATGACACATCCAGAATAGCTGAATGGTGAGGGCTTGAATTATCCGATTTTATGGCCACCCCTACCGGGACCTGACTCCCCTGATAACCACCAATTCCTGTGGAAATGGCACATGGTGATATCCACTGAGTTCCATTATAAACGTTTAATTGATTCGTGTTTATGTTGTAGATTATCAATCCGGTTGACGGAGTCATAATTAAATTTGGTGTTGTTCTTGGTATTAAAATTCCTCTGCTTTGGTTGTCGATATCCAGTATTGCTGAACTATCAGGCAAAAATGAAGAGGAGACATTAATTGAGACACCTTCTCCAATTTTATTTGTTCCGATTGTCGGTGAAAGGAAGGCTCTATTTATTTGATGCCAATAACTCCCATTATAAATATTGAACTGAAAAGTGGAGGTATTAAAGATAATGAGACCAGTTGCGGGTGATGGGATTAAATCACGAGATTCATTAGAATGCCGCGGGATCAACAACCCCATGTTTGTCGATTTCACATCGAGCATGGCCGATGGATCTGGCTGGCTCCCATCATTGTTGATGCCGACTTGGGCAAAAAGCAGATGGCTGAACATCAAGGCAATTGCCAGAAAACCAGAAATAAATATTTTCTTTTTCATAAACAGTGAATGTTAATTCAGACGATGTTGTTTCAAATAGATTATATCTTGCATCTTACATTTCTTTTTTAATTTCAAAGGATCCTTCCTGTTTCGGCCTTGTCGCCGGCAATAATCCTGACAATAAGTTATTCAATCGCAACCTCAAACTTCTTAACGACGGTAAAACCCCTCCCGCTGGTGACTTCATTACCGAGTTCCAGGCTCGCCAGATAATAATTCGCCGGAACAATGCCGTTGTTCACCAGGTAATTTAGCATCTCATCCACATCGACTACACCCTGGGTCCGTCCGGTAGTTCTTTTGAAGGCAAGGTAGGTCCAGTTTGTTCCGGGGGGTTCCCAGGTGGGCTCGCCTTTGAACAGTTTATAACTGCCATTGGTTGTGTTTACCGTAGCCAGGTAATCACCGAATGGCGTAAGGTTTTTCGAATCCTCCCAGATCATGAACTCAAACCTGATATCCTCAGGAGTACTCAATGGTGAAGCAGTTATCCAGTTGTCAAAAGCAAGATTATATCCACCACCTTCCACATCACTTTCCACTTCATAATTGACCTTCAGCGTGGTGATCGAATTAATCTGCCTAGGTAAATTCGTGGTGGTCGACGAGGAGTACCAGGGTTTCCATCCATATACAATTTCAGGATAGGCATTCACATTGGTGGCCGTTAACGGATATTGCCACTTCCAGGCAAAAAGTTCATTGCCACCGATATTCAGATGATAGACACATTGCTTGTAATTGCTTATGGAACTTGCATTCCAGATGTTGTTCTCAATCATGATGCCGTTCGACAGGAAGGTCTGATAACCGCCGCATCCTTCAAAGTCGGACGCGCCAACAAGATAAATATCAGCCTGATCCTTAATTTCAGGAAGCAGATCAGAATTTGCTGTAAGTACAACAAATTCAGAATTTAACAGATTACCGGGGCCGGTAAATAGGCCATTGTTGATGGAGCCCAGATTGGGGACGAGTGAATACTGAATCTGATGTGACGAACCCTGTGGATAATCTACATTAAAGGTTAACGCGGTATCCTGTCTGATGATCGCGAGCTTCGGACTAATTGACAGCGTAAAAGGTTGAACAACAATATCGACCGTTTTGAAGTCACTTTCATTCTCTTTTTGAATCGTCAGTTTTGCTTTAAAAGTGCCGGCATTGCTAAATTTAACAAGCGGATTGGCTTCATTCGATACAGCGGGAATCCCCTCCTCGAACGACCACGCTAAACTTGTCGGCGACCCTGTGGAAACATTTACAAACTGCACGCTTTCGCCCCGGAATATTTTGTTTTTATCAACGGTAAAGTTGGCGGTAATTGATTTTAATGTAACGAATGTGAGCTCATTGCCGTAATTTGTTCCTTTCGAATTTGTCGCCCAGGCTCTCAGGAAATAGGGGGTATTGGCAACCAGGCCGGTCATCGTACTGTTGAAATCACCTGTGCCGGTTCCATCCGAAGTTTTCGGGTCATCGATGGTCGGATGTTGAACAGTGCTCCAACAGATGCCCTTTGCCGTTACCGGTGAACCGCCATCTGAAATGACCGCACCTCCCGATTCTGCAGATATTTGCGTGATTGCGGTTACCGGAGCAGTTGTAACCATGGGTACAGTGATTTCAGGTGTCTTTGTCTCCTCTTTCTTCGAACAACTGCTCGCGATGAACATCAAAGTCGCGAATATTGATGGTAAGAGAAGTAGAATCTGTTTGAAATTCATGGGTGTAATTTGTTACGCTTGAGGTGTTTAATGACATACTCCACAAGCGTTTTGCATTTAATATTCGTCCGTTGGTATGGTTGATCTATTTCACATTCACCAGCACCTTGATCATCCCCTGACGACCTTTATCAAAATTCTCCAGGGCTTTCCCCAAAATAGCGCCGGTAGGGTAGATCAGAATATCATTGATTTTGACCGGAATGGCTTTCATGGCATGGCCTGGTTTTGACGAAGTGACCAGCAGATCACCCCGTTTGATGGGTCCGTTTTCGTCGCAGACCTTCGTCGGGATCACGCCGATCACGCCAACCGGAACCAGTTGATCCAGGTTGTCATCGATGTTTCTTTCCGTTAATGTCACCCCGGGTTTTGTGGCATACACCCCTGCAACTCTTGTCGATACCGGTTCGGATGATTTTTCCATGGTACGGTCCGACGATTCTGAAATTACCATCACATCGCCCGGTTCGTAATTCACCACAGGACCTTCCACATCGAATAATTCGGCCACATCGGCTCCGCCGGTCTGTGTGCCCCCGTTGAAAAAGCCTTTGCCGGTTTTATCGATGCGGGCTTTGTTTGCATAGGATGATCGAAAAATGGCAATATTTCCAGACGTTCCAGAGTGGTTTGCAATAAATGCGTCTCCTGTACCATGCGTATCTGCCCATAAACATGTTGCTGAATTCAGGGGATTACCAATATAAAAAGAACCAGCGATACCATTTCCTTCGTGACTAACTAAAAGGCCGGCTGATGTATTGGAAGTGTTAATAATATTAACCTCTATACCAGGACCAGTTCCAGTTTCCTGATTAGCTCTGAATATTGGGCCTGTGCCTGCTGTAGACCCTTGAATTGCCGGATAATTGTTAGCGGGATTTGAATTATTAAAAAATGCTGCAAAACCATTTGTCGCTCCCTGATTCGTTCCTTGAATTGCAGGACCTGTACCGGTTGTTTGAGCATAAATCGCCGCCCCAGTGCCATTGTTTTCTGCATACAATGATGATACAGGGCTTGATGTGTTATTTATGATAAACTGTCCCGCATTCCCCAAACCATTGGTTTCTGCATAAATGGCAGCATTGGTGTTAGAAGTATTCATAATTTCAGAACTCCTGACCTATCGTAATTCTGCTGTCGCGATTTTGTAGTTCAGCACCAAATTTGTACCGGGATATATTGTTTCAGATTCGTTTAGTAGATGGATAACCTGCTCAATTGCAAAGTTC
>Ga0247842_10001164_pt1 | contig 46058 bp, 45 predicted proteins | sample LaCruzMarch2015__3_FD_192411 | JGI IMG/M metagenome (GOLD analysis project Ga0247842, IMG submission 192411) | Freshwater microbial communities from meromictic Lake La Cruz, Castile-La Mancha, Spain - LaCruzMarch2015_19m | ecosystem: Environmental > Aquatic > Freshwater > Lake | place: Spain...
TTGATGTTTTTCGCCTATTTTTGAAACCCTTCAAAAACGGCTTTTGTCGTAACTATATGCCACGCTTGATGATATATTCAATTAAATCTACAACTCGACAAGAATAGCCCCACTCGTTGTCATACCAAGCCAGCACCTTAACAAAATCATCCTGAATAATCTTAGTAATCTTAGCATCCACTATTGAACTTAACGCGCAGTGGTTAAAATCAATGGAAACCACCGGATCCTCAGTATACCCGAGTATTCCCTTCATTGCTCCTTCCGCGGCGGCTTTAAAAGCGGCGTTCAATTCTTCCACGCTAGCTTTTTTGGCCAACAGTACGGTTAAGTCTACTACCGAAACATTCGGCGTAGGAACACGAATAGCAAAACCATCCAGTTTGCCTTTTAATTCCGGAATAACTAAAGAAATCGCCTTAGCCGCTCCGGTAGAAGTAGGAATCATAGAAACCGCTGCCGCGCGCGCGCGGCGTAAATCCGAATGCACCATATCCTGCAACTTCTGGTCATTAGTATAAGAATGGATAGTTGTCATTAATCCTTTAACAATCCCCCAATTATCCTGGATTATCTTTGCCACCGGAGCAAGGCAATTAGTGGTACAAGAAGCATTAGAAATTACGTGATGATTTTTAGGGTCATACTTTGATTCATTCACCCCCAAAACAATGGTTATATCTTCGCCTTCAGCCGGCGCCGAAATTATTACTTTTTTAGCGCCACCCTTAGTAATATGGCTCTCCGCGCCTTTAACTTCTTTACCTTTTTTATTTACTCCATCTTTCTTAATGGTGAATAATCCCGTAGACTCCACCACGATCTGGACCCCCAAATCTTTCCAGGGAAGTTCCGCGGGATCTCTTTTGCTTAAAACTTTAATCGTTTTACCGTTGACCGAAATTACGTCATCAGCCGTTGCTTTTACCTCGCCATTAAAACGCCCGTGCACAGAATCATATTTAAAAAGATAAGCGTTGCTCTTGGCATCCGTCAAATCATTAATTGCCACTAGCTCTATATCTTTACTATTCTTCTCTAAAATCGCCCTAGCCACTAAACGCCCAATCCTGCCAAACCCATTAATCCCAACTTTTACTGCCATCTTACCCTCCCTGATTGATTAATAATTTTTTCAGCCCATCACCGAGAACCTATCACCTAGAACCTACTCTCTACTCTTTCTTCAAATACTGCGCGGCTAATTCCGGCGGGGTGGGATCAAGGTAAAAACCCGTTCCCCACTCAAAACCCGCGACTTGCGTTAACTTAGGCATAATTTCAAGATGCCAATGATAATATTCCACTCCCGCGTCGCCATTAACCGGCGCGGAATGAATTATATAATTATATGATAAATTTAGGAATACTTTTTTTAATTTCGCCAGTGTGTCCTTTAAAATCTTGGCCAGCGCCACAGTCTCTTGGGCAGACATATGGCAGAAATAACCGCTATGCTGCTTAGGAAAAATCATAATCTCAAATGGAAATCGGGAAACAAAGGGGCAAAACGAAATAAAATACTTGTTTTCTAAGATTATCCTCTGCTTGTCCTGAAGCTCCTGACGGATAATATCACAGAATATGCAGCGTTCCCGGTAATTATAATAATTTTGCGCTCCATGAATCTCCTCCAGCGCGTTTTTGGGCACCATCGGAAGAGCGACTAATTGCGTATGCGGATGTTCCAGAGAAGCCCCGGCGGAAGCGCCATAATTACGAAAAACCATAATATATTTAAAACGGCTGTCTTTTTCTAAATCCGCCGCGCGCAAACAGCACATCTTTAGGTAGCTTTCGATTTCCTGCTCCAGGAGATCCGAAATATCTTGATTATGATACGGGCTCTCAATTAAAACTTCATGCGCGCCGATACCGTTAGACATATCATAAATCCCCAATCCCCGGCGGTCAAGCTCGCCTTCAATCTGTAAAGCGGGGAACTTATTGGCCACTACGCGTACCTGCCAGCCGGGAGTATTGCCGCTGGTACCAGGATCGCGAAAACAGCTTATTTCAGGCGGGGTCATAAATTCATTACCGTAACAAAACGGGCACAAACCTCCGCTAGGAATATACTGCTCATAATTGAAATCTTGCGGCTTCTTCGGATGATCCGTATCCACAATCACCCAGCGGCCAACCACCGGATCTCTTCTTAATTCACCCATCTATATCTTAACCTCTCTTAGAAATTTAGCTGTTTCTTCAGGCGGAAGCGGGCAAATATAAAAACCCGTGCCCCATTCAAAACCCGCGACTTTAGTTAAACGCGGCATAATCTCGATATGCCAATGATAATCCTGATCAATAGTCTTCCAGTAGCCCGCTTTCTGCCGGCGGAAAGGCGCGGTATGAATCACATAATTATAATCCGGGTCATTCAATCCAATCTTTAACTTTAAAAGTACGGCTTTAAGCACGCAAGCCAGGTTTTTCCTGGACTCCGCGTCCATGCAAGTATAATCACTGCAATGCTGCTTCGGCAGGATCCAGGTCTCAAAAGGAAAACGCGCGGCAAACGGGCTAACCGCGGCAAAACCATCAAGATCTAAAATCACGCGTTCTTTTTGCGCCAACTCCTGCTTGATTAAATCGCAGAACACGCAGCGTTCATGATATTCATAGTAAAGCCGCGCTCCGGCCAATTCCTCTTTTACCCGTTTGGGATTTACCGGAGTGGCAATTAATTGCGAACGCGTATGCCGGATTCCCGTGCCGCCCGAGCCCAAACCATAATTTTTAAATACCAAAACATATTTTAAACGCGTATCTTTTTCCAAATCCAGGATCCTGTCAGAATAACAATTAAGCACCCGGGTAATCTGCTCTTGGCTTAAATCCGCCATATTGGCGATATGCTGATTAGTCTCAATAACAACCTCATGCGCCCCCACGCCATTCATCACGTCATAAACGCCATTTCCGCGGCGGTCCAGGTCGCCTTCAACTCTTAAAAATGGAGAAATACTAGAAACCACGCGCAAATCCCAACCCGGGCCATTACCCGCGGAATTACGCGGCCGGATCGCGTAAATTTCAGGGGGAGTATTTGCCTCCTTACCTTCGCAAAATGGACAAACCTTCTCCTCTTGCGGATCATGGACATGACCGACAAATTGATCCGGGCGCCGCGCGCGTTCAGTGGCGATGATTACCCACCTGCCGATAATTGGATCTTTCCTTAATTCTGGCATAGAAAATAATTATAACAGAACTCCAAAAAGTTGCAACAAATAAATGGTAACAACAGTTCTGTTCTTCTTTAGAATCTAGGGGACGGTTCTGTTTTTTATATATAAAAAACAGAACCGTCCCCTTGTTTTTCGGGAAAAATAGAACCCTGCCTGCCGGCAGGCAGGCGTCCCCTTTATTTTATCCCTAATCTTTCCCCGGTAATCAACTTATGCCCAATAATAAAATTCTGCGCCGGCATGCGCTTTCCCGCTTCCAGCTGCAGCTCTTTAATTTCTAAAAACCCCCGCCCGCAAGCCACAATAATCCCGGCTTTACCCGCCCTCACCAGTTCACCAGGCACAGGCTGATGATTTGGAAATAATGGTAAAACATCCGACTGAAATATTTTTAAAATTTTACCGCGGTAACCGCTAAAAGCTCCCGGCCAAGGCAAAGCCCCTCGTATCTGATTATGAATATCAACAGCCCGGCTGCCCCAATCAATTAAACCATCTTCTTTTTTTAGCTTAGGAGCTAAAATAACATTATCTTCATCCTGCTCCACTAAACGATAATTTCTGCTATCGATAATTTTAAGCGTATCCATTAAAAGATCAGCTCCGCACCCGCGTAATTTTTCCTCAAGAGTCACTGATGTATCCTTATCCTCAATCTTAACTTCTTTGCGCGTAATTACCGGGCCAGAATCCATCTTAAAAGTTACGTAGATAATCGTAACCCCGGTTTTTTTATCGCCATTAATTATCGCCCAGTTAATCGGAGCCGCCCCCCGATAACGCGGCAGAAGCGAGGCGTGAATATTAATCGGCATGATCTTGGGGATATCCAGAACTTCCTGGGAAAACATCTGGCCATAGGCCACAATCACAAAAAGATCCGCGTTCAAACTTTTTAAGAAATTTACGCTTTCTTGAGATTTAATATTCTCCGGCTGGAATATTTTAAGTTTTGCCAAAACAGCTGTGCTTTTAACATTCGTGCCGCTAACCTGCAAGTGCCTGCCTTTTTGCTTATCCGGCTGAGTAACCACACAAGCGATCTCATGCGTGCTTTTTATCAAAGCTTCCAACGAAGGAACCGCAAAATGTGCGCTGCCGAAAAAAACTATTCTCATATTCCCTTTTGTCATCCCCGCGCAAGCGGGGATCTATTTTATCTCTAAACCGGATCCACATCCACAGTCACTATTATACCTGAAAAATGAGTTTCTTTTAAGTGTAATTTTAAAAAATGGCTGGCTTTCTCCACGCTAAGGCAGCGCGTTAATATCTGATAATAAAAATTCCCCCGCAATTTAGCCGGCTGCCCGGGATTAAGCGAGAGTATTTTTATACTACTGGCCTTAATTTTATTTAACTTTGAAAATAAATCACCAGCAGCCCGCTTAACCTTCTCCAGGCTTTCTCCCCTTAACCTCACTAGAATCATATGCTTAAAAGGCGCGAAGTTCAGCTGTCTGCGTTGTTTTAATTCCTCTTGGTAAAACAACTCCGGGTCATTCTTAATTAGAGCCTGAAAACAATGATGGTGGGAATTCGCGCTCTGAATAATTACTTTTTTAGAAGTCAGGCTAATTATGCCGGAAAGCATGCAAAACGTTTTCTCCGCTGCCCGAAAATCCACCCGGTTGAGTGAATTATCAATTGACATCACTCCGATTAAATCAAAATTCAGCTCTGGATGATTAACTACCGCGCTGGTGGACACCAGTATATCCTGGCCGAGGCGCGCCTGCGGAAAAATCCTGGCCAATTCACTCTCTACCTTTTCCGTGCCTAACCCAAAATATTTAATATAACCGGCATTACAATCCGGACAGATTTTAGGCACCGGCATTTTAAAATTGCAATGATGGCATTTTAAATTATCATCATCAAAATGAAATACCAGGTTAATATTACAGCGCGGGCATTTCAAGGCCGCCTGGCAATTTTGACAAGCCACCGTAGTAGCAAAACCTTGGCGGTTAATCACCAATAAAACCTTGCCTTTTTCAGCTAGAGCCGCCTGTATCGCGTCCAGCAAAAACTTTGAAAACATGGATTTGGTTTTCCTTTGGGCGTAAGCCAGCCGGCGCAGGTCAATAACCTCTACCTGCGGATAAGCCAGTTTTGACGGGATAATTTCAAGATCCAGCTTGCCTTTTTGTAACAGATAAAAACACTCCAAAGACAAGCAATGGCTGCCTAGAATAACTCGCGCCCCGCAAATCTCAGCGCGCATTAATGCCGCCTCCCGGGCATGATAATGCGGCACCTGCTCCTGCTTATAAACAGAATCCTCCGGCTGATCAATGATGATTAACCCCAGATTACGCGCGCCAGAGAAAATACTTGAGCGCGTACCAGCCACCACGCAATAATCCGCTTGCCTGATTTTTTCCCAGATCTCCAACTCCTTAGGTTGTTTGCGGAAAGCGATAAAAACTTCTTGCCCCAAATTCTTCTGAATTTCTTCCTTTACCTTTTCCACTGCCGCGATATTACTAACCAGAATAATTACCGACTTCTTAGCCGCCAAAACTTTCTTAATTTCCCTTAAGTAAACCGGTATCCGGTCAACCCCTTGAACAAAAAGGGGACGGTTCTCTTCCAAAACAAAAAGGGGACGGTTCTCTTTTTTATAAAGAGAACCGTCCCCTAGATTTACTTCTTTTCCTTTCCTTAGCTCATCCGGTAACGCCGCTTCAATGGCCTCCCCCCAAGAACAACAGTAATATTGCGCTAACTTTTTAGTCAACAAAAGCAGCGGCTCATCTAAAATCGGGCAAGTATCAATCACCGAGGTAATCTCTTTTAATTTTTTAATTTTGGTTTTATTATTTAATCCCGCTACGTAGGCAACTTCTCTTTTGTTGCGGAAATTTACCCAAACTCTTGCTCCAATACTAACCTTAGCTTCCAGGGCCGCCGGGACCAGGTAATCAAACGGGCCGTCAATCGGCAGGCCTAGTACAACATTAACGTATAACATTAGCCAACTCCTGACAAGCAAACGGCTTGGCAAACTGCCTGATATTCTTTTTTAAACTCCGAAGCCTCCCAGGACTATTCTTTAAATCAATAATCAACTCTTTAATCTGCTTAATATTTTTTGGAGCGCATCCTACTTCATAACCCGCCAAAATCCTGATATTCTCCTGTTCCTGGCCTGGTATTGCCGATATAAATATAGGAAATAATTCCATATTCAATAATTCCGCGATGCTTGAGCCTCCGGGCTTGGTAATTATAACATCGGAAACAGCCATAAGTTCTTCCGGGTTATTCACAAATCCAAAAACTTTCACATTCTCTAAATTTCGTTTTTGCAAACGGCTAAAAAGTTTTTTATTCCTCGCGCAAACTACCAACACCTGCGCCTGGCAACTAAGGCTTGCGGCAATTTCCTCAAGCGGCCCGGAACCAAATGACCCGGTCATCAGCAAAACCGTGAAACTATTTGGATTTATCCCGAATTTTTCCGCCAGCTGAAACCTATCTTGCGTTCTAACAAAACTAAAGCTAAACGGAATACCAGAAACTTGAATTTTTTGTTCAGCTATCCTTAGATTTAATAATTTATCCTTAGTTAATCCGGACGCGGCAATATAAAGATCCGTGCCATTAGAAACCCAGAAAGGATGCACCCCAAAATCCGTGATTACCGTAATCAGTTTTGCCTGAATCTTATTTCTTAGTTTTAAATTGGCAGCCAGTTCTGAATTAAGAAAATGCGTGGAGATAATAAAATCAAACTTCTCATTAATTAAATACGTAAGGAATTTCCGGCAACCAAGATAATTTACAATTAAAGCCCCTTTACGGCTAAACCAGCGGGTCAGGCCAAACTCAGTCAGCCAAAAGAAAAACTCCCAAAGCCAAATAACATAACGCACTAAAAACGGATACCCAAAATTATAACAAAACCGGAAAAAATTGCCGGCAAAAGGCAGGATGTCCACTAACTCCAGTTTCAAATCCTTACGGTTATTTTTTAAATAATCATATACTGCCTCAGCCGCCCTGCGGTGCCCAGCTCCAGCCGAAGCATAAGTAATCAATACTCTCATTATTTCCTTTAGAATCACGGGGACGGTTCTGTTTTTCTAAATTTAAAAAATAATAAAAAACAGAACCGTCCCCTTCAATCCCTCGTGTCATTGCGAGCCCGCCATTGGTTCAGTGGCGGGCGAAGCAATCTATTTTTTAATCAGAAATCTCGCCGCTTCCAGAAGATCCTTAAACACAAAATCCGGCCTAGCTTCCCAATTCTTTTGATTGGCTAGTTTTTCCTTGCCGGTCAATACCAGAATAGATTTACAACCAGCCGCCTGCGCGGTGAGCACGTCGACAATAGTATCACCCACAAAGTATGCTTTTATTAAGTTAATCTTAAATTCCCGCTTAGCCATCTTTAGCAAACCCGGCTTGGGCTTACGACAGCTGCAGCCTGCCTCTTTACGATGCGTGCAATAATAGGCCTTATTGATTTTGCCGTTAACTTTCTCAATATCCCCAAGCATCTTGGCCGTTATCGCATCCAATGTCTTTTGAGCGTAAATCCCCTTACCCACTCCAGCTTGATTAGACACCACAAAAATTTTCCACCCAGCCTTACTCAACAAAGCGATTGCTTTTTTGGCATGCGGCAAGAATCTAAATTTACTAAGCGAAGTCACATACAACCTATCGCCAGGATATTTATTTATCACGCCATCTCTATCTAAAAATATAATCTTCATCATTCTGTAATTTTACTTAGTTAACGGGTGACCCGAAAATCTAAGGGGACGGTTCTGTTTTTCCCGGGCCCAGTTCTGGAAAAATAGAACCGTCTCCTTGATTCTCTTTGATTTTATTTTTTACCACCTGCTACTTTTTGCATTTCTCTAAATTTAGCATAACTTAATATCTGATACAGTGTATCAAAGAAAGCAATAATAAACCCGTACATTCCATCCTTACGCCCCTGCTTGCCGAAATACCTTCTAAAAAACCGATCCACCGCTCTCCAGGCCGCCCACAAAAGCGTCATCTTGCGCCCGGTGGCAATCCACTTTTGCGCTTCCAAAGTTGACTGACGATTAACACTATTTAAGAAATGCTCCAGGTCAGGATACCCCTTATGGATAATGTCAGCATGCAAATGCCCGCAAGCACCGTCAATAAAAGCCCGCGGATGCACCAGGGCTTCTTCATACTTAAATTTATCTTTTTTAAACAAACGCACCTTTGCCGCCGGATACCAGCCGCCATATTTTACCCAATAATTACTAATATAATTACGCAACGGTATGCTGTAAGCCACAAATTCATCTGACTCAATTGCCTTTTCAATAGCCGCTTTAAGTTCAGGCATAACTATCTCATCGGCGTCTAAACTCAAAACCCACTGGTTCCTCGCCTGGGCATACCCCCAATTTCGGTGCTTACCCTCAATTTCCATCTTTCGATGAAAGACCTTAGCCGCGTACTTCTGAACAATCTCCACCGTCTTATCCGTACTCTCATCATCCACCACTAGAATCTCATCCGCCCATTTCACCGACTCCAGGCACTCGGCAATACAAGACTCTTCATTTTTGGTTAAAATCATCACCGATAGCTTAGCCATTAATTTTCTCCTTAAAACTCCTTCACAGCTTGAATAATATAATCTTTCTCCTCGCCAGTTAAATCCGGATGAATTGGCAAAGTAAATACCTGTTTAGCCGCGGCTTCCGCCTGCGGAAAATCACCGGTTTTGTACCCTAAATATTTAAAACATTTCTGTAAATGTAACGGAACCGGATAAAATACGCGCGAGTCAATACCTTTTGCCTGCAAATGCTCCACAAAAGGCTTATTTGAAACTGGCGCCCTTAAAGTATACTGGTGGTAAATATGCGTAGAATAGCTAGGCACAAAAGGAGTCCTTACCGTCAAGGCCGCTAAATTTTTATTATAATACCGCGCGGCCTCTTGCCTCTTTTTGTTCCACTCATCCAAATATTTTAACTTGATATCCAGCACCACTGCCTGGATCGCATCCAGGCGGTTATTCCGGCCCAAAACTAAATGATAATAATTATTTTCATTTCCCTGATTACGCAGGATTTTTAATTTTTTAGCCACAGTTTTATTGTTGGTTAAAATTAATCCCGCATCCCCAAAAGCACCCAGGTTCTTACCTGGATAAAAACTCACCGCGCCGCAATCTCCCAGCGTCCCCGCTTTCCTACCCTTAAATTCAGCCCCAAACGCCTGCGCCGTATCCTCAACTACTTTTAATTTATATTTGCGCGCCAATTTCAAAACCCCATCCATATCCGCGCATTGTCCATAAAGATGCACCGGAATTATGGCTTTAATCTTATTCTTTTTAGATAATATTTTTTCCACACTTTCCAGCGAAATATTATACGTATCGAGATCAATATCCGCGAAAACCGGCCGCGCCCCAATATGCGCCACCGCCCCGGCCGTAGCATAATAAGTAAACGCCGGGCAGATTACTCCGTCCCCGGCTTTAATCCCCAACGCCAACAAAGCCAAACTTATCGCGTCAGTGCCATTAGAGGCTCCAATAGCGTATTTTGCGCCGGTATATTTAGCAGCATGTTGTTCAAACTTTTCCACCGACGCGCCAAGAATAAAACTCGTATGATCAATTACCTCTTTTATCGCCGCATCCAACTCCTGGCGCAGTGGCGCGATTTGCTGCTTAAGATCCAACGCGGATATTTTCATTTTTCTCCAATAACCTCTTCGCCGCCTCAAACACCGCCTCCACGCTCACCTGTCTCAAGCACTCCTTATCCTTATCACAAACCGGCAGCTTAAAATTCTTATAACACGGCCGGCAATCCATATCCCATTTCAAAACTACATGCTCTCTGCTTGAGGGATACGGCCCATAGGCCAGCTCACTCACCGGCCCAAACACAGAAACTGACCTAACTCCCAAAGCTGCCGCCATATGCATCGGCCCGCCATCATTAGTAATCAGCAAATTACAATTCTTAATTACTGCCGGCAAAATACCCAAGCTAGTCTTACCCGTCAAATCTATCGGCTTATTGCGCATAGTATGCGCCATTACCTCGGCAATCTCGCGCTCAGAGTCATCCCCTAAAATTACTATTTTTGCTTTAAGCTCAACAGCCAGCCTATCAGCTGCTTGGGCAAACTTTAATGCCGGCCAATGCTTGTAAGCTGCGTCCTTACCCCAACTGCCCCCTGCTCCGGGAGCAATGCCAATTACGCAATCAATTTCTTCAATACCTGCTGCCACAAGTATATTTTTTGCCTTTAATCCACTCTCCGGCATAACCGCCAAATACAAACTTTTATCCTGAGCGGTAATATTTAGAAATTTTAAGAGTTCCAAATAATATTCAACTACATGCTTTTTATGATAACCTATCAGATCAATACGCTTAGTAAGAAATCTTCCCCTGCCTTTGTAATTAAACCCAATTCTCTGCCTGATTCCGATTATTTTAGCCAATAAACTATAGCGGTGATCCAAAGAGAAATCCAGGCAAATATCAAAATGCCCTTTTTTTATCTCCCAAATAAGCTTAAAGGCGCTGAATAATCCCTTAAAAAATGACTCCTGATAAATTTTCTTAAGATCCCCGCGGGAAAGAGCAAAAACTTTATTAATCTCAAGATTACTTTCCAAAATCGGCTTAACCCGAAGATTCGACCAATAACCAATAAAACTATCTGGGTATTGTTGCCTCAGCGCCCTAATCACCGGCGTAGTAAACAAAACATCCCCTATGCCAAACGGATTAATAATTAAAATTTTCATAAATATGTGTCATTGCGAGCCCCGCCGAAGGCGGGACAAAGCAATCTCTACCTTTTAAAATCATCCTCAAATCTCTCAATATCATCCTCTTCCAAATACGCCCCGGTCTGCACTTCCACAATCTTTAAGGGCGAGCTTTGAGAATTTTCCAAGCGATGTTTTCTCCCTTTAGGTATATAAATACTTTCATTACTGCGCACAAACACAACCTTGCCCGCGCTGGTAATCTTGGCCAGCCCGGAAACCACCACCCAATGCTCAGCCCGATTTTTATGCCTTTGCAAACTCAAACGCTTCCCTGGCGCAAGCTCAATCAACTTAATCTTAAACCCTATCCCCTCCTGCAAAACCGTAAACGACCCCCAAGGCCGCCGCTCCGTCAAATGCACCTGATGTTCTTTACGCTTAAGCGTCTTTAGCCTCTGGACCAACTGCTTCACATCCTGAGTCCTGCTTCTATGGCAAACTAATAAAGCATCCGGAGTATCCGCGATAACCGTATCTTTAATTCCAATCGTCGAAACTAATCTATTCCCTCTGCTAAATACGCATACACCCTGGCTATCCACATTCAAAGTATCTTCACTAACGATATTGCCCTTTTTATCTTTGGGTAAGATTTCTGCCAACGCGTCCCAACTTCCTAAATCCGTCCAGTAAAATGAAGCTGGAATCAGCGCAATCCTCCGGGAACGCTCCATAATCCCATAATCAACAGAGATCGCCTCAATCCTCGGCCAGATTTTAGAAATATCATTTACCGAATTAATCAGCTGCAAATCAACGTACAGCTTTGGTAAATATTTTCTAACTTCATCCAAAAATACCGAAGCCTTCCAAATAAACATCCCACTGTTCCAGAAGAATCTTTTATCCTTAAAATACTTCTTTGCCTTATTTAAATCCGGTTTTTCCAGAAACTTCTCAACTGTTAAATGTCCATTCTTTTTGCCGCCTACTTTTATATAACCATACCCTATAGACGGCGCGCTCGGCTTAATACCAAGAGTAACCAAAAGATTATTCTTAGCGCACACAATTGCTTTTTTAATCGTCTGTTTAAAATTCTCAATATTTTTAATATAATGGTCTGCGGGCAAAACCAACAACACAGCATCTTTATCAATTCGGCTGATTAACTTTGCGCATAACCCCGCTGCCGGAGCGGTATTCTTACCCTGCGGTTCTAAAATTATATTTGTATCGGGAATGCCAAATTCAGCAATCTGCGCCTTAACTTCATAAAAATAAATATTATTCGTAATAATATAAACCCGCTTTGCCTCCACCAGCCCCTTTAAGCGCCCAATAGTCGCCTGCAGCAGACTCTCCTGGCCAATAATCTTCATAAACTGCTTAGGCTCCAGCTCGCGCGAAAACGGCCAAAACCTGCTCCCCACTCCACCTGCCAAAATTACCGCGTAATTCATCTATTTATCATCTCCTTAACTTTATTAAAAACTTCATCCACGGTCATATCATTTAAACTTGACTTCTCTACCACCGTATGCCCCTCCCCCCAAGGCCCCCAGCGCCGCGCGGCCTTACCCGGCAAATCATTCCTGAACAACGCCACCACCGGCGTTCCCACAGCCGCAGCCAAATGCATCGGCCCGCTATCACCAGAAATAAGCAGGAAACAACGTTTTAATAACGCCGCTAATTCCACCAAAGTCGTCTTATTAATCAAATTTATTACCCCAAGGGAGACTAAATCGGGGACTGTCCCCGACCTGCCCGCCGACGCATCAGTGGCGGGAGGGGACTGTCCCCAGTTTTCATCTCTTCCCACAAACACAACCTTCACAAAAGAGGGGACTGTCCCCGCAGGGGACTGTCCCCGAGATTCCTGTATAATTCTCCGCGCCAACTCCACAAACCGCTTAACCGGCCATTGCTTAACCGGATCGCTGGTAAATGGATGAATTGCCACAATTCTCTGGCCAATAAATTCTCTGAACAGACTATCACCAACTTTAATCTTGAGCGTTTTATCCAGCGTCTTCGCCCCAACCAACCCCGCCAACTCCAAATTACAATCCACCTCATGCCTGTCGCCAAGATGTTTAGTATCTTTTAATTTACGCGTCAGCAAAATTCCCCATTTCCGGTCATAGCCCACACGCACAGAAATTCCAGCCCAAAAAACAGCCCAGTGCGCTTCTTTAGTAGGGTTTAAAACAACACAAAGATCAAATTTATATTTCCTTAAATTCCCCTTGACCTCATCCCAAACCACCACCTCGTCAACACATTCCACCGCAGCCGCCAACTCACTAACTGTAGAATTTACCGCCAAACTAAGCCTTGCCTGCGGATATCTCTCCTTCAGCGCCCGGATAGCCGGGACATTTAACAAAAACTCCCCAAACCGGTCATTACGTATGACGAGTATATTTTTAATCATATTCTCAACCGAATACTTATGCCACCCCCGAATCAAACAGCCTCATGTCATTAATGGAGCCAAAAAATTTTGATTTCGCCCTCTATAGATTTAAATCCTTTATCTCCGGTTATTACTTCCACTTTATGCAGTTTCGCTAAGGCGGCGGAAAAACAATCGGCATAAGATAATTTATGGTAAGCTTTAAAACGGGCGGCTTCTTTAGCAAGTTGAATATCTACATTAACTATTTCAATTGGCAGTGTCCTGATTATTTTTTCTATTTCTTGAGCTTTTTCTAAACCACATTCACGTAATACAATATAATACACTTCCCCAAAATTCACCGAAGTCATTAATAGATACTTGTCTTTTTCAGCAGCCAAAATGAAACACTGTTCAACCTTTTCATAACCAGCCTCTTTTTCCAAAAAAACTAAAAGTCCATGCGCGTCAATAACTTTTGTCATTTATCAAGACTCTCTTCCTTTATCCTTAGCGCGCTCTTCAATCAACGCCTTAGACAACTTTCCCTTAGTCTGTAAAATACCCGCTATTTTCTCAAAATAAGCCGGAGTAATTACCTTCAGAATAAGGTCGTCACCTTTTTCCTCAATATAAAATTTCGTGCCTTTTCTTATATTAAGCCTGTGCCGAATTTTAAAAGGAATTACAATCTGCCCTTTTGTAGTTACAATTGCCGTAGTCATCTCTATCCCCCTCTCTGCAAAAAGTATACTATACTAAAATATGTATGTCAAGTATTTTAATTCTTACCTTTATTTTAACGTAATACCTTTTCAACAAAGAACAGTGAAGCCGATTTAAACAACCGACAACACATTCTAAAGAGGATTCCCAAACCGGTCATTAGGCACAAAAAGTATATTCTTAATCATGCGAAATAGGCACTTCCATCACGCTCATTTTTCTTCTTATGGCTTTAGTCAAAATCTCAAACGCGATATTAGCACTTTTCAGCTCCGGTAATAATTTTAAAAGGCTTTCCCTACGTATAAGCTGACAATGGCTAAACCAATCATTTAATTGAATGCCAAATAAAATACTTAAGAAAACATTCCTCCAGCTCCTTTTAGTGAAACGTGAACCCAACACCAGATCCGCGCCTGAATTCTTAGCTAACTCTAAAAGTTTAGCATAATCATTAAACCCGTATTCCAAATTCACGTCCTGAATAAGAATAAATTCACCCCTGGAGTTTTCAATCCCCGTGCGCGCCGCGGCTGCCTTGCCCCTTTTACTGCCATGATGTATTATTTTTAGATTATTAAAAGTAATCCCCCTCAAAATAGCGGCAGTATTATCTTTTGAGCAATCATTAACCACAATAATCTCTTTTTCAATCAACAGATTATTAACCTGATTTATTCTTGCCTCAATTGTCTTCTCTTCATTATAAGCCGGTATTATTATCGACAACATGCTTTATTCTCCTATCCATCATTATCCCCAGTCATTGCAAAACCTGCAGCACCCCCCGTCATTGCGAGGAACCCGCAGGCGACGAAGCAATCTCGTCTTCATTAATCCGATTTACTAATGCCAATCCAACTCCAATTAAAAACCAAAAAATCACTACCAACCGCGAATGATAAAGGCTGGTTTCAGTAAGGCCATTAATTAGGTAAGCGATAATTGCCGCGAACGTTGATATTGAGAGCGCTTTTAAAAAAGGATCCGTGTTTCTCTTAAAAGCTAACCAAATAGACTTTAGAACAAGGGACAAAAAGATCAAAAATGTTCCTAAGCCCAACAACCCCATCTCTCCGGCCATTTGCAAAAAACTATTATGCGCGTAGATAGTATCCGAAGTTTCAGTTATCGCTTCAACAGCCGCGACTTTATATTTACCATAATTTCTGGAAAAAGTATTGACTCCTACGCCAATAAATGGATGTTGGCTGATCATATTGGCAGTATTGCGGTAAATACTCATTCTTACTTGACAAGTCAGCATAATCATCGGATTATAGTTAACGCTTTTAGCCCATTCTTTAATATTTTTAGGCATTACAAAAGGATACACGATAAGCAATAAAATAAGCCCGGTAACTATAATCTTATTCTTTCTGACTAAGCTCAAAAAGAGCAGGCTGATAAAAAGGCCCAGGCCTGCCCCGCGCGATAAAGAAAGATAAACGCCCAGGCACCCGATTAACGCGGCCAAAGCAAAAAATATTCTGCTCTTTAGTTGAGGCAAAAATAAAGCTAAACCGGCAATCAACGGGGTTAAAGCGGTAAGATATATTCCCAGGGCATTACATCCCGGAAAAGAGGCTGTGGAGCGAGCCAGGCCAATAACCCCCTGAAGAGCATTACCCCGGATAAAATCCCTGCCTGAAAATAACTGCCAAAACGCGTCAATGCCAATAAGAGAAATAGCGCAGGAGGCGGAAATCGCGATTTTTTTAAAATGTTCCCGATCTTTAATACTCTCGCCGCACACCAGAAAAATCATCAAGAATTTTAATAACTTAAACATACCTTTTAAACTATCAGCCAGATCCACTGAATTTATAAAAGAAACCGCGCCAATAGCCATGAACACCCCGAAAATTATGACCGGCAGAGAAACAGAGCACAGCTTTTCTTTTTTTGCCATCTTCTCAATCAAAAACGCGCCAATCATAATACCAATAACCGTATTAGCAACTCCCGGAGCAATCGCCACTGAAAACGGCAGCAAAATAATTGACCAATAATTAATACTGCTCATTATCTTAATAAACTTCTGCATCAATAAACTCCTTAAGTGGGGACGGTTCTATTTTTCCCAGAACCGTCCCCGTGATTTCATTGCGAGCCCCGCCAACCCCCCTGTGTCATTGCGAGCCCCGCCAACGGCGGGGCGAAGCAATCTCATCCTCATTAATACGGATTCTTATCCTTCTTAAAAACATTATAATACCCGGAAAGCTTAGCCGGAAAACTAAACGGCTTAACCGCGTCAGAATTAGTCACCTTAATCCTCTTAATCTCATAAACATCACGGTTAAACTTAACGAATCCACGATTAGTCGTGCAAGCGCCTTTATATCCAGCCTGTGCGACTAACTCTTTTGCTCTTTGACAGAATCCCCCGCTAGGATAACAAAAATAATCCACCGGCATGCCTATCTTTTCTTCAATTGCCTTTTTTGAGCCAGCTATCTCCTCCAACGCGGCCTTTTCATCTATAAGCAACCCAAGATATAAATGAGTTTTGGTATGTGCGCCAAAAGATATTTTATCTTTAGACATAACCATAACTTCATCCCAATTCATAAATTCCTTACCCTCACCAGTAAATTTTTTACCTATAAAGTCAGTTATAAGGAAAATGGTAGCCGGAAAGCCAAGTTTTTTTAATACCGGATAGGCGTATTGAAAATTATCTCTATATCCGTCATCAAAAGTAATCACCACCTTCTTATGCTTAAGGGGCTTTTTATTTCTGATACTTGCCGCTAGCTCATCCAAAGTTATAACTTCATAACCATTTTTCTTAAGATACTCCATCTGTTTAGTAAAATTTTCAGGGCTGACAAAAAAACTGCCTTTTTCATAACTAATATTGTGATACATCAAAATGGGAGTAGTATACCTTGGAGTTAGCCAGAAAAAATAGATCCCCCCTAATAAAATAATTACTGAAAATAACAATAAAAATATCTTTTTCATATATTTCTAGCTGTCCCTTAACACCGATACGCAACAAACACATTCTGTGCCGGATATATATTGCAATGAATTTGCTTCATCCTGCTTAATCTGTTCCCAGTAATTATTTCCATTAATAACCGGAATATTTTTAAAAAAATTAATTGTATTTACCGAAAACCCGGCAAGCAGCTTATCTAGACCCCGCTGATCATAAATCCGCTGTTGGTTATTAATGAACGTTTTACCGAAAGGGACGGTCAAAATCAATAGCCCGCCGGGTTTTAAAACTCTTTTAATCTCTAACATTCCTTGAACATCCGAAGAAAGATCGTCCTTAGGGTCGCTATAAAAACCAATCCCAATATGCTCAATAGTTGAAACGCAAGTTAGCGCGTCAAAAGAGCCCTTCTCAAAAGGTAAATTAAAGATGCTCCCCTGAACAAACTTAAAATTAGGCACACTATATGGATACTTACGAAAATCAAAACCAGTAACTTGATAACCTAAACTAGCTAGAAATAAAGGAAGGACGCTTTCCATGCAACCTAAATCCAGAACTCTGCTGCTCTTAGCGATTCCGGCCAGAGCGTCAATCGCAAAAGGAATCTCTACAATCCGCTCATTAAGCAAGGCCTTTTTGATAAAAGGTCTTCGCTTTAACGAGCGCCAGTCAAAGCGGCGCTTGTATTTTAAAAAAACCGGATGATTAATAAAAAAACTGTCTTCCATCTTATATCCTCGTAAGTTTATATTATTTTCGACATTCCCAAGGATCAGGAAGCTCCTCTACAGCCAGCCTATTTGAACTCTTAACTATGTATTTCTCGCCATATTTACAGATGCGCATAACATCAAATGCCCAAATTAATGCCGCATAGATAAAACCATGCAAACCATCTTTATAACCTTGCTTTTTTATATAGCATTTCCAAAAGATTTTAAACGGCTTGGTCATTATCAGCCATTTAAATTTAAACTCTGATAAAACACCATAGCGCTCATAATAAGATTCTAAATCAAATTCACTGATATAATTAAATTTCTGAAGCAGCCAATGAATATTCGGGCTGGGATAATGTAACACATTGCCATTTAAACGGCCAATCTTTCCATTAATAATTGGCCTTTCATGATAAAAATCCCCGCTGAATGACACGGAATCTCGCTTAAAGAATTTAAGCGTAAATAAGCTCCAGCCTCCATGCCTAAGCGGCTTATCCATAAAAAAGTTTATACGTATAAACTCGTAAGCTTGATAAACATCAGAATCAGCATCCAGTATTTTATCGATTTCTTTCTTTAATTCAGGAGTGATAAATTCATCCGGGTCAACCAGAAAAACCCCATCCGCCTGAGTTTGATTAACCGCCCAAGCATAGCGCTGATTATAATTTCCCTTTACCGGATACTTCAAAAATCTCCGATTATATCTGGCGCAAACTTCCTGGGCCCCATCTGTACTTCCTGAATCCAGAACAATTATCTCATCCGCCCAAGAATGCCCCTGGAAAAACCTATTTAAAGCAACACCTTCATTCATCGCACCGGCGATTAAACAAATTTTCTTCTTCATTGATAGCCTAACCTTATTTAATTTTTTGATGCAAAAGGAAACATCCCCCGGTTTTCGCGTCTTTTCTTATTCTTATTCCTAAGATATTATGCATACCGATTCCTTTAAAAAACTGTGTAGAATAGGAATCCTTGATTCTTCCGGTATATTGCAAGCCAAATCCATCTAAAAGTTTATTAAATCTGCTAAAATCTAAGTATTGTTCATTCTCTTTAAGATGCAAACCACCGCCTGAAAAAGTAGATTTACTAATCAAGTAACCGCCCTTTCCTAAGAGTAAGCTTAATTTCTCAATTTTTTTATCCAGCGCGGGTAAATGCTCCAAAACATCATACGCACAAACTGCGTTATAATAATTATCTTTTGGCCATCCCTGTAACAAATCAAAGGATTTTATGCTATTTTTTCTTTTTAGAAATCGGTATTGGGCAAATTTAAATGTTTCACCGGCAATATCGGCATAGTCGCATTCGAAGTTTCTTGCTTTTAAATACAGGGTAAGGCCGCCGATACCACCGCCAAAATCTAATATTCTATTCAGCCTGTTTTTCCGCAAAAAAATTTGAATTCTCTTGAAATTTTCTTGTTTATCATAAGTAGCTTCCCATCTTAACAATTCAAAAAGATATTTCTTAGTCCGGGTATAATAACTTGAAACTTCAACCGCGCTTTGAGAATTATATAATAAATCTTCTTCATTCTCACAGGAGTTGGAGATTTGTTTATATTCATCATCAAAATTAACTAGTTCCCTGCCTAAATAACCTTCCAATTCTTTAATACAACGGCTCCATCTCCTATCATCTAACTGTAAATTTAAAATATCTTCATTATAGCTCATAACTAAACTCTCCAAATCTCATCATAACCTAAAGCTTCTTCAATACACTATTAATGCAGGATTCCGCCTGGCGGCTATAAGCAAAAACTCCAAATTGGCAAGTTTTACAAGCCCCGTTCTTTTCGCCAAACCCAACCAGGTATTTTCGAATTTTATTTGCTGCCTGCGAATAAAAAATATCCTGCAATGTTTGCCGCTCAACATTCCCTAAAATATACGGTTTATGCAATGGGAGATCTGCCCTCAGATTACAACATGGCAACACATCCCCAGTCCAATCAATAAATATTTTTCTAAAAGGATTGTAGCAGGGCGATATTCTAATCTTATTTGCGTAATCTTTTAAAATTCCACCCCGGTCCACCCATCTGCTTTGCGCATCACCGACGAAAACAAATACTTTCATTTTTCGCATTATAACTAAATACCTCACCAAACTGCCTTCCTCGACAACCTGCTTAGCTTCTAAACCCAGCTTTTGGATATATTCTTGGCAATGCGCTTTTGCGCGCGCAAGCTGTCTTTGACGATCTTCGGAAAAATCGACATACCTGCTTATGGCTATAAAATCCAGGCCCGCTTCTTGGAGTTTATTCAACCTATCTTTGGTTACAAAATCTCCATTTGAATGGAAGCCTATATTAGCATAAGGAAGCTGTTTAGAAGTATACTTAACTCGGTCGAAAATAAGGTCTAATGCCAGAGGTTCATTATAACGATTTAATTGAATAGTGCCCTTAAACCCGAGCGAATTTAATTCATCCATTACTTTTTTGAAAATACTTTCCGCCATTACCTGATTCTTATCAAAACGGGTAAATTGTGAATTTGGACAAAAAGAACAAGCACGGTTGCAGAATGAATGCGTTTCAATTTCTACGTCGCTTAGTTGATGAATAAAAAAACATTTTTTTTCTTCTTCCGTGGCTGCATCCTGAATAAAATGCAACTTCCCCAAAGAATTCGCGAAAGCTTCAACTTGAAAATATTGATCAATTTTCTGGCTAAGATTTAACAAATTAAAAAAGAATTTCATTGATTGATATAACTTTTTATAAAAAGAAGTCTTTTTACGCATAATATCGCCTAGTTAAAAATTTAACCTTTATTATTGCTAAAATCGCGGGAATCATATCCAGGGCCCGTATAGTTTTACCTTCTTTATGTGTCCGCGGTTTATACCAGACAGGAACCTCCCCAATTTTATACCCTTGCTTACAAAGCTTGCTGACAAGCTCAAACTCGAATGCTTGGCTAGCAGCCTGGCAACCTAATCCTTTTAAAATATCCGTCTTGATTAATTTAGTCGCTATAATATCGGTAAAATCTCTTCCGTAAAATAGGTTTATTAAGAACGTAGCGATAATTGAACCCAGCCAATAGGGCCTTTCCTTAATAAGCTTAAATCTAGAAACATCTTTTTTTTCCAATAGCCTTGAACCAAAAACAGCATCTAAATTATCGTTCTTAGCCTTCTCCATCATTTTATACACATCCGCCATCTCATATTCCAAATCCGCTCCCGGGCTATAAAAATAATCCCCGCGGGCAAGGCGGATCCCTTCTACCGCCGAATACCCTACCCCCATATTTTTAGAGTGAAGAATCACGCTCAACTCTTTAGCCTTTATTAATCCTTCTAATATTTCTCTTGTGCCATCGGTCGAACAATTATCAATCACGATTATTTCTTTATCCAGAGTAACCTCTTTTGCCTGCTCAATAACTTTTGAGATGGTTAATTTTTCATTAAAACACACGATAAGAATGGTCAGCTTCATATTTCTTTTTTAAAAAAATTGCCCACGGTTTTTTCTATGTAAGCTAACATCAGTTCCGTAATCCCCGGATAAACTCCTATCCAAAAAAGATTATTCATAACTAAGTCTGTATTCTTTAAGCCTGCGGATATCCTATATTTTACATTCTTATATGCCGGTTGTTTAGTTAAATTCCCTCCGAAAAGCATCCGCGTGGCGATTTTATTCTGCTCTAGATAATTAACAATATCCGCCCTATTAAAGGAAGCCGTGTCTTTTACTAAAACCGGAAAACCAAACCAGCTTGGCTGGGAATATTCCTGCGCTTGTGGAAGAATGAAATAATCGCTATATTTCTCAAAAACTTTAAATAAGAATTCAAAGTTTCTTTTCCTGGCATCAATAAAACCGGGCAACTTTTTCAATTGCGCGCAGCCAACTGCCGCCTGCATATCCGTAATTTTCAGGTTATATCCAATATGAGAATAAACATACTTATGATCATATCCATATGGCAATTCTCCAAACTTTTGAGAGAATCTATTTCCGCAAGTGTTATCTCTTCCCGAACTACAATAGCAATCCCTTCCCCAATCACGAAAAGACATTATTATCCTTCTTAACAGAAGATTATCAGTTAAAACTGCCCCTCCCTCTCCCGTAGTCAAATGGTGAGCCGGAAAAAAGCTGCAAGTAGAAATATCGCCAAAGGCCCCGGTATATTTACCTTTATATTTTGAACCTAAGCTGTCGCAATTATCTTCGCACAGCCAAAGGTTATATTTCTTCGCTACTCTCATAATTTTTTCTAAATTAACGAGATTGCCTAATGTATGCGCGATAAATATAGCTTTAGTTTTTTTGGTAATCGCCCTGGGGATCTTTTCGGCCTGTATATTATAAGTCCCCAGTTCCACATCCACAAACACGGGTATGAGTTTATTCTGTAGAATAGGATTAAGCGTGGTAGGAAAACCGCAAGCCGTGGTAATCACCTCATCGCCTGGCTTTAATTGCCTCGCTTTTAATAAAGGCGAAGTTAAAGCGGAAACCGCCAAAAGATTAGCCGAAGAACCGGAATTTGTCAAAAGGCAATATTTAACTCCTAAAAAACCAGCCAAGCCTTTCTCAAATTTATCCGCGTACCTGCCGGCAGTAAGCCAAAAATCCAAAGAAGCATCAACTAAAGAAACCAATTCTTGCTCATCATAAACCCTGCCGGCATAAGGAATGCGAGTTTTCCCTGAAACAAACTCATCTTTTCGCCGGCAGGCAAAATAGCCTGCTACCTGATTTAATATTTTTTTTCTAATACTGCTCTGTTTATTCATTAACCACGCCCAGTATATATTTTGACTCCATTACAACTGTTTCTAAAGAAGAAAATTTTGGCTGATATCCTAAACCCGCTGCTTTTTTCGAACTGGAACAATACCGGCTCTTTACTCCTGTGGGGCAAATAAGTTTAAGGCCGCGATTAATAGTATATTTTAAAGAATAATTTTTAACAAAATAGTCGAGCAATTTAAACTTGCTAATCGGCCTGGAGCTATAAACATCCATAGCGCCGTTAAAAGGCTTGGCCTTGATAATCAAACGAATTAAATCAAAAAGGTCTTGGGGCGCCAGGAAATCCCGCGCGAAATCGCAAGCATTAGTCACAAAAGCCTTTTTTCTTTTTAAGCTTTTTATCAATTCGGTTAAAAAATACCCGGAATCTAACTCTATAAAACGGCTAAAGTAGGAAAATACTCTTAGATCAACAATATTTAATTTCTTTAAAGCGCGATGCTTAGCTTCTTGGTGCAATTTTGCTATCCCGTAATAATGTTCCGGCTTTAGATCATTTACGGATATGCTATAAACCGCGCCACTACTAAAATTGATATAAAGAGTATCCAGATACCGCTTTAGATATTCCAGAATCAGGTTATCGAATTCTTCTGTTAGCTTAAACACTTCCCCATTCGCTTGGTTTACCTTAGCCGGAGTTCCTAACCCCACGCAATTAATTACAACATCATATCTGTCTTTCTGAAAATGTTTAAATTCATAAATACGATTATTTGATGGTAAATTATTCTCTTTTAAAAATTCCTTCACCTTATTAACAAATCGAGCGAATAAAAATAACTCATTTTCCTTACTTTGCGCAAAGTTAAAAATTAACCCTTTGGCTATCTGGCTGGTTGCCCCTAATATCGCGATCTTTTTTTTCATTCTACTTTAGCTATTTCGCTGGCTTAACAATCATTTCCGCAAGAAAAGTTTTCCTATCTAAAAAAGGGTACATATCTTCATAAGGCTTGGACACTAGAGTGCCGTCAGGCATTCTTTCCGATGAGATTCTGGGTATAATCAACTGCCACTGCGGAGTCATCACATCGCAAATAACCGGCCCATCATATTCCATAACCTCTCTTATTTTAGCCTCGACTTCTGATACCTTGTTAATCCTTACCCCTTTTATCCCGTAAGCCAAAGCAATCTTTAACGCATCCGGGCACCAGACCCCGGTATCCGGCCCCTCGCCTAATAACCTTCCATCCATAAAATTTTTCTGAGTATGCCGGATAAGCAAATATCCGTTATTGTTAAAAATAATAATCTTAATCGGTAAATTATTATGTTTAATCGTAGCCAGCTCCTGAATGTTCATCTGCAGGCTGCCGTCTCCGGTAATCACTACCGTGCGCCTGCGATTATTAGCAACGCATCCGCCGATGGAAGCCGCCCAATAGCCCATAGAAGATAATCCTCCGGTAGTCAGAAACCTCTGCCCTTGCTTAATCTTCCAAACCTGGCAGGCAACGTGAAAACACGTCCCAGTATCCACAATAATCATGTCATCTTTAGCCGCGTAATCAGAAAGCTTATCCGTAAAATAATAAGAATTAACCGGTTTTTCATCCTTATAAGTACCCAAAACTACTGGATAGGTTTTCTTCCAGTGATTACACTGATTAATCCAAGAGGTAAATTTAGGAAGTTTTATTTTATCGATTGACTTTAAAATCTGCGCCAGCGCCCTTTTAACATCATCTTTGATCTTAAGGTCTATTCTTACCCCGGGCTTAATTAACTCCTCTTCATCAATGTCAATAACTATCTTTTTGGCATGCTTGCCAAAATTCTTAGGGTCATGCCCCACCAATGCCGAAGCTAAACGGCAGCCAATAGCAATAATTAAATCTGAATTCTGAACCGCGAAATTAGCGCTCCTTTCACCGTAATTTCCCGGCCGGCCGGCATACAATAGATGATCGCTGTTGATCAGGTCAATCCCCAACCTGGAAGTTAAAACGGGAATCTTTAACCGATTAACCAGAACTGTAAATTCGCTAACGGCATTAGCCAGCCTCACTCCCTGGCCCGCCAGAATAATAGGCCGGTTAGCCTTCGCTAACATTTCTAATACCTGGCTTACTTGGCCTTTTAAGGCAATTATATTTATTTTTTCTAAAGGCGGCTCAAACTCCTCCAACAAACCCGCGGGCACCTCCATCTTTTGCACATCCAGCGGCACATCAATCCAAACCGGACCCGGCCTTCCGCTGGTCGCCAGATAATAGGCCTTGCCCATATAATAAAGAATTTTTGCCGGGTCATCCACGGTAACAAAATATTTAGTTACTTTCTCCACTAAAGGCTTAATATTAATTCCCTGGATGCCGAATTGCCGGATAGGATGTTCCTGCTGATACTGCACGCAAGATAACCCGGATTGCCCGGAGATAACCATCATCGGAGCCGAATCCGTCCACCCTCCGACTACCCCGTTAGTAATGTTTACCGCTCCCGGACCGGCAGTAACTAAAGCCACCCCAAGTTTTCCGGTTAATCTGCCATAAGCATCCGCGGACATACCCGCTGACTGCTCATGATGCGTGCAGATTGTTTTTAGCTTCTTGTTCTGATAAACCGCATCGACCAAAAACATTGCCTGCCCTCCGGAAATCATATATACCGTATCAATCCCTCGGTCAGTTAAAAACTTAAAAATAAAATCCGCGACTCTCATACCATTACCTCCTAGCCCACAAAGGCACACTGCGCTACATAGCGCACACCGACGCAATACATATTGGCGTCGGGTGCCTTTAGCGCGGGGCGCTTAAAGCAAAGACTCGATGTCGTAACTCTCTTTTTCCAACCCTTTTCTGCTGGCTAAATACATCGCCACGTCCACGATAAAATCTTCCTGGCCGGCGACCATCTTACGTTTACCCAGTTCCATAAAAATATCTCTGGGGTCTACCTTAAATCTTTCCGCCGCTTTTTTAACATGGTTAGCGAAACCTGAAAAAACGCCGGCAATCCCGCTGATTAAAGAAACAGAGGAAATTTCCTGCGGCCTCTTCATTATCTTAGAAACAATATTATCGCTTACATCCATCATCCTATAAAGATCCAGGCCGGAAGAAATTCCCATTTTTGACAATAACCCGGCTAATACCTCCAATTGACAATTTCCAGCGCCCGCGCCAAATCCTCGCGAAGTCCCATCTATAATCAAAGCGCCGTTCTGAATAGCAATAAGTGAATTTGAAACCGCCAATCCCAGGTTATTATGGGCATGAAACCCCAGCTTAATCTCAATATTCTGAACTAAATAACTAATGGTTTCAGAAACCATTTCCGGCGTCGAGGCGCCCGCCGAATCCATAAGAATAACGCCTAAAGCGCCATAGCTTTGCATTTTCAAAGCTTCCTGGAGCAGCTTTTCTTTAGGCGCCATATGGTACATCATTAATACGCCATAAACTTCTTTATTTTTCTTTCTCAAAAACTCAATATGCTGTTTTGTAACATCCGCTTCAGTACAATGGATAGCAACACAAAATAAATCCACCCCCATATCAATAGCCGGCTGAATATCATCTTTTATCGTTCCAAATCCGGGAATTAAAAATACTCCTAATCTTGTTCTCTTAAGCTCTTTACGAGCAGTTTTAAGCATTCCAGCATCCGAAACCGCTGACAAGCCGACCTGTAATGATGAAGCGCCTAATCCATTGCCGTGGCCGACAATAACCGTATGTAAACCAACAGCATCTATTTGACTGCAGTAATTTTTGATATTCTCCACGCTTAACTGATGGCCCAAGGCATGTGAACCATCGCGTAAAGTGGAATCAAAAAAAAGCGCCTGGCTCATGATCTTTTATCCATCCTAGGCAGCAGCTTCTCCCTAGCGTATGCCTCAGCCATATTCACGGCCGCGCATGTGATAATATCCAAATTCCCGGAGTACTTAGGCAGATAATCACCCCGCCCAACAACTTCAATCATCGTGGTAACCCGGCCATTTTCTACCACCGGGCCAACCGTAATCCTGTAACCAGGAACATAACTTTGAATTATCTTAGCCATCGCGGTAATTTTTTTCTTTAATTCTTTTAAATTTGGTTTCTTGATCTGGGCATAAATAGTATTATGCATCAATACCGGAGGCTCTGCCGGATTCAATACAATAATTACTTTGGCCTTTTTAACTTTAGTAAATTCTTCTATCGCCTCCCGGGTAGTCTGAGTAAACTCATCAATATTAAGCCGGGTTCCCCAACCCGCTGATTTTGAAGAAATGCTAGACACTAATTCCACATACTCCGTATCCGGATGAGCCTTCATTATCGCGTAAATAATCGGGATTGCGGCCTGCCCGCCGCAGGTTATAAGGTTAATATTATCCACGCCCAGGCATTTTTTCATATTTATAGCCGGAACACACATCTTGCCAATCTTAGAAGGCGTTAGGTCAATAGTGTATTTGTTTAACTTCTTAAGAATCAGCGCGTTTTGCTGATGCACGCTGGCAGAAGTAGCGTCAAAAACTATATCACAACACTTAGGATTATCCTGAATGGCCCTTATCGAATCCGCGGAAGTATTGACTCCCAGGCCTTGGGCTTTTCTGATACCTTCTGAATCCGGGTTCCTTCCAGTAAAAATACCACATTCCAAAACCTCGGATCTTTTGACTTTGAACAAAAGATCCGTGCCAATATTGCCTGTGCCAATAATTCCAACTTTTATCCTGTTCATATCCGTACACTCAGCCCATCTTTAGCTGCTAATGTATTCTTGAATACCTTCCTGGCGGCGCTTTGAGCCAGGATCCTATCTTTATTTGTTAAATATATACCGGCATCAAAATGCGCCAGGAATAATCTCTTAACTTTTGCCTGTTTAGCTATCCCAGCAGCTTGTTGGGGATTAAGATGCGGCCAATGATTATCTATTTTGCCTGGAGGCAAAGATGACTCTGTAATCAAAACATCCGCCCCTTTCGCTAATAGATCAAGATTCCTGCAAGCCCCAGTATCCGTACAAAAAACTATCTCTTTATTCTCCGCGAATACCCGGTACCCATAACAAACGCCAACATGACGAAGTTCTCTGTATTTAATATCTACCGGCAGATTTAAATTATTCGAGAATTCGTTTACTGTTAGCTTTGTTTTAAGCTTATTAATCGGCATAGAATAAGGAGTATTAATAATAACATTGAATAACCTCTTTATCCCCTTAGGGCCGAAAACATGAATACCCTGTGTAAATTTGAATTTAGCTAAAGCGTGTAGTCCGATGACATGGTCTAAATGAAAATGGCTAAGCAAAACTATAATTGGCTTGTTTTCTTTTATATAGCGATCAAGCTTATAAAATCCACTTCCCGCGTCAAAAACGACATAAGCCTTATCAGTATCCAACAAAACCGAAAGCGTATTACCTAGCCTTGTATCAAACCACCCATTTGTTCCTAAAAAATACAGTTTCATTGCTGTTTAAAATATTCTACGTACTATTGAACTGTTTTGTTAAAAGTCTTCCTTTGGGTTATAATTGAGATTTCAGCCTAAAGAATCTACCAAGTGCATATACTCGCCGCCAGACAGCATAAAAATATTTTTTACGCCTAACCCGGCAATATACTCCATTACATAATCAGATAGTTTAATCATATTGGAACCACTCCAACCGTTTTCTTGACCTCACCCATTGAGCAGCCCGGCAAGAAATAACGGCCGCCTAATACCAGTCATATCATAGCCATCAGCAAAGATGATTTTTGTTTTAATATCCATGCCCTTAAACTGGTTTCTCCCCTTACCCTTACCGCCAATTTCAAAAACGATGTCTTGCGAATCACGAATAAAATAATCCGGCGTTTTTGCCCCGCGCATAGACTTAAGATAAAAAACTTCTTTACCTAAAGCCCTAAACGCTTCCACAAAAAAATCCTCCCGCAAACCACCGATGGCCTCATCAAGCGGTTTATACAAAAGACGATACGGCAGAGCCATAACAACCTTCGGCTCCTTCATCACATTGCTCCCCATTGGGAAAACCCGATGCAAAACAAAAGCCCGTTCTAAAAGCGTAATATACTGCTCGGCCTTATACTTGGTAATATGAACATTCTGTGACACCGAGGAATAGTTGATTCCGTCAACTCCTGAGCGCCCAATAAAACGGACAAGCTGCTCTATTCTTTCCAATTCACCGGTCAAAAGATTCGCGATATGGGGAATGTCTTTGCGAATAATCGTTTTAAGGATGTTTTCCAGAAGCATTAGAGGCTGAGGCTCCCGCAAAGCAAATGGCATAAGGCCGCCCTGAATATAAGATAAAAAATGTTCCCCCGCCTTAAAAACATCCGCGGGAATCTTTCTTTCCACAATATCTCGGATGGTTAAAACGGTAAACTCCTTCTCATATTTGAATTTCGCGTACTCCCGCAACGAAAAAGGATAAAGAACCTTAAGCAGAACACGCCGCGATAAATCGTAACCCGATTCATACATTCCCAACGCCGTAGAACTGGTGAAAATCACCCTGATATCAAGAACATCGTAGAGTTTCTTAATGTCAGCTTCAAAACGAGGATAAACATGCACTTCATCCAAAAGAAATAACCTTATTTGCATCGTTTCATGCAAAGTCTTGACGAGATCAAAAAGATCGCCCTCCATTGCATCCAGGGATACATAAAAGGACCCTTCATTTGCCAAGGCTAATTGTTTAAGTATAATCGTCTTGCCCGCGCCGCGCGGCCCAACAATTCCAATAAAGTGAGCTCCAGTATCCTGAGTAATGTCATTATAAAGCTCACGCCTTTTATCGTATTTCTGCCCATCTTTCTTGGCCAGGCGGTCAAATTCAAGCAATTGAGTAATATTCATCTTATCCTTTATATATTACTATTACAAGTATAACACAAATATACATTATGTCAAATTGTTTTACGTAATGCTTATCATTACAAATAACCATTATCTATAATACAGCTGAATTCTTATTTGACCCTTTGATACCATCCAATAGTTTCCTTGAAAAATCTTTCTGTATGGCTAATATACAAGGATGTAATATAGTAAAATTGGCTATAATACAAGGTAAATTACGCCAAAACGACAAATTTATGCAATTAATCAATATCCGGCAAAATCAGCTTCATTGCTTATTAAAATATTCCGTATACCAATTAAACGTTTTTCTAAGGCCTTCTTCTAGGCTATGTCTGGACTTCCAACCTAAAATACGGCGGGCTTTAGCTGAAGAGAGATATTGTTTTTTTATCTCATATCTGGCTGTATTCATGATTTTATAATTTAATTTCTTTACCCCGGAATAAGATTGATCGATTTTTTTTAATAGTTCAATCACGGTTGCCGGTTGCTCATCGCTTAAATTAAAGGCTTCGCCGGCAAGGCTGCTCTTTTTGATAAGTTCAGCTATTCTAATATACCCGGCTACAATATCATCAATATAAACATAATCGCGGACAAATTGTCCATCACTGCGAACTTTAAGTGTTTTATCGAATAGAATACACCTTAACGTGTCAGGAATAAGGCGGCTAAAATTAAAATCTCCGGGCCCATAGATATTGCCGCAACGGGTAATCGCGATAGGCAAACCATAAGTATGAAAATATGTATTGGCGATTAAATCCGCGCAGCTTTTAGAAACATCATAAGGATGGTTTGCAATCAAAGGCGCATCTTCGCGATAAGGAAGTTTTTTGTGGCTGCCATAAGCCTTATCGCTGGAAGCGACAATAATTGCCTGTACATTCCCTTGCTGGCGGGCAGCGTCTAGAATCTCCCAAGTTCCTGTTATATTAGATTTAAAAGTGCCTAAGGGATTTTCCTGGCTGCGGCCAACAATCGCTTGGGCGGCTAAATGGAAAATTACGTTAATTGAATGCTTGCCTAGGATGCCTCTAATCAGGTTATGGTTAGCAACGCTCCCCTTATAAACAACCATCTTTTTATAATCCTGGCGGCCAAGAATAGTTTCTTTGCGAAAAGTTTTGATGTCCAAACCGACTAAATCCGCTTTTGTCTTCAGTAAAGCCTTGGTCAAATTAGAGCCCAGAAAACCTTCAAAACCAGTCACGAGCACTTTCTTGCCCTTCCAAAACTTCTGGCTTAAGCTAATCATTTCCACACCTTCCAAGGAGCGGCTCCGGATTGCCAGGTTCTCTCAAAGCTTATTTTATCTCTTAAGGTATCCATACAACCCCAAAAGCCGATATGCTTATAAGCGCTTAATTTACCCTGTTTTGCCAAATTCTCCAGCGGCTCATTCTCCCAAACCACCGTATCGCCATTTTTAATGAAATTAAATATCCCCGGTTCAAGGACAAAAAAACCGCCATTAATCCATCCCCCTTCGTCTTTTGGCTTTTCCAAAAAAGAAGAAACTTTATTCCCTGAATCAATATTTAATACGCCAAATCTTCCGGCATTTTGAATAGCGGTTAAAGTCGCTAATTTCTTGTTCTTCTTGTGAAACTGGACCAGTTTTTCTATATTAATATCCGCTAAACCGTCACCGTAAGTTAAAAGAAAAGTTTGATTTCCGGCATATTTCTGCACTCTTTTAAGCCTACTGCCGGTCATCGTGCCTAAACCGGTATCCACCAAAGTAATTTTCCACGGTTCAGAAGCCGTGGTATGGATTTTTGTTTCATTCTTAGACAAATCAATAGTCACGTCACTCATATGCATAAAATAGTGCGAGAAATATTCTTTGATCATATACCCCCGGTACCCCAAACAAATAATAAAATCATTAAAACCATAATGAGAATACAGCTTCATGATATGCCAAATCACCGGCTTACCGCCAATTTCCACCATTGGCTTTGGCAAGACCTCTGTCTCTTCGCTAATTCTTGACCCTCTACCGCCGGCTAAAATGATCACTTTCATTTTATATCTCCTAGGTTTGGCTTAGCTTCCCTGAACTTAAAGCTCTACTCTATAGAAGTACGCTTAATAACTAAAAATTTACTCTTTCTCGCTCAACCACAATCGGCCGTTTTAATACTTGCGTATGTATCGAGCCTATATATTCTCCTAAAACCCCAATGAAAAACAATTGCACCGCGGAAAAGAAAAATAGCCCTATTACTATCGGCGCGGTTCCCACTGAGAAATTCTTCCAAAAGATAATTTTATATAATAAATATATTATCGCGATTAAAAAACTACCCAAGGCCACAAGGAACCCTAGAATAGTAGCCAAGCGCAATGGCACCTTGGAATGATTGGTGATACCTAACATCGCCATATCATACAAAGTATAAAAGTTGTTTTTGGTCTTGCCTCTCTGGCGGGCTGGCTGGGTAAACTCAATAATATGTTTTTCAAAACCAATGTCGCAGATTAAACCCCGAAGATAAGGGTAAGGATCATCGATTCCTTTCAGAATCTCGATTATCTTCTTGTCGTAAAGCCCAAAAGCGGTAAAGTTTTTAATTTGGTCAACTTCCGAGATAGCGCCGATTAAGTTATAAAATAGTTTTCTTACGGCAAACATAAATTTTGATTCCTGGCTTTGGCTTTTTACCCCCAATACGATCTTGTATCCTTCTTTCCACTTTGATATAAAATCTTTGATCATTTCCGGAGGATCCTGAAAATCAGAAGCCAGATAAATCACCGCGTCTCCGGCGCCTTGCAATAAGCCATAATAAGGAGACCGGATATGCCCGAAATTCCGGGAATTTACAATTATTTTTAAGTTTTTATCTTTAACGGCTATAGCCTTTAATATTTGAACCGTGCTATCCGTGGAAGCGTTGTCAATAAAGATATACTCATAATCATATTCTTTCAATTCATTAAAAATCCCCCTTACTTTCTCATAAAGCAGCGCGACATTATCCTCTTCATTATAACAAGGGGTCATCACGGAAATCTTTATTTGTTTTTCGGCCATTGATTATCCCTTCCTGGGCTTAGCTTCATATCTATTCTTCCAATTATCATGCTTAAAAATAATTTATAAAATTTTAAAGATATATTTATTCCCAACAATAATAACGCCGGTATTTTTTTGAACAGGTTGATGGCCGTTTCTCCGGCATTAAACCAACCTGCCCCTTTGTTGGAATCAGTAAATATTTGTTTTAGTTTATTGAAATCCAGATAAAAAACAAAATAACTGTAGAGCAAGTCATTCCTTATTTCGTTTTCAGAATTGCCAGCCGGAACGTATGAAAATGGAATCTGGTTAAAGGGGCTCTCGATAAATGTAGAAACTGAAATAAAGTTTTCAAATAGCCCTTCTATTCTGATCCGATTTTCACTTTTAGCTATTGCGTATAATTCTGTGCCCGGATAAGGAGTAGCGTTATTATACCTGACCATATCCAATTTTAATTCTTTACTCAATTTCAGGCAATCCATTCTATCATTATGCGTATCACCCGGAAGCCCATAGATAAAAGTCGCGCTTACATAAAAACCTATATCTTTGGCCATCTTCACGGCTTCTACGCATTGCGCCACAGTTTCGTCTTTTTTAATAAACTTCATAATCTTCTCCGAAGCGGTTTCCAGGCCAAAGAAAATATTCTTAAACCCAGCGCCATACAAATCCTTCAATAATTTATAATTAACATTATCTCCCCTGGCCTGAAAACTAAAGGTAAACCTCTTGTCAAAACTATTCATTTTTATCTCATCCAAAAGTTCATATATCCTTTCCTTATTTACCAGTAAATTATCATCTAGAAACTGCACATTCTTCTTAACGCCTTTACGCGCGGGATATTGTCCGGCGACCCAATTTAAATCACGTACAATCTTTTTCGCGGAAGCATACCTGTATTTTTTCCCGGTGGTAACCCTATTGCTGCAAAAAATACATCGATGAGGACAGCCTCGCGAACTAATGACAAAACCTAAATCATAACGCTTAGATTTAAAAATATGATAAGGAAAATCGGGAAGATCGTCTAAATTAACCTGATTTGGAGAAATTCTATTATGCACTATTACGCCATTATCCCTATAAGATAAACCATCTAAGCTGGTGAAATCTTGGCTGCCTTTAACCCGCTTATAAAATTTAACCAGGGCGTTTTCTCCCTCGCCCCGAATAACAGCATCTATATGCTTATAGGCTAAAACTTCATCCGCTAAGGCGGTCGGATGAATGCCTCCAAATACAATTATAGAATCAGGGTATTTACTTTTTAATTCTTCAGATAGCAAAATTGCCATTTTAAATGCAGCCGTCAACACGCTAAATCCGAAAATATACGGTTTCCGCATACCCCTTACATATTCAGCTATTGCGCCCAAAACATTATCTTCTACTTGTTGATCAATGAATCTGGCTTTAATATGTTGGCGCTCTAAAAAAGCAATCAGACAGCCAATGCCTACCGGAACAGATATAGGCAAAAACGGTTGGAATATTTTTAACGCGTCCCTAGGAGATGAATTGATTAAAATCATTTAAACCTTTTGTATCCTCCCGGCAATCAAACCCACCCACACCCAGAATAAAACAGCAAGCCGCAAAGAATATAAATCCGTATCGAAAAAACTGTGGGTTAAAAAACCCACAACTCCGGATAATAATCCTAATAATAAAAAATCCTTGGAAACAATGAATCTCTTAATGCCAAGATAAACAAATGAAGCCATAAAACCCACAAAGCTAAGTAAGGCAAAAATACCTGTTTCCGCCCAAATCTGCAAATAACAATTATGCGCGTATGAAATATTTCTATTCGGAATAAATTTCGAAAAGTTAGCCATAAACGTGCCTGCTCCCATTCCAAAAAATGGATGCTCATTAATCATTTTCCAGGCTGCCCACCAATACCTGAACCTATCGCTATCGCCGCCGGACTTAAAAACCAGAAATAGCCTTTCATAAAATACGGGAAATAAAAATAAGACCACAATTACAATAAAAACAGGAACTAACCGCTTAATATTTTCTCTGGAAAGGATAGCCATAAAAACAAATGAAACAAACATCGCTAACCAACTTCCGCGTGAAAAAGTAAAAATAATTGCCATAGTTGATAAGCCAGTTAAAACTAATAAACCATTAATTTTAAGCCTAGAATAACTATTAGCCAATAACAAAGCGGACACCAGCGATAAAACAACTACCAAATACCCGCCAAAAGTATTATAGTGATTAAAACAAGATGTCGCCGCGCGCAAGCCGCCGCTTAAATTAGCGATGCCTTTATTTTGCAAAAATTCAAGGTTAAAAAAATACTGGCTTAGCCCGGAAAAAACTGCCAAAGCCGCGCCAAACAAAAAGATAACTATGCCGCGCTTAATTATCTTATGATTGTAGATGCCATCTTGAACAATAAGACAGATCCCCAAATATTGCAGCCATTTCCCGAACAATGCGTTCAGGCTTATTTTAAGATACGCTCCGCTATTGGACAAAGAAAGCGCACTAAAAAATAAAAACAAAACAAGAAAAATATTCGGCCAAAACTTAAAATATTCAAAGTCCGGCTTTAGGATTTTACGGCCAATAAACCCAAAAAGAGCCAGGCAGGCAAAACTCTCAACCAAAGCGTTAGAAATAGGCAGAAAAAACAATAACCCATATAAAGCAAATTCACCGGCCAACCTAAAGAAATTGTAGAATTTATCATTCAATTAATACGCTCCTTTAGCTTTCAACACTGCAGAATCCAAAGTGACTGTCACGCTCTTTGTGACTGTCACTTTGGATATATTTCAATTAATACGCCCTTTTACCTTTTAACACTACGGGAATAGTCCATAAAAGTATTTTTATATTCAGCCCTAGTGACCTACTTCAAAAGTTTCTTATCTTGTGGCCCAGTTAAATAATTTTCACGCATTGACACTCTCTTGCCGCTTTTTTTCTCTAATTCTTTCCTCGCGTTTCCGGCAACAGCCCCACCCTCATACGCCGCCTGTTTATTTTCAACAAATCCCCGCGCATCTTTATTAACGGTGATTTCTTTTGTTGACGCTTCCCCAAGCATAGAAAAAATCAGCTCTAAGTCCGTCATATGATCCCGCAGATTCTCTCGTTTTAACTTTTTGTATTTTTTATACGCGGATGGAGTCATGCCGAATGTCGCGCTTGATATTTCGGCAGTAAGAATTTCGTATTCTCGAGGTTGCTGTATGCCTCTTTTCTGCCATTGATCAGTTAATTCTTCACGGATAGCAATACCACGCATTCTCTTTTCTATCCAGTCATCGCTATATCCCTTGGCCTTGTAGAGCGCGCGGGTCCTTTTTGTGGCAAGCTCGGGGTCTTCTATCTCCTTGATCCTCTCATATCCTACTTTGGCGAGCCATAACTTAAAAGGTTCAACCTTAGGAGAGGGTATAGACTGTATAAGCCGAAACATAGTCTCAGTGTTAACACAATCAGTCACATAAAATTTCCCATCGGAAGACATCAACTTCAGTTGTCCGATTTTGTCGGACAACTCGTTATAGCCCTCTTTCTTTATCTTTTTCTTTAAATCATTCCAGTATTTCCGAGGCCTCTGCGTACCCGTAAGTACCTCAATAACATCAATAACAGAAAACCACCATTCACTCTTATGAATGGCTTTTCGTATCTTTTCCCCTCTGAATACCGCTATTTTTATCTCCATATCCTCCTCCCTTCTTGCGTTAGTAGAATCTTCTCCTATTCTAACTGACGCAAGAAAAGGCCAAATCTAACCAAAATTATTTGAATTTGTTTTATAACTGCCTAGCATTAATGAAATTACGTATACTGTCTATGGTTCTGTCTTCAAAGTGACTGTCACGCTCTTTTGTCTTCAAAGTGACTGTCACGCTCTTTGTGACTGTCACTTTGGATATACATTAATACGCCCCTTTTCCCTTTAACACCACCGGAATAGTCCACAAGAGTATCTTTATATCCAACCCCAGTGACCAATTATGCAAATACCAATTATCCCAACGCATCCAATGGCTAAACGATAAATCCGAACGGCCCCGGATTTGAGCTAACCCGGTTATCCCGGGTTTAATATTTAACCTGGGAATATGCTTATATTCTATCTGCCGGCTTTCTTCAACCGGAAACGGGCGCGGGCCCACCAAACTCATATCGCCCTTTAAAACATTAATTAACTGCGGCAGCTCATCGATACTGTATTTGCGTAAAAACTTCCCTACTCTGGTTAAACGAGGATCTTTGCGAATCTTAAAAATCGGCCCTTTTACTTCGGATTTATCTTTTAAAGCTTCCTTAAAACTATCCGCATTTTCTACCATAGAACGGAATTTATAGAAATCAAAGATAATACCTTTTCGCCCGCTGCGTTTTGATACATAGAATACCGGCCCAAAGCTTTCCAACTTAATAAAACAAGCAATGATAACAAATAACGGCATCAGTAAAATCAAAATAGAACCGCTAATAAAAATATCCAACAGGCGCTTAGCCGCGCCATCCGCCCCATGAGCGCTTTTCTCAAAATAAATTAAAAGAGGAATAGCCCCTAAATAATTCAACCGCACCTGGCTATAGGGCAATCCAAAATGTTCAGCCACTACCCTAATGGTCTTGCCCAGCTTGGTTACTTTCTGAATTATTTCCGCGGAAATCTTACGTTCAGAAGGTATAGTAATATATATTTCATCGATAAAGTACTGTTTTACAATCTGCTCGATATCAGAAATTTTACCTAAAATTTTTGTTCCTTCTCTTTCACCTGTTCTTACGTCATCAAGAAACCCCATAGTCCTTATGCCTAAATAAGGAAAGGCCTTAATCTCTCCCGCAAGATTCAATCCTGTCCTACCGGCGCCTACGATTAACACATTGAAATTGGCATATCCTTTTTGAATCAAATAACGAACATAAAGACGCTTTATTATTCTCCAAATAGCCAGGCTTAACAATAATAAAATGCCTGACTCGACAAAAATCGTCCGTGAAAAAGTATCGACTTTTAGAAAAAAGATAAACAATGCGGTTAAAATAGACGACAATAAAGCGCATCTGGACACTTTCAACCATTCCCCTGAAATACTCAGGTAACGATCGGTATAGTACAACTGCGCGTTATGCAGAAAAAAAATTAGGGTTATACCCCAAAAAATATAAGTTAATAGGTATAATCTAACTCCGGCCAGATTATCGGGCACTAAACCAGAATTAAATTTAAATACCCCATAAAATGAAAGGCTGATAAAGGCTATATCTATAAAGAAATAAATAAAGCGGATCCGTTTATTTAAGCTATGCATAGTGAGTATTTTATCACAATTTTACTTATTTAATAGTGAATTTATAGGCTTGAGCGCTGCTGCTTGGGCTTGCTTTTTAGAAGAGAAAAGGCTTTCAATAATAACTCCAATCCAACAAAATAAATGAACAGGAAATTATTTATTAGGTATCTGCGCCATAAACGTTTAGGCTCGGTGATTAACCTAAACAACCATTCAAATCCACAATCTCTCACCCAGCGAGGCGCCTGCCGCTTGGAACCTGCCAGAAAATCAAAAGCCGCCCCTACTCCGGCTATAACAGGAATATTTAGTTTCTCCCTGTGTTTAGACATCCACAGCTCTTGTTTAGGGCAGCCTATGCCGACCCATAATACATCAGGAGCCAGATCATTTATCCTCTGGATAACCCCGCTATCTTCTTCCCAGATAAGCGGCTTAAAAGGCGGCGCATAGAAACCCGCTATTTTGGTTTTAGGGTAGAGTGTCTTTATATTTTTGATTAATTTAGTCAATGTGCCTTCGGTGGCGCCATAGAAAAAATGCGCGTAGCCTTTGCCTTCGGTTATCTTTAAAAATCCATGCATTAAATCCGGGCCGTACGCCCTCTTTTTTAAAGGATACCCGGATAATCTTTCCAGGAGCAATAAAGGAAAACCATCCGGGATTGACAGGCTGCTCTGATTAACCGCTTCCTGCATCGGGATATTAAATTTACTCGTTACTATAGTATCGACATTGGCAACAACAATGTAATTATGCTGATGATTTTTGGCAATCCAATCTTCCATATATTGAATAATCTGTGGAATTCCAACAGCATCAACCCTTGTCCCTAAGATTTTTATTGAAGATGGATTTTCAAAACAATCATTATTCATTTTCAAACACACTCCCATAAATTTCGGGATGGGTCAAAGTTTTTAAAACCGGCCCGTGAAAACATTACTTCATAATTCCTATAGTACCCACAGGGCTTACACACAGGATAAAGATTGCCATTTATAAAACTGCCGCGCAGAGCCTTAAGTTCAGGCCCTTGCCAGATTTCCAATAATGTTGAATTATCAAGATGCCCTATACGAGTTGATTCTTTTGCGTCAATACACCCGCAGGCCAAAACCCGGCCATCAGGCATTACCGCCAGGTACGACATCGGGATTAAACAAGGGATTCTGCATCTGGCATTGTTTCTTTTTATCAGAGTCGCGCCTTCGGGCAAATCGTCTTCCGAGATGAATCCATCCCAGCTTGAAAACGCGTTCATAATATCTTTACAATCATAGCCTAATTTTCTCAGTTTAGCTAGAGCCGGAGAATTTGTCGTTTCGCGTATTCGGTGAGTACGTATATGTAAGGCGAGTTTGCATGCGCTCCCAAGCTTTTGATTGATTCTGCTTAAACGCTCTAAAGATTCCCAAACTGTTTCAAATTGGTCCACGCCCATCATTATCTTATAGCTATCCCTGGTAAGGCCGCCAAGGCTGATATTAATATACTTCAATCCGGAAAGAATCTCAATAAGCTGATCGTCAGAAAATTTTTGTAACGCGATACCATTAGTAAACAAGTGGCTGAATATTTCCGGAAAATTCTTCTTAATAATACCAATACGTTCCAACAGAAACGGATCAAGTAAGGGATCAGCAAGTAATGGCGAAAACCCTAAATATCCGCCGCCCATCGCTCTATATTCAGAACAAATCCGCTTAAAAAGATCTAACGGCATCAATTCTTTGGTTTGAGGAAGCTTTCGACGAGCGCAAAACACGCATTTAGCATTACATACTGAATAAGTCTCCAGGTTTAACATAATCGGCCGAACAGCGATTATGCCGCGCATATGCTCCAAAATCTCACGCCCTTTATAGCCATAAACAATTTTCTCTAATACAAAGAAAATATCACTAAGCGCTGATATTTGTTGAGCGCTAAGTATTTTTTTAGCGAACCTTTTAATTACCTCCAAATAACGCATAGCAAAAGCCTCATTTCCGGATATCTATACCGCGTAAACGCAGCCGCAAGAGATCCAGCCTTTTCTGAACGAATTCATAACCAAATTCATAGATTTCCCCTAAAAGAGCAAAACGCAGGAATTTCGGAAAAACCGGAAAAATAATTTTCTTTAAAACAAAATCAACGCGATGAAAAAAAGCCCTTAAGTTTTCAACCAGAAGAACCTTTACTCCTAAAATCCTCTTCTTATTGCTTTGATAAACTGCCCATATATGGCTATACCTGGATAATAATTCCTCATCCGGCATCGCGGAAAAATTAATCACCAACTGAAATGGCCTGCGAAAAAGATTGAATTTATAACGTTTATAAAAATCCGCGTGATCTTGAATATATCCTTTCTCCAGCGCCAGAGAATAAAGTGGAGAACCGGGAAAAGGAGTTGTAATCGTAAAAGCATACTCAATATTCTTATCATCTTCAAGGCTCAAGCGCATTAATTCAACAGAGGCCCTGACATCCTCAGCCGTTTCGGAAAGTTGCCCGATCATTATGGAGACTGTAGGCAATATCCCCGCGGCCTTAAGGCGCTTTAAGCCATTTTTTATTTGTTCTACTGTGATTTTTTTATCCATAAGGTCAAGAATGCGCTGTGAACCGGATTCAAGCCCTAAACCCATAATCCGGCAACCGGTCTTTTTCATTTCCCTCAATAAGCTATCATCAATATGGTCTAAAACGTCAAATCTTGTTGAAATTGAATACTCAACCGGGTTCTTAAGATTACCCAAGGCAGAGGTTAATTCACGGGCCCTCTCGGGGCTGGAAAGCACAAGATCATCGCCAAAATAAAGCATATTACCGCTAAACCGCTCTAATTGCTCCTGGGCGTCTTTAATCATATCGCTTATCGGGCGAAACCTGAATTTACTGTGATGGTAGCAAAAATTACAGTTAAAAGGGCATCCCCTGCCTCCGTGAACCGGGATAACCCGGTCATTAAACCGCCAGTGAGGCTGTGCCCTATCACTATAATAACGGCCAATCGATACCCATTTCTCCTCCGGAAACAATTCATAAGGTATGGGCGGTAATTTAGACAAGTCTTCGATAAAATCCCCCGGGCCGGTAAAAATTATTTCATCATCCTTGCGGATAGCTAACCCGGCGATATCGCGCGTATCTTTTTTGCTGCGTAAAGCCCTAACCAGCTTAAACAGGGTTATCTCTCCTTCTCCAATAACCCCAAAATCCGAGCCGGTTATTTTCATCGCGAATTCCGGTATAGGAGAAACCATCTGTCCGCCGATAACTATGGGAAATTCACGTCCCGCGCGATTAAGTTTATTAATCAAATCCGAGATGACCTTTAATTCAGGGTAAAGGCTGCCGAACCCAACTAATAAAGGCTTTGCATCTATGATCTCCTTTACCAAACTATCCAGACTGCCTAAAGCCGGCCTAAATAGAATACGCACATCTTCTCCTTGCTGCCTTAAATACCCCGCCAGATATGCGTAAGAAAATGGAAAAGTATATTTTATTTCTTGTGATACCAATATTACCGGGCCATTCAAATTTGTATTATAATTGCTAACCATAATGTTATTTTAAAAATTTATTTTGACTTACATAGTTTATCGAGCAAGTATCGCATCCAGGGATTAAGTGCCTTTTACCTTCATGCATTGCCCGCAGGAAATCCTGGCGTTGGTCAGAAAACCATATGGATTCCAGTGTATTTTTGCTGAAATCCCCATAGCTTGTCGCCTCTTTTAAATCCATACAGCATTTTATTATTGCTCCGGAGGCCGACAGAGAAACAGACTCAAACACAAAAGAACAGAAAAATGGGTAAGGAGTATAGCCAGCCTGATCCTTATGGAAAGATACGTTCCAATTAACCGGCTCCCAGTTAGTTACAAGATCAGCTCGGTTGAATATCTCTTTTAATCTCAAATCAAGCTTTCTTCCGACACTCTTTTCATCCCTGCCATTGTTAATCTGAATCACTATTTTTTTTCCGTATTCGCTATTCTTACGTAATAAGTAATCTGTATTTTTCAATACCGTATCAAAATCAGCATTCGGTCGCATATATTCAAAGGTTCCTTTGCCTACACCGTCAATACTACAGATTATTTGGTTAACTACTCCCTGTTTTAAAACAAATTCAACATTATCTTCATTAAATAGCATCATGTTATCATTTAAGATAATCCAAGGCCTAAAATCGGGATATTTTTCCTTGTATTCTTTAGTCATGACGATTATCTCTTTATATCCGGGGTGCATAAAAAAACACCCGCTGATCGGCCATTCCATAATTTTGATATGGTATTGCCTGTTTAGGCATATTTCATCAAGAAGCTTTTTATAAATACCAATATCCAGAAATGCCGGCCTGTTTTTTTTATCAAGAAAACAATACCTGCAGCTCAAATTACAAATCGAACAGAATTCAATCGAAACAACTTGGATATCCCTTAACGAAGCCTGATAAGAAATTATTGCCTTATATTTTTTGTAATATTTTCTAGACCTGGTCAAGGTCCGGCAATATAAAAAAACCCCCTTAAAGGGAGTCCTTTTTATGCAACTTTTCAGAAAATTCTTAACTTTAATATTCAATTTAAGCAAATAGCTATTTCCAGGTTTTTAGCTTTAGTGAATAATCATCTAAAACTGCTTTTAATTCCTCGATATAATTTTTCTGCATTAACATGATTGATTCTATTTTTCTTTTGCCATTTGCCGTAAGCGTGCTGATTTCAGGTGATTTTTCAATAACCTTCAACAGCTGACGGCACATACTCTCCGGGTCCCGCAGATCAAGAAATAAGGCTGCATCTTTGGCCTGTTCCCGTAAGCCCGGTAAATCAGAATAGAGGACCGGACAATTCATCATAAAAGCTTCTAAAGGAGGGATATTCGTAGGGCCGAAATAAGTAGGCATAACTAAAGCCAGCGCCTGAGCATAAAGATACGCAAGTTCACTGTCATCCACAAAACCAATACAATGAATTTGATTCTCTAAGCCGAACTCTTTGGCCTTCTTTAAAACAAACTGTAAGTTGCCCTTGTCAGAACCGGAAAAAACCGCCGACACCGGTATTTTGTATTTTTCTTTCAACAGTTTCAAACCTTCTAATATATAGATATGATTCTTATGCGGCCAGAATTGGGCGGGATAAAAAATGTATTTGTCTTTTAAGTTATATTTTTCCTTTACATCTATATCATGCTCACCATGTGTATTTTTAGAGATATTTATCACATTACTTGGTAAAAACGGTAATGCTAAAACTCTTGTTTCGTCTATATTGTATCTCTGAATGATGTTTCTTTTGGCAGCCTCCGAGTCAGTAATGACTCTGATTGATTTGCGCAGTGCCAGACGATACAATTCATCCCTTCTTTCAAACTCACCGTAAACACGAACCTCGGGAAATTCCATATGCTCAAGAAAACACAAATCCCACACTGTAAATATGTAATTATACTTGTTTGTGGCTAAGGCCAAATCAGAAGGGTTAAGAAAATAAATCAAGTCAATGTTATACTTTCTTAAAACACGATCAATTTTAGGTTCTAAATTTATTTTTAATTTTGCCAAGATGCCGCTTAATAGCTTTGAATTCAATATTAAGCTCAAGCATCGGTCTATATTCGACCAGTATAAATAATGAAAATGGAGATTGTATTTTTCAAGAACCCTAACATTATCCTTAACTGTAGTAAAAAAGATAAAGTTGTATTCACGTGAATTATTTCTTTCCAATAACGAAGAAATAGCTAAAGAATACTGGAAAGCGCCGCCTTCCTTTTTATCTTTGGTAAGAATAACCCCTATATTCATATCTGCTAATCCTTCTTGGCAATTACAACACCACTCCAACTTTTTGGGCTTAAGGAATCCTTTGTGCTTAGCCATTTAAAACTTTCTGAGATTTTAAAACCAACTTGGCTTAACATAAAATTCAATTCCGGCAGAAAAAAATATCTCATTTTATGGCTTTCTTTAATCATCTCAGATAATCCGCTATTTTTATTCATCACTGTAACTTTATAATCTATATCCACGGTATTTTCATTAAAATTAATTTCCGGAATGGCTTCCCGCGTAATATTAATACTTTTATCGCTAATCTTTTTTATCCTCCTGGCTGGCCTTTGTGCCAATACCGCAGGGCCATACCAAAAATCAAAAATAAACAAACCGCCTTTCTTTAAATGCTTGCTAACATTTCGCAGGCTCTTTATCAACAGTTCATTGCTTGTCAGGTAGCTCATTACGTGGAAAAGCGAGATAGCGACATCAAATTTCTTGCGCAAAACAAATTTTGAAATATCTCTTACGTAAAATTCTACACAGTCTCCTGACATCATCCTCTTTCTGGCTATAGTAATCATTTCGCGCGCTCTATCAATACCGACTACCTGGTATCCTTTTTTAGCGAACAAAATATCATGATTTCCGGTGCCGCAGCCTAGATCAAGCAATGTTTTGCTGCGTTTACCATTAAAACGTTTAATTAAGCCATCCACATAATCCACTTCTCCTCTATAGTCTTTATCTCTATAGAAGAGATTGTAATATTGAGCATATTTAACGAAATTATTCATTTATCTTAATGCTAATTTCAATGACTCCGTGACTTTATCGACCTGCCTCTCTGTCAGCGCTAAACCGCTTGGCAGATAAAGCCCATATTGATAAGCAAGATCAGCATTGGGATACCTCTGCCCCTTAAATAACCTCAATTTAATAAGCGCCGGCTGTTTATGCATCCCTTTAAAAAAAGGACGCGTCCCTATTTTATATGCCCCTAACCTCTTCATCAGTTCTTTTGCCTGCATTCCGGCTTCAGGCTTTAGCTCTATCGCGTACACCCAGTAAACTGATTTTGCATAATATTTCTCAGTCAGGAATCTAACTTGCTTAATCTCTGACAAGCGGCTTTTATAATATTCAGCCAGTTTTCTTTTAATTTTAATAAACTTTTCTATTTGCTCAAGCCTGGCAACTCCCACGGCAGCCTGCATATTCGTCATCCTGAAGTTATACCCGAGGTCAGCATGATTAAATCTTTCTTTTTCTCCAAAACATAAATTTCTATAGGCGCGCGCCCTGCGCTCATATTCTTGATTATTGGTCAATACCATCCCGCCTTCACCGCTGGTAATAACCTTGTTAGCATAAAAACTCGTCGCGGCAATATCTCCGATCGAACCGCATTTAAGCCATTTCCCGCCGGCATATTTACTGTAGTATTGCGTCCCTTGCGCTTCAGCAAAATCTTCCAGGATTTTAAGCTTATAGTCGCGCGCTAACTTAAGTACTCCATCCATATCAACCGGATGGCCATAGATATGCACCGGCATAATTACCTTTGTTTTTTTTGTTATCTTTGCCTTAATCCGTAATACGTCAATCGTGCAGGTATCTGGCTCAATATCTACCAACACCGGCTTTGCGCCTAAACGAATACAGGCAATAGCGCAAGAAATGATCGTAAAAGAAGGCATAATCACCTCATCCCCTGCTTTTACCCCTAAGGCAAATAATGCTGTTTCTAAAGCAGCTGTGCCGTTAGAAACTGCAATGCCGTGCTTCAAACCCAGGAAAGAAGCAAATCCCTCTTCGAATCTGCGCACAAATGGGCCTTCGGAGGAAATCCACCCGGTTTCTATGCACTCTTTTAAATATTTCGCCTCATTACCGGTAAAAGATAATTCATTAATCGGTATCATTTTCTCAATTTTATCTTGTCTTTGATAACAGGCTCAAACCTTATTGGCTGTACTCCCTCAAGAAATGGCCCCTGCTTAACCTCAATCATTTCTGCGTCTTCCATAAATTCAAAACCATGGCCGCCAAAAGCCAAAAATACTATATCTCCTTGTTTAACAATTCTGCTCTCAAGATAATGTTTTTTTTCATCATAAAAGTCTATTCTTACCTTCCCTTTTCTTATAAAAAGAACTTCCTGAGCAAGCTTAATTCTTCTTAAAACTGGCCTGTGGATATGGGAAGCGATTAGATAACCGCGCGGCCGCTTCATATATCCCAGTTGCTGCGGGTATTCATCAGGAACAAAGAATTTAAGGCCATCCTGCTTAAACTTTGCTTTGATGATAACCGCTAACACTTTCTTTTTACTTATTATCCTGATTATATCAGTAGACATTAACGCTTCCTCTGTTTGATTTTATATTATACCATTGCTTGCGAAATAATTCTAAGGCTTTGTGGCTGAGGTAGTATACTCAATTGTGTGTAAATTCGTTTTGCTGTCTAGCGGGTCCTGCCTCGGGCATTTTCTTGCGCTGACGCGCTGCGAAAACACCCGAGTCACCCGCTGGACAAAACAATTAAAAAGGC
>Ga0247842_10001169_pt1 | contig 45922 bp, 53 predicted proteins | sample LaCruzMarch2015__3_FD_192411 | JGI IMG/M metagenome (GOLD analysis project Ga0247842, IMG submission 192411) | Freshwater microbial communities from meromictic Lake La Cruz, Castile-La Mancha, Spain - LaCruzMarch2015_19m | ecosystem: Environmental > Aquatic > Freshwater > Lake | place: Spain...
CTCGCTTAGGTTCATGCAGCTTCAGATGCTTTTTTAATAATGATAAATATACCAAAAAAATGTTAATTTACCTTCCATAAATCAGACCTTAACATGTTGGACGTTTTAATATATAGCGAGCATTCGTCAAATAGATTCCAATATGTACTGGATTGGATTTTTAAGGGAGTTTCTTCTTTTCAAATCACTCATGATGTTGATCTCGCCATCAAATATACCGGACCTATCATTTTTTATAGCAATAAGTATATTCGACAGGATGCTTTGCAAATACCTGATAGTGGATATTTGTGGCGTCGAAAGAGCGAGCCGATATTACCTGATTTGGCATTGGTTACCTTTCCTTTAAATAATCTCGATGCAGATATTTTTTCTTTTATTTTTTATTCCTTGGCCAGATGTGAGGAGTATAATAAAAGTGATCTTGATGCTTGGGGCCGATTTAAAGCGGAAAATAGCATAGCATTCAAGAATAATTATTTGCAAATACCCTACGTGGACTTGGTTAAGGTTCGGTTGTTTGACTTTTTAAAGGAAAAATGGCCGTCTTTTTTAGCTCCTTTGCCCATTTACAAAAGACAAATTTCTTATGATATCGATGTCGCCTGGGCTTATCTTTATCGCTCTCTTCCAAGGCATTTTTACGGTATTTGTCGGGATGTGCTGCGTCGTGATTTTTCTTCAATCTATCATCGATGGCAGGTCCTGACGGGTAATGAAGTAGATCCGTATTTTACTTTTAGCCGCTTGTTAACCACTCATGCCGCTTTGGGAGATCAGCCCATATTTTTTTGGCTGATGGGCAATAAATCCAAAATAGATCGTGCTGTTGGACTAAAATCTAAAGCGTTTAAACAATTAATCCGTGATGTATCAAGTAAATACAACATCGGTTTACATCCGTCAATGAAAAGTGGATTATCCTTTGAATGGCTGCAAAAGGAGTATAACTTCTTATGTTCGTTAGCTGAAAAAAAGATTATTCATTCGAGACAACATTATCTTTTGCTAAATATGCCCGATACTTACCATAATCTTCTTAAAATAGGGGTTGAAAATGATTATTCTATGGGTTATGCCAGTCAATGTGGCTTTCGGGCGGGTACTTGTTTTCCATTTCTTTGGTTTGATGAACAGAGAGATGTCTGTACCAATTTGACGATCCATCCTTTTCAGGCCATGGATGTGACCTTTTGGGTCTATGGAGAAAATACTTCAGAAGGTATTTTAGCTACCCTTGAAAACATCGAGAATCAATGTAAATCGGTGGGTGGTACCTTTACTTTTATTGCTCATAATAGTTCGTTTTCAGGTCCGGGAACCTGGAAGGCGTGGGAAGAAATTTATTTCACCTTTTTAAAAAATACAAATATATGATTACAATAATTCATGATACCCCTTCTATCGCGGGTAATTATTTAGCCGAGTTACGCGATGTTACCGTGCAACAGAATAAGGTACTTTTTCGCAGAAATATTCAAAGATTGGGTGTTTTTATGGCCCACGAATTAAGTAAGCATTTATCTTTTGAAATAAAAAAAATTCAAACTCCTTTAGGTATTGCAGATTGTACACTGGTGAATACCCCCATCGTTTTAGGAACCATTTTGAGAGCGGGATTACCTATGCACCAGGGATTTTTAGACGTATTTGATGATGCTGAAAATGCCTTTTTAACGGCTTTTAGAAAACATCACGGAAGTGGAAAATTTGACATAGAAATGGAATACGTTTCCTGCCCCGATCTTACCGGTAAATGCCTTGTTTTAATAGATCCTATGCTCGCAACGGGAGCGTCTATCATAAAGGCGGTAGAACATTTAGCTAAGTATGGTACTCCCTCATCAATTCATATTGTGTCTGCTATTGCCTCAAAGGAAGGACTGAATCAAGTGCATCAAAAATTACCGCAGGCTCATATTTGGATTGGTGATGTGGATGAAGAGTTAACGGCAAAATCTTATATCGTTCCGGGTTTAGGTGATGCAGGTGATTTAAGTTTTGGCGAAAAATGTCAAGATTAAGGTCAGGATATTTACTAAATCTGGCATTTAATTTTGTTTATTCACCTTGATTTATTCTTTACATTTTTGTCGATTCTCTTATAAATAGAGTGGATTTCAATACAATATGTGGAAGGGTGGTTATAGGTTGAATTTTGCCTTTGTTCTTAATACTTTGAAATAAAAGTAGGGCAGCCTCTTTCCCAATGGAAAATGCGGGTTGCGTAAGCGTCGATAACGCAGGGTTTAATAAAGCGGCAGTGGGCAAATTTGAAAAACTAATAATTTTTAATTGTTTGGGTATTATGATATTGATTTCTTTGCAAATATGATAGGTTTGAATGGCTAGTTTTTCTACAGATGAAAATATACCCAATGATTCTGGTAAGGGTTGTAAGGAATCTCTGATAATCTGAAAACTTAAGGTCTCATCCGTTCCTGCTTCAATAATATGAACATGAGAAGGCTCGATTTGATATTGCTTTAGCGCGGCCAAAAATCCGTCTTTCCGATGATTAATAGCGGACATTTGATTGGAAAGAGAAAGAAAGGCAAAATGTTTACATTGGCTTTTTATTAAATGTTCTGTGGCTTGGAAACCTGCCTGATAATCGTCGGTAATTACTCTTGGCGCATCAATTTCAAAATTGGCTCTGTCAAAAAAAACAAAGGGAATACCTTTTTGCACCAGTTCGTGATAATGCGCATTATTATTTGAAATACCGGAAGATGATATTAGGATGCCATCTACCCGGCCATTTAACAAATGCCTGATAATCTGCTCCTCTTTTTCCGGTATTTCATGAGTTATATATATAAGGACATGATATTTTAATTCCTCGGCAATAGATTCAATACCATTAATGACCAGTGAAAAAAAGTTATGTGCAATTTCGGGAATCACCACCGCGATCGTTTTACTGGAATTTCTTCTTAAGCTACTGGCAAATGGATTGGGTTGATAATTTAACTGTTTTGCCAATGCTAATACTTTTTCTTTCGTCTCAGCTTTTATCTCATAGCTGTCGTGTAGTGCTTTTGAAACGGTAGAAACGGACAGATTAAGTTCCTTTGCCAACTTTTTAATATTCATATTTTCCATGTCCTTCTCATTTTTATATGTCAAGTTACTTTAATTTATTTAATTCTGAAGGAAGAGTACGAAAACGATTTCGTAATTAAAAATAGAGGTTTCTATTATTACCTGATTTAATTTTAATGACCATTAGATTGAATAAACTGGAGTAGCCGTAAATATTTATTGAAAAAAATCTGTCGGCATTGGTTTCACTCTCAGGACAATATCCCTTATCTTGTTTTATTAGGAAAAATGAAGGAAATTCATGATCTTAAATTTAATTTGATTGATTATTTTGATAAAAAATTGTAAAATATATGCGCAAGTTTAAATGGTTCGTTTTTTTTATCAGTTGCTCTTTTGTAAGTGATTCTTTTGCCCAACGGTATAAGGAAGTCATCTACGAACGTATTGATACCCTTTCTGATGTTCCATACCATCGTTCAATGGGACTTTCAGGTCAAATGGAGCAGCATTTGCTCGATGTTTATCTGCCGCCACAACAGGACACCTCCTTGAATAGACCACTAATGATTTTTATTCATGGAGGTGGATTCAGGAATAATACAAAGGTAGGGGCGTTCAATGGATTGGTTTGTACAGGCTTAGCTCAAAGAGGTTATGTTGCTGCTTCTATTGATTATAGACTCGGTATTGACTCTTCTAATAGTGATGAGGCATACTTCGAAGCTTTTGTCAGAGCTGTTCAAGATGCAAAAGCGGCGGTGAGATATTTAAAAGAAAATGCGTTAGCCTTTAGAATTGATACCGCTCAGGTTTTTATCATGGGAAGTTCGGCTGGGGCTATGACGGCATTGGGTGTAGCTTATTTAGACCAATATGAAGTGCCCGTCTCCGTTTCTACCAAATTGGGCTTATTAGATCCGGTAAAATCAACTATTTCCACTAAGGTTCATGGCGTTGTAAATTGTTGGGGTGCATTGACCAATCTTTCCTTTATGAAGGAAGGAGATGTTCCCGTTTTTTCAGTTCATGGAGAAATGGACAAGACCGTACCCTTTGATTCTTCCTATTCTTGGCATGGTTTCAAATACGGAAGCCTTCCCATTTTTGAAAGGGCACTTAAACTGGGTTTGCCAACAGGGTATTTGCCGTTTCCTAATACTGGACATACCCTGGACAGTAAAAAGGAAAAGCAAAGTGCTGCCCTGAATGAAATAGTTCACTGGTTATTTACTCAGTTGAAAAATAATAAATCGTCGGGTAATGCAGGAATAAAAAGATTTGAAAAGGAAATCCTTGTTTTTGATAGTCTGAACAATGCTGTAAACTATCCGGAAAATTCGGTGCTCGTAACAGGGAGCAGTTTTGTAAGGCTTTGGAAAAATGTGCCTGCCGATTTAGCTCCATTGTCGGTTATTCATAGGGGGTATGGTGGGAGTAATATCCCAGAAATGGCTTATTATATAGAACGCATTGCCTTTCCACATAACCTGAAAGCAGCAGTCTTATATACAGGAAGTAATGATTTGACTGTTTCAAATAATGATAAATCACCTGTTCAGATCCTTGAAACTTATAAGCAAATTATCCATACCCTGCGTAAAAAATTTCCAGCAATACCCATTATTTGGATTGAAATTTCGCCTTCTCCAAGAAGATGGAAAGTTTGGGATAAAATTGAGGAAACAAATACGCTCATTCGGGAATATTCAGCCTCCCAGCCATTTTTGCACACCGTATCAGTGAAAAATGCTTTCCTTGATGAATCAAATCAGCCTATTGGTAAATATTTTGGTAAAGATAACCTACATTATAATGAGGAAGGATATGTGATTTGGGGAAATACGCTGGCTCCTCAAATTCATAAAATATTGGATGTCAAATAGTTTAATTACAATAAAAAGCCCGGTTAATCTGCATTAGCCGGGCTTCTTATATATAAATATTTCCTGTTTATCTGATGGAAATATTCGTAGGACTTAAGGTTCTTCTTAAAGAAACCAGATTGTTCGCCGTAACAGCTTCCACTTGCAAACTAAAGGATTTCCCCTTTTCGTTTGGCACCGTGTAAGGAATGGTGATAACATGTACTCTTTCCGCTGCTGAGAAATTAGCAACAAATGGTACACTCCTTACGAAATTATAAGTGCCGGATGTACCAATTCTTTGGTAAAACTTAAACTCTTTAATGTCCGTATTTAAGGCATGTGCCTTGATGGTAAGATTTACAGTGCTATTTGCATCGGCAGTGGAAACTGGAGAGGTCAGCGCAGATACCTGTGCGACATCTCCCACAATTTCAAATAAATCACTTGTAGGATTATATTCCTTGTGACATGCAGATAGAAGTATAACCAGAAGTAATAGAATATTATTAAGAATTCTCATCGTTCAATACTGTTTAAAAATTAATTAAAAATCCACATCTTTACGTCAAGGTCGCGAAAGTTTTGTGTTGCATTCGCTGAATTCCTGGATGTTTCTGAGGTGGGATAAGCTGCTCTCTGAATCCACTTGCCTTTTAAATCCGGATTGTGGTTTGCTGGCAATGATAAACCTGGTATGATAGAAGTGCTATAATCATAGCGACGTAAATCGGTCCATGCCTCAGGATTAAGAAAAAGGGCCTTGTATTTTTCGGAAATGATATGAGAAATCGTTAGGTTCTCTGCTCCAACGGCAATTTTAGGACTAGACGTAAATGTCGTAATATTTGCAGCCGATACCCCAATTTTAGTCATATTGGCTCTAATTCCGTCTAAATAAGCATTGTAAGCGTCGGGATTGCCTTTTCCTCCGTTTTGTAATAATCTCACCTCTGCTTCAATAAATTTAGCTTCTGCATTGGTAACCATTTGAAGGGGAGCTAATAGACCGAAATTCCAACCAAAAAAATTAGTTCTGTCGTTATAAACGGTGGTCGCTCCAGCACCTGTTCCAGGATTTGTTCCTTTAAATAAAGGATCAGCCGCTACATTTTTAAAGGCAAGAAGAGAAACCCTGGGGTCAACTACTTCCTGTACCGTGCCATTCATAAGATTCATAAACTGTCCGCCAAAAGTTGTAGACAAGTTTCCTGTATTATTAGCTAAGGCAACAGAATGCCATGGATTGAAATTCCTGTCAGTGTAAACCAGTTGGAAGTCCTCCGTATTTAATTTAATTCCTTTGCTTAAAGCATCTAAAATAGCAGGATAAGCAGCCGCAGCACCTGTTTTCTTCGCCGTATGAAGAAGGTATCTTGCTTTTAGCGTTTGAGCAGTTTTCAACCAAAGGCTGATATTTCCTCTGTAAACAATATCGTCATTGCCTGGTTTGAATAAAGATTCAGTAGCACTTAATTCAGTAATTGCTTCATTAAGAAGACGTTGAATATCTTTGTACACATCTTCCTGAGTATCGTATTTTGGCGCGAAATCTGTTAATTGATTATCAGAACTTTTATATGGAATATTTTCCCAAATGGTTGTTGCTAACCCAAGATTGTAAGCAATAACCACTTTTGCCAATCCACTATAATGTGGAGAGTTGGTGCTATTAGCTTTCTTAATCATTGCATTCGCATTGGGTATAATATTTAAGTATAAATTAACCCAAACTCCGTCAAAAGTACTTCTTAGGTGTGAATCAGTGCCAGAAGCAACCAAACTGCCTATTTGCTGAATATAAGAGCTGCTTATAGACGCAGCACTTTGTGTTGAATTGGCTGAGAAAAACAAAATGGTAGGCGTCAAGGTGTTCAAACTTGCGTCATTTGTTTTATTGGGATCAATATTAGTGTCACCACCAATATAGCTTTCACAGTTAGTTACCGTCAATATAAGCGCTAACCAAATTATTTTTTGTAAAAATTTATTTTTCATTATCATCTATTTCTGTTTTCAAAATGGGTTTATTAAAATCCAATGTTAAGGTTGAAATTTATATTTCGCGTATTAGGCGTATTTCTGCCTGTAAACCCAACGAGGTTAGAACCAGAACCAAAAGCAAGCGCTTCAGGGTCATATCCTCTGAAAGGAGTAGATAAAAAGACATTACTTGCTGAAATACCCACTCTGGCTGAGGAAATGGCTTTTCCAAACAAAGATTTTGGTAAACTGTAAGAAAGATTAATATTTCTAATTCTAAACCATGAAGCGTCCTGGAGATTGAAGGAATGATGTCCGTTAATACCAAAAGCACGGTAAGTATTTTCATCGACAATTACAGGTATGGTATTCGCTTTACCGTCTGCAGTAACACCATTCCATACAGTCATAACATTTCTGTCTTCAGTAAATAAGGTAGTACCATTTCTAAGCGCATTCATTTCCATAAGATCTACCATATCTCCACCTTGTCTTACCTCAAGTAATACATTTAAAGTCAGACCTTTGTAAGAAAAAGTATTGTTTAAACCTCCAAACCAATCAGGAAGGGCATTTCCAAGTTTGATATATTTACTTTGATCTAAAGTAGGTAAACCATTGGTACCAATCAATACTTCCCCCTTTTCATTTCTCCTCCAATCATAGGCATACATATCGCCCATGGAACCTCCTTCTACGATTCTTAAAGCAGATCTTCCCTGGTCATAAAAGGTAATTTCCTTTAGATTTTCTGGCATAGATACAACAGTGTTGCGTATTCTTGTCCAGTTAACGTCAATGTCCCAGCGGAATTTTCCTTTTAACGGGCTGAAACCAAGAAGAACCTCAACGCCTTTGTTTACAATTAAACCTGCATTGGTAGTATATCTGGAAAAGCCTGTTACGTTACTAATGGGAACGTCTATGATTTGATTTTTACTATTTCTTACAAAATAATTCGCTTCTAATGAGATCAGATTATTTAGGAAATTAGCCTCAATACCTACTTCGGACTCAGTGGTAAGTTCTGGCAATAAATTGAAATTACCTATGTCAAGGTCCCTTCTAAAGCCACCCGTTGTGCCAAAAGGAAAGCCAGGTACTGGCGCAAAATAAGTGCCAATCTGATATGGAGAGGCATCTTTACCTACCTGAGCAATAGATCCCCTAAGTTTCATGAAACTGAAGAAAGCATTGTCTTTTAATAAGGTATTACTTACGATGTAAGAGATACTCGCCGATGGGTAGAAGAAAGATCTGTTATCGGCAGGTAAGGTAGATGACCAGTCATTTCTACCTGTGAAGTTGAGATATAAATAATCTTTGTAGTCAATTCTCGCGTCAGCAAATACCCCAACTATTCTTCTTAAGGAATTAGATTTACGGATAAAAGCGTTAGATGTATTTAAAATGTTGTAAAAACCTGGTGCTATGAATCCTTCACCACGAGCACCTAAGTTTTCTCCCTGAATGTCAGTGATAGTATTACCAACGGTAACATTTATGCCTAAATCTTCATTGAATTTGTGATTTGCCGTTACTATAAAGTTGGAGTTAAGTTCCATTGAATTAATGGTCTCCTCGGTAATAAATCCACGAACCTGCGTGCCCAAATCTAAATCTGGTGGAACAATCCTTGAACGTCTGTCATTATAATAATCTGCGGTAATTTGATAGCGTGCTGATAACCATGAATTAAATTTATAATTCAGATTCATATCTCCGTAAACTCTGTTAACATCGGTATTTAGAGGACTGGTTTCAGCCATATATCTCGGATTATCAATGGTTCCCGCCGTGATATTCTTTTGTGTGCCATCTGCCTTAAGGTAATCATTTACATCAAAGGAAGGAGACCAGTAGGAGAGAGAACTATAAATGGATTTATCACCAGACGCTGGATTAACGCCTTTTGAGTTGGCATAATTAATCTGTCCACCAACACTTAATTTATCTGACATTTGATGAGTAGCCGATAATTTAGCAGTAACTCTCTGGAAACTAGTATTATAAGTGATACCCTCATTGTTAAAGAAAGAGGCGGAGGTTAAGAAACTGGTTTTATCTGAACCACCTGAAAAGCTAAGAGAATGATTTGCAGTAGTTCCCTGTCTGAAAAAATCTCTGAAATGCTGATAAAATGGGTCGCCAGGTAGCGATGGAGGACCAAATTGTTGGAAAACAGGAATAGACCCTGTTCTGGCTAATCCATTGATTCCATGTGAATAAACCTCTTGAACTAAGGGTATCTTATCCACTTCCTGTACACCATAACTAGTGGAATAATTAATCGCCGTTTTTCCCGCTTTTCCTTTTTTTGTCGTAATGATCACCGCCCCATTAGACGCTCTTTGACCGTATAACGCAGTGGCAGCCGCACCTTTTAATATGTTGATACTTTCAATGTCGTCATTGTTTATATCAGCCGCACGGTTCGTGTTCATGAATTGCTCATTGTTATTCACCGCGTTCGTTCCAACAGATGGGAGCACATTTCCAGCATTGGTTGCATTGCTAATAATGATACCATCCACTACAAATAAAGGCTGATTATCATTACTTCCACTTATGGAGTTGATACCTCTAATGTTAATATTTGCACCAGCACCCGGAGATCCGCCGGCACTATTAATAGTAACACCTGCAACTTTTCCTTGTAATGCATTCACCACGTTAGGTTGGCTCGACTGCATAAGTACCTCTGCCGTTACTTTTTGTGATCCATAGCCGAGGACCTTTTTCTCTTTCGCTATACCGAAAGAGGTAACGACCACCTCATCAAGGGTCCTTCCTGCATCCAGGCTGACGTTGATGATTAATTGACCGTTGATTGAGGCCTCTAATTTTTCGAATCCCACATAACTAAACTCCAAAGTACCATTCGCAGGTGCATTGGCTAAGGTATAATTACCCTCTAAATCTGTGGTGGTTCCAATGGAAGTTCCCTTGATGATAACGTTAACGCCTATTAAGGGCTCGTCATCCATACTTGATACTACCTTCCCTGAAACATTGATGTTTTGCCCTGATAGTTGTGTCACTAAGGCAAAAGCTAAAATGAATGGTAAAATAAACTTCATACTGAATAAATGTTTGATTAGTTAAAATCGTTGAAATGTAATAAGTTGAATGCCTTGGTAAAACAAATCACTTACGTATTTAAAAGTAATACTTTCGATTTAATTATTACCAAAGTCAATGAATATTCAAACTGTTTTTTAGTTTTTCCATGGTTTTTATGGCAAAATCTACTTCTTTGCGATGAGCCCGAAAAACTAAAATGGCCATTCTAATCCATAAAACGCCTAGAATAGTCGTTGAAGATACAAAAATATGACCATCTGCATGTATCAATGCCAATAGTTTGGTGTTGGCTTCATTGGCATCGCCTTCCTTTGGAACATACCTGAAAAGCGAGATACTTAATGCGGGAAATGGGCCAACTTCAAAGCCAGCGTTTTGAATTTCTCGATAAAAATAATGGCTTAAATCAATTTTTTCCGCTAAAATTTGTCGAAAAGGAGAAATTCCCAGCATGGACAGGGAAAACCAAAGCCGCATTCCCCGGAAATGTCTGGTTAATTCTGGCGAGTAATCAGCAGGTGAACGTTCATCCTGCCCTTCCATATCGTCTTGTAAATACGCCGCAGTGTAGTAGTTTGACTTAAAAAGGTGTTCTGCCTCCCGAACTAAAATTACGCCTGAACCATAAGGCATAAACAGGCTTTTATGTGGATCCATAACAATGGAATCTGCTTTTTCAATCCCTTTAAACTTACTTCTTAACTCGTCAACTAAAAGGAAAAATCCACCGTAGGCTGCATCCACATGAAACCATATTTGATGATTGGAAGCTATGTCTGCGAGTCTGTCCAATGGATCAATAGCCCCCGTGTTTGTCGTTCCGGCAGAGCCAATAAGAAGAAAAGGTATCAAGCCAAGACGCAGGTCCTCCTTTATAGTGGCCTCCAAAGCCTCTGGTTGCATACTGAAATTTTCATCCATCGGAACATAACGGATGACTGATTCCCCCATGCCAGCTAAGCGTAATGCCTTTTGTACGCAGTGATGCGTTTCATCTGTTAAATAGATGACAGCTCTTTCAAAGTCTCTGGCTTTAAGCTCTTTATGATCTCTTGCAGCTATAATTCCTGTAAGATTGGCAATAGATCCTCCGGAAAGTAAACTTCCATGGCTTCGTTGACCATATCCGACTAATTTACACATCCAGGATATTACCTGGTTTTCCATCCTGACAGCACCAGGATTTGCAAAATTTATTCCGCTGTAGCGGTTAGTAAGGGCACCTAAAAAATCTCCCCAAGCTGCCGTTTCAATGCCTCCACCTGGAACATAGCCAAAGTGTTTGCCACTACATGGATTAATACCATTTTCAGTAACTGATTGATGAAAAACATCGAAAATCTGGTCTATTGGATAAGGGTTTTCCTGAAATGGCATGGACGCTAACGCTTTTCCAGCATCTTCGTCGCCTAAATAGGCTTTCCCTTCGGGTAAACCATCTAAAAACTGAAGGTAATAGTCTGTGACTTTTTTTATGAGTTGAGATCGGTCTCCGGGTTGGAGTGATAGCAAGTCCGAAAAGTCCTTACTAGAGTGAATGGAATTCATTTGGTTTTCATTTGGTTTTAAAAAGTTGGCTAAATTACAATCTTATTGTATTTACCTCGCACAAACCTTCCTAACCTGCAATTTATTTATTAACATTATGTATTTAATTCAACTATCAATATATTACCCACTTTTTAGAAACGATGAAAACAAAATGGCTTTTGTTGTTTATTTTGACAGCGAATCTTACCTCCACTTTTGCTCAAATTCAGATGGAAATGAAAATTATTCCTTTAGATAAACCATGGTTTTTTCGACAGGCAGGGGAATCTGTTTGGTTAAATGCCTCCGTTCCAGGTACGGTTCACACCGATTTGATGGAAAATAATAAGTTGGAGGACCCCTTTTTTAGAACCAATGAAAAGGATGCTCAATGGGTAGATAAAGTTGATTGGGAGTACAAGGTTACTTTTCAATTGGAGGAGTCTTTACAAAATGCAGACCATGTTTCCTTAGAATTTGATGGCCTGGATACCTACGTCGATGTTTATTTAAATGGAAATCTCCTTTTTTCAGCAGATAATTTTTTCGTTGCCTGGCAGGTTGATATAAAACAATATCTCCGCGAAGGGGATAATAATCTTAGACTTTATTTTCATTCTCCTACAAGGGTTGGATTGGAAATGCTCGATAACCATGGGTTTGATTTGCCAGCCTCTAATGATCAATCTGAAAATGGGGGATTGGGAAATAGCAGAGTAAGTGTTTTTCTAAGAAAACCAGGTTATCATTTTGGTTGGGATTGGGGTCCCAGATTAGTCAGTTCGGGTATTTTTAGAGAGGTAAGACTTCGTGCCTGGTCTCATGCTAAACAAAATGATCTTTACATAAAACAACTGAAATTAACCGATTCTTTAGCCGAATTGGAAAGTATATCCGAATTGGTCGTGGCATCGTCGGGTGATTATTCGCTGGAATTATGGTCCGATGAAAAAAAACTTGCTTCAACCTCAACGTATCTTGAAAAGGGTGAACATAGCATTGTACAACCATTCGTTATAGAAAATCCTCAACGATGGTGGACTCATGACCTTGGAACCCCCCACCTATATCATTTTGAATTAAAATTATTTCACAAGGGGCAATTGCTGGATGTTCAAAGTAAAAAAATAGGTCTTAGAACCATAAAAATAGTTCAGGAGCCTGATAAAGAAGGTGCCTCTTTTTATGTGGAACTCAACGGAAGACCCATTTTTGCAAAAGGAGCCAATTATATTCCCTCCGATGTATTTATTCCACGGGTTACTTACCAACAATATCAATGGCTCATTCATTCAACCGCTAATGCCAATATGAACATGCTTCGTGTTTGGGGCGGTGGGTTTTATGAAAATGATATTTTTTATGACCTTTGTGATGAATACGGTATCCTGGTTTGGCAAGATTTTATGTTTGCTTGCAGTATGTTTCCCGGTGATACCGATTTTTTAAGAAGAGTTAAGGAGGAGGCTATCTACAATATTAAGAGGCTGCGAAATCACCCTTCAATCGCTTTGTGGTGTGGTAATAATGAAATTGACGTAGCTTGGTCACAATTTAAAGAATTTAAAGGCTGGGGCTGGAAACAAAAATATGGAGCAGAGAAAAGAAAGCTGATCTGGAAAGCCTATGAAGATGTTTTCCATAAATTGTTACCAGAAATGGTCCAACAGTATCATGGAGATTCTTTTTACTGGCCCTCATCACCTTACTATAAAGAAGGTGATCATGCTTCTAAAAATACACCAGCAGGAGATATTCACTATTGGGGAGTTTGGCATGAACAACACCCTTTTGATGATTTTTACAAATATATAGGTCGGTTTATGAGTGAATACGGCTTCCAATCCTTTCCGGAATGGAGAACCGTCGCTTCTTACACTATTCCTGAAGATTGGGATATTACCTCAGAGGTTATGGCTGCGCACCAAAGAAGTGGTATAGGGAATATGAGAATTAAAAAATACATGGAGGATCATTATCAGATTCCTGAAAATTTCGCTCACTTCCTCTATGTTGGCCAATTATTGCAAGCCGAGGGTATTCGAACGGCTATTGAGGCGCACAGGCAAGCAATGCCTTATAATATGGGCTCTCTTTATTGGCAATTAAACGATTGCTGGCCTGTAGCCTCCTGGTCTGGAATGGATTATTTTCAGCGTTGGAAGGCTATGCACTATTTTGTTAAAGCTGCTTTTTCACCCCTTCTCGTTAGCGTCAGACAACATAATAAACACCTGGAAATTCGCGCTGTATCTGATAAAATTACCACCGATTCTTTATCACTAAAACTTAATCTGTTCGATTTTGACGGAAATATTGTCCAATCCAAGGAACTTCCCTTCATTACCCCTTCAAATACTTCTAAGGAATTGGCTATTCTTCAACTCCACGAATGGATTCCAAAAGGGCAGAATGCAAAACGCTTGTTATTAGAATTATTGGCAGTCGATACGAATAATAAAGTTCATGCCCGTGATCTTCATTATTTTACGCCAGTGAAAGAGCTCGATTTACCCGAAAATCATGGCCTTAATTATACTATTGAAAACAATGGATTGGTCTATATTATAAAATTGACAGCTGCTAAATTAGCTAAAAACGTTTATCTTGATTTTCCAGAGATGGAAGGTTTCTTTTCGGAAAATTACATGGATATTATTCCCAGAGAGGAATTAATCGTGTATTTTTCCCCTAAATCATTGGTAAATAAAACATTGACAACAGAAGATTTGAAAATATTAACACTTCAGGATACCCTAAAAAACTAGAAAATGATTCTAAGCGACGTTATGATACAACAAGCTATTTCGACAGGCGAAATTATTATTGAGCCCTTTGATCCCGCCTGCCTGGGTACCAATTCCTATGATGTGCATCTTTCAAAGTACCTGGCAAATTATACGGCGGATGTGCTTGACGCTAAACTGCCCAATGAAATTACTCAGTTTGAAATTCCGGAGGAGGGTATCATTTTAAAACCTGGCGTATTATATCTTGGCTCAACCTTAGAATACACAGAAACACATAATACTGTTCCTTTTCTTGAGGGAAAATCAAGCGTTGGTCGACTCGGTATAGATATTCATGCTACAGCAGGAAAGGGTGATGTCGGATTTTGTAACCACTGGACTCTTGAAATTTCTTGTACCCAACCTGTGAGAGTTTACGCGGGAATGCCTATCGGTCAATTGATTTATTTCCAGGTGGCCGGCGAAATTTCTCGCTACTATAATAAAAAGCTGGACGCAAAATATAATGAGAGAACTATGAAGCCCATGGAAAGCAAAATGTGGAAAAATTTCCAATAAATAAATATTTTTGTTATCTTGTTTTAATAAATCTACGAATATGACGCATGTTATAGAGAATCAAAATCAGCCATTGGCCAGTTTAGATGAATGGGAAGACGACCTTTTACGCCGTTATCCTAATCCAGAGGATATTGCTACCTCGAAAGCGACGGAAGCATATCGCAACTATGAGGAGCCGGCAAGAGATACAGTGAAGGAATTTTACAAATTAAATCATACACACCAATCGTTTGCCTTTGTAAAGGAAAAACAAAAGGAATACCTTTCTTTTAGTAGAAAGGAAATGTCCGTGTGGGATGCCTTTGACTTTTTAAATCAATTGGTAGATGATTCTGATCCGGATACAGATTTAGATCAATTTCAGCACCTTTTACAGACTTCAGAGGCGATTCGTCGCGATGGCCATCCCGATTGGATGGTTTTAGTCGGACTAATGCATGATATGGGTAAAGTACTTTGTCTTTTTGGTGAGCCTCAGTGGGCTGTAGTTGGAGATACTTTTCCCGTAGGTTGTGCATACTCTGATAAAATAGTCTATCCTGAATTTTTTTCTGAAAATGTCGATTTTACTGATGCCAGATATAATTCTGAGCTAGGCGTGTATGAAAAAAATTGTGGATTGAGAAATGTAGATATGTCTTGGGGGCATGACGAATATATTTATCAGATAATGAAAAATTATATTCCGGAAGAAGGTCTGTATATGCTTAGATATCACTCTTTTTATGCCTGGCATAGAGAAGGTGCCTATGAATATTTGCTCGATGATCATGATAAAGCGATGTTGCCGTGGGTAAAATTATTTAACCCTTACGATCTGTATTCTAAAAATCCGGAGCCACCAAATTGGGATGAATTACGCCCATATTACACGAACTTACTGAAGAAATATTTACCGGAAACCCTGAAATTTTAAATAGATGAATACCCTGCAACTAGCTGATTATTTAGTATTTTTTCTTTATTTTATCCTGGTTGCAGCCTATGGAATTTGGATTTACAAACGAAAGACGGCAAAGAATGAAACGGCCCAGGAATTTTTCCTTGCGGAAGGTTCGTTAACATGGTGGGCCATTGGTGCTTCGTTAATTGCTTCTAATATTTCGGCGGAACATTTTATCGGTATGTCAGGCTCTGGTTTTGCCATAGGATTGGCTATATCTTCTTATGAATGGATGTCAGGTTTGGTATTAATTATCGTTGCCCTGTTTTTTATCCCCATGTTTTTAAAAAACAGGATTTATACCATGCCACAATTTCTTGCTACCCGATATAACGAGCAGGTAAGCAGTATTATGGCTCTTTTCTGGTTGTTGGTCTATGTGTTTGTAAATCTTACTTCCATCATATATTTAGGTTCTTTGGCCATAACTTCCATAGCAAATATTTCATTCATGACCTGTGTAGTTTCCCTTAGTTTGTTTTCCATTATCGTAACCATTGGTGGAATGCGTGTTATTGGATACACAGACGTTATACAGGTAGCTGTTTTAATTCTTGGGGGCCTGGTAACTACGTATTTATCACTTACGCTTTTATCTGAGGAATTTGGATTTGGAAAAGATTTTATGGCTGGCTTGAGTATTTTAAAACAGGAAGCGCCCGGTCATTTTCATCTTATTCTGGAAAAGGTGCATCCTCATTATGATAAATTGCCGGGTCTCGGTGTTATTTTTGGGGGTATGTTGATTAACAATCTGGCTTATTGGGGCTGTAATCAATATATTGTTCAAAGAGCTTTGGGAGCTGATTTAGCCACGGCAAGAAATGGGATATTATTTGCCGCATTCCTTAAATTACTTGTGCCACTCATAGTGGTAATTCCGGGTATTGCTATGTTTGTTCTTCATGAGAATGGACTTTTTCAAAATGAAATGAGCATGGACGGAGTTATCAAACCTGATCAGGCTTATCCTACCCTCATGAATTTATTGCCTTCAGGTTTGAAAGGAGTTGCTTTTGCTGCGTTAACGGCTGCGGTAGTGGCGTCTTTAGCTGGCAAGGCAAATAGTATTTCTACCATATTTTCTTTGGATATCTATAAAAAGATGATAAACACCAATGCTTCTGAAAAGCAGCTGGTTAATACAGGACGTTGGGCTGTAGTTATATCTATAACGGTGGCGGCTTTTGTTGCTCCCGCATTAAGAAGTCTGGATCAGGCATATCAGTTCATACAAGAATATGTGGGCTTTTTATCTCCCGGCGTATTAGCGATCTTTCTTTTAGGTTTGTTTTGGAAAAAAACAACATCAGGAGCAGCCTTATTTGGTACTATTCTAACTATTCCGTTATCAGCAACCCTAAAGTTTCTGCCAGACTGGACGGGAGGAATGTTCCCTGTTTACCCGTTTTTAGATAGAATGTTTATCACGTTTTGGATTGTCTTATTCCTAATGATTATTATTAGTTTGATGACTCCTGCCAGTATTCAGAGAAAAGAGATATTACCCTTTGAGAAATCAATGTTGGAAGTTAAACCAGCATTTATTATTGGCTCAATCTTAATACTTGGCATTTTGGCTGCGCTTTACACAGTTTACTATTAAATAAAATTTGGGGTAACAATATTTTAGTTTTGTTAGTATATTTCAAAGATGTATTGATGTTGCTGAATCAAATCCAACTACTTTTACCATAAGCAAGGTCTGCTCCATCGGAGACTCTATTGAGTTGGTGGCTAAATTGGCCCTCATTTATTTGTTGTGTGGAACAGTGTATTTGGTCATTTAATAAGGCTTCTTTGGTATATCTTATTTGAAAATTAGATAAAGTTTTAGATTTAAAAACAGATTCTGGTAAAGCGTTGAGCATCCAGGAAGCGTAGGTTACATTGTTGAGATGATAATTGAAATCCAAATCGAACCAACCTACCTGAGCATTCCATTCAAAATCTGCATTTGACACTAAGGGTAATTTACCGGAAGGTCTTGGGAGACAATCAGAGGGATCTGGAAAGAAACATTCAATAGTCTGGACTAATTCGGGAGGAATAGCCATCATTTTTCTTTCATTTAACTCCATCAGCAACCAGGAAGAACTTGCGGTAGCCAGTAAGTTACCTTGCTGGTCAAAAGCTTTAAAATCTCTATAGGTCAGATGTCTATCGGCACCAGAGGGAAAGGTTTCAACGGTAATGGAGTCGCCCAGAACAGGCATTTTATAAAGATTAACTTCCTTTCTTAATAAAACCCAGGAGGCATTGTATTTTTCTAAATGCCAGATAGAAAGACCGAGTTTGATAACACTTTGCAGAGATGCTTCGTGAAAAACTCTGAGTAAACCAGGCAAAGTTAATTGTCTGGTATAATCTGTTTCAGCGGCGCGAACTGTAAAATCAGTGCGGTATTTAATGTCAGTTATTTGGGACATTTATAAGTTATATAGGTTAAAAGGTTTATCAAACGTAAGCACAAATATTAATTTTTAGAAATTAAACAGGTATTTTTAATAAATTCTATAATTCCTTTGGATAGATAAGATTAAAAACTTACCTTTGCCTTCGCTTTTGAAATAATGAGGTTTTTGTTAAAACCAATTATTGATAGAAAGTAAATAATCAAGCCACTTACAGTAAAACTTTTAGAAGGTATGCCTACTATAAATCAGTTGGTTCGCAAGGGCAGGCTCCAAATCAAAGAGAAGAGCAAAACCAGAGCGTTAGATTCTTGTCCTCAGAAACGTGCAGTTTGTACGAGAGTTTACACGACTACGCCAAAGAAGCCAAATTCAGCGCTTCGTAAAGTAGCCAAAGTTCGTTTAACAAACGGAATTGAGGTTATTGCTTATATCCCAGGTGAAGGTCACAATTTGCAAGAACACTCTATAGTGTTAATTCGCGGAGGAAGGGTAAAAGATTTACCTGGAGTACGTTATACTATCGTACGCGGCGCACTAGATACTGCTGGTGTGAACAACCGTAAGAAAAGCCGTTCTAAATATGGTGCTAAAACACCTAAGCCGGTTAAAAAGTAATTATGTTTCACAGGTTCGTCCTAATAATCTGAGCGAGAAACCGCTAATTCAAAATGAGAAAAAGAAAACCAAAACTAAGAATTATTCAGCCTGACCCCCGTTTTAACGATACACTAGTTACACAGTTCGTTAATAATTTGATGTGGGAAGGTAAAAAGAGTACCGCATTCGGTATTTTTTACGATGCTATGGATATTGTTCGTGAAAAGACTAAGTCTAACGAGCATGAAACATGGAAAAAAGCACTTACTAACATCATGCCTATGGTGGAAGTTAGAAGTAGAAGAGTAGGTGGAGCTACTTTTCAGATTCCAACAGAAATCAGAGCAAAGCGCAAAGTTTCTATTGGTATGAAATGGCTGATTCGCTTTTCAAGACAACGTAGCGGAAAAGGCATGGCTGAAAAGTTAGCCTCTGAAGTGATTGCTGCAAGCAAAGGTGAAGGTGCTGCTGTTAAGAAAAAAGAAGATACGCACAGAATGGCGGAATCTAATCGTGCTTTCGCTCACTTTCGTGTATAAACCATCTGTCAAAATTTTATAAATACCTATTTTAGGTCCGAAAATGTCTAATAACTTACTTTTTACTAGAAATATTGGAATCGCAGCGCACATAGATGCTGGTAAAACGACCACGACAGAACGTATTTTGTTCTACACGGGTATAAGCCATAAAATCGGTGAAGTTCATGATGGTGCTGCTACCATGGATTGGATGGAACAAGAGCAGGAAAGAGGTATTACTATTACTTCTGCCGCCACGAAGTCTGCCTGGTCATGGAAGGACAATGAATATGTTCTAAACATTATTGATACCCCAGGTCACGTAGATTTTACCGTTGAGGTGAATAGATCTTTACGTGTGCTCGATGGTCTTTGCTTTTTGTTTTGCGCCGTAAGTGGTGTGGAGCCTCAATCTGAAACTAACTGGAGACTTGCTGATAATTACAAAGTTCCAAGAATTGGTTTCGTTAACAAAATGGACCGCTCTGGTGCTGATTTTTTTAATGTCGTAAATGACGTTCAAACTAAATTGGGTTCTACAGCTATTCCATTGCAGGTGCCAATCGGTGCTGAAGAGCGTTTTAGAGGGGTAGTTGATTTGATTACTAACCAGGCTATCGTATGGAACGAACACGATCAGGGTTCTACATATGAAATTATACCTATACCTGAAGATTTAGTAGATACTGTTTTCGAGTGGAGATCTAAATTGTTAGAAGCGGTAGCTGAATATGATGATACTTTGATGGAGAAATTCTTCGAAGATCCAAATTCTATCTCAGCTGACGAAATGAGAATGGCTATCCGTCAAGCGGTTTGTGATTTGAAGTTCGTTCCGATGATGTGTGGTTCGGCATTCAAAAATAAAGGGGTACAAGCTTTGCTTGATGCTGTTTGTGCATTCATGCCTTCACCTCTTGATATAGAAGCTGTAAAAGGGATTGATCCTGATACTGACGAAGAAGTGTACCGTAAACCTTCCATCACTGAACCGTTTGCAGCATTAGCTTTCAAAATTGCTACAGATCCTTTTGTGGGTCGTTTAGCCTTCATGAGAGTTTATTCTGGTGCACTTGACGCTGGTTCTTACGTAATGAATACAAGGTCTGGAAATAAAGAGAGGATTTCACGTTTGTATCAAATGCATGCAAATAAACAAAATCCTATCGATAGAGTAGAAGCGGGTGATATTGCTGCTGCAGTTGGATTTAAAGATATCCGCACAGGTGACACGCTTTGTGACTTAAATAAGCAGATTGTTTTGGAGAGTATGGTTTTCCCGGAACCCGTTATCGCCATTGCTATTGAGCCAAAAACACAGAAAGATTTAGACAAGTTAGGTATGTCTTTAGCTAAATTAGCTGAGGAGGATCCAACTTTCAGAGTTAGATATGATGAAGATACCAATCAAACTGTAATCAGTGGAATGGGTGAGTTACACCTTGAAATCATCGTGGATCGTTTGCGTCGTGAATTTAAAGTTGAATGTAACCAGGGAGCTCCTCAGGTAAATTACAAAGAAACTTTAACTAAAACGGTTAGCCACAGAGAGCGTTTGAAGAAACAGACGGGTGGATCAGGTTTATTTGCCGATATGGAATTTGAACTGGGACCAGCTGATGAAACTTTCTTGGACTCAGACGACTTCAAATCAGGTAAAACACGTTTACAATTCCAGTGGGATATTGTAGGTGGATCTATCGATAAAAATTATATCAAGCCAATATCTGACGGTTTCAAAGCTATGATGGATAATGGTGTACTTGCAGGCTATTCTTTGGATAGTATGAAGGTTAGGGTTTATGACGGTTCTATGCACGCGGTGGATTCTAAGCCAATAGCTTTTGAACTTTGTGCAAAGGAAGGATTTAGAGCAGCTGCATTTAAGGCAGGACCCGTTTTAATGGAGCCAATCATGAAACTAGAGGTAGTAACACCAGAGGATTACGTAGGTCCGGTCATCGGTGACTTGAATAGAAGAAGAGGTATGCCGAAAGGTCAGGAACCAAGACCGGGTGCTGTAAGTATTGCAGCTGAAGTTCCGTTATCTGAAATGTTTGGATATGTTACCCAACTTCGTACCATCACCTCTGGTAGAGCCACTTCGTCGATGGAATTTGCTCACTACAGTGAGGCACCATCAGGTGTATCAAAAGAAATTATTGAAAAGGCAAAGGGTTAATCCCTTTGCCTGAATAATAAGAGTGTAATTTGCATACAGGTAAATGTACCTGAACGCTTAATTTTTTTGACATAAACTAGCTTTAAAAGGCATGAATCAGAAGATTAGAATCAAACTTCGTTCCTACGACCATAATCTCGTAGATAAATCGACGGAGAAAATTGTAAAAACTGTTCGCAATAGTGGTGCCATCGTAACTGGCCCGATTCCGCTGCCCACAGAGAAAAAAATATTTACTGTGCTCCGTTCACCGCACGTCAATAAGAAATCTCGTGAGCAGTTCCAATTGAGAACGCACAAACGAATGATTGAAATTTATACTCCAACGCAAAAGACTGTGGATGCTCTATCCAAGTTGGAATTGCCGAGTGGTGTGGATATTCAAGTTAAATTGACGTAGTCTATTTTCATTGCCCAATATTTAGCAGTGATGTATTTAGATTAAAATAAAAGTCTGATGAACGGATTAATAGGAAAAAAAATAGGCATGACCAGTATTTATGATAGTACTGGCCGTAATATAGCATGTACTGTTATTGAAACAGGCCCATGTGTTGTTACCCAAATAAAAACATCTGATACAGATGGTTATAATGCTTTACAGTTAGGTTTCGGCGAAGCCAGAGTAAAGAACACTACCAAAGCGCTCAAAGGTCACTTTGAAGCAGCGAACACGACTCCAAAGTCTAACGTTATCGAGTTCAGAGATTTCAATGCAGTAAGTAAGTCCATTGGAGATGCTATTACTGTAGATGAAATTTTCAGTGAAGGAGATTCTATCAATGCCATAGGTCAATCCAGAGGTAAAGGTTTCCAGGGAGTTGTTAAAAGACATGCTTTCGCGGGTGTAAATGATGCTACACACGGTCAGCACAACAGACAGCGCGCCCCAGGTTCAATCGGTGCTTCTTCTTATCCATCTCGCGTATTCAAGGGAATGCGAATGGCAGGACGTGACGGTAACGACCGAATTAAAATCAAGAATCTTCGCGTAGTTAAAATATTCGCAGATAAGAATTTAATTCTTGTGAAAGGAGCTATTCCTGGTCACAATGGTTCTACTGTTATTTTGGAGAAAAAGTAATTTTTGACTGTCCTTAGGGATTAATATTATTAGCATGAAATTAGTTATTCATAATATAAATGGCCAGGAGACCGGTAGAGAGGTTGAATTACCAGATGCGATATTTGGTGTAGAACCTAACAATCACGTCATTTATTTAGCTGTTAAAGCTTACCTGGCGAATCAGCGTCAAGGAACCCACAAAACAAAAGGTCGTGGTGAAATTGCGGGTTCGACCCGTAAACTGCATAAGCAAAAGGGTACGGGTGGATCTCGTAAGGGAGATATCAAGAACCCGTTATATCATGGTGGTGGTCGTATATTTGGCCCTGTTCCAAGAGATTACGAACAGAAGTTGAACAAGAAGGTTAGAAAACTAGCCAGAGTATCTGCATTAAGTACAAAGGCAGCTTCAGGCTCAATTGTAATAATTGAGGATTTCACTTTTGAAAATCCAAAAACGAAGGCTTTCCTCGATATACTTCAGAACCTAAAAATTTCAGAGAAAAAATCAATTTTGGTTACTCCTGAGCATGACAAAGTTGTGTATTTATCAGGAAGGAATCTACCAACAGCTAAAGTTATAAGAGCACAGGATTTAAATGTTTATGATATCATGAACGCGAGATCTTTAGTACTTTCTGAAACAGCTCTTGGAAAGTTAACTGAATCATTAGCTTAAATCGGGTATTACCCACTAGTTAGTTGAACAATGGCAAATAAGTTTATTTTAATAAAACCACTGATTACCGAAAAATCGGAGGGTCTGGCTGGAACGCAAAACAATTATTGTTTTCAGGTAGATAAGAGAGCCAATAAATTGGAAATCAAAAAAGCAGTACAAGACATGTATTCTGTAGCTGTTGTTTCTGTCCATACATTGGTCGTTCCTGGCAAAGCCAAATCAAGAAACACTAAATCAGGTGTTCTTAAAGGTAGAAAACCATCTTTCAAGAAAGCCTACGTGCGTATTGGACATGGTGAGGAAATTGATTTCTTCGGCGGTAATTAATATTATTAACGATTCGTATGGGTAAGATTTTATGGTGTGCTTACCCGTGATGAATCAAAATTGAAAACCATATCATGACAGTAAAAAAGTTTAATCCAATTACCCCTGGTACTCGTTTCAGAGTGGGTAATACTTTCTCGGAGGTAACAACCGATGAGCCAGAAAAGAGTCTTCTAGCCCCTATTAAAAAGTCAGGCGGAAGAAACAATACGGGTAAGATGACCATGCGCCAGAAAGGCGGTGGACACAAGCGTCGCTATAGAATTATAGATTTCAAAAGAAATAAGGACGGTGTAAAGGCTGAGGTTATGTCTATTGAATATGACCCTAACCGCACCGCTTATATAGCTCTACTTCAATATGAAGACGGCGAGAAAAGGTATATCATTGCGCCAAACGGTTTAGCTGTTGGTTCTACTGTGATATCTGGTCCGGGTGCACCTCCTACCGTTGGTAATGCCATGGTTCTTAAAGAAGTTCCTTTGGGTGCAAACATCCATGCTATTGAATTGGTTCCTGGAAAAGGTGCTTCAATGGCCAGGAGTGCCGGTACTTATGGTACTTTAATGAATAAAGAAGAGAGGTACGTAGTTATTAAATTACCTTCAGGTGAGGTAAGACGTGTACTTAATACTTGCAAAGCTACTATTGGTAATACGTCAAATCCTGATCATGGATTACAAGTTATGGGTAAGGCCGGACGTAATCGCTGGTTAGGTAACAGACCAAGAGTTAGAGGGGTAGCTATGAACCCTGTCGATCACCCAATGGGTGGTGGTGAAGGTCGTGCTTCTGGTGGACATCCTCGTTCAAGGACAGGAATTATGGCCAAAGGTCAGAAAACGCGTGATACTCGGAAGAATTCTTCAAGATTGATTATCACTAAGAGAAAAACCAAAAATCCATAACCTAAGGATAGCCTCATAAGCTTAACTTTAACAAATTATATTTGCTATGGCAAGATCAATAAAAAAAGGCCCCTACGTTTTTCATAAACTTCTTGAAAAAGTTATGGAATCCAAAACAGCGAAGAAAAAATCAGTAATCAAAACCTGGTCAAGATCTTCTATGATAATTCCTGATATGGTGGGTGAAACAATAGCCGTGCACAATGGTAAAACTTTCGTTCCTGTATTCGTTACTGAGAACATGGTGGGCCATAAATTGGGTGAATTTTCTCCAACCCGTAATTTTAGGGGGCACTCAGGAAATCGTAAAAAATAATTTTGAATTACTAAAATACCTTATAGGTATTCAATGAGTTTAATATGGAAGCAATTGCCAAATTGAAAAATGTCCCAATGTCAGAACGTAAAATGCGTTTGGTAGTGGATAATATTCGCGGAAAGAAAATAAGTGATGCTCTTTCTATTCTTCGGTTTACGAAAAGGGAATCGGGTATCTGGTTGAAAAAACTTCTGGATAGCGCTATAGCCAATTGGGGGAATAAAGCAGAAGGAAATGATGTAGCTGATTTTGATCTTTTTATTAAAACTGCCTTCGTTGACGGTGGTACACAGATAAAAAGATTTCGTCCAGCACCTCATGGCCGTGCGCACAGAATACGTAAACGTACAAATCACGTGACTATCGTTGTGCAAAATAGGGTACCCCTAGAAAGTGAAGTTGTTGCCGTTGCCGCAGCTTCAGAAGAATAATTAATTTATCAAATTATAATATACCAGAAGGTATGGGTCAGAAAGCTAATCCGATAGGAAATCGTTTAGGAATCATCAGAGGTTGGGACTCCAACTGGTTCGGTGGTAAAGATTTTGCGGCTAAAGTTATTGAGGACGAACAAATCCGTAATTATTTACAAGCACGTATCTCTAAAGGGGGTATCGCTCGTGTAGTAATAGAACGCACACTGAAGCGTGTCACGGTAACTATTCATACCTCTCGTCCAGGTATCGTTATTGGAAAAGGCGGTCAGGAGGTTGAATTAATTCGCGGTGAATTAAGAAAGTTAACGGGAAAGGATATTCAAATTAATATTCTTGAAATCCGTAAGCCTGAACTGGATGCAGTTATCGTAGGTGAAGGTATTGCAAAACAACTCGAAGCTCGTATTAACTACAGACGTGCCATTAAAATGGCTATTCAGACTACCATGCGTACGCCTGGTGCTGAAGGTATAAAAGTTCGTATCTCTGGTCGTTTGAACGGAGCAGAAATGGCTCGTTCAGAAGAATTCAAAGAAGGTAAGACGCCACTACATACTTTTCGTTCTGATATCGACTACTCATGGCAGGAGGCTCAGACCGTTTATGGTAAAATAGGTATCAAAACCTGGATTTGTAAAGGTGAAGTACTCGGAAAACGTGATCTTTCTCCAGCCGTCGCTCAACAAGCCAGTGGTAAACCAGTTTCTGGAAACAACAGTGGTGGTTTCTCCAGAGGTGGAAATGACAGAGGTGGTGAAAAAGGTGGCGATAGAAGAGACGGAAATCGTAGAAGAGGAGCCGGTGGAAGTACGGACGGAAGAAACCAACGGAAACGTTAGTATTTATTTAAAAAAAGTTTATCTTTGCCGAACTTTGAAATAAAGGCCCATTTCTTTATTGTCAAAGTCAATAAAAAAGAATTTTATGTTACAGCCTAAAAGAACGAAATACCGCAAACAACATAAGGGGCGTATAAAAGGCGTCGCCCAAAGAGGAAGTACTATTGCTTTTGGTAGCTTTGGTCTTAAATCTTTGGATAGCGGAAGGTTAACCAACAGGCAAATTGAAGCCGCTCGTATTGCCATGACACGTTTCATGAAAAGAGAGGGTAAAGTTTGGATTCGTATTTTCCCAGATAAACCTATTACCTCCAAACCTCAAGAGGTGCGTATGGGTAAGGGTAAAGGTGCCCTGGATCATTGGGTAGCTATAGTTAAAGCTGGTAGAATTATGTTCGAACTCGATGGTGTGCCAAGAGATGTTGCCGAAGGTGCTCTCAAATTGGCTGCACAAAAGCTTCCTTGTCTTACAAAAATTGTGGTTCGCCACGATATTGCTGAATAATTATCCCGCAAGGGTCTTTGAACATTAATTTAATCCATTTTAACAATGGCTAATAACAGAATAACGGATTTCCGTGAAATGGCTACACTAGACTTACAAGGAGAATTGGAACGCTCCGAATTGCAGTATCAAAAATTGAAGTTTGAACATGCAGTTAAAGGTTTAGGTAATCCTCTGGTTTTGAGGAATCTACGTCGTGAAATTGCACAAATTCACACGGAACTAAGGTCTAGAGAAATTTTGGTTCTTACTCCGGAAGAACAAAGTGGCAGATCTAAAAAAGTGCGCAGAAGAAGATTAAATTTGTAATTGCTAACGTCGCAATATCATGGAAGAAAGGAACTTAAGAAAAACTAGAGTGGGTGTCGTTTCTAGTAACAAAATGGAGAAATCTATTTCTATTAAAGTAGAACGTAAATTTCGTCACCCTATCTACGGAAAGTTTATCATGAAGACCAAAAAGTTAATGGCACATGATGAACAGAACGAATGTCACATCGGTGATATAGTTCGTATAATGGAAACTCGTCCCCTAAGCAAGAATAAAAGCTGGAGATTAGTTGAAGTTATTGAGAGAGCAAAATAATTTTGAAATTTACGATTTGTAACTTTAATCGTTTTCAAATCCGCTAAATGTACATACTATGATTCAACAGGAATCCAGATTAAGAGTGGCAGATAACAGTGGGGCTAAAGAAGTCCTCTGTATTCGTGTACTCGGTGGCTCTAAACGCAGGTATGCTCACGTAGGTGATACCATCGTCGTTTCAGTCAAAGATACTTCTCCTGGAGGTATCAAAAAAGGTTCAGTGTCAAAAGCTGTAATCGTTAGGACCAAAAAAGAAATTCGTCGTAAAGATGGTTCTTATATTCGTTTTGATGATAATGCATGTGTGTTGCTGAATAATCAAAATGAGCCAAGAGGATCCCGTATTTTCGGTCCTGTGGCAAGAGAGCTTAGGGATAAAGATTTTATGCGGATTGTTTCCCTTGCTCCTGAAGTATTATAATTATTTAGCGCCTTCTAAAGGTTCAAACATTGCACATGAAAAAAAATATCATTCAACAAAAACGTTTCTCTCCTAAATTAAAGGTTAAGAAGGGTGATAAAGTGGTGGTTATTTCTGGTTCTTCTAAAGATAGAACTAAAATACATGAAATAATGGAGGTTTTCCCTGAAAAACAACGTGTGTTAATTGATCAGGTTAATATGGTCAAAAAGCATACTAAAGCTACACAGGAAAATGCAGGCGGTATTATTGAAAAGCCAGCATCTATTCATATTTCCAATATTATGGTTGTCGATCCTCAAACAAATAAGCCAACACGCGTAGGACGTCGTCTAGACAGTGAAGGTAACATGGAAAGATATGCTAAAAAATCAGGCCAAACGATCAAGTGATGAAATATACACCAAGACTTCGCGACAAATATTTTAAAGATGTCGTTCCTGCTTTAATGGAGCAGTTCCAATACAGTTCAGTTATGCAAGTTCCTCGCTTAACTAAAATTTGTATTAACCAAGGAGTGGGCGCAGCTACTCAAGATAAGAAAATGGTCGATGCAGCTCTTACGGAGTTATCTACTATTGCCGGACAAAAGGCTGTTTCCACCAAAGCTAAAACTTCAATCTCTAACTTCAAGTTAAGAGAGAAAATGCCAATCGGTGTCAAAGTTACTCTTCGTCATCATCACATGTATGAGTTTCTTGACCGTTTGGTAGGAGTAGCTCTTCCAAGAGTAAGAGATTTCAGAGGTATTAACGATAAAAGTTTTGACGGACGTGGTAATTACAGTTTGGGAATCACGGAGCAACTTATTTTCCCTGAAATTGATATTGATAAGATTACACGCGTATCAGGCATGGATATAACCTTTGTATCTACTGCTAAAACAGACGCTGAGGCTCTTGCTTTGTTGAAAGCCTTAGGTTTACCATTCAAAAATCAGAAAAAAGAAGAAGTATAATGGCAAGGAAATCATTAATAGCCAGGGAAAAAAAACGTAAGCGTTTAGTTGAAAAATTCGCTGAAAAAAGAAAGCAGTTAAAGGAAGAAGGCCGTTGGGATGAGTTGGATTTACTTCCAAGGAATTCTAGTCCTATTCGTTTACATAATAGATGTCAGTTAACTGGCAGACCAAAGGGTTATATCAGACAATTTGGTTTGTGTAGAGTTAAGTTTAGAGAGATGGCTCTGGATGGTAAAATTCCGGGTATCACTAAAGCTAGTTGGTAATTTCTTAACAACTGTGTAGGTTTCTTTAGAAATACCGCACGGTAAATATTTATACAATGGCAGTAACAGATCCAATAGCCGATTATTTAACGCGCATTAGAAATGCGCAAATGGCGGGTCACAGATTGGTGGATATTCCAGCCTCCGGTCTTAAAAAAGCTATCACCGAAATTTTGTATGATCAGGGTTTCATACTCAAATACAAATTTGAAGAGGGTGGTAAGGGTAATCAAGGTCTTATTCGTATAGCGTTAAAATATGACGTACTTACACGTAAGCCTATTATTCGTAAATTGGGAAGGGTTAGTAAGCCTGGTCTTCGTCAGTATGCAAAAACAGACGAAATTCCTCGTATTATTAATGGTCTCGGCGTGTCTATTGTCTCTACTTCGAAAGGAGTTATGACAGACAAAAAAGCGCGTCAAATGAACGTTGGTGGTGAAATACTACTTTATATTTACTAATTTACTCACTTCTAAATTTATTAAACATGTCTAGAATAGGTAAAGCTCCTATAACGCTTCCAGGTGGGGTTGAAGTGAGTGTTGGTAAGAATAATTTAGTTACCGTTAAAGGTCCTAAAGGTTCACTTAATCAACAAATTGATCCAGATTTAACCGTCGATATTAATGGTGCAATAGTAACTGTACAACGTCCAACGGATCAAAAAAGACACAAAACCGTTCATGGTTTATATCGTTCTTTAATTAATAATATGGTTACCGGTGTTTCTACAGGTTTCACTGCTAATATCGAACTTATCGGTGTTGGTTACCGTGCGGCAAATACTGGAAAATTATTGGAATTAACCTTAGGTTACTCTCACCCAATTCTTTTTATGCTTCCTGATGAAGTAAATCTGGAAACTAAGCAAGATAAAGGTGGTAATCCTACTATAATTATGGAATGTATTGATAAACAATTACTTGGTCAAGTAAGTGCTAAAATCAGAGGTTTCCGTAAACCAGAACCTTACAAAGGTAAAGGTGTTCGCTTTGTGGGCGAAATCGTTCGCAGAAAGCTAGGAAAAACTGGGGCTAAAAAGAAATAGTCCTAACTAATATTATTTTTATTTGGATCTTGGGTCTGGATTTTTGCCTTACACTAAGATTAGTAAATGTCCAATAATGAAATTGACAAAAGAACAGAGCAGAACGCGAATTCACTTTAGAATCAGGAAAAAGATTAAAGGTATAGCATCCTCTCCTCGAATAAGTGTATTCAGAAGTAATAAAGTAATTTATGCTCAAATCATAGATGATACTATCAGTCATACTTTAGTGGCTGCTGATTCTCGTGAGAATGGCATATTAGGGGTTGGAACAAAGGTAGAGCAAGCTTACAAAGTAGGTCAGCTTTTAGCGGAAAGAGCTAAAGAAGCGAATATTTCAAAGGTTGTTTTTGATCGTTCTGGATACCTTTACCATGGAAGAATTAAATCATTGGCTGATGGTGCCCGTGAGGGTGGACTCCAGTTTTAATCATCCTCAACTGTAAAATAAAATGGCAAAACAGAATGAAAATCGGGTCAAACCCGCTGAAACAGAACTAAAAGATAAATTGGTTCAACTAAACAGAGTGGCCAAAGTGACCAAAGGTGGTCGTACTTTTAGTTTCGCTGCTATCGTAGTTGTGGGTGATGGTAATGGTACTGTCGGTCACGGTTTGGGTAAAGCGAGAGATGTCTCTGAAGCAATTACAAAAGCTGCAGATGATGCTAAAAAGAATTTAGTAAAAGTTCCTATCTATAAAGGTACTATTCCACATGAAGTTTTAGGCAAATTTAAAGCTGGTAAAGTTTTTTTGAAACCTGCTTCTGATGGTACCGGTGTTATTGCTGGTGGATCTATGCGTGCTGTATTGGAAATAGCTGGTGTACATAATGTGTTAGCTAAATCTCAAGGTTCTTCTAACCCTCACAACGTAGTAAAAGCTACTATCGAAGCGCTTAAGAACTTAAGAGATCCCCGTGTCATTGCAAAAACACGTAAAATTACTTTAGAAAAACTATTTAACGGTTAAAACATGGCAAAGGTAAAAGTAACACAGATCAAAAGTATTATCGATCGTCCAAAACGTCAAAAGGATACGATGGTAGCTTTAGGTCTCAGGAGAATTAATCACTCGGTGATTAAAGAAGTTACTCCTCAAATAATGGGTATGATTGCCAAAGTAGCTCACTTAGTGGTTACAGAAACGGCGGTTGACTAGACAATAACTTACATCAGTTAAAATATCAAGCAATGGAATTACATAGCTTAAAACCAGCAAAAGGTGCTGTAAAAAAAGGGAAGCGAATAGCGAGAGGTCAAGGGTCTGGCCGTGGAGGAACTTCAACTAAGGGCCACAAGGGTGCCAAATCTCGTGCTGGTCATAATTTGAAGCGCGGCTTTGAGGGTGGTCAAATGCCTCTTCAAATGCGTTTACCTAAAGTGGGCTTTAAGAATCCTAACAGAGTTGAATATGTTCCTATTAATTTAGATTATATTCAACTAATGGTAGAAAAACATAATCTAACAGACATCAATCTTGATTCTTTAAAAGAGCATGGTTTCATCGCTCGTTTAGATAGAGTAAAGGTTCTTGGCAGGGGTGAATTAAAGGCTAAGGTTAATTTATCTGTTCATGCTTGTTCTCCCGCTGCAAAAGAGGCGGTTGAAAAAGCTGGGGGATCGATTGTCCTTGTATAACTAATTATCATGAAACGGTTTATTACAACTTTAAAAAATATTTGGAGTATTACTGAACTCAGAAATCGTATTCTGACTACGTTAATTGTCCTTGTTGTTTATCGGTTTGGTAGCTATATTGTGTTGCCAGGGGTTATCCCTGCCGCTCTCGATGCTCAAAACGCTGCTGGTGAAAAGACAAACGATCTTATTGGCTTAATAAACTCCTTTACGGGTGGTGCCTTTAAGAATGCCTCTCTTTTGGCTTTAGGTATTATGCCTTATATAACTTCCTCAATTGTTATACAGCTTTTGGGTTTTGCCGTACCATATTTTCAACGGCTTCAACAAAAGGAGGGTGAATCTGGTAGAAAAAAGCTCAATCAGATTACTCGTCTTTTAACGGTGGTGGTTACTTTGGTCCAAGGCAGCGGTTATCTTACTTATATTAGTACCATGGGTGCTATCGATCCAGCTATTCCGAAAGCTATCTTTTGGTTCAGTAATATCATTATATTAGCAGGTGGTACTGTATTATCTATGTGGTTGGGAGAAAGGATAACGGATCGTGGCATTGGCAATGGTGTTTCGCTGCTTATTACCGTAGGTATTATAGCAACTTTACCTTCTGCTTTAGGCTTTGAGTTTCAAGCTCAATTGGAAAATAATGCATTGTTATTATTTGTTTTGGAAATGGCTTTACTTTTTGTTATTATCATACTTACTATTATGGTGGTTCAGGCAGTTAGACGTATTCAAATTCAGTTTGCAAGGAAAGCAGTAGGTCGGGAAGGTTCATCTCTTCCAAATGCTGGTGCTAGAGATTATATTCCATTGAAGTTAAACGCATCAGGTGTAATGCCAATCATTTTTGCTCAGGCATTAATGTTCTTACCTTCTACAGCCATGCAATTTGCTTCCGCTGAAGCTACATCATCCAGCAGTTTCCTGATAGCCTTAAATGATTTTGCTTCTGTTGAGTATAATGTTATTTACTTTCTTCTGATTTTTGTTTTCACTTACGTCTATACGGCGTTGTTAGTGAACCCACAAAATTATTCTGAGTATCTTAAAAGACAAAATGCATTTATTCCTGGTGTTAAGCCGGGTGTACCAACAGCAGAATACATTGATAATATTACCAGTAGAATTACCTTGCCTGGAGCCTTATTTCTCGGCCTGATAGCTATTTTACCAGCTTTCGCTGCAGCATTTGGTGTAAATCGTTCTTTCTCAATCTTCTTTGGTGGAACTTCCCTTTTGATATTGGTAGCTGTTGTATTAGATACATTAGCGCAAATTGAAAGTTATTTACTAATGCGTCGGTATGACGGTTTAGTAAAATCGGGTAAAGTACAAGGGAGACAAACTGGAAGTCGTTTACAGGGCATTGGAAGTGAAATGTAATTTCTGAAGGTTCTAGTAGAGTGACCTGTCATTTATTACGTTGGATAGTAAAAGTATTATCCTTAAATTTGAATAGTTTTTATATCAAGACGAATGGTTCATTATAAATCGAAAGATGAGGTTGTTTTCATCAGGGAAAGTTGCCAGATAGTTTCAGATACACTTGAACACGTTGCTTATTTACTTAAGCCAGGTATTAGTACCAAAGAAATAGATGAAGTAGCTGAATCTTTTATTTTATCAAAGGGTGGTCTTCCGGCTTTTAAGGGCTACAATGGTTTTCCTTCTTCTCTTTGTATATCTGTGAATAATGAAGTTGTTCACGGAATTCCAAAGGGAGATAGGTTCTTAAAGGAGGGTGATTTGGTATCCATCGATTGTGGTGTTGTCAAAAATGGCTATTTTGGTGATGCTGCTTTTACTTTCCTTTTAGGGGAGGTGTCGAAAGATAACTTTGACCTTTGTAAAGCTACTCTAACCTCTTTGTATAAGGGAATAGAAGTTTCACGTTGTGGAATGAGAATGGGAGACATTGGGTTTGCTATTCAGTCTTTTATTGAAGGGGATTGTGGTTTTAGTATTGTTCGTGAACTGGTCGGTCATGGTATTGGTAAACAATTGCATGAAGAACCTGTTGTCTCCAACGTGGGAAAACGGGGATCTGGGCAAAAAATCAAAAGTGGTTTGGTTATTGCCATTGAGCCAATGGTTAATTTTGGTAAGAAAGAAGTGGTTGTTCTTAATGATGGTTGGACGGTTGTAACTAAAGATTCGTCCTACTCCGTTCACTATGAACATACTGTAGCTATTTTTGATGATGGTGTTTTGGTTCTATCAGACCATTCCGGCATTGAAAAGGCTTGTGTGGAAAACCCTTTTTTAACATCAGTCATGGTAGAAAGTTAGTTTTTTTTATTATTAACTATCAGATTAACTGATTTTTATTACTAAAATGAGTAAACTGAAATAGATTTTGTTTATCTTCGCACTCCGAAATTCGGTATATGTCTAAAAAAGATTTGATTAAACAAGACGGTATAATAGAGGAAGCTCTTTCAAATGCCATGTTTAGGGTTAGGTTGGAAAACGACCACCAAATAACAGCCACCATCTCTGGCAAAATGCGTATGAATTACATTCGTATTCTTCCAGGTGATAAGGTTTCTGTTGAAATGTCACCCTATGATTTGGCACGTGGAAGGATAACCTATCGTTATAAATAATCGTCCTCTGAAACTTTAACGCTATTAAAAGCAAACAAATGAAAGTAAGAACTTCTGTAAAAAAACGATCTGTTGACTGCATTGTAGTCAAGCGAAAAGGGAAAGTTTACATTATTAATAAGAAAAATCCTAAACTGAAACAAAGACAGGGTTAATTCCTGTTTGGTTTCCTAAACTATAAACTAAGAAACATGGCTCGAATTGGCGGTGTGGATTTGCCGAGAAATAAACGTGGTGCTATCGCATTAACCTATATTTATGGCATTGGGCGTACAACGGCCCTCAATATTCTTGCGCAAGCTGGCGTTGATGAACATGCTAAGGTTGAAACTTGGACTGATGACAATATTAGAGAAATTTCTCGTATTGTTTCTACCGAGTTCAAAACTGAAGGTGAACTCCGTTCAGAAGTGCAAATGAGTATTAAACGATTGATGGACATTGCTTGTTTAAGAGGTTTACGGCATCGTAAAGGTTTACCTGTAAGAGGTCAACGTACACGTACGAATGCCAGAACCCGTAAAGGTAAGCGTAAGACAGTCGCAAACAAAAAGAAGGTAACTAAGTAATTCTATCGTAATTGTCAGTTGGCAGTTACACTAAATGTTTTTTGTAAAATGGCAAAAGCAACCAAAAAAAATGTAAAAAAAAGGGTCGTAAAGGTAGAATCGGAAGGTTATGCTTTTATACAAGCTTCTTTTAATAATATTATCGTCTCTATTACCAATAAGGCTGGTCAAGTTATTTCTTGGGGTTCCGCAGGTAAATCAGGCTTTAAGGGTTCTAAAAAGAATACCCCCTATGCAGCTCAAATTGCTGCAGCCGATGCAGCTAAAGTAGCTCATGATGCTGGTCTAAGAGTAGCAGAAGTTTTCGTTAAAGGTCCTGGTTCTGGTAGAGAAGCTGCTATTCGTGCATTAGATGGTGCAGGTATCAGAGTTTCTATTATTAAGGACATGACTCCTATTCCTCATAATGGTTGTCGTCCTCCAAAGAGAAGAAGGGTTTAATTCTTAATAGTTAATAATATTCCTTATGGCAAGATATACTGGTCCCCGTACAAAAAAAGCAAGAGCATTTGGCGAGGCAATTTATGGTCCTGATAAATCATTCGAACGTAGAAAATCTCCTCCAGGTCAGCATGGTGCTACCAGAAGGCGTAAACAACGTTCTGATTATGCTGTTCAACTTACTGAAAAGCAAAAAGTTAAATATACTTACGGCCTACTCGAAAGACAATTCCGTAATTTATTTGAAAAAGCTGCCCGCAAAGCAGGTGTTACTGGTGAGGTTTTACTCCAGTTGTTAGAGTCAAGACTCGATAATGTTGTTTATCGCTTAGGTATTTCGCCTACGAGAAATGGTGCAAGACAGCTTGTTACACATAAACATATCCTTGTAAACGGCATTCTGACTAATATACCATCTTGCCTACTTCGTCCTGGTGATGTTATTACGGTAAGAGGTAAATCACAGAGCTTGGAAATAGTGGCTAATAGTTTAGCTGGTCGTGCCAGCGAAGTTAGAAAGTATCCTTGGTTAGAAGTTAATCCTGATAAATTTCAGGGTACCTTTATTTCTCTACCTGAGCGTAGTCAGATTCCTGAAAAAATTAATGAACAACTCATTGTAGAACTTTATTCCAAATAAGAACATTTTACTGACTTTATTTTTGTCATTTTTTGTTTTTTTATTCCGACCTATGAGTATTCTAAATTTTCAAAAGCCTGATAAAATTGTTTTGCAAAAATCAAACGATTTTGAAGGTTTATTCGAGTTTAAACCGTTGGAACCCGGCTTCGGGCAAACTGTTGGTAACTCTTTACGTCGTGTACTTCTTTCTTCTTTAGAGGGTTATGCGATTAGTGCCATTCGTATTGCGGGTGTCGATCATGAGTTTTCAACCATACCTGGTGTAGTTGAAGATGTTGTCGAGATTATCCTTAACATAAAACAGATTAGGTTAAAGAAATTGGTTCCCGAAGATGAGTTCGATGGGGATAAAATCTATATGACTATTTCTGGAAAAAATTCGTTTTCAGCAGGTGATATTGAGGCACATACCAGTCATTTCAAAATCATGAACCCTTCATTGCTCATCTGTAGCATGGAACCTACGGTTAATCTTGAGTTAGAAATTACTATAACTAAGGGTAGAGGTTACGTTCCGGCAGATGAGTCTATTACTAAAGATTCTCCCATCGGTGTCATTCCGGTAGATGCTATCTATACGCCTATTAAAAATGTGTCGTACAAGATTGAAAGTACTAGGGTAGGACAAAGAACTGACTATGAGAAGCTAACTATAGACCTAAAGACAGATGGAACTATCCATCCCGAAGAGGCTATTAAGGAGGCATCAAGAATTATGATTCAGCATCTTATGCTTATTACTGATGAAAATATCACCTTTGATGACGCATCAAGTAAGGAGGAAAATATTGTCGATGAGCATATTCTACACATGCGGAAGTTATTGAAAACTTCTTTAGAAGATTTGGATCTGTCTGTCCGTGCTTATAACTGCTTGAAAGCTGCAAAGATTAATACGCTCGCTGAGCTTGTTCATTACGATACGCATGAACTTCTAAAGTTCAGGAATTTTGGTAAAAAATCACTTGTTGAAATTGAAGAGCTTTTGGTTGAAAAGGGCCTTAATTTTGGAATGGATTTAGCCAAATTTAAATTGGACGAAGAATAAATATTATTTAAGAGGTAAGTGCTAGGCTTTTTATGGTGCTTCTTCTTTCTTATTTTTGCATTAACCGAATATTGTATAAGCCTTAACCAATATTTAGTGATGCGACGTTAAACTTTTTTTTATGAATCACGGTAATAAACTTAACCATTTAGGCAGAAAATCTGCTCACAGAAAAGCGTTACTTAGGAATCTTACGATTTCTTTGATTATGCACAAAAGAATTACTACTACGGAAGCTAAAGCTAAAGCTCTAAGGGTTTTTGCTGAACCGCTTTTTACTAAATCTAAGGATGATAGTACCCATAATCGTAGGGTTATTTTTAGTTATTTACAAAATAAAGAGGCATTAATTGAGTTGTTCTCTACCGTTGCCCCAGCGATTGCAAATAGACCAGGTGGTTATTTAAGGGTAGTAAAATTGGGTTTCAGAAAAGGTGACGCCGCTGATATTGCTATTATAGAGTTAGTTGATTTCAATGAAGTCTATAAAATTAAGTCTGATTCTGCTAAATCTGCTGGAAGAAGAGGTCGCCGTGGTAAGGGTTCCGCAACAGGTACAGGTTCTGATGTCGTTGTTGAAGATGCAGTTATGGATGGTGATGACACCACTGAGGTAGAAAATAAAGATTAACTTATCATATATATTAATTTTGAAAGAGACTATTCATTGTGGATAGCCTCTTTTTATTTTTATCCTTTTTTGTATTAAGTTTTTGGTTACTTTATTTAAAATATTAGTTTTCATCCTATCATTTATAGCTAATAATACTATATTTGTGAGGTTTTATTGTTGGTGTATTACTATATTTCATGGAAGAATCTTTTAGTCCCGCTGTTTTACTTCTTGACGACGGAACCTTTTTTAAAGGAAGGTCTGTTGGTGTCAAAGGTATCACCACTGGTGAAATTTGTTTTAATACTGGTATGACCGGTTATCAGGAGATTTTTACCGATCCCTCTTACAGTGGTCAGTTAATGGTTACAACGAATGCTCACATAGGTAATTACGGCACCTCGAAGAATGATACTGAATCTAATAAAATTCAGATAGCCGGGTTGATTTGTAAGAACTTCACCGTGCCTTACTCTAGGAATTTAGCGGATAACTCTGTTCAGGGCTATTTCGAGAATGAGCATCTGGTTGGTATTTCCGATGTTGATACGAGATCTATTGTAAGACATATTCGGAGCAAAGGGGCTATGAATGGTATTATTAGTTCTACTATTCTTGATTTAGAAGAGTTAAGGATATTGTTGAGAGGAGTCCCTTCCATGGATGGTTTAGAACTTGCTTCTACGGTTTCCACTGACATTCCTTATACTGTTGGTTCTTCCACAGCCCCGCTGAAAGTGGCTGTGTTAGATTTTGGCATTAAAAAGAATATACTAGACTGTTTAGTTGAAAGAGGTGTATTTGCTAAAGTTTTTCCTGCAAAAACGCCTGTTAATGAATTGTTGGATTTTAATTCAGATGGTTATTTTTTATCAAATGGACCTGGCGACCCTGCAGTTATGGATTACGCTATCGAAGCTGTTAAGAAAATTAGGAAGTTTGGAAAACCTGTCTTTGGTATCTGTTTAGGTCATCAACTGCTTGCTTTATCTGCGGGTATTCCTACCTTTAAAATGCATCACGGACACAGAGGGATTAACCATCCTGTGTTAAATCTTGCAACGGGTAAGTGTGAAATTACCAGCCAGAATCATGGCTTTGGTATCGACCCCTCCGTTGTAAGAGGAAAGTCATCTGAAATTGAAATCACCCATGTGAATTTAAATGATGATAGTATAGAGGGAATTCGTATTATCGGTGAAAAATCATTTTCAGTTCAATATCATCCTGAAGCCTCTCCCGGGCCTCATGATGCAAGATATTTATTTGATCAATTCGTTCAATTTATGACTGCTTAAATGCAGTCCGTACCTTTAAAAAATTTAGTGTAATGAGTGCAATTGTTGATGTTCATGCCAGACAAATACTTGATTCCAGAGGGAATCCGACCATTGAAGTTGAGGTAACTACAGAGAGTGGTTATTTTGGGAGGGCCGCAGTTCCTTCAGGTGCTTCAACGGGTAAACACGAAGCCGTTGAATTAAGAGATAATGACCCCAAAAGTTATCTTGGCAAGGGAGTTAGCAAAGCAGTAATAAATGTTAATGAAGCTATTGCAGATGAGATTATTGGCCTTGATGTCTTTGAACAGGTAGCCATCGATGAACAAATGATTCGTCTTGATGGTACAGCAAATAAATCAAGATTAGGTGCAAATGCTATCTTGGGTGTTTCTTTGGCTGTTGCAAAGGCTGCCTCCGAAGCTGCTGGTCTACCTCTTTACCGTTATTTAGGCGGCGTTAATGCACGCACGCTTCCTGTTCCAATGATGAATATTCTTAATGGAGGTTCTCATGCAGATAATAGTATTGACTTTCAAGAATTTATGATTATGCCCGTAGGTGCACCTACTTTTTCAGAGTCTATAAGAATGGGCGCCGAGGTGTTTCATCATCTTAAAACAGTTTTGAAAAAGAAAGGATATTCTACCAATGTTGGTGATGAAGGTGGCTTTGCACCCAATATTAAATCAAATGAAGAAGCCATAGAAACTGTATTAACTGCCATTGAAGCAGCAGGCTACAAGGCTGGTGAAGATATCCTCATAGCTATGGATGCTGCAGCTTCTGAGTTTTATCTGGAAGAAGAAGGTCTTTATCATTTTAAGAAATCATCAGGTAAAAAACTTTCTTCTGATGAGATGATCGGCTATTGGGAGTCTTGGGTTAATAAATATCCTATTTGCTCCATTGAAGATGGTCTTGCAGAAGATGATTGGGCTACTTGGAATAAATTAACACAAGCTATTGGTAACAGGGTTCAATTAGTCGGTGACGATTTATTCGTTACTAATACCCTTCGTTTGCAAAGGGGTATTGATGAAAAATCTGCCAACTCTATTTTAATAAAAGTTAATCAAATAGGTTCTTTAACAGAAACTATCAATGCAGTAAATCTAGCCAATAGAAATGGTTTTACCGCAGTGATGAGTCATAGATCCGGAGAAACGGAAGACACAACAATTGCAGATTTAGCCGTTGCTCTGAATACAGGTCAAATCAAAACGGGTTCAATGTCCCGTTCTGATAGGGTAGCAAAGTATAATCAGCTTCTACGCATTGAAGAAGAACTTGGTCCCATTGCTATATTTCCAGGTCGTTCCATACTCAAAAGATAAATTATTTATCTATGGCTCAGTCTAGATTTTTCATAAAAAGGTTGCTTCCTAAACCTCTTCAAAATAAGTATATCCTTACTGCTTTCGTATTTGTTTCCTGGCTTTTCATTTTTGATAAACATAATTTTTTTGAACAGTGGCGTTTAAATAAAAGTATTCATCAACTTAGAAATGATAAAGAAAATTTTACAAATAAAATTACCGAAGCGAAAAGAGAAAGTGTGCTGTTAAAGAAGAATGGGGAGGCTATCGCTCGTGAAAAGTACTTTATGAGTAAAAAAGGAGAGGACGTTTTTATTATTAGTGAAGAGTAGGTTTACATTTTATCGCTTTTAAATATAATTGAACACATGGCTGTTTTGGTAAATAAAGACTCTAGGATTATTGTTCAGGGTTTTACTGGTAAAGAGGGTACTTTTCATGCTGAACAAATGATAGCTTACGGCACTCAGGTTGTTGGTGGAGTGACCCCGGGTAAGGGAGGTTCTTCCCATTTAGATAAACCGGTTTTTAATACCGTGGCTGATGCAGTTACATTGGCGCATGCTGATACTACGGTTATTTTTGTTCCTCCGCCTTTTGCTGCTGATGCTATCATGGAAGCTGCTGAAGCAGGTATCAAAGTAATTATTTGTATTACGGAAGGTATTCCTGTACAAGATATGGTTAAGGTTAAAGCCTACATCTCAAATTTTGACTGTCGTTTAATTGGTCCCAATTGCCCTGGTGTTATTACGCCTGATGAAGCAAAATGTGGAATTATGCCAGGTTTTATTCATAAAAAAGGAAAAATTGGTATCGTTTCCCGCTCAGGAACGCTTACCTACGAAGCGGTTGATCAAGTTACAAAGGCGGGTATGGGACAATCTACCTGCATAGGCATAGGAGGTGATCCTATTGTTGGAACGACTACCAAGGAAGCCGTAGAACTACTTATGAATGATCCAGAAACGGAAGGTATTATCATGATTGGTGAAATTGGAGGTGGCATGGAAGCTGAAGCTGCCTATTACATCAAAGAACATGGTACCAAACCTGTTGTTGGATTTATTGCAGGTCAAACGGCTCCAAAAGGTAGAAAAATGGGGCATGCCGGTGCAATTATTGGTGGCGCTGAAGATACCGCTGAAGCAAAAATGGCTATCATGAGAGAATGTGGTATTCATGTTGTTTCTTCTCCCGCAGAAATTGGTGTGACAATGAAAAGAGTTTTGAATAAATAAATTTTTGCCTAAGGGTTTTTAGGCGCTGCCTCCAAACATCGGATCATTCCTTGTTTGGAGGCTTTTTTTGTTTTGTTTTTTCTTTATGGATTGCTAAATGTTTCATAACCATTTGAAAATAGTTCCTTACTTTAACGGCTCAGAGGATTATTTTTTGAACATTTATTTATTTTATATACCATTAGTAATGCATAATTTTTGTTCGTAATATCTTTAATTTGTCTAACCTAAAAGTACAATTTCAATGAAGTCAATAAAGAAATAGATGAAACTTGTTAAAAGTATGTATGAACAGGGTATTTATTCACTTTAATAAATACATCCAAATTTCATTAAGAGTAAAAACCTCACCAAGGTCAATATTTTGTTGAATTTTTTGCTGATTTTAAAGTTTCTGGATTCAAACGTATAGAAATGGAGTTAAAATATTAAAAAGTACAATGATAGTTTGCACTATTTCAATAAGTATGCAAATTTTATTCTAAAGTGGTAATTTTTATCTCAACCTTCCTGTTTAATGGTTTCGGTCGGTCATCTTTTATTTCTCCATGACCTTTCATTGAAATTCTACTAATTTCTACGCCCTTTTCCAATAATAATAAGGAAACAATCTTAGCTCTTTTTTCCGATAAATCTAAATTGTATTTAAAGTCGCCCACATCGTCAGCATAGCCGTTTATCTCCACTCTTTGAATGAATTTTGAGGGTATTCCCGCAATGTATCCTTCTAATTTTTCTTTTTCACCCATTTCCAGGATGTCACTATCAAACTGAAAATACAAAGAATGATAATATCTTTTTAGTTCTTTGAAGCGATTACTACTCAAAGGCGGAGCGGTATCTATAGGTTCTGGTTTCACTACCTCTGGAATGGGCACCTGTATTGGAACAAGTAAAATTTTCAATGGGTAGAATTTTCTGTTATTCCATTCTGGTATGTCCTTTATTATTGTCTGACTATGATATCCAGGATGTGTTATCACTAGAGGTAAAGGGGTGTTGGCTGGAACACATAGAAAAAATCTACCTTGATTATCTACTTGAACGAGAGGGAAAGTGGTCGAATTTATTGTGCCTGTAACCGGCTTTCCTGTTAAAGAATCTTTAATACTTCCATAAACGTAAGTGATTAAATCACCCCTTAACTGACTCTGCAGGTTTACTTTGTAAATATCCATACCTCCAAATCCATCAGGTCTGTCAGAGGCAAAATAACCGGAAAGTCCGTCCGCTGTAAGAACAAATCCTAAATCTTCAAAAGGACTATTTATTTTTGGGCCCAGATTAAAGGCATTACTCCATCCTCTAAATTTGTCAAAAGAGCTCATGAAAATATCCTGACCGCCGAAGCCAATATGACCCGTTGATGAAAAAAACAGACGATTTCCATCATTGCTAATAAATGGAGATTCTTCATCTTTGTCCGTATTTATAGGTGCACCCAGATTAGAGGGATTACTCCATGTTCCGTCTTTCTGCTTTACCGATACCCAAATATCAGTACCACCAAGTCCACCGGGTCTGTTACTGGCAAAATACAAAACGCGGCCATCGCAGGAGATACAGGCCTGACTTTCCCAACTGTCAGAATTAGGATGATCTACCATAGCCTTTACCTCTCTTACTTGTCCGCTTTCGATTTGTCCGGTCCAGATATCACAAGGCCCCTTAATTTCAGGACGATTACAAGCCGTAAAATACAGCGTTCGGCCATCTCTTACCAGCGTGCTCATGCCCTCATTGTAAATAGTATTTATTTGATTGTCAAATGGCGAACCATTCCCCCACTGGTTGTCTTCATTATTTGTGGCAATAAATAAATCTTCGTCCTTATTTTCATTTTTCCTTTTGGTGTAAAGCAAAATGAATTGATCATTGGTTATAAATGGAAAATATTCATCTGCAGTAGTGTTTATCGAACTGCCCAGATTTATTACGTTCGATTGGGTGGCCAAATGTGAACTATCCAGAGCCATTCTACATGCTTGAAAAGTAATAGGTAATTTTTTTAAGGTTTCCCGTTCTAAAATTTCCTCTTTTTCACCATTAACAGTAAATTGTATAAGCGGTAATCCCTGTAATCTTTCAAACTGTTCAAAGTAACTTATAGCTCTCTTGTAGTTCCCCTCTTTATAATAGAGTTCTCCAATTTGGTAGTATAGTAATCGTGAAAACTGAGGAGCCTTTTCAATGATGGAGGCATACATTTGCCTTGCTGCATACCAGTCATTCAAGCCTTCATAGCCAAGACCAATCCCCCTTTCCGCCGCGACTAAATCGGGTTGTAATTTTATGGCTAATTTAAAGTACTGAATGGCTGTTTTGTATTTATTTTTTAGTAAGGCATCTTCTCCTTTCCGATAGAAGGATACAGCTTTCTGACCGTCACTCGATGGCTGCCCGTGGAGTATGGAAAAATGTAAGAATGTGTAGAGAATGATCAAAAAAAATAACCTCATAGCCTTTGTTTTCTTCCCGCAATCAAGTTTTTTCTAATTCAGAAAATAGGCAGCTGCGGCCAATGCACTATTTTTACCTGGACATTCCAATCGCGCAACACGTTTGAATGTTTGGTAATCTACTAAATACTCGCCATCTAACTTGCCGATTTTTTTGAAATCAGAATATCTTATGATAAAGCCACTTTCAAATTTCAATACTTTTTTATAAGTATTGTAGGCTAATAAAAATGGACCATCAATCTTATAAATTCTCCTGAAACTGTCATAAGTCTGAACGTAATCACCGTCCACTCTAAGTACATTTTTGTAGGTACTATAGTCTTTTATAGTACATTGAGCCTTCCCTATTGAAACGCAGAGAACAATCATAAAAAATGAAATAAATAATTTATTCGATAGCATATTTTAATTTTTAATCAGGTTAAATATAAGGTAAATTATGATTAATTAAAAGGTTTGGTTATATTTAAAATTAATGATTAAAAAAAGGATATGCAACTGAATAAAAATCAAAAGTCACTCATAAATAAGGTTATAGAGGGATGGGAAAGGGCTGATTTAATAGATATTGATGTGGCAAAGAAATTAAAAGAATATGATACTGTTCAGGAAATCGACTGGGCTAAAGTATCTAAATATTCATTTTGGTTAGCTATTGCTTCTATCGTTATTGCTATCGGCACTTTATTTGCTGACAAGTGGATCATCTCTCTTATCACGTATATTTTTGAGGCTCCGAAAATCGTTTTGAGTATTCTCTTTGCCATTTTATCTGCTGTAACTTTCTATTTTGGCTGGAAATTTGAAAAGAAAAGTCCACAAAAATCTTTCTCAATTGCCTTCATACAGTTACTCGGTGCTGTTTTTATAAGTTTTTCATTCATTTATCTGCTTGAGATTTTTGATAAAAATCAGTTTGAGGTTTCTTCCATTCTGGCACTGAGCACATTGAGCTATGCCTTGTTGGGCTATTCATTCCGTTCCGTACCTTTATGGATTTTATCCTTATGCTCATTGGTCGTCTGTTTTATTTCGTTTACAGACGAATGGACAATATCCGGAAATTACTTTCTGGGAATGAATTTTCCACTCAGAATTAACGTTCTGGCTTTTTTACTATATATTTCTACCATTCTGTTGAAAAATAATAAAGCACTTCAGCTTTTTATTTCTTCCTCGCAATTATTCAGCCTCCTTTTGTTGTTTTTCTTCCTTTGGATTTTATCCATTTCCGGAAATGTTCCGAATGTTGATCACTGGGAAAAAACGCAACAATTCAGTAGAATTTTTTGGGGTGTTTTCGCTATGTTCATCTGTCTTTTCGCTATATATAGAGGGTTCAAAATGCAGGATAATAAACTACAACTTATTGGGTTTTTATTTTTTTTGCTGAATATGTACACACGATATTTTGAATATTTCTGGAATTCAATGCATAAAGCCTTATTTTTTGCCCTTCTGGGTGTTTCATTTTGGTTCATTGGGACAAAAGCGGAAAAGTACTGGAGACAGAAAATAAAGCCATTGGAATAAGTCGATTAACGACTAGATATTTATATAGTTTCATTTCTATATATTATATTTTATAAATATGTAAAAATTTCAATATTACTTTGTTGGAGCGTAAATGATTTGCTGACAAAAGTAATAGTGATATGGTTAAAAGACAAAAATTTTCAAAAGCGGAAAAGGAAGATAGATGGTTAGAATTTTTACAAAGGGTGTATTTTTCTAAATCATTCACTTCAACAAATTTCAATACGATTGATTTTTCTAAAATTATAGGAATTCCTTCGGGAAATCTAATATCTCAAATGAGGGAAAATCTGGGAATCAGTTTTATCAAATGTAAGATTGCCTTACGTATCTACTATGCCATACAGTGCATAAATGAAGGATATTTAACCTTACATACAGTGGAAGGATTGGCAAACGAATGCGGTTTTACCAGCAGAAGTCGTTTTTCTGTGGTCTTTAAAGCTATTACTGACTATACCCCAAAAGAATATGCTGAACATCCAAAACATACTTTACCCAAGTGGAGGGATTTGATAGCCAAATGCCAGGCACTCTCGGTTTAAACAACCATTTATTATTTCCAGTAAGGTGGAGCATAATTTTGCTTCACCTTTTTTATTTTATTCGGATAAAAAGTATATTTGGAATATGAAAATATACAGAACTACAAAAGGCATTGTAATTAATCATC
>Ga0247842_10001171_pt1 | contig 45884 bp, 37 predicted proteins | sample LaCruzMarch2015__3_FD_192411 | JGI IMG/M metagenome (GOLD analysis project Ga0247842, IMG submission 192411) | Freshwater microbial communities from meromictic Lake La Cruz, Castile-La Mancha, Spain - LaCruzMarch2015_19m | ecosystem: Environmental > Aquatic > Freshwater > Lake | place: Spain...
TTCTTTTTGTCCTAACATCTATTTCTTCTTCTTTTATTCTTTGACTTTTGATTACTGTTTTATTAGCTATTCTTATGCCAAAAAAAATAATCCCCCTCTATTTCTCCCTGAGTTGTGCAACACGCTCATCAGTATCGGGATTATTCATGTCGGTACCCAAAGCAAGCTCTTCTTCATCAATAATTCCGTCACCGTCAGAATCGATGGAACAGCCTTCAAGGTCAACCTTAAGACCAAGCTTTGTATTCGGACATTTATCAAGATTATCAGGAACACCGTCAGCGTCAGTATCTTTAACACCGCCGAACAGTTTCACCAAAACACCGGCACCAACCGTTGCATACCAGTCTTTGTTAACATCGTTCCAGTAATCATCCAGCCAGTCTTCGCTGGTTGCATACATGGCGCCACTAACCTTTACAGCGAATACTTCGCTTAACAAAAAGTTAACGCCTAATTCCCCGCCGATACGGAGGGATCGGTCATTATCTTTTCCTATTGTTACAACGTTGGTTAATTCATTTCCGGTAACCTTATCTTTGACCTTATACGATAGGTTAGCACCGGAAACCAGTATATAAGGGAAAACAGAAGGAGAGAGATTATAAACGAATTTAAATCCACCGCCGTATTCCATAATATCAGCATAGATTTTTGCAGGTAACTTATTTGCATCTTCACCGGATACTTTTCCGATGCCGCCGAAACCGACAAATCCAAGAGATCCAAAATTCCAGGATTCAAGGAAATATTCTGCGGTTAAGCGTCCAAAATAATTAGGCACAATATCTTTGTAATCGGTTTGAGGAAGGGTTGCGCCCCCCTCAAGGCCTAACCAAAGGGCATTTGAAAAAGGTGATTTGGGTGTCGTTTGACTAAATGAAACAACGGTCAAAATCAAGAAAAAGTAAAATGTTTTTTTGTACATAACAGCCTCTATTAAATTAATAAAAAAATGATGATAAAAATATTAAATCTTATTAATTAAAAAATTGATACCGGTCACGCAATGTTACAAAAAAATCAATAAATATCAAAATATCTAAAACAAGAACCTGTTTTCAGTCCCAAAAGTTTTATGATTTAAATATCCCCCCCTATTAATAAATTTTGTAATACTACAAGCTCCCTAATTAATAAGTATTTTCATCCCTTCTGTCCTCCATTTGTTTATCCGCCTTTCCACAATAGGCATCTAATACGGTACAGATACGGTCTAAATACGGTACTAATACGGTACAAATACGGTATGAAACCCCCATTCCGTTATCTTTCCCACCCATTCTCTTCCTGTTTTTAAGTCTCTTGCCCGGGGTATATCAAATATAAAATTACTTATCAAGAGATTTCTTTATTAAATTTTTAGTAAATTTGAAACTGGTATAAATAAATATATTAATCTCACAAACAATCCCATTGATTTCATGGCATTAGAACCCAAACAAGAAGCTTAATTGGCATTTTCCTATGGAAGACAGTAAATCAGCACTTTCCGCAGCGTTTATAAAATTTATAAAAGAAACAGACTTTAATGAAGCCTTAAACAGGGAAAAAGAAGTAATTTTAAGCTTTTTACACACTTTCCCGGATCACCTGCCGGTGTGCAGTGGAGTTTTAGCACATCAATATGAAAATATATTTTATTATTCCGACAGCAGGAATGAGTATGAAATTTGCGCATACGGCGAGTGTTTTTCCCTTGAAGAAACAGGAGAAAGAAGGTTCGGAGCAGAAGATGCGGAGAGAATCAGACGAGCCGAGTCAAAATTGGACTATTTATCGGAAATTATGGTAAGAAACTGGACAGAATGCTGCAGCGAATTTCTTCCTTTACTAGTAGGCGGAATAAAGTTCAACACTGGAGAAGAGAGAGAATGGAAGGATTATAAAACCGCAAAGTGGTTCCTCCCTGAGGCCGTTATTTTTAAGACAAACCAGGCACCCTCGGGTTCCACGGTCAGTAAGATACTGTTTAACTTTCGGGTTCAAAATAGAGATGATATTAAAGAATTAGTCCAAAAGGTTAACTCTATTACCGGAAAATCTTTTAATTTTGAAAGAGATGAAAAATATCCGGTAAAGAAATTGAAAGAGGAACCAATTGATGAAAAAAAAGAAAAATCGGAGTGGCGTGATTTGGTGGACCGGGGGATTAGGTTAATTAAAGATAAAGAAATTGATAAAGTTGTTTTTTCGAGAATTGTCAGATACAGAATCGAAGAAGAGTTTTCTTTTAATCAATTGGTCAGGAAAATCAGGCTATTCAAGTCCGGGTTTAACGCAGAGGGGTGCAATGGTTATATATATCAGGAGAACGATTCAATCTTCTGGGGATGTTCACCGGAAAAATTGTTTTCAGTTAAGGGACTACGGCTTGAAACTGAAGCGGTTGCAGGTTCAATAAGCCGGGGAAACAATGAAGACGAAGAGCAGCGGAATGAAACCGAGCTGCTGTCTTCAAAAAAAAATCTGAATGAGCATAATTATGTTATTGATTACATTGTCAACACACTGAAAGAGTTTTCAGCTAAAATTTCCTTTATTAAAACTCCCAGGATAAAAAAAACAGCAAAGGTCCAGCACCTCTGGACCCCAATAACGGCCGAACTCAAAAGCAATGATGAAGAAGATAAAAAAACAATTCCAATCTTCAGACTGATATATAGCCTGTTTCCAACTCCTGCAGTATGCGGGCACCCGCGGGAAAAAGCATTTAATGCCATAAGCGAAAACGAAAGAATAGAGAGGGGATTATTCACCGGGATTGTCGGATGGTTTAATTTTCACTCGGCAAATATTTCGGTCTCGATAAGGGGGGGATTGCAAAAGAAAAATGAACTTACTATATATGCGGGCTGCGGGATAGTGGAGGATTCCGATCCCGAGAACGAATATGAAGAAACATTATTAAAAATGAAAAATATCTTAAGTATTATAAATTATGAAAATTAACAACAATAGTTTTTGGTCAGAAACATTAGTATCCGAGTTAACAAAAGTCGGAGTGAAACATGCATGTATCTCTCCAGGGTCAAGAAACACTCCTATAACAATGTCTCTTGCAAAGAATGAAGAAATAAAAAAATACGTGATAGTAGATGAAAGGATTTCAGGATTCTTCGCACTTGGCTTAGCCAAGTCATCCGGTACGCCGGTGATAGTCGAATGTACTTCGGGGACAGCCGCCGCTGAGTTATATCCCGCAATCATCGAAGCTTTTTACAGCAGAACTCCCCTGATTATTCTGACGGCTGACAGGCCACCACACCTTATAAACTGCGGAGCTAACCAGACAATTAATCAGCCGGATATTTACAGTAACCACATAAAACTGTCGCTGGACTCCGGTCTTCCGCAAATAACCGCAAAGGGGATGAAGAAAATATTCGAGATGACAGAAAGCATCCGTGAAGTACTTCAAAAAGACAGGGGGCCAATCCACATCAATCTTCCGTTTGACGAACCCCTCGAGCCGAATAATTATACGGGGGAAATTTCAGATAATATGATAAGCACGATAGCAAAAATGTCCAGGAACGTTGAGGGCTTGTCAGATTCAGCGAAAAATTATGCCTTCAAAGAAACCAAAGAATACCCGAAGATTTTAGAATTAATTAAAGGATCTGATAAAGGGGTAATAATTGCAGGCCCCGAGGAAAGCAATAAAAATGATTACCGCGAGAAAATAATTGAGCTGGCAGAAAAAATAAATGTCCCGGTATTAGCGGACGTTTCTTCAAGCCTTCGTTTTTATAAATTGCAAAACAGGAATGTAATAGCAAACGCTGATTCCTTGTTAAGGTCGGATAATCTTAACTGGGCAATTAAACCGGATTACATTCTGCAATTTGGAAGAACGGTAACATCGAAGTCTATATTAAAATACTTGACACAATGCAGATCGCCCCGCTATGTAATAAACGAGTTCGGTGATAAATATGACCCATCCGGGAATGCGGCAGGGTATATCCCGGCCAGCCCTGTTGATTTTCTCGAAGAGTTGATTTCTGCAATAAATGAAAAAGATCCAATACCGGAGGCTTTAGATAAAAAAGCGAAAAAATGGCTGGACTTTTTTGTTTATGCCGACGGCAGGATCGAAGAGACCAAAAAAGAAGTAATATCCGCAACCCGTTTCCCGATTGAATCAAGAATAGTCAACGAGGTCATAAATTTAGCCCCCGCAGAAAGCAATATATTTTTATCAAACAGCACACCTATAAGGGATTTTGATTACTTCGCATCCAAAACCAATAAAAACCATCAGGTGTTTTTTAACCGGGGCGCCTCGGGTATTGACGGGATTATTTCAACAGCTCTCGGTATTACTTCGGCCAATCAAAAGCCGTTAACCGTTGTTATTGGCGATCAGGCAATGCAGCATGATATAAGCAGCTTGGCAATGGCGAAAAATCTTGGCGTGAATTTAACAATTGTTCTGATTAACAACAACGGCGGCGGAATATTCTATGATCTGCCAATATCGGAATACGGTGAGGTTTTTCAGAAATATTTCCTCCTGCCTCAGAATGTCAACTTCGGCGAAATTGTGAAAGGGTTCTCGGGTTATTATAAACTAATGCCCAGCTGGCAACAATTCAAAAGAGAGTATGCGGCTTCATTTGAGAGGAGCGGGGTTAATGTCCTCGAGTTTCAAACGGATGCTGACGAGTCTCAGAAAATCAGGAAAGCATACTGGCAGAGGATCGACAACTCACTTTCAACGGATATATTTACAAGGTTGAATAAATAGATCAGCTTTTTTTCCGGCCGATATCAGAAGCCTTGGAAATTGTTTTTCTGATAGACAGAGAGTTCCTTTCCCAGAAAATGTTATCCTCATAACCCTGAATCGTTTTATCCGTCTCGGCAAGCGTAAGTCTTTTTTCGGCGAGGCAGCAATATTGCGTATTGCGCTCAATCCCTATAAAATTCCTGTTCAGCTTTTTTGCAGCCACGCTGGTGGTTCCTGAGCCGAGGAACGGATCAAGGATCACGTCTCCTTCGTCCGAGCTTGCAAGAATTATCTTGGCAAGGAGTTTCTCCGGCTTTTGTGTTGGGTGTTCCGTATTTTCAGCCATTGACCAGTATGGGATTGTGATGTCAGTCCAGATATTTGAGGGGTGAGTCAACCGGAAGTTCCCCTCCTTTGTTTCGAACCAGTCTTTTGGTGCTCCTTCTTCTTTATATGGGGCGATTACTTTCCGCATCTCTTTTACCCGGTCTACATAAAACTTGTATTTATCGGATAAAGCGCAGAACCAGATATCCTCACTTGAGTTTTTCCAGTTTACTTTTGACCCTCTTCCTTTTTCCCTCTGCCATGTTATCCGGTTAAGCACCTTAAGATATTTTTGAGCCACAAAATATATTGAAGTAGAAGAATGAAAATCCCCGCAGATGTATATGGAAGCATCTGGTTTGAGCGTGCGGATCAGTTTGCTCAGGACGGAATCGATATATTTTGAATAATCGTCAACGGAAATTTTCTTAAAAGAAGAACCGCTGAATGTCTTGCTCAGGTTATACGGAGGGTCTATAAAAAGGAGGTCAACCGAATGAGATGGGAGATAATCAGCAATATCAAACAAGTCCTGATTGATTGTTTTGTTTATAATACTTGATAAAGGAACCGGTTTCTGAACAGAAATTAAATTTTTCTTATACCGGCTGATTTCCGTTTTTGAAAGAGTGATGGTTTTGTTGCGTACTGCTTTTACACGGTTGTTCTTCATAATAAGTGTAAAACCACCTTATGCTTCTATTCCGTATTCTTTAATTTTGCGATAAAGGGTCGAAAGGCCTAAGTCGAGTACTTTGGCGACTTTGTCTTTATCGTAATCATTGTTCTCAAGAGTCTTGAGTATAAACTCCTTCTCGACTTTCTTAACGAAGTCTTCGAGGGAACCGGCCTTTTCGGGGATATAAATTTCTTTTGTTGTCTGGAGGTAAATGGGAAGTTCGTTAGTCGTGATGTAATCTCCTTTTGTAAAAATTACAGCCCGCTCGATAATGTTTTCTAGTTCCCTCACCTCACCGCGCCAGTCATAGTTGATCAGGGCACGGAGAGCGCTTTTGTCCATTCCTTTGACGTTCTTGTTTAATTCAATCCGGTATTTATTTATGAAATGGTCAATGAGAAACGGGATATCGTCTTTTCTTTGTTTGAGTGAAGGGATATTAATTTCAATCACATTGAGTCGGTAGAAAAGATCCTCACGGAAACGGCCCGAGGCAATTTCCTCCTGGAGGTCTCTGTTTGTTGAGGCAAGGAACCTTACATTGACCGGGATAGAAAAAGTTGTCCCGACGGGAGTAATTTCTTTTTCCTGCAGAACGCGGAGGAGTTTCACCTGAAGCTGTAGGGGCATCTCGCTGATTTCGTCGAGGAACAGAGTCCCGCCGTCTGCCGCTTTTAAATAACCCTCTTTATCGGAAATAGCACCCGTAAAAGCACCCCGCTTGTGGCCAAAGAGTTCGCTCTCAATAAGGTTTTCGGAGATTGCACCACAGTTGACGGCAAGAAAAGGTTTGTTTCTTCTTTTACTGTTGTGGTGTATTGCCCGGGCAACAAGTTCTTTCCCGGTTCCGCTGTTCCCGGTGATGAGAACGGTGCCTTCTGTGTCAGCAACTGTTTGTATTGTTTCAAAAACTCTGTTCATTGCGGAGCTTCTCCCCACGAGGTTTGAAAAATCATACTCACGCTGCACTTCTTTTTTAAGAAACCTGTTTTCAGAAATCAGTTTTTTAATTTCGAAAAGCCGGTTCACTTTAAGAAGCAATTCATCAAACTCGACCGGCTTAAGGATATAATCGCTGGCTCCATGCCTCAGGGCTTTGATGGCAGTGTCAAGAGAGCCGTATGCAGTGATAACAATAGATGCGGTCTGAACTGCGGTGGTTGAAATATTCTGAAGAAGCTCAATCCCTTTCATCACCGGCATTTCGAGATCGGTAATTACAAGGTCATAATAATTTTCAAGTACCATCTCCAAAGCGACCTTACCGTTCTCGGCCTCGTCAACAACATACCCCTCTTTTGAAAGTATGTATGATAAAGACTCTCTGATTATATCTTCGTCGTCAACAACAAGAATTTTTTCCGGCATAGAATTTCCTCAATTTTTAATTCATAAGTGGCAAGGATATTATAAATGTGGTTCCGTTATCGGGTTTGCTTTCAACCTTAATATCTCCATGAAAGCTTTTTATAATTCCGTAACTTACCCAGAGTCCAAGCCCGGTTCCTTTGTCGTCTTTCTTTGATGTGAAGAAAGGCTCAAAGATTTTAGACATATTCTGTTCTGTTATACCGATTCCGTTATCGGTGAAGGAGACAAATATGCTGTCGTCCTGAAATGAAGTATCCACTGAAATCTCGCCGTTTACGGTATCGGGTGTGGACAATTGCCTGTCAGTGATTGCATCTACAGCATTAATAAGAACGTTCACGAAGACCTGCTGGATCTGATCGCTGACGAGGGGAAGCTTTGGCAGATTCTCGTCCAGGTTGGAAAGGAAAAGGATATTCTTTGCTTTTTTACCCACACGAACGATGTCTATAGCCTCCACAATGTTCTCGTTAATGTTGACCTGTTGAAGCTCATAGCGCGTGGGGCGCGAGAAGTCAACAAGGTCCCGTATGATTTTTGAAATGCGGGTGATTTGTTTTTTTACGAGTTCAAGTTTTTGGTTTATAAACTGATCCAGTGATTGGCGCTGGATTATCTGGACAAGCGCCGAGATAGAGGCTAGGGGGTTCCCGACCTCATGCGCAATGCCCGCAGCAAGAGTTCCGATGCTTTCCATTTTCTGAGTATGCATGAGCTGTTTTTCGAGCGCCCTCTTTTCGGTAAGGTCACGGTGGATGCCGAAATAACCGATCACTTTAGACTGGTAATCGAGTATGGGTGAGATAAGAAGCTCGGTAAAAAACGATTCACCGTCCCTCTTCTTATTTTCAACTTCCCCGATCCAGACTTTCCCGCCGGAAATTTCACCCCACATTTTATCCCAGAATTTTTGAGAGTGCCGTTTGCTGCTGAAGATATTGGGGTTTTGCCCAAGAAGCTCTTCCTTGCTGTATCCGCTTGCTTTTTCGAAAGCGGGATTTACGTAAATCATTCTACCCGAAGTGTCGGTTATCTGGAGTGGATTGACAGTATTCTGGGCCACATAGTAAAAACGGAGAAGATCAATTTCTTTCCGCTTGTCGCTTGTTATGTCTTTAGCGATTATTAAAATTCTTTTGCTGCGGTTTTCGGAAAAAGTGGAGATAAAGAGCTGAACATCAATAAGATTAGAATTCAAACTGAGTTTGGCTTCGCACTTTTTAAGTTTATTTTCTTTCAGTGCCTGCTGAATAGTATTCGTTACCACCGGAGCAGATGAATGGAGAAGAATGCTTTCAAATTTATTCGCAAGTATGCTTTTGTTTGTGCCGGCCATTTTTGCAACAGCATTATTGACTGCAGCTATCTCAAGATCTTTTGAAAGAAGGAAATAAAGATCGGGAAGCTCGTTAAAAGCATCAAAACTGATATTTAATTGTCCGGACATTGTAACCCTATATTTTGTGCATTAATAGACAGGACTAATCTTCATCTGTCAGTTCAAAATCCTTTACCGTTTGAAGAGACTTTTGGGAGAGTTCGTCCTTAATCTTTATTGTTAATTTATAATTGCCCAGTGCATAAGTCGAGTCAAGAGTGAACTGAGCCTCAACAGAAACGTCGTTTTTCTTCTCATCGAATGACGAATCTTTAACGCCGCTGGAAAGTGATTTCAGCGTAACACCTTCGGGGGTTGTAAGGTCAATATTGAAGGAGAGTTTGGAAATAAACTTTTGTTCGCTTTCGTTCATCTGAAATCCTTTAACAACAACGGAGGCATTAACCTCCCATTCATCTCCGAGGTCATAAGCAAAGACTTCGGGATTAACCAGTTCAAATTTTATTTCGTCTTTAGAACATCCGAAGAAAGCAAAGATTATAAAAATAAATAAGAGATATTTCATAACAAGTCTGTTTTTGTAATAAAAATCCCCGCTCCCGGACTACCCGGAGCGGGGTTAAAATATATTAACCGTTTTTTGCCTTAAATTCGCTCATAAACTTAACAAGTTCCTGAACACCATAAACAGGGAAGGCATTATAGATCGAAGCGCGGAGACCGCCTACGGAGCGATGGCCCTTGAGTCCTACAAAGCCGGCTTTGGTAACTTCGTCAATGAATTTCTTTTCAAGTTCCTCAGTGCCAAGCCTGAAGGTAACGTTCATAAGTGAACGGCTGTCTTTATCGGCATGACCTTTGTAATAGCCGTCGCTGTTGTCTATGCAGTCGTATATCAGTTTTCCCTTTTCGAGGTTTGTCTTGTACATTGCATCCAGGCCGCCTTTTTTAATCAGATGTTTGGCAACCAGGTCAATGATATAAATGCCGAAAGTATTAGGAGTGTTGTACATGGAATTATTCTCAACATGCGTTTTGTAGTTAAGCATCGTGTGGAGAGAATCGGATGATCTTTCAAGCAGGTCTTTTCTCATTATCACAAGAACAACGCCTGAGGGGCCAATGTTCTTCTGTGCGCCGGCATAGATAAGGGCATATTTATTAACATCGATTTTCTTATACAGGATATCCGATGATGCATCACAAACAAGGGGGAGATTACCGACTTCGGGTTCAGCTTGCCACTCTGTTCCGTAAATAGTATTGTTTGAAGTGAAGTGGACGTAAGCAGTATCCGGATCAAGTTTAATTTCTTCCTGCTTGGGAATGCGCTTGAAGTTTTCGGATTCCGTTGATGCGGCGATATTTACTGTTCCGACACGTTTAGCTTCCTTGACTGCTTTCTTTGACCATGAGCCAGTAACGATATAGTCCGCTTTGTTTTTAGGAGGCATAAGATTGAGTGGAACCATTGAGAACTGAAGGCTTGCACCTCCCTGTAAAAACAGGATTTCATAATCGTCGCTGATATCGAGCAGGGTCTTTAGACCTGTTTTAGTACTCAATAAAATCTCATCGAATTTTTTTGAACGGTGCGACATTTCAAGAATTGACATTCCCGCACCCGGGAGGGTAAACAATTGTTCCTGTGCTTCTTTGAGAACCTCTTCAGGAAGAATTGCAGGGCCCGCGTTCAGATTAAATACTCTTTTTTCCATGTTGGTTTCCTTTTTTAATTTTCAAATATACTAATTAAATTAAGTGAGTCAGCAAGCCATCACGAAGTTTTGGCTCAAACCAGGTAGACTTCGGCGGCATAATTTCATTTGCATCGGAGATGTTCATCAGGTCATTTAGCGTTACAGGGTAAAGGGAGAAAGCAACCGCAAACTTTCCTGAGCCGGTTAATTTCTCAAGTTCCGCAGCGCCTCTTATTCCGCCTACAAAATCGATACGCTTGTTCGTGCGTGGATCATCTATGCCGAGTAGCGGATTCAGGAGAAAGTTCTGAAGTATGCTCACGTCAAGTGAATCGGAAACGGATGCCGATAGGGATTCGGATGCAAGAACGGAATCCCGCGGGGAGAGAAGATACCACTGATTATGTAAACACATTCCAAAAGTTTTCGGTTTAGCAGGTTCCTTTGTTTCCGTTTTCTCCACAATGAATTTTTCGGACACCTTGTTCAGGAATGATTCTTCCGTATTGCCGTTCAGATCGGTAATCACGCGGTTGTAGGGGAGTATTTTTAGTTGTCCCGCAGGGAAGAGAACGGCGATAAAATAATTGTATTCTTCTTCGCCTGTGTGATCCGGATTATTATTCTTCATTTCCTCGCGTGCGCGGCTAGCGCTCTTGGCGCGGTGATGCCCGTCAGCGATATAAAGATTCTTAACGTTTGCGAACAGTTTAATAACTGTTTCGTTAAACTCTTTTGGCATAATCCAGACAGTGTGTAAAATGCCGTCGGGAGCGGTAAAGTCATATACGGGCTTATCCGAACAAATAATTTTCTTAATAACATCATTGACCGCCTCGACATCTTTATAGGTAAGGAAGACAACACCGGTCTGAGCTCTTGTTGCGATTATATGGTTTGTGCGGTCGTCCTCTTTTTCCTTGCGCGTTTTTTCGTGTTTAAGGATAACGCCGTTGTCATAATCGTCTACCGAGAATGTGGCGGTAATACCAACCTGAGCGCGTCCGTCCATTACAAGCCGGTAAATATAAAAATACGGTTTCTCTTCAAGGATAAGGGGTGCATCCTTTGTGATCCGTTCCAGGTTTTCTTTCGCTTTGAGATAGACCTCCTTTGCATAATGGTTCGTTGAATCGGGGAGTTCAATCTCAGAACGGGTGATTCTTAAAAAACTGTTGGGAAATTTCCCCGCGTATTCCTTAGCTTCGGAAGCATTTACCACATCGTATGGAACGCTTGCTACCAGATGAGCTGCTTCCGGTTTGGGCCTAAGTGCCTTAAAGGGACGAATTACTGCCATTAATACTCCAAAAAAGTTTTTTGAATTGTAATTACAAAAATCGTAAAAATAAGTGAGTAAGTAAAGGGAATTAGAAAATAAATCCCATTTATGGAAAATATGTTTTTGACAGATCATGTAAGAAAAAATGAGCCGGGAAGAGAGAAACAGGGGAAGTGTTTTTAAGGGGTGGCAAAATGGAGAAAAAAGCAACTTGTGAAATCTGAAAAACTCAAATGTCGAAAAAACGCTAAAAACGCCATATTTATTTTTAAAAATCAGCCTGGGGCTGATAGACTTGCGTTGTTTTAATTTGTAAAATTGATTTAGCAATTAGAAAAATTAATGACTTTTGTTGAAGTCAGAAGCAAACGGAGAGAAAGTATAAGAATGACTTTATTACTCAATATTATTTTGAGAGGGAGAAGGAAAGAAAAAATGAGAGGGAAAGAGTAAAACCGGGGAAGTGTTTTTAAGGGGAACCAATGTTGAAGTCAGAAGCAAGCGGAGAGAAAATATAAGAATGACTTTATTACTCAATATTATTTTGAGAGAGAGTAAAAACCAGAGGGTATATAGGAATTGTGCCGGAAGCAAAAAACGAGCCGGGAGGTATCAGGCCTCCGGCAAAACCTATGTTATAATAATGATGAAGTAAGAAGCAAAAATAAAAAGAGGGCAAAGGGTCAGTTTTTGTCTATTTTAGCGTAAAAGAATAAAAAAGAGGGAGAAAAATTGAGCAGAATACAGCTTAAGAAAGCCAAAAGTCTTTATGCGGGAAAATAAAATTATCAAACTACGACTAAAATAGACAAACTTGACTTTGACCCGAAATGGTTTTGTCTGAAAAAACCGTCGTTTCTGCTACGCTTCTAATCCGCTTCTGCTCCACTTTCGCCCCATAAAAGCCTAAGGAGGACTTTTGAGGGAATTGGGGGTATTAACGGGATGACTTAAGTACGCATTCAGAGGCACTTTAGGACGTCTTTAGATTGAGTTGTGGAAGTGATAAAACCGATTAAAATATGAGGGGTAGAATTTCTTGTGGTCATGCGTCCTGATTCAAACCTTTTTAATTGTAAGGGCAAGGGAAAAAGAACTGGGATCCGTCCGCGTATTTCCAGAAGTGTGCAATGCAATCTTTCTTATATCAGTCAGGAAGCGCGACATCCAGGTCTCTTACACTTGGAATGGTATCTTTGTTTTTTAAAGAACTAAACAGAGATTACGTTTCTTTACATATACAAAGCGGACTCAGTCGCTCCCAAAAGTGGCTAATCTATCGAGGAGATGAAATACGAGAGATAATCCTCCGCTTGCTAATGCAACGATATACAAGCCCCACCCGCTGCTGCGGAGTTCTTTAGCTTCATCTCTTTTTTTTGCGGCTTGATCTTCAAGATAGGAAATTTTGTCCGCTTCACTCTCAAGATCTGAAGCCTCGCTCATCATATAACTCCCTCCGAGCAGACCAAGCAAGCCTACAACCGCAAAACCTATTCGTGGATAAGCAAAAACCGTGTTTGTTTCAGTGATAAAGTCCGGACTTTTTGTAGTGTCAGATTCTGTCTGAGCAAGGTTTACCGCCGTAATCGAGAGAAATATTATAATAAAAAGAGTTTTCATTTGCGCAGCCTAAAAAGTTTATACTGAAAATTTACGAAAATGAAAAAGCAAAATTGTAATGAAATTATTAAAAAATTGTCAAAAGTTTAGGGGTCAACTGTCTGTGGTCAGAGAGAGGGAAGAGGCCTTCCAGAGCACAGACATCTGTCCTTCCACTTTAGCTAAATTCGCTATAACTTGTATGGTAGGACGAGGGTGCGATAATTTTACCATTCTGTTTCCCCCTACTCCTCGTCAAACGGTAGAGGGAGGCAGAAAAAAAGAAGGGGAAAAAAATACGAAGGTTTTGATTATATTTGAAGCAGAGTTTTATCCAATAAATTTATCTAATTTTATTCCGGAGGATTAAGATGGAAAAGCATCTTTTGAGTCTTTCGCTCCCTTATAATGATTCCGCAGGAGAGCTGGTTTACAGGAACTGCGATTTCCTTGCTGAGGTGCTGGGATTTTCTGACAGGGAAAAACTTCAGCTCCAGATTGCTATGGAAGAGATAATAACCAATGCCCTCAAGAATAACCTAAATAAAATTAACCCCAACGATATAAAGGTGGATTTCACCGGCGTGGGAACCGGGATTAGGATTGAAGTTCGCGAATCGGGGATTCCTTTTGATCCCGAAAATTTCCCCGTCTACGAAAAAGAGGACCTCCTGAAGGAGGAGAACCCGCGGGGACTCGGGATTTATCTGATAAAAGAGATGGTGGATAATGTGGAATACAGAATGAGCAAGGAGGGGAAGGAAGTTATTCTCCTGAAATATAAAAAGGAGAATAAGTCAGAAGCGGAAACAATAGAGGGGGGGGAGCCTTCCGCAGGAGAGAACCAGCCGATTGCCATAGAGAATTTTACGGTGAGGGAGATAGACCCGAAGGAAGCCGTTGAAGTCACGAAGGAAGCCTATCTTTCTTACGGTTACGGCTACCTGGTGGATGAGGTCTATAACCCCGCAGTTTTAAGAAAGCTGAACGAGGAGAGGGAGTTTATTTCGATTGTATCCGTAAGCGATGCGGGGGAAATACTGGGGCATGTTGCTGTTATCAGACATAAGTATCTTAAGGGTGTATATGAGTTCGGAGCTGCGTTTGTAAATCCAAAATACCGCGGGGGAGGCCTGCTTAAGAGCATGACAAAGAAGGCTTTTGAGATTGCCGAAAAAGAGGGGGGGGAACTTGCTTTTGTTGACTGTGTTACGACCCACTTCTATTCACAGAAGGTTGCCGGAAATTTTGGTTTTATTGATTCGTGTATTTTCCTGGCCCGGCTTACCCAGAGTACATTCTACGAGATAAAAACCGGGAAAGGGAGGGAAACGTTGATAACGGCATTTTACTCCCTTAAAAAAATTCCCGCCAGTAAAATCTTTCTGCCCCGAAAGCATAAGGAGATGATCCGGAAAATTCTTGATAATTTAAGGCTGGATGTGATAATAGCTGATGCGGAAGGGGAAAAAGAGAAGGGTAAAGGGGGGAAAAGTGAATTCCATTATTATGCGGAGAAGTTTAATGCGGGGCACCTTTATGCGGATAAGACGGGGGAGGATTTCAGGGAAGTGTTCTACAAAAAAGTAAAAAGCATTTGCATAACGCGTGTTGACGCTATTTATCTTTATCTCCCGCTGAGCAATCCTTACATTGATGAGATGACGGAGACGGCGGAGAAAATGGAGTTCTTTTTTGCGGGAGTTGTAGCCGATAACACAAGGGGGCATTACCTGGTGCTCCAGTACCTGAACAATTATGTTGTAGATTATGACGCCATTGAGATTTTTTCTGAGCCGGGTAAAGAACTGAAGGAGTATATTAAAGAACACGATCCCTACAGGACGCTTCAATCAGGCGGGATGCTATAGTCGGATTTATGCGATCAGGACTGAAAGAGAAATTGGAATATCATTACAGGGCTTTTGACAGGACGAAGTTAAGTCCTGATCCGCTTGAGTTTCCGCACAGGTTTAGTAACCCGGAAGAAATTGAACTTGTTGCATTCATCTCTTCTGTTTTTGCATACGGGAATGTGCGCCAGATTGGAAACACGCTTGAAGGGATATTCAGAATTATGGAAGGAAGCCCGTTAGGTTATATTCACAAAGCTAAGAAAGAAAGGATTAGAGAAGACTTTGGGGGAATGAAACACCGGTTTTACTCACCGGAAGATATTACCGAATTTTTTCTTATGCTGCGGGACGTATATAAGGATGGGCTTTCAGTCAGGCTGGTTTTCCGGAAATATTATGAGGAGGCGGGGGGAGACTTAAAAGGGGCAATAAACGGTTTTCATGAATTTATCTTAGGGAGGATAGCAGAAAACGGAAGAGTTACGCGGGGGATCAAGTTCATGTTTCCACTGCCGGAAAAAGGTTCTGCATGCAAGAGGGTAAATCTTTTTTTGAGGTGGATGGTCAGGATGGACGGGCTTGATTTCGGGTTCTGGGATTTTATTCCCACGTCTGAGCTTCTAATTCCGGTGGATACTCATATCGCGAGGATAGCAAAGTCTCTGAAACTGACTAAATTGAAGAACGTAAGCTGGAAGATGGCGGAGGAGATAACGGAAAACCTGAAGCGATACGACAAAGATGATCCGGTGAAATTTGATTTTGCCCTCTGTCACATCGGAATAAGGAAGAAGAAGTTTTAGGGAAAAGCGACAAAGCGATAAAGAAGAAATACATGTGAAGAAAAAAATCGCCAAAGATTATTTTTCAGATGTGGTTTTTAGGCAAATTGAAAGGTTTCACCGAGAGAGCGCAAAGGAGAATTAGAATAAAAAAGCCCCCCGGATTATCGGGAGGCTTGCACTTCAATTTCTTTGAAGTCTGTCAAAAAGCATTCAGTTCATGCCGGAATCGCTTACCAGCGTTTATTCGAGCTGAATCCGCCACTTGACCTTTCGGTTTTTGGGCGTGCTTCATTCACAACGATTTCTCTTCCCTTAATCTCTTTTGAGTTAAGTTCTTTCATTGCTTTTGCGCCTTCAGTATTATCCTTGAATTCGATAAATCCGAAACCTTTTGATTCCTGAGTATCGCGATCCTTGATAATTGATGTGCTTGCTATATTTCCGTATGGGGAAAATACTGCATTCAGATCTTCTTCTGTGACTTGTTTTGACAAATTTCCTATGTAAAGCTTCATAACTTTTAACCTTTTCTAAAATGTTTCATCTATTTTTGTTATTCAGAATACTGTTATAGATGATACAATATACCGGTAAAACTCTGTTGGATAAATTGTTGGTGAGACTATTCGTACGAACTTCATTATTACAAACCCATAATACAATTAATTATCGGAATAACCTAATTTAAAAGTAAGTATTTTGCGGATTTTAAAGGAAATCTGAGTTAAAACAGTCTTAATAAGCAGAAATGTGATAATCGGCACACGAATTTCCCTCAAAGAGGAGGCAACAATGGGGAATGCAAGAGCGATTTTATTTTTATTCCGTAAGGTTTTTCAGTGCCATTATCACGGGGTAGATCATTCCGGCAATCAGGAGCAAAACAATAAAGGGGCGGTTAATATTTTGCCATTTGTAGTTTTTCCGTTTTATTGCGTCAATGCCATGGTTAACTCCGGAGAAGAAGAAAAAGAATATAAATGTAAAGAAGATGGTCAACTCAGCTTTAATTCCCCAATCGGCGAAATAGACAAATATGGCGACTGCCGCATAGGATAATAAAGCGATAGCTGACTGGCGCTGGTAGTTACTTCCGCCTTCAAAACCTTTAATTTGGGCGGATTGTTTTCCAAAAAACAACCCCTCTATTCCTGAAATACCAGATATAGCCACGATTACAAGAGGAATCATAAAATGTAGTTGAGCAAAGGGATTATAGCCATCGGCAAAACCAATCTGGTATCCGAAAAAGAAAGTGACGGAAACAATGAGTATTCTTAAAATGTCGAGTATTTTTAATAAGATCATGATTTTAGGCTTGATTAATTATTTTTTACGTTCGATATTTAAAAATACGTTAATATTTGATTAAAAAAAACAGTTAAAAAATCGTGTGGAACCAGGGCTTATTCTGACGTTTTCAGGTGACGCGGGCGGTGGGAAGAGCAGATGAGAGAGGGACGAATGAAGTACGCATTCAGTACGCATTCACCACGCATTCAGTTCGCATTCACAATGAAGGGTGATGGGGAGTGGGGGGGATTATTTGGAGTTAAGGCATTTTGTGTTTTTGTTATTGTATTTTTTAAAGTGTTTGCAGTAAACGGCAATTTCCTTACGGCAGTCGCCGGTAATTTCCTTTCCGGAGAATGATGCGTGTTTGCAGTTGAAATCGCAGAACAACGGGAATGTGAATTCTACCTTTGGGTAATTGGGCATAGGTTTATTTTATGTTTTTATTAGTTGTATCTTTTTTGTAAGTTGTAATTTAATATATTTTTCATTTATTAACAAAACAAGTATGAGCGTTTATAAGAAAATCATAGATACAATAGAAACCAAAAGGGCTTGTTACTTAATTCTAATAGATCCGGACAAACTGAGTGAGGGGGACATTGCACCGTTTCTGAAAAAATGTGAAGAGAGCGGCGTGGACGGAATACTTGTCGGCGGGAGTTTAATGATGAGTGGGGATTTCGATGTTTTTCTTCTGAAAGTAAAGAAATCGACTTTCCTGCCGGTGATTATATTTCCGGGTGGAGTAAGTCAGGTAAACCCGAATGCGGACGCAATTCTTTTCTTATCTATAATAAGCGGCAGGAATCCGGAAGATCTTATTGGCAAGCACGTTCTTGCAGCCCCACTTATTAAGAAATCGGGGATAGAGCCGATAGCCACGGGTTATATGCTGATAGAATCGGGAGCCAGAACGACTGCGGAATATATAAGTGGCAGCGCACCTATACCGAGGAATAAACCTGAGATAGCTGTTGCCACTGCACTGGCGGCAGAATATCTTGGAATAAAAGTAGTTTACCTGGAAGCCGGATCAGGGGCGCAATTGCATGTCCCCTTTGAGATGGTAAAAGCGGTATCGAGTTATTGTACTATTCCTGTGATGGTTGGGGGCGGGATAAGGGATGCGGAAACCGCAGGAAAGATGGTAAAAGCAGGGGCTAAGATTGTTGTTACCGGAAATCACTTTGAGGACAAGAATAACTGGAGCGGGCTGAAGAAGTTTGCGGATGCTATACATGGTAATTATGAATTATGAATTGGAAATAGGAATGGATATTAGGAAGTTTGCAGTAGAATCGCTGGAGGAAAGTTCAGAGATGAAGATGAAGATGAAGGATGCCTGTGTTGACGAGATTGTTAAAGCTGTTGATATGGTTGTTGATGTTTATAAAAATGGTAAAAAGCTTCTTCTATGCGGGAACGGCGGGTCTGCTGCCGACTGTCAGCATATTGCAACCGAGTTTATGATCCGTCTTAGTCATGATATACAGCGCCCCGCGCTTGCGGCAATTGCTCTTACTACAGACACATCAAATTTGACGGCAGGCGGAAACGATATCGGGTTCGATAACGTCTTTGCCCGCAATGTTGAAGGGCTTGGCGCAGAAGGGGATGTTCTGCTTGCAATCTCAACGAGCGGCAATTCACCAAATGTGGTAAAGGCTGTAGAGATGGCAAAGAAAAAAGGAATGAAGGTAATCGGGTTTTTGGGCGGCAGCGGCGGAAAATTAAAACTGATGGTTGATGTCCCCGTGGTCATTCCGGCAACTAATGTGCAAAGGATTCAGGAAGGACACATAACTGCAGCGCATATACTCTGCGAAGGTGTGGAGAAGAGTTTATATAAATCATAAAAGCAAAAAGAACCGGGTTGAATGGTTGAATGGTTGAATGACTGAATGATTGAATGAAAGAGACAGTTTTAATAAATTATGATGTGTTAGTGATTGGAGGCGGGTGCAGCGGGTGTGCAGCGGGGATAGAGTCCGCGCGTCTTGGCGCAAAGACACTTATTGTCGAGGAGACTCCCTGGCTTGGCGGTATGATTACTTCTGCGGGAGTTTCGGCATTTGATGGAAACAAGTATGCACTCGGAGGGGGCATATTCGGAGAGCTCCGAAAAAAAATAGAAGATTATTACGGAGGCATGGATAAAACATTTACCGGATGGATAAGTCTTACTTGTTTTGAACCAAGTCCCGGAGCCGGATTTATAAAAGAGCTTGCAGATAAAGAAAAAGATTTAGAGATTTGGTATAACGCCAAAGTAACGGGCGTTATAAGGGAGGGGGATAAGATTGCCGGTACAACCGTTAAAAAAGAAAATGGTGAGGAAGTCAGAGTTTTAGCGAAGGCAACTATAGAAGCAACTGAATACGGTGACGTTCTTGAGATGGGGAAAGTTCCATACAGAATAGGGCGTGATTCAAAAGACGATACAAAGGAAAAAGACGCTCCGGAAAAGTGGGACGGAGAAGTTCAGGATATGACATTCTGCGTTACGCTTAAGAAATATGAGGGGAAAGCTCCGGAAGTATCTGCTTCGCAAAAGTATCACACACGCAACTTTAGGAATTCTACCGAGGTTGACTCGGATACGAAAGACTGGAAATATCTTAATCACAAACTCCACAGTTGGGATAGTTTTATTTCATACGCTGCGCTTCCGAATGACAAGTATCTCTTAAACTGGCCATTCAGGGCTAATGACTATCCGACAACGCTTGATATTTATCTTCAGCCGGAAAGACGGGAAGAGCATTTCAGGAGAGCAAAGGAATTGACACTCGACTTCGTCCATTATATGCAGACGAAACTCGGGCATCCCGAGTGGGGAGTTGCAACGGATGAATATCCAACAGAAGATAATCTGCCGTTTATTCCATACGTTCGTGAGAGCAGAAGAGTTAAGGGAGTTAAATTAATGGCGGAAGATGATGTGATTCCCGCGGAAGGGTCTTTCAGGCCACCGCTTGTGAAGAGCAGTATTGCAGTCGGGGATTATTTTCTGGATCATCATCACAGCAAAGCATTTTTACCTCCGGGTGAGAGGCTTGAGGAAAAATATCCCGATAACGCACCGTTCCAGATACCGTTTGAGGCTCTGATTCCGGAGAAGGTAGACGGTCTGGTTGTTGCGGAGAAGTCGATATCGGTGACTCACATTGTTAACGGCTGCACAAGGTTACAACCGGTTGTGATGCTTATCGGACAGGCTGCAGGAGTTATCGCAGCTCTTTCGGCAAAAGATGGGAAAGAAGCAAGAGATGTGGACGTATTAAAAGTCCAGAATATTCTTCTTGAAGCAGGTTGCCAGTTGTTTCCGTATAAGGATTTGTACAACACGGATCCGGAGTTCATTGAAGTTCAGAAGAAAGCATTATCGGGAGATTTTGGTGATAAAAAGGAATTCACTTATTATTAGATCAAAAGAAAGAAAGATGTCAGTATCAGGCAGTGTTATGAGAAAAATTTTACTTTTAATAATTTTACTAAGTTCGGTTCAGTTCGGGCAGGTTTATAATTCACAGTATTTCGTTGAGAACGGCGAGGCTTATTTCAGGTTCCGTGTTTTCAACAAAGCTGAGATCAATCAACTGTCGGTCATAATGTCTATAGATAAAGTTACGGAAGACTGTGTATATGCATACGCGAACGAAAAGGAATTCAAGAGTTTCCTGAAATACGGGTATGATTATGAAGCATTAAAACATCCCGGAGATGTTCCTGTGGTGATGACCAATACGATAGAGGGGATAGAAGCGTGGGACTCTTATCCTACTTATGATGTATATGTCCAGATGTTATATCAGTATCAGGAGTTGTATCCGAATATCTGTAGAATAGTTGATGCGGGGACAACGGTACAGGGAAGAAAAATATTATTTGCAATAATTTCGGACAACGTAAACCTGAATGAAGATGAGCCGGAGTTTATGTTTTCCTCGACAATGCATGGAGATGAGGCAACAGGATATGTTCTGATGCTGAGACTAATCGATTCATTATTAAACGGATATGGAACAAACGCAAGAATTACTAATCTTGTGAACAATATGGAAATCTGGATAAATCCCAATGCTAATCCGGATGGGACATACAGAAACGGGAACAATACATTGAGCGGGGCAAGGCGATACAATTATAATGGTATTGATATCAACAGGAATTTTCCGGATCCGGCAGACGGATTACATCCTGACGGCAGCGCATGGCAGCCGGAAACAATTGCCATGATGAACTTAGCTACCCAAAAGAATTTCGTATTATCCTGTAATTTCCATGGTGGGGTTGAAGTTGTAAATTACCCTTGGGATACATGGTCAAGGCTGCATCCCGACAATAACTGGTACTTTGACATTTCAAGAAAATATGCTGATACCGTCCACGCCCATGCACCATCTACTTATATGAGTGATTTTGTAAACGGAATTACCAACGGGTACGCATGGTACAGAATAACCGGCGGAAGACAGGATTATTTTACATATTTCAAAAGAGGCAGGGAAGTAACGATAGAGATTTCCAACACAAAATTAATAAGCGCCTCTTTGCTGCCTGCACACTGGGAGTATAATAAAAGATCTTTTCTTAACTATATGGAAGAAACCCTAGAGGGGTTACGCGGAGTTATAACGAACCCGCAGGGGGCACCAGTAAAGGCGAAAATAACAATACAGGGACACGATTTTGACAATTCGGAAATATATTCCGATACTTTATCGGGCAATTACCACAGGATGATCTCACCGGGGACTTACACAGTTGTAATTTCTGCAGACAGTCACTACACAAAGACATTTACAAATATTACAGTTACCGCAGGCGGAACTACAACACTTAATGCAGTGCTGGACCCGACAAATCCCACACCTGTTGAGTTGACAGCTTTTACAGCGGTTTCTAACGGTGGGAAAGTTACAATAGAATGGGAAACGGCAACAGAAACAAATAATAAAGGATTTGAAATCTCCATAAGGAAAAAAGAAGACAATAAACCGTTGAGGTTAATATGGGTTGACGGTAAAGGAACAACAACAGAGAGAAGCGGCTATAAAGTTGAAAACACTTTTGAAAAAGGGGTTTATATGGTTGGATTGCGTCAGGTAGATTTCGACGGCACATCAGAAAAAACGCCGGAAATTGAGGTTACCGTTGAATCACCCGCTTCATTTGCCCTGCATCAGAACTATCCCAATCCGTTTAACCCGTCAACAGTAATTGGTTATAGTTTGCCGGCAGAGAGCAAGGTGGTATTGCGCGTTTATGACCTTTTGGGAAGGGAAATAGCAACTCTTGTCAACAAGGTGCAGCAGGCAGGAGAACATGCTATAGAGTTTAATTCCTCGGGTTTGTCCACCGGAGTTTATTTCTACAGGATCGAAACATTTGATAACGGCGGGAAACTTACTTATGCAGGTACCGCGAAGATGTTATTAAACAAATAACTTGCATATAAAAAGAGAAATATATATATTTGATAAATGTATGTAAGTTTTCTCTAAAAAAAGGGTTTTTCGAGAGAACTTTAAGACAATTAAGAAAAAACTTATATTTATTTATTTAAGGAGTAGTAAAAATGAAGAGAATGTACTTTGCAGTATTCTTCCTTTTATTGGGAAGCATAACCATATTTGGACAGTTGAATGAAGTCGCTAACTACAATGTTTTTGATGTTACCGGGCAAGCGGATACAGTGCGTCCATGGTCATCAGATAAAGGCGCAAGATCAGTTGCTTATGCCGGAGACATTGATAATGACGGGAAACCGAATTTTGTAGCTACCGATTATACAAACGGCGGCCGTGTTCACTTATTAGAGTTGAACAACAACAAATTAGAAATCGTATGGTCATCACCAACCAGAGTGGGAGTATCATCAGGTAGTACTCCGCGATGGGTGCAAGTGGGCGATTTAGACGGTGACGGCAACAAAGAAATTATTTATCCCCTGATTACAGGCGCGGCTGACTATGAGGTTCGAGTATATGAATATCAGGGATCAGACAACGACATGGGAACAGAACCGGCGTTCACATTACCGATGAATTATTTTTCCGCACAAGGAGTAGGCAATTTCAGAATGAATCGCGAAGTTGCAAAAGTATTTGACTTTGACGGTGACGGATTAGATGAATTAATAATGACCAACAGAAATAACAATGTTTATATTCTTGGAGTGTTCGGACAATTCCCGGGTTTTGCCAGCTGGCAATTAGAGGGAGGCGATCCAACGCAGGTGCCTGTTAACAGTTCGTCTTTTTCAGCTTCACACTGGCAGTCAATTCCTGCTGACTTAAGTGGCGACGGGAAACTTGAAATTGTAAATCACCATTGGAGCAACTGGGCATTCTGGGCAATTAAACCAAACGGACCGGATTCATATACTTATCCTGACACATCCAGAGCAAAGTTCTATACCGAAATTTTCAAGAACACACCTACCGGGGACATGGTTTCCTATATGGGTATTGAGGCACCAGATGTTGATGGTGACGGAAGTGATGAAATCGCAGGAATCTTATACGGCGGTTCAGAAAACAATTATGCTTTGGCATTAGTTGATTTCTCAACAGCAGACACAGGTATTTATGTTTGGGAACAAGCAAAAGGTGATATTATTTCCCGCGCAGGATGGACAGCTGGTGGTTCAGAAGTGGGATCCTTCTGGGGAATTGCTTCCGGAGACTTAAACGGAAACGGCAGAGAAGAAATATTCCTTGGTGGTACAGCCGGTTATCAGGTTGTTGCAGTAGAGTATAAAGGAACCGGAAGCCTCATAGATTCAAACAGCTATACCAACACTGTTATCTACGGCGGCGCTCCTGTATCCTGGTATTCAATTGATGTTTATGACTCGGCCGGGACTAAAGATACTGTGTTTACAGAATCTCCGTTTATTTCCAAGATGGTTGCAGGTATGGATATGAACGATAACGGCAAGAAAGAACTTGTTGCTTCATATCAGAGTCTTTATGACTCAACCACAGTTAAGAATTATACCTGGAATACAGATTCAGCAAAATTCGTTTTGGGTTCCACGGTGAAAGTCAACAACTTAAACAAAATTAACGTGAAAGTTTTTGAGTACGGAGCAACCGGAATCGAAGTTAGGGAACTCTCCATTGTTTCTCCTGAAGATTATACATTAGAGCAGAATTATCCTAATCCGTTCAACCCTTCAACCTCAATCAGGTTCTCATTACCGGTTGACAAACAGATCAGTCTGAAGGTTTATGACGTATTAGGTAATTTAATAACCACACTTGTTGACAACAAAGACTTTTCAAGCGGTTCATACGAAGCAGTATGGGATGGCAAGAACAGTTTCGGAGCAAGCGTTGCAAGCGGTATGTACATTGCCGAATTGCAGTACGGTAATTTCTCCAAGACAATCAAGATGCAGTTATTAAAGTAAAATAAGATTCAAAACAATCTTAAATAAGGCGCTCCAAAGAGCGCCTTATTTTTTTAATGATTTTGAACTGACAACAACAAGGGGATAGATTAACAGAACGTATTATTGAAAAAAACTTAGGAAAAAATAAAGTTAATTAGCTATATTTACAAAATTATTTTTTAATTATAATTCACTATCACCAGTTAATTAGATAAGGACATAGGATGAAAAGAGTTGTACTTATTGCCACACTAATATTTCTTGTCTCGATTCCCCAATTCTACGCAGGAACCACAGGTAAGCTATCCGGAAGAGTAACAGAAACCGATACGAAAGAGGGGATGTTCGGAGTGAATGTTATTCTGGAAGGGACCAGTTTTGGCGCTGCAACGGATATAAATGGATATTACATGATAAATAATATTCCGCCGGGTGAATATACAGTAACATATTCAGCGGTTGGCTATCAGAGAAAATCTTTTACCAAAGTAAAGATTTCCGTCGATTTCACATCAAAGATGGATGTGGATCTGGGAGTGGAAGCGGTACAGATGGAAGCGGTAGTTATAGAAGCAAAACAGCCTCTGATCAGGCAGGATTTAACTTCGTCTCACACCACAATAGACGCAACGCAGATATCAAATTTACCCGTTGAAAGCATTGGGCAAATACTGACTCTGCAGGCCGGCGTAACAACCGGTACCGGAGGGGATATACATATAAGGGGGGGACGCTCAAATGAGATATCGTTCACGGTGAACGGAGTATCAATTTCAAATCCGTTTGATAATACAGCGACCGTTACAATTGCAACGAATGCCATACAGGAGTTATCCGTGATAAGCGGAACATTCAATGCCGAGTACGGCGGGGCAATGAGCGGAATAGTGAATACTGTTACGAAAGAAGGAGGAAACAACTATAGGGGATATCTTTCTTTTTATACGGGCGATTATGTAAGTACAAGAAAAGAGAACTTTTTTAATGTAGAAGACATTTCCGGATTAAATAATATGGTCGGGGAATTTACATTTGGCGGCCCTATTCCGGGGACAGATAACAGCCTTGGATTTTTTCTTTCCGGAAGGTATAATGACAATAACGGCTATTTGTACGGAGTGCGCGAACATTCAACATCAGACTCGATTTTTATAAATCCAAACGATCCGAATGATATACGCGTGGCAATGAACGGAGACGGCGAAAAGGTCTCTATGAATCCTAACCGGAGATTTAGCGGGACAGGAAAACTGACATTTAAGCCAACAAGTACGATAAAATTAAATTATGATTTTATTTATTCGATATCCCGGGGGAAAGGTTACAGTCACGACTGGAAATATAATCCGGACGGGTTACCTGAATATCACGATAACGGAATAACAAATGTATTTGAATTAAGACATGCCATAAGCAATTCCACGTTTTATTCATTAAAGGGATCATATAATATAAATTATTACGGCACTTATCTCTATCCGCTGCTGGATGCTTCCGGTAATGAGGTTAAAAATTTCAGAGCCTATATGGATCCGACACAATATTTTGCAGATAACAGATATCAGCCAATAGAGAAACTCGTAAGGCCGAACAGTTATACTTTTTATTTCGGCGGAACATATAATGACCACAGTTATGAAGATGCAAAAACTATTTTGGGAAAATTTGATATAACCAGCCAGGTTTCGAGAAATCATGAAATTAAGTTTGGCCTGGAAGGAAAACTGCATACACTTGAGTACAGGTATTTCTCAGTGCGCCGCGACAAATCAACTTATATTACACCAACAATACTGGATCTCTCATCCCCTTACAGCGATTATTATAAAAAACAACCGGTCGAATTTTCAAGTTATATCCAGGATAAGATGGAGTTTGATAATTTAATTGTAAACCTTGGTATAAGGTATGATTATTTTGATGCCAAGTCGGTATATTCGTTAAACATAACCTATCCGTCACCAAATGATCCAAACCTCCCCCCATATATAGACAAATCAACTCTGTTAGGAGATTCTAAACCCAAACACCAGATAAGCCCGAGGCTTGGTGTTTCTTTCCCGATAACAGACAAGGGAATTATACACTTCTCATACGGTCACTTTTTCCAGATGCCTCCGTTCAGGTATTTATTTGCAAACTCATCATTTAAGTATAGTTTTGCATCCGGAGAGCCGGTCATTGGAAACGCAAACCTGAAACCGGAAAAGACAGTATCTTATGAAATAGGATTGCAACAGGAACTAATGCCTGATTTGGCATTTAATGTTACGGGATTTTATAAAGATGTAAGGGACCTGCTGGCACTTGAGAATATAAGAGTGAGCGGAGACAAGACTTACACAAAATATGTAAACAAGGATTATGGCAACATAAAGGGTATTACATTCTCGCTGACCAAAAGAAGAACACAAGAAGATATGCTTGGAGTAACGCTTGATTACACATTTCAGGTTGCCGAAGGAAACGATACAGACGCAGACGCATTTTTTCTCGATTTATCTTCCGGAAGACAGAGTGAGAAAACAGTAGTGTATCTGCCCTGGGATCAGTCGCACACATTAAATGCAACGATCAACTTTGGACTGCCGGATGACTGGAACCTGAGTATTGTTGGTCAACTGGGAACCGGACTTCCATACACACCGACATTATATGAACAGCAGGTATTATTGAGAACAAACAGCAGCAGACGTCCCTCAACTGCGAATGTAGATCTGATGGCCGAAAAGATGTTTAGGTATATGGGGATTAAATTCAGTGTTTTTCTAAAAATATTTAATATCTTTGATACTTTAAACGAGCGATTAGTATATGGAGATACCGGCAGGTCAACTTATACATTGCAGAAGGAGCAGGGGGGAGTTAAATCGGCTCAGGCACTATCAGACCGTATCGAAGGCGTCCACTCGACCGAAGATTATTTCAGCAGGCCTAATTATTATTATCCTCCTCGGGAAGTACGTTTAGGGTTATCAATTGAGTATTAAAAACGAACATTAAAGAAATTTAAGTTAATAACAAAAATTAATAAATTATGAAGAATACAGTATCTAAAATCGATTTTCAAATAAATGTTCTTTGGATTGTTTTGCTAAGTGTCTTGGTTGGCAGCGGAGCAGTTGCGCAGCAATTAAACAGCGAAGCTGAGTTGCAGAGAGAGATAGGCGCGGTAAAAAGATATGTATCGCGGGTCAACACAACTCAATTCTCGCCTGTATCGAAACAGCAAATAAATAAACCGGAAGATAATTTCAGGCTGGAAAAACAATCGCAGACCAATGCATATCAGAGAAAGCATTATCTGATGAATGCAAACAGGATAACAACTGAAGTTTACAGTTACGGCGGAATAGCTCCCGGTTACGGTTTACTGCGCGGAGTTAATAACGGAGTATGGAAAGGCCTTTCTTACATATTCCAGTTTTGCCCGTTTGTGGGGGCATCGGTACCGGATAATGCGGATTCAACTAAGAAGATAAAAATTATCTCAGACGGATTATGGGATTATCCGGATCAGGTATGGCAGTTAAGGGATGTAAGTCCAACGGGCGATACTTTATGGCAATTCCAGCCATTACCCGGATATGATGATCCGGGCCAGGACCATATGGCGTCAAACCCGGCTCCCGACATTAATAAAGATGGAAAACCGGATAGCTGGCCTTCATCCTGGTACAATCCTGTTTTAGGAAAATATGTATGGCCGGGTTATATAGCACAAGACGCCGAGAATGCCGATCTGGAAGTATTCTGGGCTATGGATGACAGGGACAACAGAGAATTTAATTATTTGCCATTCCCGGGAGATATAGTCAGAAGGGGATTGGGAATTCAGATAGACGGCAGAGCATTACAGTGGAGCAACACGCTTGCAGAAAATGCTATTTTCTTCATTTACACAGTATCTAATATAAGCCCTAAAAATCTTGACACCATGTACTTTGGTGTATACGGAGATTGCGATGTCGGAGGCGGTTCACCAGAGAATACAGACGATAACGGGTTATTCATACCCCCGCACGATGTGCTCGGATATCCCAGTGTTGCGAATATACCGGTATATTCACGAAGTTTAGTTTATTTCTGGGATCCGGATGGAAAAGGAGACTATGGTTTGCCTACCGGTTATGTCGCTTGTAAATATCTGGAAAGTCCCGGCAAACCAAATGATGGCATTGATAACGACGGTGACGGTATAGTTGATGAAAGTCAGGAAGACAATATTGATAATGACGGCGATTGGAATGCGGCAACGGATGATGTCGGAATAGACGGTGTAGCTAATACAGGTGATGAAGGTGAAGGAGACGGACTTCCAACCCGCGGTAAGAAATTATCCTCCGGAGCATTAGATCCTCTCTTCCCCGGAGAGCCGAACTTTGAATACACCGATTTAGACGAGGCAGATCAGATTGGATTATCAAGTTTCAGCAGCTGGACCTGGCCGAATGACAGGGTCTCGAACGATGAAGGTATGTGGAACAGAATAAGGGCCGGGAATTTCAGTCCCGATGGAATAGCTCAAGCAACCGACATCGTGTTTGTCTTTGCATCGGGAGATATTTCCCTTGCAAGCCAGGAAACAAAGAGAATATCCTCTTCTCTTCTATTCGGAGAAGACTTAAGTGACTTATTGGTTACGGCTGAGACGGTTCAGAGAATTTACAATGCAAACTACAGGTTCTTCAGGCCTCCGGTGAGACCGAATGTTTATGCCACCGGTGGAGATAAGAAAGTAACCCTTTACTGGGATACAAGATCAGAAGAGAGTAACGATCCGTTAACAGGGAAAGACTTTGAAGGCTATGTTATTTATAGAAGCGCTGATCCTTCATTCAGCGACATCCAGGACATTACTGACGGCAAAGGAAATTCATTTTTCTCAAGACCTCTTAAAGACATGAACGGTGTTGATGCCAAATTTGATTTGGTAAACGGATGGAGTGGTTATCATCCTGTTTCATACCGTGGCAGGGGAATTCAGTATTATCTTGGAGATGACAGAGGTCTTGTTCACTCCTATGTTGATTCGAATAACGTAATTAACGGACAGACATACTATTATGCGGTTGTGGCATTCGATCACGGGGATTCAGTAGGCGTTCCTCCAACTGAGACAACAAAGAAAATCACACTTGACGCAATAACGTCAAAATATGAATTTGATATCAATACAGTTGCGGTTATACCGGGGCCAAGAGCCGGAGGATATGTATTCCCTGATGAATCTGCTTTAGCGATTTCGCAAAAATCAGGTATTGGCAATGGGGCGATTACATTGAAGATACTCAATGATTTACTTGTGAAAGAAAACGTTCCATATGACATCATATTTTCGGATAGTTTAAATGACGGTATAACAGCTACGGCCAAAAAGAACTATTCGATCCTGAAAATGTCGGATGTGGAAGATAGGGTGAGTTTTACAGATACAAATTATTATAAACTGACTTATTCGCATCTATATCCGGAATATGCGCCAATTGTTACAGATGGAACCGGGAAAATCTACACAGACACCAGTGATTATATAATAGATTATGAAAGGGGATTAGTCCGACGAACCGGGGCAACAACGATTACTCCGGGCCAGGAATACAAAGTGGTTTATAAGTATTACCCTATACGACAAAGCACTTTGATGGGATATGAAGACGGAAACACAATATTTGACGGATTGCAAATAAAAGTTCGGGATTTTACACAGTTAGCTATAGATACAGTAGCAACAAAATGGTCAACAGGATCAACAAATTATGTTCACTCAATTGACTTAGCCAAGCTGACATTTCCCAGAAAAAAGAAATATCCGTCAAACTATGAAGTTACATTTTCAGCAAACAACATAGATTCAGCAAAATTCGGAAATAACCTGGCCACATACGGAGTGCCTTTCAGTGTAATGGATGTAACTACCGGAATTCCACAAAGGGTTTGGACATACGTGCTTGAGAATGCGGCAACCCGAAACAACAAATACGATTTTGCCGAAGAAATTATTTTCTTTAATACCGGTTCAAAAGGTTTAATGACCGATACACTGACATGGGGATTGATGATTAAACCCCCGTCAGATTCCGGCGTTGTACCGAAAGCGCCAACGGACGGAGATGTATTATACATAAAAACGGACAGGCCGTTTAACAAATATGACCGCTTTACTTTTACGAGTAAAGCCGGACAATTCAATACCGACGAAGCTAAGTCAAGACTTGATAACGTGTATACTGTACCAAATCCATACGTGGGATATAACGAAATAGAACCGACTAACAAACTTCCGGGTCGCTCCCGCGGAGAAAGAAGAATCTATTTTGAGAATTTACCCCCAAAGTGTACAATTAAAATATATACACTAAGCGGAGACTGGGTGCAGACGATTGAGCATGAGGCAACATACGACAACGGAAGAGAATACTGGAATTTGCTGAATTCCGACGGATTCAGTGTCTCTTACGGAATATATTTTGCTCATATTGAAGCCGGAGAGATCGGCGAGAAACTAATCAAGTTTGCAATAATTAAATGATGTTAGATCTCTAAATCAATATCAATAGTTTACATATAGGAGATTTAAATGAGAATTAAAATTTTAATAACGATAATATTAATGTGCAGTGCAGTATTCGGTCAGACTATCAGCAAGAGCGGATCAACAGCAGCCCAGTTTTTGAAGATAGGGATTGGAACCAGAGCAGTTGGCATGGGGGGAGCGTTTACAGCTACAAATGCCGACCTCAGTTCCATTTACTGGAATCCGGCGGGTGTTGCAGGAATATACAGCCGGGAAGTACAATTTAATCACGTCGACTGGATTATGGATGTGAGTATGGATTTCGCTTCATTTGCAATGAAGGCCGGTGATATGGGAACAGTAGGAGCGTTTGTATCTGTTCTGTCAATGGGCGAAATGCTCGTAAGGACGAATGAACAACCCGAAGGGACAGGCGAGTATTTTAATGCCGGTGGATTGCAGATTGGTTTAACTTATGCAAGAGAACTGACGGATAATTTTTCGATTGGTTTCAATGCAAAGTATATACGTGAGAACATCTGGAATATGGCGGCTACAGGATTTGCAATTGATATAGGGACTTTATACAAAATTAACATTTTAAATGAACTTCGTCTGGGAGCCAGCATCTCTAACTTTGGAACAAAAATGAGGCTTGACGGAAGGGATATTTTAAAAGTTGTGCAAATAGGGGGATCCCAGGGAAACCTTATTAACACAAAGATAGAATTAGATGAATACGACCTACCGTTGTATTTCAGAGTTGGTATTGCTGCGGATGTGGTCAGGCAGGAAGATCATAAGTTAACTATAGCTCTGGATGCAGTTCATCCTAATGACAATTCCGAAGCAATTAACTCGGGCTTGGAATATTCCTGGAAGAATATTGTTTTTATAAGAGGCGGTTATAAGTCACTGTTCGAACAAAACGGAGAACAGGGACTAACACTGGGTGCAGGAATAAATTACAAAATTATCGAAGCAATCTCTATGAGTTTGGATTACGCATACGAAGATTTCGGCCTTTTAACGAATGTTCATTATCTGACTTTAGGAGTAAAGTTTTAAGCAAAAATATAGAGTTGGGATGTAAAGCAAAGGAAAAAGAATGGACATAAACTTAGTAAAAAAATTAGTTAAAGTACTGGAGGATAGCAGACTTTCAGAACTGGAGGTTGAGCAGGAAGGATTAAAAGTGAAACTTTCCAAGGCCTTTCCCTCCAAGGGAGAAGGTTTCGCTCCTCATCACTATGTTCATTCGCCGGCTCCAATTCAGCAGGAAACAGATAAGGGAGAGAAGTCTACTAAAGATGAAGCACAGAAAGAAGCGGCCAGTGCCAATATTCACGATGTCAGGTCACCGATAGTTGGTTCATTTTATCGCTCTCCATCTCCTGATGCAGATGCATACGTAAGAGTGGGTGATAGGGTTTCGGTTGGAACAGTTTTATGTATAGTAGAGGCCATGAAACTAATGAACGAGATAATATCTGAGGTGGACGGAGAAGTTGTTAAAATACTGGTGGAAAACGGACAGCCGGTAGAGTATAACCAACCGCTATTTCAGATTAAGGTCTAAATAAAAAGCGAGGCAGAGTGTTCCACAAAATATTAGTGGCGAACAGAGGAGAAATTGCCCTAAGGATTATAAGAAGTTGCAAAGAGCTTGGAATCAAGACAGTAGCAGTTTATTCCGAAGCGGACAAAGAATCCTTGCATGTAACATTTGCTGACGAAGCAGTGTGTATTGGTCCACCGCAAAGCAAGAACAGTTACTTAAAAAGCACCGCAATAATTTCAGCGGCAGTTATCACAGGTGCAGATGCCATACATCCGGGGTATGGATTCCTGGCTGAGAACGGAGAGTTCTCGGAAGTTTGCTCAGAGACCGGAATTAAGTTTATAGGGCCTTCGCGCGAAATGATCAGAATGATGGGGGATAAGGCAACTGCCAAAGAAACAATGAGAAAAAACGGTGTGCCGGTGGTTCCCGGGAGTGACGGAATTGTAAAGGATGCAAGCGACGGGAAAAAGATTGCTTCTCAGATCGGCTATCCTGTAATTGTCAAAGCTACTGCAGGCGGAGGGGGAAAGGGGATGAGGATAGTTGAGAAAGAAGAGGATTTTGAAAATTTATTTCAAATGGCAAAAACCGAAGCAGAGGCCGGATTTAATAATCCGGATGTTTACATAGAAAAATATCTTGAAAATCCGAGACATATCGAATTTCAGATAATGGGTGATAAATACGGAAACGTATATCATTACGGAGAGAGAGACTGTTCTGTGCAGAGGAGGCATCAAAAACTGATAGAGGAAGCACCATCCCCGATAATGGATGAAGATTTAAGGATGCGTATGGGGGAAGCAGCAGTACTCGGGGCGAGGAGTATTAATTATGAAGGAGCCGGAACAATAGAGTTTCTTGTGGACAAGAACAAGAATTTTTATTTTATGGAGATGAACACCCGTATACAAGTAGAGCACCCGGTAACTGAGATGATATACGATGTGGATTTGGTGAGGAATCAGATATTGGTAGCAGCAGGAGAGAAGGTGGAAACGCTGCCATTAAGCGAGCCAATGGGACACGCAATGGAATTCAGAATAAATGCGGAGGACTGGGAAAATGGTTTCAGACCTTCACCCGGACGCATACAATCACTTCACGTACCGGGAGGTTTTGGCGTAAGGATTGATTCGCACATTTATCAATCGTATACAGTTCCGCCGTATTATGATTCATTGGTGGCAAAGCTTATCATTTGGGGGAAGAATAGGGAGAGAACCATATCAAGAGCACGAAGGGCTCTTGAGGAATATGTAATTGAAGGTATTAAGACGACAATACCATTTCATTTGAAGGTTTTAGAAAACAAGGAGTTTATATCTGGAAATTTCGACACATCTTTTTTGGATAATTTTCTAAAAGATATTAAACTAAAGAACTAAATTATTTTTTTGGAGGATTGAATGAATATACCGGAAGGTTTAAAATATACGAAAGAACATGAGTGGGTTAGCCTTGACGGCAATATCGCAACAATTGGAATAACAGATTATGCTCAGGGTGAATTAGGAGATATCGTTTTTATAGATATTGATCCAAATCTGAGTGAGGTTACTGCGGACGCAAACTGCGGAACAATTGAAGCCGTAAAGACAGTAAGCGAAATATATGCCCCGTGCAGCGGAAAAATTGCAGAAATTAATCCGGTATTGGGAACAAATCCCGAGACGATAAATCAGGAGCCATACGGCGCAGGCTGGATGTTAAAAATAGAGGTCTCCAATCCGGCTGAATTAGATTTGTTATTGGACAGCATAGCATATCGCGAATTAATCGGTCAATAAACATTTCTTATGCTTTGTAAACCGGTAGTATTGTCACTAAATGGCATTGCTATCGGTTTCTTAACTTTTAAAGTAAAATGAAATTATCAGAGACAATACTAATAATAGATTTCGGATCACAGTATACTCAACTAATAGCCAGGCGAGTTAGAGAAAATGAGGTATATTCCGAAATTTTCAAGCATGATATTTCCATAGAGAAGATAAAAAGCATTTCTCCCACAGGAATAATATTATCCGGCGGGCCAATGAGTGTCTATGAAGAAAATTCCCCGCAAGTTGATAAGGGGATTTTCAATCTGGGGATTCCGGTTTTAGGAATTTGCTACGGCATGCAATTAATGTCCAGGTATCTTGAAGGAGAAGTGAGTTGTACATCCGAGCGGGAGTATGGCAGGGTTTTATTAAGAAAGACAAGTCAGGGGGGACTGTTAGCAGGCGTAAGTGAGGAGACGGTAGTATGGATGAGTCACGGAGATCTTGTGACGAAACCGCCCGAAGGCTTCAGTGTTGTTGGGACATCTGATCACACAGCTATTTGTGCAATTGAAAACAAAGAAAAAAGTTTTTATGGCGTGCAATTCCATCCCGAAGTAAGTCACACAGCAGAAGGGGAGAAGATCATCAAAAACTTTTTGTTCAAGGTGTGCGGATGTAAAGGGGAGTGGACTGCTTCGAATTTTATTTTGCAGAGCATAGAAGAAGTTAAACAAAAAACCGGATCGGATCAGGTTATTTGCGCATTGAGCGGCGGGGTCGATTCCACTGTTGCAGCAGTGCTGGTTCATAAGGCAATAAAAGAGAGGTTACATTGCATACATATTAATAATGGGTTGATGAGAAAAAATGAGAGCGAAGAAGTAGTAAAAACTTTCAACGAGAAATTAGGGCTTCCTATTACATGTGTCGATGCGACGGATTTATTTTTAAGCAGGTTAAAAGGGGTAATTGATCCTGAACAAAAGAGAAAAATTATTGGCAATACATTTATTGAGGTTTTTGAATCTGAAGCAAAAAAAATCAGGGATGCAAAGTACCTGGTGCAGGGGACTTTATACCCAGACGTAATAGAATCCGTTGCGGTCAAAGGGGAGTCGGCAACAATCAAGACACATCATAATGTGGGGGGGCTTCCTGAAAAAATGAATCTGAAATTAATCGAACCATTCAGAGAGTTGTTTAAAGACGAAGTGAGAAATGTAGGAAGAGAGTTGGGGATAGATGAGGAGCTAATAAAGAGGCACCCATTTCCCGGTCCCGGATTGGGTGTGAGGATATTAGGGGAGATAAATGCAGAAGAACTGGAAGTGTTGCGAAATGCTGATGATATTTTCATAAGTGAGATAAAGCGAGCCGGAATTTATGACGAGATCTGGCAGGCGTTTAGTGTTTTGCTCTCGGTTCGTTCTGTGGGTGTAATGGGAGATGCGAGGACATACGAAAATGTTCTTGCTCTAAGGGCTGTAACATCAACTGACGGCATGACCGCGGACTGGTATCATTTTGACTATTCTTTCCTGGCAAGGGTATCAAATTTAATAATTAATAGAGTAAAGGGGATTAACAGGGTGGTTTATGATATAAGTTCCAAACCTCCTTCAACAATAGAATGGGAGTAAGATGATTACACTGAGGAAAATGCTGTGCGGATTGGGTGTTATTCTTTTTCTTTCAGGTCCTGGTTATGCTCAGGAAACCGGTGTAAGCGGGGGGAGTTTATTTACAGATGGAGTAGAATTATATAAAAAGGGGGATTATAAAAAGGCGCTTGAGAAATTCGATTTGGCATTGGCTGAAAAAGAAAACCGAGATTCCTTAGCAGTTGAGTTGTTTAAGGCTAAAGCTTTAAGGAGAACGGGAAACGGGGAAGAGGCAAAAGTAATTTTGAATGAAATAATCCAGGAAGACAAAGATGCCCGCTACAGGGATGAAGCAAGGACAGAATTTGCAAACATTTATTTCGAAGAGGGGAGATATTATGATGTAGCCGAATATTTGCTGAAAATTGTTACAGAATCAAATTCCCAAGAGTATATTACCGATTCGAAAGGGTATCTGGAGAATATTGCCATTAGTAATCTTGAAGTGAACCAGATTGATTCATTAATAGCACAAAGCAAAAACGATGCGACGAAGGCATTTTTAATTTTAGCTTTAGGGAAAAAACTCGATTCAATAGGAGAAACTAAGAAAGCCAAAGAGAAATATTTTACAATAATCGAGAAGTATCCAAATTCAGAAGAGCACAGTTTTGCGGTTAAATATTACACGGGGAAAGTTGCCGATACGCTCAAGTCAGAAGCGGAATATGTATTGCTGGGAGTTATCCTCCCCTTAAAAGAAGGAGAAGGCGCGGGGTCATCGACTGCCAGGGAAGTGCTCGAAGGGATTAAATTTGCGACATGTGAGTATAACAGCCAAACCGAAAAGAAGGTTGGTTTAAAGATTTTTGATACAGATGGCGATCCTGAAAAGATAAGGAGAGCGCACGATGAAATAAAAAACACTCCTAAAATAAAAGCCCTGCTTGGACCGCTTTTCAGTGAAGAAAGCCGGTTGGTTTGTGCTGAGTATCAGGATCTGAAGATTCCAATTTTATCACCGACCGCCACCGATGATTCCTTAACCAATAAGTGTGAATATTTTTATCAGCTTAATCCATCATTCGCAATGCGAGGGAAAGGACTAGCACAGTATATTTACTTTGTGGAAAATAAGAAAAAGATGGTAGTAATCAGTTCCTTAGAGGGTTACTCGAAAAACCTTGCAGAATCATTTATGAGGGAATTTTCAAAGCTTGGCGGGAAAATAGTAAAGAAGTTTAATTATTCAAATAAGGAACCGCAAATTGATTCAGTGTTTGAATATTTGAAGAAAAAGAGCAAAGATTACGAGGGGATTTATATACCGCTATCAAGCGATAATCTTGTATCATATTTTTTGTCGGGGTTTTTAACAAACGAGATAAATGCAAATATTTACGGGAACCAAGACTGGTTAAATTCCAAAGGTTTGGAGAAGCATTCCGAGTTGAACAACAGGTTTATAGTATCGTCGGATTATTTTATAGATTACCAGTCGGAAGAATTTTCACAGTTTAATAAGAGGTTTACAGAAAAGACACAAATTGAAGTTAACCGGAATGTCCTATACGGATATGATGCGGCCAAGTACCTCCTGGGGATTTTTTCTATGAGTCAGAATGGGAAGAGCCTGCAAGATTTACTTGGGGATGACAAATTAACTGTTTCGGGATTACACAATTCCATTGGGCTGGATTCAGGCAGGGCGAACAGATATCAGAATATAATCCGTTTTAAGAATAATGTATTTGAGCTGATAGACAGATTCAGAACGGAGAAATAATGAGGGAAGAGAGAGAAAACAAAATCAAATCCTTACCTGAAGACGACAGACCGAGGGAGAAACTGGCATCAAAGGGCCCGGAGAGTTTGTCGGATGCAGAATTGCTCGCAATTTTATTGCGTACCGGAATGAAAGGGAGAAACGTAATTGAGGTAGCCAGGGATTTGCTGGAAGAACACGGAAATTTAGCCTCGCTGGCAGGCAAAACGTTACCGGCGATAACAAAAGTGAACGGAATCGGGAAAGATAAGGGGGCGACGTTACTAGCGGCATTTGAAATAAGCCGCAGGATAGGGTTACGAGCCAAGAATTTCTCGGAATACCAGATTAGTTCGCCATCTGAGATAGGAGAGATTTTTGTTCCGATTTTAAGGGATGAGCAGAAGGAGAAGTTTATAGTGGTATGCTTAAGCACGGCTAATAAAATAATCCGTTATACGGTTGTATCGGTTGGGAATCTGGACACCAGCGTAGTACATCCAAGGGAGGTATTCAAGATAGCAATTGAAAACAATGCAAAAAGCGTCATTTTGGTTCATAATCATCCAAGCGGGAGTGTTGAGCCAAGCAGCGCCGATATATCGATAACTCAAAAATTAGTGGAAGTGGGGAAAGTGATGCAGATTCCGGTACTTGACCATATAATAGTTGGGGGGAATGAGCATTGCAGCATGCTGATGAAGAAGTTGATTTAGGGATAATAAATTGAATAGTAGTAATTTTAGTCAAAAAAATCGGTGGTTTACACATAAAAAGTAAAATTTATACGATTAAGTTTGCACTTTAGGGATTAAATTATTACATTTTGTATGTCAAATTATGAATTTTCTATATATTTAGTGCGTTTTGCTATTACGGTAGGAACAAAATTCAAATAGTGAATAATTCAATGTATTAATTAATTTATCGGAGGTTGATCTATGAAGTTAAAAGGAATGATAGTTGGTGTCCTTTTTACCTTTCTAACCATCGGATTTATCGGTTGCGGAAGCAGTGTATCTGAAGAGCAACTGGCACAATTAGATGTGTTAAAGAAAGAAGTTTCCTCATTGGAAAAAGAAGCTAATTCTCTAAAGGACGAGAGAGCAAAGCTCGAGAGAGAGATAGCTGAGAGAAATAAGAAGCTTGAAGAATGTGCTCAAATGAAGCAAGAGACCCAAGCTAATTTAGAAAAATTGCCTAAATAACTGACAAGGAGGAAAGAAATGAAATTAAATAGATTTTTATCGGTGTTATTAGTTCTTCTCATCGCATTGCCAGTTTACACACTTGCACAGAAAGAAATGACTGTGGAGGAGTGGGAGAGTGCAATGGCTACGGTGAAAACGAAAAAGGAAAGCTTGGTTAAAGAAGTTGCTTCGTTAAAGAAAGATGTTGACGGATTAAAAGCAAATTTAAAAGCAATGCCTACTTACGATGATTGCGTTAACGAGGCTTATCAATTAGTCGGCGCAACAAAAGACGATGTTGACAATTTCAGAAATGCAGTTCGCGAGCTTGAAGGAAAGATCAGAAGAAAAGAAGGCCCGAAAGCTGACAGACAGAAAGACCTGGATGCATTAAAGATGAACAAAATAAGTGCATTGCCGGAATTTTTCTACAAAGTGCATGAAGATCTTCAGAAAACGATGGATGAGTGGGTTGAACCAGTTTTAGATGTCACCTATACAGTTGTAAAAGGCGACCACCTCTGGGGTATTGCCCGCAAGAAAGAACATTACGGCAACGGATTTGCATGGCCAAAGATTTACAATGCAAACAGAGATAAAATTAAAGATCCGAATTTAATTTATCCAAAACAGGAATTCAAAATTCCACCACTTACAGTAGAAGAAAAAGACAAATATGACAAATTAAAAAGGAACTACAAACCAGCACCTGTCAATTAATTAATGTCAGAAATTTGTTTTTAGAATTTTAGCAATTCAAAGCCCTTGTTTAATAAAGACAAGGGCTTTTTTATTTTCAGGAGCAGACAGATATGCCGGAAGCAATACGCAGACTTACATTCGACAATGTTGATATGTTTTCGTTACTGGGTTTAAATGACGCAAATATAAAGTTATTAGAATCCCGGTTTAGCACTACGATAACGGTACGGGGGGAGAATGTGGTGATAAAGGGGGTGGAAGAAGAAGCGGACGTTGTCGAGAAGATATTCAAGGAAATGGTTTATGTGCTTAACACGAACGGAAGCCTGAAAGAAGATGATGTCAGAACAATTGTTGAATTAACACTGCACGGGGGAGAAGTAGTAAGCGAAAAGGAATTCGATAATATTATTCTATATACAAAAAATGATGTTATCAAAGCCAAAACACCGGGACAAGTCAATTTTTACAAGGCTGCCAGCAAGAACGATATATGTTTTGCGATAGGTCCGGCAGGGACGGGGAAAACTTATATGGCTGTTGCGATAGCTGTAGCTGCGATGAAGCGTGGGGTGGTTAACAGGATTGTTTTAGCAAGACCTGCTGTAGAGGCGGGGGAATCTTTGGGGTTTTTGCCGGGAGATTTCAGGGAAAAGATAGATCCTTATTTAAGGCCGCTTTATGATGCGCTGGATGATATGATGCCGTCCGAGAAGTTGAAGGGGTATATAGAAAAAAGGGCTGTAGAGATTGTGCCGCTGGCATATATGAGGGGAAGAACACTGAATAATGCATTTGTGATTCTGGATGAAGCTCAGAACACAACAGATATGCAGATGAAGATGTTCCTGACGAGACTGGGAGTGAATTCAAAAGCAATTATTACCGGAGACATAACGCAGATTGACTTGCCATCCAAACAGGTGAGCGGATTAGTTAAAGCCCAGGAGATTCTGAAAAACATTCAAGGGGTGGGTTTTGTGTATATGGATAAACGCGATGTATTAAGGCATAAGCTGGTAAAGGATATTATAGACGCCTACGAAAACGTGTATAAAACGAATCAGTCAGAGAAACAGCGGGGAAGTTAAGACCAGGAGACGCCGGTCTTTATAGTCTTTGCCGGATTTCCGGCAATAAGAGAATGGGGGACAAATCCGGAACCACGAACTACTGAGTTTGCAGCAACCACACACCCATCCGGAATGACTGTACCTTTCAAGATAACAGAATTAGAACCGATCCAGACATTATTTCCAATAACGATACCCTTTGCGGCTGAATCTTTGCGGCCGGGATAGCTGATGCAGTGGAAGTCTTCATCGAGGAACTGACAATTCCAGGAGATTGCGCAATTATTGCCGATTTTGAGGGAGTGAGAAATTACGAAAAGGGAGTTGGGATTGATATAGGTGGAATCACCAAGTTCGACGTGAGCATCTTTTTGAATGTCAAACCGGCAACCTTTGTTGATTCTGTGATTGCCGTTTACTATTAATTTTCCGTTGACGCGGAGAAAAGTTTTATCATATTTGTTTGTGAAGCCGACATAGTCCATTCCAATCGTGAGGGAGCCGTTTACAGTAACATTTTTCAGGTTAAGAATACGGGTTGAGCTATGGGCGAGTATGTTTTTCCCAATGGATTTGTAGTAGAGGTGTCTCGTAAGTATTAAAAGAGAACCACCTTCGGCTATTCTGCAATTTTTTATGAAATTCGAGAGTTTTTGAAACATAAATAATGTAAATAGTTAAAAATCCGGATACCTAAAATAGTGAAATAAGAGATTAAAAAAGTTAATATTTGCACCAAACAGATTTTTTATAATAAAAACTTTGCTTAACTTGACAATAGAGATATTTTTTCACATATTATCTGTTGAGCGGGTAAAATATGGAAAAGTAATTATAACATACAATAATACTAAAACTATCTTTGAGGTAGAGATGGATGAAATAAAATATCAATTAAAGGAAAGAGCATCAAAAGTGGCGATCCCGGATAATCCGGGATTCGGACAATATTTTACGGATCATGTTTTTGAGATGGATTATAAACCGGGGATTGGATGGCATAATGCGGTGATAAAACCCGTGGAATATTTATCAATGCATCCAGCGACAATGTTTTTCCATTACGGACAATCGGCGTTTGAAGGATTAAAAGCATTTAAGACAGTAAAGGGAGAGATCGTAATATTCAGGCCGGACAAGCATTTTACAAGGCTAAACAATTCATCAAGAAGGCTTTGCATGCCTGAAATAGATACTGATTTCGCAATTAAGGCGTTGAAAGAGCTCGTGAAGATAGAGCAGGGGTGGATTTCGGAAAAGGACGGAGAGTCTTTATATATAAGGCCGTTTATTATCGGGACAGAGTCAGCGCTGGGAGTAAGGCCATCGAGAGAATATAAATTCATGATATTGTTATCGCCAGTCGGGGCTTACTATCCAGAGGGATTCAAGCCTGTAAAGATAATGGTGTCTGATCAGTATGTAAGAGCGGTTCGCAACGGGCTTGGCGAGTGTAAGACTCCCGCAAATTACGCTTCGAGTTTACTGGCTACTGAGATTGCAAAGGATCAGGGATATACACAGGTGCTGTGGCTTGATGCGGTTGAGATGAAGAATATTGAAGAAGTCGGAACGATGAATATTTACATCAGGTTTAAGGATGAAATTGTGACGCCTAAGCTTACGGGGGGAATTTTACACGGAGTGACAAGGGCGACAGTCCTTGAGATTCTGAAGGAGTGGGGAATGAACCCGCAGGAAAGAGTTGTAAGCATTGATGAGTTTGTCGAAAAATATGACAAGGGTGAGGTGGTTAGCGTGTTTGGAACGGGGACAGCGGCAGTTATATCAACGGTCGGTTTGTTAAGGTATAAGGACCGGGTTATGGAGATAAACGGAGGAAAATCGGACGATTTATCGCTAAAACTGTTTGATACGATTACCTCAATTCACCGGGGGAGGATTCCAGATACTCATAACTGGCTGGTTTATGTAAAATAATATTGGAAAACGTTGAATAATCAAAAAAAACAAGGCTGTTACAAATATTAACAGCCTTGTTTTGTTTACGTTTGGGTGAGGGGGTAAGTGGGATAGAGGGAGTGGGGGTCGAGTCAAGTACGCATTCAGTACGTATTCACCACGCATTCAGTACGCGTTCAGTACGCATTCAGAAGCATGGGAGAGCGGAGATTTCGTGATGCCGGAGGGGAAGGGGGATTTTTGTTCCCGCCCAAGCGGGACAAGTGATTTGTGGATTTGTTAAGAAAAACCGAATTTTGGGCTCTTGATAGGATGAATTTCTATAATTTTATCTATTTAGATACTCTTTCACGCTATATGTGGGAATTCGTCAGTTGAAGGATTGTTTTCAGGCAAGTTAAAAGATTTCACGAGCCGATGCATCGGGGTAAACGGCGACCGCAGGGGAGAGAATCTGCAATGTCGGAGGGGTGCGGATCGATCTATAAAGCAGTTGGGGGATAAGATAAGTTTTGGTGTTTTTTAACTGATTTTTATGATTTTTGTTTTTTGTAAATTCGAATATTTTGGCTAAATTGTAAAGCTATTTTACGAAACATTAGCTTAACAGGTTCCTTTAAGATCACTAAATAAACATGAAAAATATTACAAAGTTATTTTATTTTTTTGCTGTGTCACTTCCATTGGTTTTTCAGGCAAATATCCACGCACAGACGGATCCAACGAATGTTGAAGTGACGGAGGGTTATGTATTTGTTAAAAACAACGCCACAATAACTTTAGACGATTCATATATCCGCATAGCTAATCCAGATGAGACTTTTTTTGATCAAGCGGTTACGGGTTTAAAACAAACTGATTTTTCAAAAGACAATAATTATATGCTTATCACTTCATTTGATTTTCCGGAGTCAGAGGAGAATTTTAAGATATACGGACTCCTGTTTAATAATGAATTCGAATTAGTGGACAAGTTAGAGGCAGATGCTTACTATGGAATGCCACACCCTTTGTTCCGGGTTAATAATGAAGGAGTGGTTACGATTATAGATCCTCAAACGATGAGGCTGGAAATAAGGGACGGGGGTAAGAATACAACAGTTGAATTTGAAGAAGGAATCCCCTTTGAAATGGAGAGACAGATTTATATTGACAGTGATGAGAAAGGGGTCTACGTTTTATACAACAGAGAGTTAATCCCGATAGAAGAAAATAATCCTGAGTTTACATTAGCGAGATATGACTTTAATACCGGGGAGGTTGCGAAGAGTGAGATATCGATTTCATCGGTAACATATTGCGGGATTATGGATGAAAAGATTATTATAAGCGGAGTAAAGTTTGAAGAGAGCGTACCCACACCAATAAGCATGAGGGTAAATGAGAGGCTTGAGATAATAAACGAGACAAGAGCAATTAATTTTGAGGGATTAGTTAAGTTTAACGGTTTGCTGGTGGGGACGTTTAATAAAAGTCTTGTTGTTTTCAATGAAAATTTTGATAAAACGAGCGAGAAATATTTAACGGGGGAAGGGAAGTACAAAAGAGTTTTCATATTAAACGGAAAGCTCGGAATAATGATAGAGGAAGACGGGATGTTGTGGATATACACATCGACTAATGACAATGCAGAGTTTGATGTTGAGTTGCCACAGGCGATTTTAAGTTTTAATAATTTTGAAAGATTTGTGAATGTGAGCGATTGCTATATTCACAGTAATAATCAAACGTTCATTATAAAGTAAGGAATATATGCTCAGGAGGTATAGATGAGAAAATTGTTTCCTTTGGTAAAATGTATAATTTTATTTTTGACGGTAACGGTTTGTGTATCCAATGCCCAGTCGGGAAAGATATCGGGCAAGATCACGGATAAAATGACGGGTGAAGCACTTCCGTTTGTGAATATCGTGATAGAGGGGACCACACAGGGAGCGGCATCTGATCTGGAAGGTTATTACAACATATTGAATGTAGCCCCCGGAAAATATACGCTTAAGATATCCGCGGTTGGATACAGTCCGATAACGGTTCAAGGGTTAAGGGTATCTATTGACCTGACGACAAAGCAGGATATTCAGTTATCAGAGATTACGTTAGAGCTTGGATCGGAGGTTGTTGTAACTGCGACAAAGCCAATGGTGACAAAGGATCTAACATCTTCCACATCAATAGTCAGCGCAGATGATATTGCAGCCCTTCCTGTAACAGAATTTCAGGAAGTGTTACAGTTAAAAGCCGGTATTGTAGGGGGGAGTGTACGAGGCGGACGAAAAGGTGAGGTTGTTTATGCGATAGACGGTGTTCCGATGACAGACGTATATGACGGCGGAACAGTTGTTGATGTAAATGCAAACTCGATTCAAGAGCTTCAGTTTGTGAGCGGTGCTTTTAATGCTGAGTATGGGAGAGCATTATCTGGTTATGTGAACATAGCAACGAAAGACGGAGACAATGAGTTTAAGGGGACGCTTACTGCATACGTTGGAGATCACTATACAAAAAACACTGATATTTTCCGTTCGGGAGATGAGATTAATCCGCTAGCAGTAAGAAATCTTGAGGGATCATTAAGCGGCCCAATTATTTCGAACAATTTATTTTTCTATGCAACGGGGAGATATATTTATTTTGACGGATGGTTAAAGGGGAAGAGAGTATTTAACCCCTGGGATATTACAACGAATCTGGGATCGTCGGAACCAATTGAATCGAGATATCAATTTCAGAGGACGGGTGACGGAGCGATAGTCCCGATGAACTTTAACGAGAAGGTATACGGACAAGGGAAGCTTACGTACAAAATGTTTGATAATGTAAAGGTAACATATAATTATATATATGACCGAGTAAGGTATAGAGATTATAATCACTCATTTTCCTATAATCCTGACGGAGATTTAAAGAGATTCCGATGGGGAGTAACAAATATACTTGGATTCACGCATACTTTAGGTTCGAGCACATTCTACCAGTTAAACCTTTCTTATTTCTTCAAAAAGTACAGGCATTATGTATATGAAGATTATACAAGTCCATATTACACACATGAAAATTTACTTGGACAAAATCCTGCGGATCTTCCGACGTTTTTAACAGGAGGGACGCTGAATCAGCAATTTAAGAGAACGACGGGTACATACGGAGTAAAATATGATATAACCTCACAGGTTACGCAAATACATCAGATAAAAGGGGGCTTGGAATTCAACAGACACAATTTATCATTTGACAATATTAACTTAATTCAGGAGCCGGGGTTGTCAGATCCGTCGGCTACAGAGCGTGTTGCACAATGAGCTAAATTTTGGTGATGCCTTTTTATTTTAGCACATTAAATATTTTTAATCACCAAGACAATAGTTTTCCGTTTCTATAAAATATTCTTTTGCAAACCAACACATTT